>Ga0302326_10026050_pt1 | contig 11835 bp, 9 predicted proteins | sample Palsa_T0_3_FD_202264 | JGI IMG/M metagenome (GOLD analysis project Ga0302326, IMG submission 202264) | Peat permafrost microbial communities from Stordalen Mire near Abisko, Sweden - Palsa_T0_3 | ecosystem: Environmental > Terrestrial > Soil > Palsa > Peat permafrost | place: Sweden: Abisko... | reverse complement strand
AAGGGATCGATCGGCGTCTGCAACAGCTCGGCGAGATTTCATGGCCGGGCGGACGCGCGCTGATCGTCGATGATTATGGCCATCACCCGACGGAAGTGGCGGCGACGCTCGAGGCGGCGCGCCAGGGCTGGCCGCAGCGGCGCTTGGTACTGGTGTTTCAGCCGCATCGCTACACCCGCACACGGGATTTGATGGATGACTTCGGCCGCAGTTTAAGCGAGTGCGATGTGCTGCTGGTGACGGAAGTCTACGCCGCGGGCGAGGCGCCGATCGCGGGGGCTGACGGGCGCGCCATCTGCCGCGCGGTGCGCAGCCGCGGCGTCGTGGAGCCGGTGTTCGTCGAAAGCGTTGACGACCTGGCCGATGCATTGCGCGCCGTGCTGCATGACGGCGATGTGGTGCTGACCATGGGCGCCGGCAATCTAGGTACTGTGGCCCTGGATCTCAAGAGCCGTTTTGCGGCGGGGGCGGCGGCATGAACGCGCAGCATCTGCTGGAATTGGCCCCGGAATTCAGCGCTCGCGTGCTGCGCGACGTGTCCATGGCCAAGCACACCTCCTGGCACGCCGGCGGCACGGCCGATTTCTTCTTCACGCCGCGCGACATCATGGATCTCGCCTCCTTCGTGCGACAACTGCCGCCGGAAGTGCCGTTGTTGTGGCTGGGCTTGGGCAGCAATCTCTTGGTGCGCGACGGGGGTTTGCGCGGCGCCGTGGTGGCCACGCACGGCGCGCTGGGCGCGCTCGAGCGTCACAGCGCGACGCGGATCCGCGCGGAAGCGGGCGTGCCGTGCGCTCGCATCGCGCGGCAATGCGTCAAGTGGGGCCTGGGACCCGCGGAATTTTTTGCCGGTATTCCGGGAACGCTCGGCGGCGCGCTCGCGATGAATGCCGGAGCGTGGGGCGGGGAGACCTGGCGGCACGTGGTCGAAGTGGAAGTGCTCGATCGCAAGGGGGTGCGGCACACGCGCACGCCGGCCGACTACCAGATCGGCTATCGCCAGGTGAAAGGGCCCGACAACGAGTGGTTCATCGGTGCGCGCCTGGAATTCGAGCGCAAGCCGGGCATCAACACCGATGCCATCAAGGAACTGCTCGACAAGCGGCGCGAGACGCAGCCCATCGGCGAGTGGAGTTGCGGCTCGGTGTTCATCAACCCGCCCGGCGATCACGCCGCCCGGTTGATCGAGGCTGCGGGCCTCAAAGGATTTCGCATCGGCGATGCGTCGGTGTCGGAGAAACACGCCAATTTCATCATCAATCACGGGCAAGCGCGCTCCGCCGACATTGAGTCGTTGATTTTGCACGTGCAGAACGCGGTCGCCGCATTTCACGGCACGCGGCTGCACACTGAAGTGCGCATCGTCGGAGAGCCGGCATGAGCCTGCTTAAAGAAAGTCCAACGCGGCGCGCGAGCTCGGCGCGGGAATTCGGCAGGACTGCCGTGCTCTTAGGAGGGGATTCGAGCGAGCGTGAGATCTCGCTCTTGAGCGGCAACGCCGTGCTCGCGGCCCTAAAGCGCCGCGGCGTCGATGCGCATGGGTTCGATCCTTTGGATCGGCCCGTCGAGGCGCTGCACAGCGAGGGATTCGAGCGGGCGTGGATTGCATTGCACGGTCCCGGCGGTGAGGACGGCACCATGCAGGGCGCGCTGGAATGGATCGGCGTGCCGTACACCGGCAGCGGCGTGCTCGCCTCGGCGCTCACCATGGACAAGCTCAAGACCAAGCGCGTGGTGGTCGGCGCGGGCTACGCGGCGCCGGAGTACGCGGTGTTGTCGAGTGCGGCGGACCTTGAGCCGGCGCTGAGGCGCATCGGCCTGCCGATGATGGTCAAGCCCGCGAGCCAGGGGTCGAGCGTCGGCATGACCAAGGTGAAAGCCGCGGCGGAACTGCATGGCGCCTATGCGGCAGCGCAGGCCATCGACCCGGTGGTATTCGCGGAGGCTTTTGTCAGCGGCGACGAATACACCGTCTCGATATTGCAGGGCGCGGCGCTGCCTTCGATCCGCATCGTGCCGGCAACCGAGTTCTACGACTACGAGGCCAAGTACTTCCGCGACGACACGCAGTACTTCTGTCCCAGCGGCTTGAGCGCAAAGGATGAGGCTGAGCTACAGGCTGCCGCACTGGCCGCGTTCAAAGTCACCGACTGCCAGGGTTGGGGCCGCGTTGATTTCATGCGCGATCGCGCCAGCAACAAATTCTTCTTTATAGAGATCAACACGACACCGGGGATGACGAGCCACAGCTTGGTGCCGATGGCCGCGCGCCAAGCCGGCATGGACTTCGAAGAGTTGGTATGGCGCGTGCTGGAAACCAGTTTCTCGAGGGCGCGCAAATGATGATGGGCCGCCTCATGCACCGCAATCGATTCAAGATCAAGGCGAAGCCGGAGAAGAAGCGCTGGGCGTGGCCCGCGTTTCTTCGCGACTGGCGCCAGTATGCGCGCCGCGGCGGGATGGTATTGCTCTTGGTGGGCACCCTGAGCGCGCTGACCTGGGCGCTCGATCGCCCGGTGCGCGTGATATCGATCGACGGCAGCTTCCAGCGCGTCAGCCCAGGCCAGATCGAGAAAGCCGTGGCGCCGTTCGCCAATGAAGGCTTCATGTCCGTCAACCTCGCCGACATTCAGCGCGCGGTCGAGTCGCTGTCCTGGGTGGATCACGCACGCATCGCGCGGCGCTGGCCCAACAGCTTGCGGGTGACGGTGACTGAGCAGACGGCGGCGGCGCGCTGGGGCGAGTCAGGGCTCCTCAATACGCGCGGCGAACTGTTCGTCAGAGCCTCGGCTCATGTGCCCGCGGAATTGCCGCACTTGAGCGGCCCGGAAGGCAGCGAAACGCAGGTGGCGCAGCGCTATCTGTCGGTCCAGGGGCGGATGCTCGAAGCCGGCATGCGCATCGCTGCACTGCGCCTCGATGAACGCGGCGCCTGGGAAATGGACTTGGACAGCGGCGTGACGGTGCGCTTAGGCCGGCGCGATGTCGATGAGCGCATCGATCGCTTCATCCACACCGCATCGCAAGTCATTGCCCACCGCTTGAACGAAATCAATTACGTCGACATGCGCTACTCCAATGGCTTTGCCATCGGTTGGCGCAACCAAGGCACGCCGGCCTCAGTGCCGGCCAAACATCCCGACGATGCCGACGCCTAGAGGAATGTTTTAAAGACATGGCAAAGCGCTCTGATCGCAATTTATTGGTAGGCCTCGACATCGGCACCAGCAAGGTGGTCGCCATCGTCGGCGAGCTCAAAGCCGACGGTGCGCTGGAAATCATTGGCGTCGGCAGCCACCCCTCGCGCGGATTGAAGAAGGGCGTGGTGGTGAACATCGAGTCCACGGTGCAGTCCATTCAGCGCGCGGTCGAAGAAGCCGAACTCATGGCCGGCTGCGAAATCCATTCGGTCTATGCCGGCATCGCCGGCAGCCACGTGCGCAGCCTCAATTCGCACGGCATCGTGGCGATCAAGGACAAGGAAGTGGTGCAGGGCGATGTGGAGCGCGTGATCGACGCCGCCAAGGCGGTGGCCATCCCCGCCGATCAAAAAATCCTGCACGTGCTGCCGCAGGAATACATCATCGACTCGCAGGAAGGCATCCGCGATCCGATCGGCATGTCCGGCGTGCGCCTGGAAGCCAAGGTGCACATCGTCACCGGCGCCGACAGCGCGGCACAGAACATCGTCAAGTGCGTGCAGCGCTGCGGTTTGGCGGTCGATGACATCGTGTTGGAGCAGCTTGCCTCGAGCTACGCCGTGCTCACCGAGGATGAGAAGGATCTCGGCGTTTGCATGGTGGATATCGGCGGCGGCACCACCGATATCGCGGTGTTCGGCGGCGGCGCAATCCGCCACACCGCGGTGATCCCGATCGCGGGCGACCAGATCACCAATGACATCGCCGTGTCCATGCGTACGCCGACGCAGTACGCCGAAGACATCAAGATCAAGTACGCCTGCGCCCTATCGCAACTCGCGAACCCCGATGAAACCATCGAAGTCCCGAGCGTGGGGGATCGTCCGCCGCGCCGCCTGGCGCGCCAGACTCTCGCCGAGATCGTCGAACCGCGCTACGAGGAACTGTTCGGGCTCATTCGCGATGAACTGCGCCGCGCGGGACTCGAGGAACAAGTGGCCACGGGCATCGTGCTCACCGGCGGCAGCGCCAAGATGGAAGGCGCCATCGAACTCGCCGAAGAAGTCTTTCACATGCCCGTTCGCTTGGGCGTGCCGCAATACGTCACGGGTTTATCGGAGGTCGTGAGCAATCCGATCCACGCCACCGGCGTGGGTCTGCTGCTCTACGCCAAAAGCACCATGGATGCGCAACGCACGGATGCGCCGCTGCTCGCGGGCGGCATGAAAAGTCTGCTGGAGCGAATGAAAGCGTGGTTTCAAGGCAATTTTTGATTGGGTCAATAAAACTTAACGTAGGAGAATGGAATGTTCGAACTGATGGATTCTTATAGCCAAAGCGCCGTCATCAAGGTGCTGGGCGTGGGCGGCGGCGGCGGCAACGCTGTCTCGCACATGGTCCAGGCCGGACTCGAGGGCGTGGACTTCATATGCATCAACACCGACGCGCAGGCGCTGAAGCACTCCAAAGTGCGCACGGCGCTGCAGATCGGCTGCAACATCACCAAGGGTTTGGGCGCCGGTGCCGACCCGGAAGTGGGCCGTCAAGCCGCGATGGAAGATCGTGATCGCATCATCGAGCTGATCGAGGGCTGCGACATGCTGTTCATCACCGCCGGCATGGGCGGCGGCACCGGCACGGGCGCTGCACCGGTGGTGGCGCAAGTTGCCAAGGAGCTCGGCATTCTCACCGTAGCCGTGGTGACCCGGCCTTTCGAAATGGAAGGCAACAAGCGCTCGCGCGTCGCCGATCAAGGCATGCTGGAATTGTCCAAGTATGTCGATTCGTTGATCACGATTCCGAACCAAAAATTGTTGTCGGTACTCGGCAGTTCCACCACGCTGCTCGACGCCTTCAAGGCGGCGAACACCGTGTTGCAAGGTGCCGTGCAGGGCATCGCGGAATTGATCACGCGGCCGGGCCTCATCAATGTCGACTTCGCCGATGTGCGTACCGTGATGTCGGAGACCGGCATGGCAATGATGGGATCGGGCACGGCATCGGGCGATGATCGCGCACGCGAAGCGGCCGAGGCGGCTATATCCAGCCCGTTGCTCGAGGACATCAATTTGTCCGGCGCGCAGGGTATCTTGGTCAATGTCACGGCAGGAATGGATCTGTCGATCGGCGAGTTCCAAGAGGTCGGCAACGTCATCAAGCAGTTTGCCTCCGACGATGCCACCGTGGTTGTCGGCACTGTCATCGATCCTGAGATGAGCAGCCAGATCCGCGTTACGGTCGTTGCGACCGGTTTAGGCAAGCCCGTTGCGCGCGCCGCGCCGCAGTCGTCGGTTGCGGCCGCGGCTCATGCACCGCCGCTCACCATGCGGGTGATTCGGCAGCGATCGCCGATGGCACCGACCGACTACGCAATGCTCGACAAACCGACCGTGCAACGGCAACGCGCTGTAGGCGATGGCTTGCGCGCGGAAGTCGATTCCGAGGATTTGCTGGATATACCGGCATTTTTACGGCGGCAAGCAGACTAAAGCCCAATTGCATTCGACATTCCAATTTGGCGCCCTGTAGGAGAAGTCCTCAAGGGCGCCGGTCTTGTCGAGAAGTGTGAAGAAAGCGTTAGGTAGCAAAGCGCTCGTCCTGTCAACCAAAAATGGATTTTTGAGTTCAGGGTAGGGCGCCGCGTGTGGTACCTTTGGCAGATAACATAGTCCGGTTTCACTTAATGTTGAATCAAAGAACACTGAAGAACTCGATTCGTGCCACCGGCGTCGGGCTTCATACGGGTAAGAAAGTTCTCATGACTTTGCGGCCTGCATTGCCTGATACCGGCATTGTGTTTCGCCGCACGGATCTGGATCTGCCCGTCGACATCAGAGCCCACGCTGAAAATGTCAGCGACACCACGATGAACACCACGCTGCATCGGGGCGAGGTCAAAGTATCGACGGTGGAGCATTTGCTGTCCGCCTTGGCGGGATTGGGAATCGACAACGCGCTGGTGGAAGTCAGCGCCGGCGAAGTGCCGATCATGGACGGCAGCGCGGGACCCTTTGTGTTCCTGCTGCAATCGGCCGGCATCGAGGAACAGAGAGCGCCGAAACGCTTCATTCGCATTCTCGAGAGCTTGCGGGTCGAGGACGGTGACAAGTGGGCGCGCTTCGATCCCTATGACGGCTTCAAGGTGAATTTCGAGATCGAATTCAATCACCCTACTTTTAAGAAACATTCCCAAGTTGCATCCATGGATTTCTCGACCACCTCGTTTCTACGCGAGGTGAGCCGCGCTCGGACCTTCGGATTCATGCGTGAACTGGAGAGTCTGCGGGCTAGAAATCTCGCACTCGGCGGCAACATGGACAATGCCATCGTGCTCGACGATTACCGGGTCCTGAACGAAGATGGCCTGCGCTACGAAGACGAATTCGTGAAGCACAAGATTCTCGATGCCATCGGCGATTTGTATTTGCTGGGACACAGCTTGATCGGTGAATTCAGCGGCTTCAAATCCGGGCATGCACTGAACCACAAGTTGTTGCGTGCCCTCATGGCGCGGCAAAGCGCATGGAAAGAAGTGACTTTCGAAAGTTTGGCCGACGCGCCGATTTCCTACGTCGCGGCAGCCGCCGCGCGCGCTTAGGCACGCTCCCAATAGCGCTTCAGGATTGCGCTTCGAGATAGCCCTTCAAACCGCGGGCGGCACGACTCGAATTCGCACCGTCAGAACTTCCTTGCCCAATGACTTCGCCACGCGCTTGCGGATGGCGTCCGAAGAATATCGCAGCCGCGAGGCCCAAACCGCTCCCACCACGCCGATGGTCAGGCGGCCCCCGTCGAGGCCGGCGCTGGCCACCGACTGGGCCAGGCGGGCGGGGAGTGCCGCGCGGACCTGCTCCACAATTTGAGAACGCTCCGCGGCTTGGTCCACAAGCCGTGAAAGTCGCTTGCCACCTCTTGCCAGTAACTCGCTGAGACTCTTAGAGTTTTGCATTCAACAATAATCTGAGCCCGGGACCCCTGATAGAAACCGTGCGGAAATCCTTGTTTTGAGTCAGTTATCTGCATAGTCTACCCACAGTGGCGGGGCATAATCTTAAAGCCTCGACGACATAAGCCTTAAGTGTAAGCATCGCGTCGGCTTTGGAAGAATAAATCCGTATGAATGTCATTTTTGTCGGCCGCAAGTCGGGTCGAGTGAAACAATTTGACCTGCGACATCCGGTGATTATGTCCGCTGCGGCGCTATTGGTGCTCGCGATTGTGGGCACGGCCTTCTCTATCGGCGTAAGTTTGGGTGCCCGGCACGGCAGCGGCAACCCAATCGATCAATTGGGCAATTGGTCAGCTGAACTGCTGCACCAGAAGGCACAAATCGAAGACACCAAGCGCGTTCTGCAAGAAAAGGTGAACGCCTTGGCCATGCGGGTTGGGCAAATGAATGCCAACGTCATTCGCTTGGACGCCCTCGGTAAGCGCTTGACCCGCATGGCGAATCTGGACGATGGCGAATTCGATTTCGGCCATCCTCCGCCCCTGGGAGGCGCTGAGAGCGGCGCGGACGGCCAGCCCGCACAGATCCCCAATCTAACCGCCATGGTGGACGACCTGCAGGGCCAGCTTTCCAGCCGGGAACAACAGTTGGGGGTGCTCGAGAACCTCATTTTGAGCCGCGAGCTCAATAAGCAGGTCTACCCCGAGGGCCGGCCGGTTCAGGAGGGGTGGATATCATCGTATTTTGGCCGGCGGGCGGACCCGTTCACCGGTTATTCCGCAGTGCACAAGGGATTGGATTTTGCAGGGCCGGAAGGCACCAAAATCACCTCTGTGGCGGCCGGACTGGTCACTTACGCGGGTGAGCGCGCGGGTTACGGCCAAATGGTGGAAATCAACCACGGCAATGGGTTGGCCACGCGGTACTGCCACAATGAAAAACTGCTGGTGAAGCAGGGCGACATGGTCCGCAAGGGCCAGGACCTCGCATTGATGGGTTCGACCGGGCGATCGACCGGGCCGCACCTGCATTTTGAAGTATTAAAAAATGGCACTCAGGTCGACCCCCTGCACTTCATCGGAGAAGATCGTTAGTCCTCGATAAGGACACGCCAGGCCCTTGAAAAGGCCGATGTCGAAACGATTTCCTGGTCTTCTGGTCTATCCGTACAATACCCAGCTTTCTCAAAAGGACTCCCCGCGCGTGTGGAAGATTCTGACGCAAGTATTTGGCAGCCGTAATCAGCGACTCATCAAGGAGATGAGCCGCGCCGTGGCGGCCGTCAACGGCTTCGAGGCTAGCGTCAGCGCCTTGAAGGACGAGCAATTTCCGGAAAGGACCCGTGAACTCAAGGCGCGCTTCGCCGCCGGTACGCCGCTGGACGACCTGATTCCGGAGGCCTTTGCCCTGGTGCGCGAGGCGTCGCGCCGCAAATTGGGCATGCGTCATTTCGATGTGCAGTTGATCGGCGGCTTGGCGCTCAACGCCGGCAAAATCTCCGAGATGCGCACCGGTGAAGGCAAGACGCTCATGGCGACGCTGCCCGCCTACCTAAATGCGCTCACCGGCGATGGCGTGCACGTCGTCACCGTGAATGAATACTTGGCGCAGCGCGACTCTGAGTGGATGGGTCCGGTGTACCGCTTCCTCGGAATGGAGGTGGGCGTCATCAAGAACGCTCAGACGCCGGATGAGAAGCGCGCGGCCTACGCCTGCGACATTACTTACGGCACCAACAACGAATTCGGATTCGATTATCTGCGCGACAACCTGGCGTTCCGTCTCGAGGATCGCGTGCAACGCAAGCTGTCCTTCGCCATCGTCGACGAAGTCGATTCGATTTTGATCGACGAGGCGCGCACACCCCTGATTATCTCGGGACCCGCGGAAGAGAGCACCGAGCTCTATATCAAGATCAACGCGTTGATCCCGAGCCTGACTCGAGCGCCCAGCGAAGAGATTGTGGATCGCGGCGCGTTGGTGACGCAAATCAACAGCTCGAAGGTGCGGGGTGATTTGCAGGTCGGGGATGTCATTCTAAGCGTCAACGGCAGCAATGTTCGCAGTGGCGATGACATCCTGGCGCAAATAAAAGCGTTGAAGGCTCCCGTCAAGGCGAAGTTGGAGTTGTGGCGCAATCGCAGCGCCAAGACAGTGACGCTCGATATTGCGGCGGCCGAGCCCGATGCGCCGCCGGCGCTGGGCAAAGACGAGCAGAGCGACAGCAAACTGTTCGATGTGGCCGGAATTTCAGCGCGGCATCTGTCCGCCGAGAAACGCTATGAGCTGGCCGTCGATGGCGATTTTTGGGTCGACGAGAAGCAGAAGCAGGCCACGCTGACCGAGGCCGGGCACGAGCGTGTCGAGGGGCTTTTACTGACCTCGGGACTGCTCCGGCCGGGCGAGAGTTTGTACGACCCCGCCAACATTCGTCTCATGCATCACTTGAATGCGGCGCTGCGTGCGCACGCGTTGTACAAGCGCGATGTGGAGTACATCGTGCGCCAGGGCGAGGTCATCATCGTCGATGAATTCACCGGCCGAACCATGCAGGGACGGCGCTGGTCCGATGGCTTGCACCAGGCGGTCGAAGCCAAAGAAGGCGTGAAGGTGCGCGAGGAAAATCAGACCGTCGCGTCCATCACCTTCCAGAATTATTTCAGGCTCTATTCGAAGCTTTCCGGCATGACCGGAACGGCGGACACCGAAGCCTTCGAATTCCAGCAGATTTACGGCTTGGAAGTCGTGGTCATCCCGACCCACAAGCCGATGATACGCAACGACAAGTCGGACCTGGTGTTCCTCTCCGAGCACGACAAGTTCCAGGCCATCCTCGAGGATATCCAGGACTGCGTGAAGCGTGGTCAGCCGGTGCTCGTGGGTACGACCTCGATCGAGGCCTCCGAGCGGATCGCGAAGCTGTTGCAGAGCGAGAAGATTCCGCACGAAGTGCTGAATGCCAAGCAGCACGAGCGCGAGGCGCACATCGTGGCCGAGGCGGGACGGCCCGGTGCCATCACCATCGCCACCAATATGGCCGGCCGCGGCACGGACATCGTCTTGGGCGGCAGCACGCAGACACAGATCGATGCCATCGTGAACCCCAATGAGGCTGATCTGAAAGGCATTCAGGCCGATTGGCAGCGGCGCCATGAGGAAGTCATCGCCGCGGGCGGCTTGCACATCATCGGCACGGAACGCCACGAGTCGAGGCGCATCGACAACCAATTGCGCGGCCGCTCGGGCCGCCAAGGCGATCCGGGATCGAGCCGTTTCTATTTGTCGCTCGAAGATAACTTGATGCGCATCTTCGGCGATCCGACGCGCATGAAGGCACTCATGACGCGGGTCGGCATGAAGGCCGGCGAGGCGATCGAGAGCGGCATGCTCACGCGCCAGATCGAGCGCGCGCAAAGGCGGGTGGAGCAGCACAACTTCGACGCCCGCAAGCAATTGTTGGAATACGACGATGTGGCGAACGATCAGCGCCGCGTGATTTACCAGCAGCGCACCGACCTCATGGGGGCCGAGGACGTTGCCGAGGCGATCAAGGGCATTCGCGAGGATGTGGTCGCGCAATTGGTGGATCAATACGTTCCGGCCGGGACGCCCGAGGAGCAATGGGATGCGCCCGGACTGGCGAAGGCGATCGAAACGGATTTCGGTCCTGCTCTCCCCGTTGTCGACTGGGTGACGGAGGAGGAAGCCGGAGACGGCTCGGCGCTGCGCGGCAAGATCTTGCAGGCGTTGGAAGCTGCCTACAACCAAAAAGAGGCCAATGTCGGCACGCAGGTGATGCGCTACATCGAGAAGGAAATCACGCTGCGCACGCTCGATCAGCATTGGCGCGAACATCTGGCCGCAATGGACTACATGCGCCAGGGCATTTACCTGCGCAGCTATGCGCAGAAAAACCCGAAGCAGGAATACAAGCGCGAGGCGTTTCAGCTCTTTTCCGGAATGCTGGATCGCATTAAATTCGACACGGTCACCACGATCTCCAAGATCCAAGTGCGCAGTCAGGAAGAGATCGAGCGCGAAGAGCTCGAGCGCCAGCAGCGCCTGGCGCGCGCGCTGCAAGCGCAGCATGCCGATGCGGTGTCGCCGATCCAGGCCCCGCCCGGCATGGGCGATCCGGGCCCGCAGCCGCCGGCAGCGGGCGGCGGGAACGTCATGGAACTGGAGCCGCGCGCGCCTGCTCCGGCGGCCGTGCCCTTCGTCAGGGCCGTGCCAAAGGTGGGCCGCAATGAGCCCTGTCCCTGCGGCTCCGGGCGTAAGTACAAGCACTGCCACGGCACGCTGCAGCAAGCGAGCGGTTGACCCGCCCGGATAAACCTCTGACCCATGTCGTCGCCGCCGCGGTGATCGACCTCGCGGGCCGCGTGCTCATCGCCCAACGTCCGCCCGGGAAGCATCTGACGGGACGCTGGGAATTTCCGGGCGGCAAGCTCGAGGCCGGCGAGGACCGGCGCGCTGGGCTCGCGCGCGAGCTGCGCGAGGAACTCGGGATCACCCTAATTGCACCCCCCCGCCCGTTGATTCGCGTGCGCCATACGTACGACTACGGCGAGGTGCTGATCGATATGTGGGTGGTGCGACAGTACTTGGGCGAGCCGCGGCGCCTCGAGGGCCAGGCACTGCGCTGGTGTCCGCAGGATGAGCTCGACCCGGCGGAATTACTGCCGGCCGACGGGCCGATCGTCGCGGCGTTGCGGATGCCGGAGCGGCTGTCTCTGGCGTCGACGC
>Ga0302326_10026047_pt1 | contig 11836 bp, 10 predicted proteins | sample Palsa_T0_3_FD_202264 | JGI IMG/M metagenome (GOLD analysis project Ga0302326, IMG submission 202264) | Peat permafrost microbial communities from Stordalen Mire near Abisko, Sweden - Palsa_T0_3 | ecosystem: Environmental > Terrestrial > Soil > Palsa > Peat permafrost | place: Sweden: Abisko... | reverse complement strand
CCACCGAAGCATCTCGCGACAACCAAGCGAGTTTGCCGTAGGAATCTCCGTCCTTTTAGGACGGGGAGGATGTCAATAACGCCTAAATTTCGGTGCGCTTTAGCAGATAATCGAGGCCCCCGATGCGGAACCAGCGGTAGCCGTAGGGCTCAAGCAAAATGCGATGCGTGCCGGATGCGTTGGGAGTGCTGTGATCGTTTGACAGGAGATTGACGAGCTGGCCATCCACTTTCGCGCCAGCCCGGAATTTGACTTCTGTGGGAATGGGACTGAGATTGTGCACGAATAGAAGGGAGTTGTTGCGCCAATCGTAGCGGAGCGCAAGCACCTCGGGTTTCCCTGTCCCGAGGATTGAAAAATCGCCCCAACCGATCTCGGGAACTTCTTTCCTCATGCGGATCATGCGTTCGGTCCAGTCCATGAGGGAGTTGGGATCGCGCTTCTGCGCGGCGACATTTACGTGCTCGAAACCGTAAGGGCCTTCGGCGATTACGGGAATTACAGGTTTATCACTTTCCGTGAATCCCGCTTGCGGTTCATTGGACCATTGCATTGGCGTACGGGCGCAGTCGCGTTCAGGCAGATCGAGGTTGTCACCCATGGCGATTTCGTCTCCGTAGCGGAAGACGGGAGTGCCGGGGAGCGTCATCATCAGACTGTATGCGAGCTCAAGCCTGCGTCGGTCGCCTTGCATCATAGGAGCGAGACGGCGGCGAATCCCTCGCTTGTATAGCTGCATGTTCGGTTCAGGACCGAACGCGGCGAAGACTGCCTGGCGCTGCTTCTTCGTCAGGCGACCGAGGTCGAGCTCATCGTGGTTTCGTAAGAAATGCGCCCACTGCGCGGTGGCGGGACGTGGCTTGGTAGTCTTCAAGGCTTTGACGAGGGGACGAGTGTCACCTGTGGCAAGCGCGTAGAAGAGGTTTTGATTCACCTCGAAGTTGAACATCATTTGCAGGCGCTCGCCGGAAGCGCCGAAGTAATTCATATCCACATAAGGGAGTACGTTTGCTTCGGCAAGAATGATGGCGTCGCCTTCGCGCCAGGTGAGAAATTCGCTGAACATGCGAAGCATGTCGTAGTGCTCGGTGGGGCGTCGATTAGTAGCGCCTTTGGTGGAAATGACGAACGGCACGGCATCCATGCGAAATCCAGAGACGCCTAACTGAAGCCAGAAACCCATTATTCTTAGAATTTCAGCTTGAACCTCGGGATTCGAAGTATTCAGATCGGGCTGAAAATCGTAGAACCTGTGGAAATACCAGGCTTTTGCCACGTCATCGTAATCCCATGTGGATTTCTGCACGCCAGGGAAGACCATACCTTTGTTCGCGTTTCGCGGCTTCTTCTTTGACCAGACGTACCAATCGCGGTATTTGGACTCCGGATCTTTGCGCGCCTCCTGAAACCACGGATGCTGGTTTGACGTGTGATTCACGACAAGATCGATCAGGACACGAAGACCTCGCTGTCTACATCCCTGGGTGAACTCGACAAAGTCTCCCAGCGAGCCGTAGCGGGGATCGACTCCGTAATAATCGGAAACGTCGTAGCCATCGTCGCGACCCGGCGAGGGCTGGAACGGAAGCAGCCAGATTGCCGTTGCCCCCAGGCCCTGCAGGTAATCGAGGCGGCGGAGGAGGCCTCGAAAATCGCCGATCCCATCAGCGTTCGTGTCGAGGTAGGTGCCGACGGACAGGCAATAGAAGATTGCATTTTTGTACCAGAGGTCGTTGATCACGAGGAGCCCTCAGGTTACGGCTTACAACTTGCGGATCGATTTTACCTTGAGCGATATTGGTTTGGGAATCTAGGGGGCCTGAGCGCATGCAGGATTTAAGGTGGTGGCAGCGTGGTGTTATCTATCAAATTTACCCGCGCTCATTTCAGGATAGCAATGGGGATGGAATCGGCGATCTTCCGGGGATTATTCGGCGCCTGGATCATGTTGTAACCCTTGGCATCGACGCTATCTGGATTTCTCCGATTTATCCTTCGCCCATGGCGGATTTTGGATATGACGTCACAGATTATTGCAATGTGGCGGGGGTCTTTGGGAACCTCGCGGATTTCGACCGATTGGTCGCCGAGGCGCATCGGCGAGGGCTCAGACTCATTCTGGATTTCGTTCCCAACCACACTTCCAACGAGCATCCCTGGTTTATTGAAAGTCGAAGCTCACGTGCCGATCCGAAAAGAGACTGGTACATCTGGAGAGACGCTGGGGCGGAGGGTGCTCTCCCTAACAACTGGCTCAGCCGTTTTGGCGGGCCTGCGTGGGAATGGGATGGAAGCACTACTCAATATTACTACCACTCGTTTTTGAAGGAACAGCCGGACCTCAATTGGCGAAATCCGGCGGTGAAGCAAGCAATGTACGATGTGCTACGGTTCTGGCTGGATCGCGGCGTGGATGGGTTTCGGGTGGATGTACTCTGGCTGCTGATCAAGGACGATCAGTTTCGAGACAATCCCGTAAATCCTGGCTGCGTTCCGGGTGAATCGTCGCACGACCGGCTGTTGCCGTTCTACACCGCCAATCGGCCCGAGGTTCACGCGATTGTTGCCGAGATGCGGAGTGTAACGGATACGTATCCGGAGCGCGTTTTGATCGGTGAGATTTATCTGCCGATTGAACAGTTGGTCACTTATTACGGGCACGATCTCAAGGGGGCACATTTACCGTTCAACTTTCAGCTCCTTCAGACTGCCTGGAATGCGGCGAGTATCGCTCAGATCATGGAAGAGTACGAAGCGGCCTTGCCGCACGGGGCTTGGCCGAACTGGGTCCTGGGAAATCACGACCAGGAGCGGATAGCGTCGAAAATTGGTTCGGCCCAGGCACGGGTTGCGGCAATGCTGCTGCTTACTTTGCGCGGCACGCCGACCATTTATTACGGGGAGGAAATTGGGATGAAGGATGTTCCCATTGCCCCCGAGCGGGTTCAGGACCCGGCTGAGAAAAATGAGCCGGGGCTGGGATTGGGGCGCGATCCTGAGCGAACTCCGATGCCGTGGGATGGCTCGCTTCTTGCAGGCTTTACTTCCGGAGAGCCATGGCTGCCTTTGGGCGCCGACCACGCGCGCGTGAATGTGGAGGGCTTGGGCGAGTCTCGCCGATCGATTTTGAATCTGTACCGGCGGCTGATTGATTTGCGACGAGACAAGCCGGTCCTTACACATGGATCCATCGATGCGGTGACCGTTCAGGGAAACATTTTGAGGTACGAAAGAAGGCAAGGAGATCAACGACTCGTTATTGCCCTCAATCTGGCTCATGAACGGGCGCGTGTATTATCGCTCCCGTCTGGGAGATTGCTGCTATCCACAGACCTTGACCGTGCTGGAGAGGATGTGGGCGCGAGCGCGTCGCTTCGTGCGGACGAGGGAATAATCATACAAGGCACCTAACCCGATCGTGCATCTGAATTCCTCCCGGTAAATCTTAGGCCTCCAGATCGCAAATGCGCGCGGAGTGATCTTATTTGCCACGACCGAGACCTGCCCCAATCTTCCAGGTTCAGATCTAGCCAATCGGCGAATGTAGACGCCCAAACGTCTGTGAGATCTTGTTCCTGGAGGATCGAAACATGCCTAAAGAACTTATCGAGCTTCCGAACGCTTTGGCGCTGTGTACTCGTTTTCGATCTTTGCGTTTATTGCTTAGACCGGTGTGGAAACAACCCAACGTGCGTGAGCCAGTTCCGCCGATTTGCGGCTGAGGCACGTTGATAGCCAGGAAAACTGCTATGATTTGATCGTCGGACACAGGAGTTTTCGCGCATGAATATCAATCTGACTCCCGAGCAGGAACGGATCGTCAACGACGAGCTGAAGTCAGGTCACTTTCGATCTGCAGAGGAAGTGATTGCCAACGCCCTCGTTGCTCTTCGGGAAAAGGAACGCTCGTCACTCGCTGACGACAACGGCCACCACGATGACGCCGTGCGCGAAATGCTCAACTTTGTCGAGAAAAACCGCACTCCTTTGCAGGGCATCTCGGTTAAGCAACTGATCCACGAGGGTCACCGTTTGTGAGTGATCTGGTACTGGACGCATCGTTGGCGCTCCAGTGGTTTCTAGAAGACGAGGCCGGTCGGCAGTATGGCCTCAGCGTCCTCGCAAGCCTTTCCACCAAACGTGCAGTGGTTCCGATCCTGTGGTTCTATGAAGTAGGCATGGCCTATCGACGCAAGCGGATCACATTCGATCAAATCGACGGTTTTCTGACGCGACTGAAGGCCCTTCCCATTGACGCTGCTCCAGCAACTCCCAGCGAACTTCTCGAATTGCCAGCCATCGCACAAAACACACACTGACGAACTACGACGCGGCATACTTGGCGCTTGCCATGCGCCTCCATTTGCCTTTGGCAACGACCGACGCCGATCTCCGGCGGGCGGCAGCCACAGCCGGCGTCGGGATAGTATCTGGCTAGCGGATGGAACTGCGCTATCTCAAGGAGAGGAACACCTCGCTTTTTCTTCAAGTGGGTACCGTAAATGCGCCTCGTCGATACGAGGACTTGCTAGAGAAACCGCCGCGCTATGGAAGGCTTGACCAGCTTCAAATGAAGCCACAACGAGACCGAAGTTTACAACAGGAGAAACGAAATGCCAACGGCTCTACCGTCAATTTCACCGGACGACCCCACGCGCAATCTTACCCTGGCGCGACCCGACGACCTACCTCACATCGGTCTGGTCGGCGATACCTACACCATCACCTTGACGGGCGAAGATACGAATGGACGTTTTTGCTTAGTTGATATGCACATCCCGCCCGGTGGAGGGCCGCCACCGCATCGGCATGACTTCGAGGAGACCTTTATCCTGCTCGAAGGTGAAATGGAAGCAACCTTCCGTGGCACGAAGTCGACCGTGCACGCCGGCGAAACGCTGAACATTCCTGCCAACGCTCCGCATCAGTTTCACAACGTTTCCACCAGGCCGGTTCGCATGCTCTGCATCTGCTCTCCCGCGGGACAGGAGGAATTCTTCATAGAGGTTGGAGTACCGGTCGCCACGCGTACGACGCCACCACCGAAGCTGGACGAAAAAGAGCAGGCCGCATTCGTCGAGAAAGTTAAGGCACTCGCACCCAAGTACCGCACTGAACTACTTAGAGAGGCGTAGCTAAGCAATACAGAACCCGTCGGACGAAGCTGAGAATTTCGAACCCTTCCGAACCCACCCTCCCTCGCAATGAGCAATCGAGAACATAACCGGGTTGCAACTTTCCAGTTCGCTAAGATTAATGTCACGACAAGGCACTGACCGCCGGTCAGCCACGCCGCGGCCAGAAGCGGACTGAAAGCGGACTGAGCGAAAGGCAATGCGAGTTTAAGTCCTTCACCATCATCGCAGTCAAGAATCAAACCGGATCTCGCGGGAAAATAGCGGACTGAGAGCGGACTGGGAGGGCAAGACGAAATTCCGCTAACTGCTTTGAAATGTGGTGGCCAGGGACGGAGTTGAACCGCCGACGCCAGCCTTTTCAGGAATTCTACCGTTGTTATCTAATTGATCCCAAACAACTTACATTAACAATATGCACCAGAAATGGTGCACACTATTGGACCTAAAACGGGACTAGATCCAAGAGTATGCTTGAGCAGCGTCGGTGTTCGCCTCATTCGAGTCCGACGCATCTCAACGGACTGGCGGGTGCAAGTCTCGGATTGCGGAGAGAGTGGGATTCGGACCTTCGCGCTAAAACGTAAATTCAAGTACACGCAGCGCGCTGGCTGTGCGTTTTAGGCGTCTTCTGTTTTGCCTCCACACTTAGTCTCCTTAGCGGCGAACGGCAACAACCGCACGACCCATAGCGTTCACCTCCAAGGTAGGTGGCTTCCGGCTAGAATGGGGTTTGGGTGTGACGGTAATCTGGACGTCATGGCCGAGTAAGAGGAGGAAGCCAACGAGTCGCTCGATGGAGAAATCAGTGAGACGGCCGCGCTTCAACGCGGAGACTTTGGGCTGGTCCACATTCAACACCTTCCCGGCTTGTACTTGTGTCAGTTTGCGGGCTTCGATGATGTCAACGATGCGGTGAGCCAGATCAGCCTTCGCACGTGCCTCTTGCGGATTAACAACACCCAGATCAGCGTAGACGTTGCCAGTGCCTTCTACGTATCCATGCTTTTTCATCGTGATTTGTCCCTGTTTAGCGTAATTTTCCTGTTCAGCCTAAATTCTTCCTGCTCGGCTTTTCCAGCACCACCACTTGCGCGAGGCGCTTTTCTACGAGTTTCATTTCATGCCTCGGCGTCGCGATGCCCCGCTTGGACTTCTTCTGGAAAACATGCAAAACGTAAATGGCCTTTGGGAACTTCACGGTATAGACGGCCCTGAACGTATCGCCCCGGAAGTCGGAAACAATTTCCAGCACGCCCGGTGCAATACCCTTCAGGGGCTTCGCGTTTTCCGGCATTTTTCCCCTCTGGACGCGCTCCAACGCAAACCCAATCTCGTCCTTGACCCCTTCCGGCAGTTCGCGCAGCACCTCCAACGAATCCCCTACGAAACGTAGCGGCCTCATCGAAGTGGCTGTCATGTTCAACTGTAGAATATGCTAGTTTTAGCATACTGTCAAAGGGGGGCAAGTTTGACGCCCAAGAAAAGCGTCCGTTCCGATGGTGACGGAGCTGATGCAGATGCTATTGACCCGATTGGATAAGCAGTTTGACCGACTGATGGCGGAGGAAGAGAATTCCGATGGATGCTTTACTCGTGCATACATTAGGGCCGCATTCTCCGAAGGTGCAGCTGAACGCAAAATTTGGGGCGCACTCTTGAGTCTGATGGGAGAACGGACTTACTATTCGACGTTCACTTCCTGGCGGTCCGTTGTGCACAAGAATGAGCGCAGTTATGAATTGCGACCACACCAGACCTAGTAGTTTTTTCACTGCATTTTTCCGTAGTTGATCGATATCCCTGCTACAGATTTGATCGCATTCCAAGGACTACAGAAAAATGTAGGATACTGGCTATAGATCTTGGTGTTCTGCGAAAGCAGGAAACTCGATAGGGTCACGGATGCGCTTAAATGGGATCCCAGCGTCTGTGGCCGGAGTTATTTTAAGACTCACAGATCTTGCAGCATTTCGCGGTGCATGTATGTTGTTCGGGAGAAGGAGCTCAGATCGGCCGTGAGCCCACTCGAAAAGCGGCGTGCAGACGCTGCTCCAAAAGCAGAGAGGTCGAACATTCCGCGGCGGCATTTTCTCTGCCTCTTTTCACTTTTCTTCGCCGCGAGTTCGGTCTGGGCAGTCGATCCGAATAGCCGCCTCTCTCAGTATTCACACACTGCCTGGAGAACGCGGGACGGTGTTTTCAGCGGAACAACAACTGGCAACATATCTCAAACGACCGACGGATATCTGTGGATCGGTACAACCGGCGGCCTAGTTCGTTTCGATGGAATTCGATTTGTTCTCTGGTCACCACCAGCCGGTGAGCGACTGTTGTCCTCCAATATTTCCGCTCTTCTCGGCGCACGGGATGGGAGCCTTTGGATCGGTACACACTCCGGATTGTCCCGCTGGAAAGATGGGGACCTGATCAACTATCCGGATCCGAATGGATTAATCGTCGACATTCAGGAAGACAGTAACGGGACCATCTGGGTATCTCGATCACAACTAGATGATGAGAAGGGATCTCTTTGCGAAGTTGCCGACACGAAGCTTCGCTGCCACGGCAAGTCCGACGGGGTACCGCCTCTCAATGATGGTCCTCTGCTCTGCGATGCCCGGGGGAATGTCTGGATCGGTGGCTCATCCATGCTGACCCGCTGGAAGCCAGGTTCATCCAGCACGTACGCTATAAAAGGTTTGGAATCCGGGGGCGATTTTCCCGGCGTACAGGCCCTTGCCAACGGACCGGACGGTTCGCTCATGGTTGGAATGACACGGCCCGGTGCTACATTGGGGCTGCAGCAACTGGTGGACGGTGTCTGGAAGCCTTTTGTCGCACGGGGACTAGATGGAAGGAATCTTGCAATCGACGCCCTATTCCTTGACCGCGAAAAGGCTCTGTGGATTGGGACCTCGGCTGAAGGACTCTACCGTGTTTATGACGGTACTGTCGATCATTTCCAGGGAGCCGATGGCCTTACGGGCGAAGCTGTATATAGTTTCTACGAGGACAATGAAGGAGATGTATGGGCCGTGACTTCGGGAGGACTTGATCGATTTCGCGACTTCCAAGTCACCAGTTTTTCGATCCGCGAGGGGCTGAAGGCGGATGCGGTTCAAACCGTCCTGGCTTCGAGGAACGGAACCGTATGGGTCGGCAACTTCGCTACTCTGGACACTCTTCACGATGGGAACATATCGTCGATCGGGAGAAAGGAAGGCTTGCCTGGCGAGCATCCATCATCATTGTTCGAAGACCATGCCGGCCGCCTTTGGGTTGGAGTTGACAGCGAACTGTCGGTCTACGAGAAGGGGAAGTTCACACGCATCCGCCGAGGGAACGGATCTCCCGTAGGAAGGGCGGTGGCATTAGCTGAGGATAAAGACGGTGACCTGTGGATTGAGTCCTATGCACCTCCCAGGAGTCTTCTTCGTATCCATGATTTCAAAGTGCTAGATGACCTCCGGCCGCCCGGGATGCCGTACGCCGCATCGCTTACAGCCGACCCCGAAGGTGGTATCTGGTTGGGTCTCGTGAACGGCGATCTCGCGCGATACCGGAGCGGCCAATTAACAACCTACAATTTCGACCTCGGCCAAAGTGACTCCAGAGTGCGCCGAGTCGAGGTGAGGCCTGATGGCACAGTGCTGGGTGCGACGCCGGTCGGGGTAATCGGATGGCGCAACGGAAAAAAGCAAATCCTCAGTTCGCGGAATGGCCTGCCTTGCGATTTTATCTATACGTTGATCTCAGACAAGGCGAACACCCTCTGGCTGTACACCCAATGCGGATTGATTGCCGTCGGTTCCGATGATCTCCAGAGATGGTGGGAGCACCCCGAAACCACATTGAAAGTACGGATCTTTGACGTCTTCGATGGGGCACAACCGGCAATAGTTTTCAATCAACCATCGGCATCTCTATCTCTAGATGGACGGTTATGGTTTGCGAATGGGACAGTACTGCAGATGGTCGATCCGACTCACATCGGCGGCAATTCTGTGCCGCCGCCGGTGCATGTTGAAGAGGTTATCGCCGACCGAAAGAACTATTCCCCCGGCAAGGATCTTCGTCTTCCTCCGCTTACACGTGATCTCGAAATTGACTATACGGCACTGAGCTTTGTAGTTCCGCAGAAAGTGCGCTTTCGCTACAGGCTGGAGGGCCGCGATGCGGCCTGGCAGGAGCCAGGAACAAGGCGGCAAGCTTTCTATAGCGATCTTCGACCAGGGAAATACAGGTTTCGCGTGATCGCATGTAATAACGATGGCGTCTGGAACGAAGCCGGCGCCATGTTGGACTTCAGCGTCGCGCCGGCGTGGTATCAAACAAACTGGTTCCGAGCGCTGTGCATTATCTTAGGTGGCGGCATCATATGCGCCACGTTCAGATTACGTGTTCTGCGAATTTCCAGAGCCATCGCCGCCCGCTTCGACGAGCGATTGGCAGAACGCACGCGAATGGCGCGGGAGCTGCATGATACCTTCCTCCAGACCATCCAAGGCAGCAAGTTGGTTGCGGATCAAGCGCTAAGACCCTCCACAGATCTCATTGAAATGCGTCGAGCCATGGAACAGCTATCTGCCTGGCTTGGACAGGCAACCCAGGAGGGAAGAGCAGCGCTGAACTCTCTGCGCACGGCGACGACGCGGACTAACGATCTCGCTGAAGCTCTCCGGCGCGTGACTGAAGACGGGCTCATTCCAAGTTCCATGACGGTCACATTTTCTGTAGTTGGCGATGCCAGAGAAATGCATCCCATTGTCCGTGATGAAATTTACCGTATCGGCTACGAAGCCATCCGCAACGCATGTACACATTCGGGGGCCAGTCGCTTGCAAGTGGAACTCAGATATGCTGACGAACTTGCGCTGCGTGTCCTTGACAATGGCACAGGGATTGACCCCGCTATTGCGGATCGGGGGAAGGACGGACACTTCGGACTGCATGGAATGCGGGAGCGTGCCGCTCGCATCGGAGGCAAGCTCACGCTCGTGAGTTCCTCGAACTCGGGAACTGAGATTAGTCTAGTAGTCCCTGGCGGCATCATCTTCCGGGAGAAGATGCCCGTTCGACGGTCTCTAGTCACAAGGATAAGGGCCATTTTTCGCTGAAAAGACCAAACATCCAATCTGGACTGATTGCGATTCGCAGAGTTTTCCATACCAACCATAAGATCTGGTAGTAAATCCACTCAGGTTTCTGAAGTGTGTCGCCCGATGCAGGGAGCAACCGGGCACACTGAAGTCGCCGTCATGCGGTTTTCCGCAGATCTTTTGCGACGCGATCAGATTTGTAGCAGGCCACGCCGGAGCGCGATGGTAACCGCGTGCGTCCGATCATTGGCCTGGAGCTTGTCCACCAGGTTCTTGATGTGAAAATTGACGGTATTCTCCGAAATCGCTAGTTGATCGGCAATCTGTTTGTTGCGATGGCCATCTCTAATGAGCCGAAGAACGTCCAACTCTCGAGCCGTAAGATCGTCGTCACCTAGATGCTCAGCGAGGCGGGCCACCACCTCGGGCGAAATGTGCCGCCGGCCAGCGTGAACCGACCGGATCACGCTGAGCAACTCGTCCATGTGCATGCTCTTCAGGATATAGCCCGAGGCTCCTGCTCGCATCGCACGCTGGATGTCGCCATCGCCATCGGAGGTTGTAAGCATGATGATGCGGGCTTGCGGAAACTCGCCACGAATCGCAATGAGCGCGTCGGTGCCATCTGTACCAGGAAGCCGAACGTCCATCAAAGTGATGTCGGGCCGATGACGACGAAATTCAGCTACAGCGTCGACCGCATTTGACGCCTGCCCAACAAGAAGCATGTCGCGCTCAGCACTGACGATCGCTGCCAGTCCTTGGCGGAAGACCGGATGGTCTTCTACGCTCAGAATGCGAATTGGCTTGGCCTGAACCATAGCTATGCCTCATCCCGGCAATTGTAATCGTTGTTTGTGTCTCTCCCGAAGCACCATCCTACACCGCGAATATCAAGAAGCTGCCGAGAGTAGAAGCAGGGGAAATGCCGACTTGCGTCGCCGCCTTCCCCGCCGAATCCCCTACAGAAAAATGTAGTGTCAAACCCACGGCATTTGGTGTGGTCGCAAAATCCAATCACGTTCATTATCTCTGAGAGTCACACATCACACTAATCACCTCAACGAGGTCACGCTATGAGTGCTCCCTTTCGATCGACCCATTGGTTTTCCGGCGCCAACATGGTCGGGTTCGCCCACCGGAGCTGGATGAAGAACCAAGGACGGCCGGACGACCTGTTCGACGGACGGCCGGTGATCGGGATCTGCAACACCTGGTCGGATCTGACACCATGCAACGCCCATCTGCGCGAAATCGCCGAACGGGTGAGGCTGGGCGTTTATGAGAGCGGGGGTTTCCCACTGGAATTCCCCGTCATGTCCCTCGGCGAATCCAACCTCCGCCCGACCGCCATGCTCTATCGCAACCTGACGAGCATGGATGTCGAGGAATCGATTCGCGGCAATCCCATTGACGGCGTGGTGCTGCTGGTGGGATGCGACAAAACCACGCCGGCGACCATGATGGGCGCCGCCAGTTGCGACGTCCCCACCCTCGTCGTCTCGGGCGGCCCGATGCTAAACGGGTACTACAAGGGCGAAACCGTGGGCTCTGGCACCTCCATCTGGAAGTTCGAAGCAGAATCCAAGGCCGGGCGGA
>Ga0302326_10026044_pt1 | contig 11838 bp, 9 predicted proteins | sample Palsa_T0_3_FD_202264 | JGI IMG/M metagenome (GOLD analysis project Ga0302326, IMG submission 202264) | Peat permafrost microbial communities from Stordalen Mire near Abisko, Sweden - Palsa_T0_3 | ecosystem: Environmental > Terrestrial > Soil > Palsa > Peat permafrost | place: Sweden: Abisko... | reverse complement strand
GGGCCCCCGTGCCCCACCCTGGGTTTGATTGGGCCCATCTCGTTCCCCCCACCCGCCAATTTGGGGGGGTTTTTTCTTGGGGGGGTGCCCCCCCCCCACTACACACACACCCCCCGTTGTCGCTCATGCATTCCGGGACCCGCGGGCTCGAGATCGAGTTCGAGTTCGTCGACCACGTCCTCGTACTCCGCGCCTCGGACGGCCGGACGAGCCATGTACCGCTCGTGCCCCAGTCCGTCGCTCAGTTCTACGCGGCCGCCCTTCGCCGACGACGACCAACACCGGTCATATGACGCGGCGCCAGCCCAGCGGTTCTGGCTGGCAGTGCTGGAGTGCCATCGAGTATGCATCGTTTTCTCGCCCTCAAGGAGGCTTTCGAGCGACCCCAAGAAACGCGCTATATGTGCTCATGCAGGCGCCTTGAGGCGGCCGTACTAGCCGCCGGAGAGCTCTTTACGCGCCGCTTCGGCGATCTCGGCGCCGGTGTACGCGTGCCCATCGAGGCCCCAACCGCCGTCGGGGGATTCGGTGATGAGGACCCAGGTGCGTCCGACCAGGCTGGGGTCGTCGGCGGCTGCGGCGACGATGTCAGTCAGGTCCTTTACTACCCCAAGTTGCTTGTCGCGATTGAGGACGCCGACGGGCGTCAGGACCTGGACTCGGACATAATTGCTGTCGCCAGCAACATTGGAGATAGCGTCGGGGCCCAGGTCGTGGATGAACGCTGCCGTGTTGTCCCGGAATAGCGCGAGGTCGGGCACGCCCTCCCAGCGCATCACGGCACCGGCCAGCGATTTGGCCAGTTCGAACTTGTCGGCGAAAGTTCCCGTCGTTGCGTACACGTCGATCATGGGCATGCGGTGCTCCTTTGCTTGATTCTGCTCGGTTCGTTCGGCCCTGGACAGTTCGGCGCATCCAGCTACTGCGATCCCATGTTCACGACCACGCAAAATTCGATGGCCATCTTGGTGAGTTGGACCACGTCGCTTGGGTGGGAGACCATGGCCACGTGACTTGAGGGGACCTCAACGACCGTTGCGCCCATGCGCTTTGCGAACAGACGCTCCGCTTCGGGAGGGATCGCTTGATCGTCAGTGGCCACCAGGTACCAGGTAGGGAGTGCCTTCCAGGCGGGAGCCGCCATCACGTCGTCGAAGGCGCCGGCGGCCAACGGCTGTTGGACGGCGTACATGACTTTCGCCTTCACCGGCTCGACGTCGGCGGCGAAGTGGTTGACGAAGTCGTCCTCTGACAGCCAGACGTAGCCTCTCTCGTCGAGGAACTGGTGTACCAGGGCCGGGGTCACCGGGCCTTGTGAGAGCAGCGCACCGAGTGATTCTCCCTCGTCGAGCCCGAAGGCGGCGATGTAGACGAGAGCTACGACATTGGGGGCGTCCGTGCCGAGCGCCGTCATGATCTGACCGCCGTAGGAGTGGCCGACGACGACCGTCGGGCCGTCCTGGATGGTGAGGACTTGGCGGAGGCGGGCGACGTCGTCGGTCAGCGAACTCATCGGGAACTGCGGCGCGGTGACCTTGTAGCCCTCCGCCTGTAGTTGCTCAATGACCGCGGCCCAGCTTGAGCCGTCGGCCCATGCGCCGTGGACCAGGACAATGTTGGTGTCTGCTGTGGCCATGATTGGATTCCCCCTTCTGCTGTCGATGGCTGTTGCTACTGCCCGTGCGGACATAGACACTGCGACGCGTCGGGACCATGATCCCGTCGAGCTCCCGGTATTCAGATGGCTTGCACTGTCGTCGGTAAAACGTGGCGGCACATCGCGTGGTTGTGTCATATCTACGGATCTAGCCGATAGGCCCCAGGGTCGCGGTCATGGCCGCGTTGTAAGCGCGGCCGTCGTTCGACCGATGTCGGCGGGTCGAGCAAGGAGTGCTGTTATTGGCCGAGGGGTGAGGGAGGGATCCGGGTGGACCCTTTCACCTCGCGGGTGAGCATTGCGACGCGGTCGATGTAGCACCAGCTCCATTCCTCACCCGGTTCCAATGACCGGATTATGGGGTGGCCGCGGGCGTTGGCGTGGGCGGTTGCGTGCTGCTCGGGGGAGTCGTCGCAGCACCCGACGTGACCGCATTCGAGGCAGATCCGTAGGTGGAGCCATGGTGTGCCCTCGGTCAGGCAATCCTCGCACCCGGCGACAGCTGGCGGAAGCTGGACGACCTTGATGTGAGCGCGGTGCCGGCACCGAGTCATGCACGCCCAGGGTGCCAGCGAGGATCAGCCAGCACATCGCGCGAACGCGCGTCGGCGTATCGAGGGCGATGAGTGTTTTAGTAGTGGGAGTCGTGAACGCTCGCCAGGCGGGTGAGCTCGACTCGGGAGTTGACGTCGAGTTTGGCGAAGACGTGTCGCAGGTGTCCGCTGACTGTGTGCTGCGACACGAAGAGACGCTCGGCTACCTCACGGTTGGTCATTCCTTGCGCCACTAGGCGCGCCACGGCCAACTCGGTGTCGGTCATCGCTGCCCATCCCATTCCTGGTCGCTGCGCCGAGACCAGGCGTCGGCGAATGCCCAATGTTCGTAGCCTCGCTCGAATCCTGCTGGCATCCCACGCCGCGCCGGCCGACGCGTAGATCGTTAGGGCGCGGCCGTAGCTGTCCACCCCGTGTTGGGTGGCGCCGCTGTCGACGCTGGCGATACCCAGGTCCTCTAACGCGGCGGCTAAAGCGAGCGGTCGGGGCCCGTTGTCGTACAGTTCCACTGCTGTCGTCAAGCTGTCGAGGTTGTGAGTCAGCAGGCCGTTGACATGTGCCGCGTTGGCGGCGATGGATCGGATCGTCGGGTTGAGCTGGGCGCGCCGCTCGGCGGCCGCGGCCGCGGTGGAGGCGAGTTCGTGGTCGTGGGAGGCCAGAGCGATGTGAACCAGGCGCGCCTCGTCGGCGACGTCCATCGGAAAGACCGGCACGATGGACAGGCGTTCCTCCTGGCCCAGGGCGCATAGCCACCGGTGAGCGCCCGTGGCGTCGCCGTCGGCCATGGCTTGCAACGCGAGCAGCCAAGCGGCGTGACGGCGGACGCTGGGGGCGCTCTGGTCGAGCATCACCTCGGCGATCTCTCTCGACTCTCGGATCAGGCGTCGGTCGCCGGTGTGGATCGCGACGCGTCCGAGCGCGACAACCCCGGCGGCGTCGAGGACACTCACGATCGTCGCGGCGATGTCCGAGGTGAGCTGCTCTTCGAGCGCCGCGGCTGCGTCGGTCAGGCGTCCCATCTGGAGTAACTGCCGTCCACGTCCGGTCTCGAATATTCTGAGGGCCCAGCCTTGACGATCGCGTTGCGCCGCAGCGACGCCTTCGTTCGACATCTGGAGTGATTCGTCGAGCCGGTCCACGATAGTCAGTACGTCACAGCGCCATTGGTATGTGAGATGGCTGCGGGTGTCATCGCCGACGTTGAGACCGGTTCGCAAAGCGGTCTCGGCCAAATCGAGGGCTCTTGCGAATTGTCCGTCGGCGTACTGGAGGCCGGATTCGGCTAGTTCCAGCACAAACTGCCCGGCCGTGTCACGAGATGCTCGAAGCTGGGTTGTCGCCTCTTGAAGGATCGGGCGCGCTTCGTCTATCCGGCCGCCCGTCACCAGGTTGTGAAAGAGCAGCGCCAGGTGTCGGGCGCGAAGGTACTCGGGGAGACCCGGAAGGGCGAGCGCTTGCCGGCAGGACTCGGCACGCACATCTGCTGAGATGGCGAACATGCCGGCGATGCCGAGGCGGACCTCGGCTTCTTGCGTCGGGGGAAGAACCTGACGCAATGCCGAATCGGCGAAGGCTTTCGCGTCCTCGCCGCGCGCTGAGGCGTGGAGCCACAGCGCGGTTTGGGCGACGAGCGGCCCGCGCAACCGATGCCGACGCGGCGCCAGCTCCAGAGCCCGCTGGCTGAAATCAGCCGCAGTCCCCGGATCGGTCGGGCCGAGCGCCTCCGCCGCCTTGAACAGGGTTGTGATGGCGACCTCGTCTCCCGGCTCGGCGCTGGCGGCGAGCCGCGCGGCCACCTCCACCGGAAGTGCCCCTCCCGTAAGAAGGATCGTGGCCGCCTGGCGATCCAGCGCCCGGCGTACCGAAAGAGGGATGCTGGCACGCACCCCCTCGAGCGTGAGGTCGTGACCGAAGGTGAGTTTGCCGTCCCGTTCGACTAGTACATCGCACTGCATCAATTCCCCGACCGGTTGCAGCAGCTCGGACGGCGACACGTTGAGCATCGCCGCCAGATCGTCGAGCGCGAACCTTCGCCCCAGCGCCGCAGCCACCGTGGCCACATGGCGCGCCGAGTCGGACACCCGCCCCAGGCGTCGGAGCATGCTCTCGTTCAAACGGCGCGGCAGTCGCGAATCGGCCAGCACGGCCCGTCCTGCTTCGATGCGCACGAGGCCGTCCTCGCGGAGGCCCGAGAGAAGCTCGACGAGAAAGAACGGGCTTCCGCCCGCCCGCTCCGCCATCTTGAGCACCGCGGCGTCGGGTTCGGCGCGCAACACGTCAGCTGCGACCTGCGCCACGCCGGTTTGATCGAGCGGGCCGAGAATGATCTTCTCTGCCCCGTTGCGCTCGAGAGACTCGATTGCGCTGCGAAGCTGCGGTGATCCCTGCTCGGGTCGACAAGCGAGGACCCAGGCAACAGGTACCGTCGCCAGACGGCCTGGCAAGGCTCGCAGAGCTGCCGCCGTGCCACTGTCGGCCCATTGCAGGTCGTCCAAACACACCAGGAGGGGCATACGCAGGGCCGCTCGTTCGAGCAACGCCTCAAGGTCTTGGAGAAGCCAATATCTCTGCTCGGGGGAAGCGTGCGTGTCGCCCAGTGCACCACGCTCCAGGATCGGAGACGCCCCCTCGAAGAGGGCCGCCATCAGCACAGACAGTTGGACCACCGTGTCACCGGGGTCGGCAACGCCGATGCCGACCCTCACCGACATGTTGGCCGCCATCTTCGCCACCTCATTCAGCAGGCGGCTCTTGCCCATCCCCGCGCCCCCCTCGATCAGGACGACCGAACCGACGCCGGAGCGGAGCCGGTCGAGGTGCTGACCCAACGCCGTGAGCTCGGCCCCGCGGCCTCGGACCGGGATTGCTTGTCCCCCTGCCATGGTTCGGGTTGAGTAGGTCACTCCCGGCCGTCCCACCCAGCGGCGCCTGTCTCCACGCCAGGTATCGTAGGGACTGGCGGACGTGGTCGACCTCGGTGCGAGAGCAGCGAGGAAGGAGGAGTAGGGATGAGTGTTAGCCCGGACGCCGAAGCCTGGACGACGGTCGACGAAGGCTGGGGCCGCAAGGCGGTTGACTTCTCGACCTTGAGCGAACCGGCCAACTGCAGAGAGTACGTTGCACTACACCACCTCCTTGGGGTCGATGCCAGTGATCGACTGCTCGACGTTGCTTGCGGGTCTGGGCTTGCCATCGAGTTGGCGCAGCTTCGCGGCGCTCGCTGCACAGGGATCGATGCCTCGCTCAGGCTGGTGGAAATCGCTCGGCTACGGAGCCCGGATTGCGACATCCAGGTTGGCGACATGAATGCCCTGCCCTGGGCGGAGTCGGCCTTCGATGTGGTTACCAGCTTTCGTGGTATCTGGGGTACGACACCCAACGCGGTGGCCGAGATCCGCCGTGTTCTTCGCCCGGGCGGTCGGCTTGGACTGACAGTGTGGGGACACATAAAGGTGTCCCCTGGTGCGTGGGCCTTGGCACCGTTTCGGCTGGCTGCTGCTGAGAAGGTCGAGAACCAGGCAGCGATGGTGTCGCTGGGTCGGCCCGGCGTGGGCGAGAGTCTGCTGGAGTCGTGCGGGTTCATCGACATCCAACGCGTCGAGGTGCCATTTGCATGGGAGTTCGCCGACCCGGACCTTTTCGCCCGTGCGCTGGCTTCGACCGGCCCTGCTTACGAGGCCATCCAGAACGTCGGCGAAGAGGCGTTCCACCGTGCCGCGGTCGAGCAGGCTCGCGCACATGTCAGCGACGGGCTGCCGCTTCGAGCCGAGATCAATGTCGTCGGGTACCTGGCCCGCAAGCCCGAGGAGGACGTGGAACAATGACCGCATTTCTCGCAGAACCCCCGATCACCGCTCAGGCACAGGCGTTATATGACGAGGATGTCGCCGAGAGCGGCTACGTGTGGAACGTGTCTCGACTGTGGGCGTACCAACCCGAGACCGTGAAGCGCCTATTCGACTTGATGTCGCAGGCCTTCAAGCCGAGCGGGCTCGACTTTCGTCAGCGCGGCATCCTCGTCACCGCGACCGCCTCCACTCTTGGTGACTCCTACTGCTCGCTGGCCTGGGGCGGGAAGTTGTCCGCCGCGTCCGACGCCACGCTGGCTGGAAGTGTCCTCAACAGTACCGACATCGGGTTGACCGACCAGGAAAGGGCCATGGCATCCTGGGCCCGGAAGGTCGTCAGAGACCCCAACGCCACCACCACCGCAGACGTCCAAGAGTTGCGTGACGCCGGGCTCAGCGATGAGCAGATCTTCTCCATCACCGCGTTCGTGGCGCTCCGCGTGGCGTTCTCCACCGTCAACGACGCGCTTGGGGCTTGTCCAGACGCGCAGCTCGTGGACTCTCTGCCCGCTGCCGTGACAGAGTCGGTGACGTACGGTCGACTCACAGACTCAAGTGCACCCTGAGACCGGCAGGTGTGAGAGCCAGGACTCGTCTCGTGTATCACCAAACAAGGCAAACTGACGCCCCAAAACCGCACTGGCTCAGGTGACCCTGCCGGTTAGGGCTCGTACATCTATAAGACGCGCGATCGGAGTGTCGGTCGAGTAGAGTTGGGGGATGGATGGCGAGGCGGCGATCGCTCAGAAGTGGGAGTTGCTGTCGCCTCATTTGGATGAACGGCATCGGCGATTGTGGGCGGGTGCCGAGGCTCGCAGTATTGGCCGTGGTGGGATCGCGGCGGTGTCCCAACCCCTGAGAACTTATCGAGCGCGAAGGAAGTGCCGAACTAGGACGGTCCGTCTCGGCGACTGAATCATGAACGGGGCTGGCGTGGTGAAATGTTCTCCGCTTCTGTCCAAGAGCGCTGCGCCTCCTCCCATCGGGCTGCGCTGTCCTCTGTGGGCAGACCCGATAGATCCATGAGTACTCGGGCCTTGTTCCGCAATGTCTCCTCGCACTCAGATGGGAACCGATGGCGAAGCCACAGTGCCGCGTCATAAGACGAAATTGCGGCATATAGATACTCGGCTTGGTGCGCCTGGTCGACGGCAGCAAGATCTGCGAACGTAGTACCTCTGTTGTTTAGTGCTGCCGCGTACTCTGCTGGGAACTCTGCGGATAGCTCGAGCACCCGCTCATAACAGGACAAAGCGTCCAACAGGACGTCACCCAGCGCTTGGCCACGTCCACTCGCTAGAAGTCGAAGGGCGTTAGCCCTGTTGTTAAGAATCGCGGACATGATCCGAGCGGTGGGCTGAGCGAGCGTTATGGCTTCATCACAGCACGCCAGAGCGCCGCGTACACAGAGCATCGAGTCCTCCCCGCCAGTTGCTGCTAGATCCAGCAGTGCAACGCTCATGTTGGCTAATGTTGTCGCTCTCTGGGATGGGTATGGCTCGAACAGAGGGAGGGCGTCATAGTAGCATGCCACCGCTTCCCGAAGCTGACGCTGGCGTCTCTCGCCGGTTCGCAAGATCGCCAAATCGCGGAGAGCAATTGCTTTGTCATTCAATGTTTGGGCGTAGTTCATCGGGTAGAAGCTATTCAACGGAAGGGCTTCGTCATAACAGGCGGCCGCACGTGTTAAATGCTCTAGTCGCTGCTCACCCATGAAGAGATCGGCGAGATCGTGTAGAACTGTGCCCATGTCCGTCAGAGTAGCGGCGTAGTCTGACGGAGAGGTATGGCACAGTGGTAGCGCCTCCTGGAAGGAGGCCAGAGCGTCCGCGAGCCTCTCAGACCTCTGTTCGCCCTTAACGGCTGCCAGGTTCCGAAGGACGACACCCTTGTTGTGGAGAGTGGCGGCGGCCTCCACCGGAGTCCCTCGACGTCGAGGTAACGCCGCGACAAGGCATTGCAGTGCCTCGCGGAGGCAGTCTCCTGCGACCTCCCCGGCGAGGCCTGCGAGGTCGCGAAGGACAACTCCTTTCCCATTCAATGCGTTCGCGGCATCGGCACCGTCGGGAGCGAACAAGACAAGGGCCTCGTCGTAGCAGGCCACAGCCTGGCGCAGGCGGAGGCTGGATTCCTCGCTATGCGTGCCCGCTATGAGAGCATGGGCTTGGGCCCGGTTGACCAGGCAAAGGGCTCGATCAGAACCCGTCGCGCCATTGATGGCGCCGAGCGCGAACGCGGTCCACTCATCCGCCTCTCCCGCCATCCCAAGGTCATGTAAGACGGGGAACACGCGTTTAAGAAAGTCGGAGCGCTGCTCGGTTGTTCCTTTTCGCTGCATCTGGGTCCACGCATGACGAATCGACTGGATGTCGTCGAACACGCGCCACCGGTTGTCGCGATTGCCGGAGACGAAAGCCGCCACGCTCGCCACACTGACCGCAGCAAGGTGGTCACGTTCGGGATCATCCTGACGGGCTAAGGCGTCGGAACGGATAACTGAGTGGATCCTCACCCGAGGGGGTCCCGCGGTCGGAACATCTTTTCGTATCAAGGATAAGCGGCTGAGCAAATCCAGGACTTCCGGTCCATGGTCGGAGGGTACGATCGCCTCCAGGAGCTCGGCTGCGACACTCGGACAGTCGGCCGTCGCGCCAAGCGACCGGTAGCAAGCACAGGCCTCCGTCCCATTCTCGAGCTCGGCTAAAGCCCGATAGCTGTGCTCGATGGCTATTGGTACCCGTCGGTCCTCGTACTGCCAGACACCGGGGTTCCAACCTTGCGATCGGCCAGCTCGTAGTGCGTCTGCCAAAGCCGAGATCTCAGCGGCCCACATCTCTCTCGGCTTGAGAGCGATCGTCGAGCAAGCGACATTCAACGCGAGGGCGTGATAGCCGAAAGCCAAGGCAAGCGCCCTCGCCGCCGTCGATTCTGGGGGTGCAATGGTCGCATCAATCGCGCCCGTCGATGACCCCGGAAGCTGCTGTTCCACGAGTTCGACTGCCTCTTCTACTTCGAGCTCCTCCACCGCTATGAACCGCCCGAATCGGTGGGCAACTGACAGATCGCGTGTCGTGATGAGGACGTGGGCGGACTGAGGAAGGCAGGCCAACAACGCCTCGACCGGATTGGCCGCCCATGCATCGTCGATGATGACGAGCAGGTTGGGAGCGTGGCAAAGCAACGTTCGGATAGTTTGCGGTGTCGCGAGGGACGCCTCGATCGGCACCAGATCAGGGCGACCCGCATATGCGGGTGCCACCAGAATCCTCGCGAGGGGTTCAGCCTCCGCGACCGAGGTTACATCTGGACCAAGCTGCAGTTCGATCGTTCCGCCGGGGTACCGTTCAACGAGCTCGCGCGATGCTGACATTGCAAGGGTGGTTTTACCCATCCCTGGCGGCCCTTGCAGGACTGCCTGTCCGCCTTCATCCAAGTGCGCCCTGATTCGAGCGATTAGAGATTGGCGGTCGACAATGGACCAGGGGAGTCGTCTCGGCGACGGCCTCAACCAGCGCTGGGATCTGGATAGACCCGGGAACACGTGCTTCGCTGTCGCGGCTTCGCATGCCTCGTCACGAAGAGGGGCTAGTAAGGCGCTGGGAGTGTTCGGGACACCGATCTCATTCAGCGCGACTTCCTCAGCCTGCTTCTTCCACTCCCGGAGAGTAGGAATCGGAAATCGAGTGACGTCGTTATCAATCAGCCTGGCGCATGTCTGGCAGAGCCAAATCCCATTGTCGATATGTCGGCGTTCCGTAGGTGTCATTTCAGGGTCATACCGCGGACCGCCCTCCGCCGCGGCTGTAATGTGGGCGGCCACCCCGACATTCAATACTTCGTGTCGGTCGACTTGGGGACCGGCAGTTTGTGCGCGGCAAATCGGCCGCGAGCATCGATGAGCTACCCGCGCTGCGAGAAGTCGCTTGGTCAGTGCGGAAAAGTCGTCCCTCATTGGATGCTCACCACGAGTACGGTCACACTGTCGTTGTTTGGCAGGGGCCGGCCGAACCTGTTCGTCTGTGGTGTCCTTTCATCCTGAATACGAAAGTGGAGCGGCGCTTTCATAGACCGGTACGGGCGGGCCCCGGCCCAGGCATAGGTGCGCGGTCTCGTTGAAGATGGCGTGTCGACCGTGAATTACTGAATGTCCTTTCTCGTGGGGAGTTTTGTCATTGGTGTGCTCACTATAAGACATCTGGTCTGGGTGCCGTTGGTCAACAGATTTCCTCATCACCCCAAGGATACGGCCCGCCCGGTAACCGGAGTACGGTGACGGCATCCGTTCGAGATGGTGACGTTCGATTGCTTGTCGGGATGACGGCGCCGCGTTCGCTGCGTACTAAGGCGCCACTCTAGCCGCTTGCATTCCCAAAGTGCCGGTTGACGGGCGCGCAACAGGCGCGAGCGCGACCGTCCCATCCAGGGGCTTTCCACGGTGTCGGCACCCGGCGACGAGGATCGCCCTGCGTTGTGGAGAATCGGCGAGTTGACTGCCGCGTCCTCTGCCTGCCCTTGGGATCGGCCGGGAAGGACGCTCGCTTCAACTGGTCCTCAATCGCCTCAGGCTCGGTGTCCAGGCCTTAGACGAGGACCGTGCCGTGACCGCGCAGTAACCGGCGCTTATGCGCACCGGTAACGCCCAATAATCACACCATCCCCAGTCGATGATGGCTGAGGTCAGCCGAAGCCGGTTCCCCCGACCCACCACGCCCGTCGAGGAGGCCGATAGAGAGCCGGCCGTTGGTAACAAGAGGAAGGACCGCAGCTCCCTGTGAGGCACGTAGCCTGGGCTTATGGAGACATGGGACGCCATCAGAGCCCGCCGTAACGTCCGCACCTACCAGGACCGGCCCATAGCCGCCAGCGACCTCGATCGGATCCTCGAAGCCGGCTGGCGATCGCCGTCGGCAGGCAACCGCCAGCCGTGGGACTTTGTGGTGGTGACCAGCCGGTTCCAGCTGCTAGAGCTCTCCACGGTATGGACCGGAGCGCGCCACCTAGCCGAGGCAGTCGCCGCGGTCGTCATGACGCTGCGCCACCCCGAGCAGGAACGCTACCTTACCATCGACCAGTACGACCTGGGGCAGGCGACCATGGCGATGATGCTGGCCGCCACCGACATGGGTATCGGTTCAGGCCACTCGGCCATCGGCGACGAGGAGGCCTGCCGGCGCATCCTCGCTATACCCGAGGACCGGACCTGTGCCTACATGCTGGCCCTGGGCTATCCAGCCGACCGTCCCCTCAAGCCGATCGCCCACCCCGACCGCCGCCCCATCGACGAGGTCGTCCACCGGGGCCACTGGTAGCCGTCCCGGTCATCTGGACAGCGGTCCCCCGCTCGCCGAGGCAGGGCCGACACTGGTGCAGGGCAACTTTCGCTGTGATGGCCACGCCGGCCTCCCCATAGCCCGCCCGCCGGGCGAGCTGATCCGTTGTGCCCGACCTCACGTAATGGCAGTTCAGATCTCACCGGCCGTTGACATGCGCCCGATCATTCCCTCCCGCACTGCCTCAGCCATGACGCTGATCCGACATGGAGTCCCGATCGGCATACCTGGCCAGTGTCAGATCGGCCGCTAGTCGAGGTGCTGCCCTAGCGCCTCACGTGAGCGTGTCCGCGAACAAGGCCACCAGCGCATCCCAGTGGCGTTCCGCCGCCGCCTCGTTGTAGACCGGGAAGTCCGCCATCGTCCAGCCGTGCCGCGCCCCGGGATAGATCTCGCAACGGTGATCCACGCCCGCGTCGCTCAGCGCCTGGTCGAGTCGCGCTGCCATC
>Ga0302326_10026043_pt1 | contig 11838 bp, 19 predicted proteins | sample Palsa_T0_3_FD_202264 | JGI IMG/M metagenome (GOLD analysis project Ga0302326, IMG submission 202264) | Peat permafrost microbial communities from Stordalen Mire near Abisko, Sweden - Palsa_T0_3 | ecosystem: Environmental > Terrestrial > Soil > Palsa > Peat permafrost | place: Sweden: Abisko... | reverse complement strand
CCTCGCGCGCCTTGGGCATCGTGGTGCGCACTTTTCCATGCTCGAAAAGGCTCTGCACGAGGTTGCGGCGCATCGACGTCCGATGCTCCGAATCGCGGCTAAGCTGCCGCCCGAATAATCGATGACTGCTCATGTGATCCGTCCTTCACGTACCAACTTGCACTTGCCGCTTGCACTCATTCCGACGTCGACGTATCCGTCGCGGCGCTGCTGGCCTGCGGCTGATCCGTGCCCTCGTCTTCCACTTCATCCTCGAGGTCCTCATCATCGTCCATTGTCGCGGCGTTTTGCGGAACCGCATCGAGGTCCATGCCAAGGCTGAGGCCCAGGTCGGCCAGCTTGCGCTTCACTTCGCGGAGGCTGGTTTTGCCGAAGCTGCGGACTTTCAGCAGATCGCCATCAGTCTTGCGGACCAGATCGCGAACCGTGGAAATCTTCGCCGATTCCAGGCAATTGTTGGCCCGAACCGAAAGGTCCAGTTCCTGAATCGTCATGTTCAGCTTCTGCTGCAGATCGGGATCGACCATCGCCTTGTTGGCGTCGCGCAGCGCGGAGACCGCATCGTCATTGGCCGTCTCGCTGCCCAGCTCGAAATACTGCACGAACGGATTGAGATGCTTGCGGAGAATCTTGCTGGCTTCGACCAGCGCCATCTCCGGCGTCAGCGTGCCGTTGGTCCAGATTTCCAAAATAAGCCGGTCGTAGTCGGTTTTTTGACCGACGCGGGCATCTTCCGTGCTGTAGCGCACGCGCGTCACCGGCGAATAGATGCTGTCCACCGCGATCAGGCCGATTTCCTGCTCCTCGGTGTCGGCGATGTTTTCCGAAGCGGTCACATATCCGCGGCCCTTGGAAACCGTGAGCGTCATGTCGAACGTCTCGTCTTCCGTGAGCGTCGCGATCACGTGGTCCTTGTTGACGATGGTGATCGACGGATCGGCCTCGATCATGCCGGCCGTGATGGGGCCGGCCTTGCTCGAGACCAGCTTCATTTCCTTGTCGTCGTCGCCGTCGAGCTTCACGACGAGGCTCTTGATGTTGAGGATGATGTCGGTCACGTCCTCGAGCACGCCCGGCAGGCTGGAGAATTCGTGCTCCGCGCCCTTGAGGCGAATGTGGGTGACGGCCGCGCCTTCCAGGGAGGAAAGCAAAATCCGCCGCAGGCTGTTGCCCACCGTGGTGCCGAAGCCGCGTTCAAACGGCTCGGCGACAAACTTCGCATACGTATCGGTCGACACCTGCTCGTCGCGAACGACGCGCGACGGCAATTCCAAACCGCGCCAACGCATTCTCATAATCTGTTACTCCTGGTGCTGTGCATTCCACCGGATCGCCGAAGGTTACCGCCCCAACCGTTAGGGGCCATCTGTCTTCCGCCTCGCCAATGGGATGCCTGAATTTTTAAGTTAAAATCAATCTCTCTCTGCTGTCGAACACTGATTGTAGGACCGGAAATCAAACCCGGCGCTTTTTGGGCGGCCGGCAGCCGTTGTGCGGCAGCGGGGTGACGTCCTCGATGCCGATCACTTTCAAACCGGCGTTCTGCAAATTCAAAATTGCCTGCTCGCGCCCGGCGCCCGGGCCCTTCACCTTCACCTCGATTTCGATCATCCCGGCTTTCTTGGCGACCTGCGCCGCGTTTTCGGCGGCGCGGCCGGCCGCATACGGCGTGCTCTTGCGCGCTCCCTTGAAGAACCCGCCCTTGCCCGCCGACGCGCACGCGATCGTCTCCCCATTGGGATCGGTGATTGTCACGATCGTGTTGTTGAACGTCGCCTTGATATGCGCGATCCCGCGCGTCACGCCCTTGCGGATCTTCTTTTTCTTCTGACCCGCTTTGGCGCCTACCGCTGGTTTTGCCTGTTCGCTCATCGATGCTCCAGAATATTAGAGCGGCAAGATCACTTGCCGAGTTCTTTTACGCCCTTCTTGCCGGCGACCGTCTTTCTCGGACCCTTGCGGGTCCGGGCGTTGGACCGTGTCCGCTGCCCGCGCACCGGCAAACCGCGCCGATGCCGGTTGCCGCGATAACTGCCGATATCCCGCAGCCGCGTCACGTTCTGCGTCACGGCGCGCCGCAGCGCGCCTTCGACCTGGTAATCGCGATCGATGATGCCGATGATCTTCGCCAGCTCGTCTTCGCTCAGGTCCTTCGCTCGCCTTTGAAATTCGATCCCGCACTCGCGCAGAATCACGCGGCTGTTGGTGCGCCCGATTCCGTAGAGATACGTCAAGCTGATCCAGATCGGTTTATCCGGTGGAATATCCACGCCCGAGATACGCGGCATAAATTAACCCTGCTTTTGTTTGTGTTTGGTGTTCTTGCAGATCACGCGCACAACGCCCTTGCGGCGAACGATCTTGCAGTTCTCACAAATCCGTCTGACACTGGCACGAACTTTCATTTCACTTCACCTGACCAAAATCCGCTTTGGGACAATTGAATCGGAGATTATAGCACAATGCGCCAGCCGCCTCAAGTTCAGCGGCCGCGCTTACGAGCCTTTTTTTGATGCAAAGAAAACGCCCTCACGTTCCCGTCGGCGTAACCGCCACGGCCCCCGTCTCCGCCGCCGTTCTTCCATCCGTCAGGACATCCACCCCCGTATCTGTCACCGCAACCGTATGCTCGAAATGGGCCGCCGGCATCCGGTCGACCGTAAATACCGTCCATCCATCCCGATACAAATCCACGTCCCGCCGACCGGCCACCACCATTGGCTCGACCGCCAGGGTCATCCCCCGCCGCAGGAGAAAATCGCCCGTTAACTGCTCCGCTGTCACGAAGTTAGGAACCTTCGGATCTTCGTGCATGCCCCGCCCGATGCCATGCCCGACAAACTCGCGAACCACGTTGTACCCGTTTTTTTCCACGAAATGTTGAATGAGCCGGGCGATGTCCGACCACCGCCGCCCCGGCCGCATGTTCGTCAGCGCCAAATCCAGCGACTCGCTCGTTACATTCAGCAGCCGCTGCAACCCCGGGCTGATTTCCCCCACCCCAACGGTCGTGGCCGTATCCGCGCAATATCCATCCAGCGACAGGGCGATATCCAGCGTGACATCATCCCCCTCCTTCAACGTCCGCGGCCCGGGAATCCCATGCACCACTTCCTCGTTGATGCTGATGCACGTGTACCCGGGAAAGCCCTCGTTGGGCCGATAGGTGGGATAATTCTTGGAGAGTGCCTTCGCCCCCGCCGCTTCCAATTCCGCGTGGGCCAGCTCATCCAGCGACTTGGTGCTGACACCCGGCCCCACCGCATCGCGCATCTTCGCCAGAATCTCGTGCGCCAGCCGCCCCGCCCGACGCATTCGCTCAATTTCAAACCGGCTTTTGATGATGATGGGCATAAAACGAGTTGCGAGTTGTGAGTTGCGGGTTGCGAGTAAATGCGATCGAATCAACTCGCAACTCGCAACACGTAACTCGCAACTAATATTGTCTTCCCTTGATCCTCTTCCCTTTGCCGCCGCTGCCGCCCAGAAAACCGCTGTAATTCCGCATCAGCAGATTCGCCTCGATGCGCTGGATCATATCCAGGGCAACGCTCACGACGATCAGCAGACCCGTGCCTCCAAGGAAAGCGGAGATGCGGGCGTCGATGCCAAGGCTCGTGGTCACCACCACCGGCACCACGGCGATCACGCACAAAAACGCGGCGCCGACGTACGTAATCCGCATCATCACTTTTTCCAGATAATCCGCCGTCCGCTTGCCCGGCCTGAGCCCGGGAATGAAGCTGCCGTAGTCGCGAAGCTGGTTGGCCATTTCCTTGGGCTGGAACTGCACCGTCGTCCAGAAATACGCGAAGAAATAAATCATCGTCGCTTCCGTGATCAGATAAATGAACTGACCGCGGCGGAACTGATCGTTCAGCCACATCAGCATTCCATGGAACGATCCCGTGCCGAAGATGCTTGCCCCCACCATTTTCGCCAGGATCACGCCGGGAAACAGCATCAGCGACTGGGCAAAAATGATCGGCATCACGCCGCCGTGGTTCACGCGCAGCGGAAGATATTGCCGCTGCCCGCCGTAAATCTTTCGCCCGCGCGTGTGCTTCGCCTGCTGGATGGTGATTCGCCGCTGCGCCTGGGTGATCAGGATCGAACCGGCCACGACGAACACGAAGCATCCCGCGAGGAAGAAAATCTTGCCGATCGAAATCTGTTTCACGCCGCTGGTCTGGCCGGTGAGCGTCGTCTGCCGAGCCAACTCGGCGATGGCCCCCGGCATTCGGGCGACGATGCCGGCGAGAATCACCAGGCTGACGCCGTTGCCAAGGCCATACTCATCAATCTGCTCGCCGAGCCACATCAGGAATATGCTTCCGGCCGTCAGCGACAAAAGCCCCATGACCCAGAACACGCCGAAATATTGCCGCTGAAACAGCGGCATGACCATGGGCGTCCCCGTCGGGCCCTGCTGCATGTAATTCAGCAGAAACACCGCCTGGATCAAACAAAGCGGAACCGTCGTGTACCGGCTCCATTCCTGAATTTTCTTGCGCCCGGTTTCCCCTTCCTTCTGCAGTTTCTCCAAAGAGGGCACCACCGTCGTCAGCAACTGGAAAATAATCGACGAAGAAATGTACGGCATGATGCCGAGGCTGAAGATCGAACTCTGCGTCAGGCTTCCGCCCGAAAAGATCGACACATAACTGGCCATGCGGCCGGCGGCGCTGGAATCATCCTGATTCTGCGCGATCTTCTGCATCGCGTTCTGATCGACGCCGGGCAGCGGCACCCAGAACCCGATCCGGTAAATCAGCAGCATGAAAAAGGTGAACAAAACCTTATTCCGCAGCTCCGGAACCCTGAAGATGTTCAGCAGCGACTTGATCATGCTTCACCGTGTCCCCATTTTTGCCGCGCAGAGCCCAAAAAGGCAAATGCCCGCCCTTTATTCCGCTTTGGGCTCTTCCGCAGGCTTGGCTTCGGCGGCGGGTTTGGCTTCGGCGGACTTGGCTTCGGTCGGCTTCGCCTCACCGGGCTCGTCGGTTGCGAGCTTTTTCTTCACCGGCTCGCGCGGAATGAATTTCTTCTTGGGCGCGGGGAACACGAACGCTTCACCCTTGAGGTTCTGCGCCGCCCCGCCCGCCGCCAGAATTCGGCCGTGGGCCGATTTGCTGTACCACCCCGCCTGGATCGTCAGCTTTTTCGTCAGTTCCCCTTCGCCCAGCACCTTCACCGGCAGCGTGTCGTTGGGAATCAGGCCTTTTTCCCGCAGCGCCGCCGCATCCACCAGCGTGCCATCGTCGAAAATATTCAGCGCTTCGAGGTTCACGATGCTGAAGCGATTGGCGAAATCGAAATTGCTGAACCCGCGCTTGGGGATTCGCCGGAAGATCGGCGTCTGGCCGCCTTCGTAGCCGCGCTTGATGTACGTGCCCACGCGCGCCTTGGATCCCTTGTTTCCCCGGCCCGAGGTCTTGCCGTGTCCGCTGCTTTCGCCGCGGCCCTTGCGCTTGCGCAGCTTGTTCCGCGGCGCGCCGGTTGTTACTTCGTGAATCATGCTCATGGTCGTTGCTGCCTTCCGTTACTCAAGCATCAGCTAGGCGGATACCAGTTCGCCCGAGCCTTTTTCCAGCTTCACGCCGCGGCTCTGTTCCACCTGTTCGCGATTCTGCAGTTGCTTTAGCGCCGCCATCGTCGCCTTCACCAGGTTCTTGGGGCTGGTCGATCCGTACGCCTTGGTGAGGATATCCGTGATCCCGACCAGTTCCACGCAGGGCCGCACGCTCTTGCCGGCCGTGACGCCCGTGCCCGGCCGCGCCGGCACAAGCACCACCGTGCTGGCGCCGCTGGTTCCCTTGACGACGTGGGGAATCGTCGTCCCCTTGAGGTTCACCTTCATCATCTGCTTGCGCGCGTCTTTCGTGGCTTTTTCAACGGCCGGCGGAACTTCGTTCGCCTTGCCGTAGCCGATGCCGACATTCCCTTTGCGATCGCCGGCAACCACCAGCGCGCCGAAGCTGAACGTTCGGCCGCCCTTGACGACCTTGGAGCAGCGGTAGATTCGCACGACGGAGGATTCGATTCCGCTTTCGTCGCTGCCGCGATCGCGTCCGCCGCCGCGGTTTCTGCCGCCGCCGTCACGCCGGCCCCGCCCGCCACCACCACCACCGCCGCCTTCACGGCCGCCGCGCGAGGGTCTTTCCTCGGGCGCCGGCGCTGCCGCCTGCGGAGCTGGGGTCGGGGCCGCGGGAGTCGGGGTTTGCTGCTCTTGTTCAGCCATATTTGTCTCGCTCAGATAAATTGAATCGGGCACCGGTCGATCAGAATTTCAATCCGCCTTCACGGGCGGCGTCGGCCAGGGCCTTGATCCTTCCATGATAGCGCCGTCCGCCCCGGTCGAAGCAAACGGCCAGAATTCCTTTTTCCTTCGCCTTGGCCGCGATGGCCTTTCCGACGTTTTTCGCCGCAGCGATATTCCCGCCATTTTTCAGCTCGGCGCCGCGCACTTCCGTCGCCACGCTCGACGCCGCCGCCAGCGTCTGGCCGGCGTGATCGTCGATGATCTGCGCGTAAATGTGCTTATCGCTGCGGAAAACGCTCAGCCGCGGACGCTCGGGGCTTCCGAAGACGTTCGCCCGCACCGACCACTTGCGACGCTGCAATCGCACCTGTTTTTTCTTGTTCTTGTCAGCCATGGTCCTGTCCTTTGCTCGACGGCTTACTTGGCCGCGCCGGCGCCGGCGAATGCCTTGCCCGGCTTGATCTTCACCACTTCGCCCTCGTATCGCACGCCCTTGCCCTTGTACGGCTCGGGTTTGCGCACGCGGCGAACATCGCTCGCGAACTGGCCCACGAGCTGCTTGTCCGGGCCGGTGACGTGAATCTTCAATCCTTCCACCTGCACCGCAACTCCGGTGGGCACGGCAACGCTGATGGTGTTGGCGTATCCGACGCTCATCACCAGGGTCTTGCCGCGCAGTTCGGCCTTGTATCCGACGCCCTGGATTTCAAGCGATTTCTTGTAGCCGTTGGTCACGCCTTCCACCATGTTCGCCAGGATCGAGCGCGTCAGCCCGTGCAGCGCCTTGCTCTGCCGCTCATCATCCGGCCGCGTGACGACCAGTTCCTTCTTGGCCGCATCCAGCGCCACCTTGATCATCGGGTGAACCTGCCACTGCAGCTTTCCCTTGGGGCCTTCAGCCCGGATCAGCCCATCCTGCACCGTCACCTTGGCGCTTCCGATGGGTACGGGTTTTTTTCCAATTCGGCTCATGTTAATCAGTGGCGAGTTGCGACTCGCAACTTCCTTTCATCAACTAACCGTGCACAACAATTCACCACCCACGTTCTGTTCCCGCGCCTTGCGGTCGCTCATGACGCCTTTGCTGGTGCTGATGACGACGATTCCCATGCCGTTGAGCACGCGCGGCAGATCGCCCACGCCGCGGTAAACACGGCGGCCGGGCTTGGATTGGCGGTCCAGCTCGTGGATCACCTTGTCGCCGTTGATCGAATATTTCAGCTTGACGCGGATCATGCCCTGCTGGGTGTCCTCGATCACGTCGAAATCATCGATGTATCCCTCGTCCTTGAGCACCTGCGCGATGCCGTTGCAGATTTTGCTCCGGGGCACGCGCACTTCTTTTCTTCCGACGCGATTGGCGTTGCGAATCCGCGTCAGCATGTCCGCGATGGGATCTTGATTGTTCATCGCTCTGTTTTACCTCTGTTTGCCGGAGCGACACGCTCCGGCTCTGTTAACTACCAACTTGCCTTTTTCAGTCCCGGGATCTTCCCGGCCAGCGCCAGCTCACGCAGCATAATTCGCGAAACTTTGAACTTCCGCAGCACGGCGCGCGAACGTCCCGTCAATTGACACCGGTTGTGCGATCGCGTCGGGCTCGAATCCCTCGGCAGCCTGGCCAGCGCCGCGAAGTTCTTCTCCTTCTTAAGCTGCCGCCGAAGCTCCGCATACTTTTTCACCAGCGCCTCGCGCCGTTTCTGTTTCATGATCCATGCAATCGTTGCCATAATCGTCCTTCTGTTATCTGGCCGCTGTCTCTTCAGTGCGGAACGGAAAACCAAACTGCCGCAAGAGCTCCCGGCCCTGGTCCGGATTGGGAGCGGTTGTAACCATCGTGATGTTCATCCCCTGCTGGAAGGTCACCTCGGCCCCGTTCACCTCCGGAAACACCGTCTGTTCCGTGAAACCGAAATTGTAGTTGCCCGCCTTGTCGAACCCATCGGGCGACAATCCGCGGAAATCGCGCACGCGCGGGATTGCCAGCGAGATCACCCGATCGAGAAACTCATACATCCGATTCCCGCGAAGCGTGACTTTCAAACCGGTCTCCTGCCCCTCGCGAATTTTGAAATTCGCCACGCTCTTCTTCGCCTTGCAGCGTACCGGTCTCTGACCGGCGATGACGCCCAGTTCCTTCTCGGCCTGTTCAATCTTGGCTTTCTCGCCGGCCGACGCCAGCTTGCCGACGCCCATTGAGATCACGATCTTATCCAGCCGCGGAACCGCGAGCGCGTTCTTGTAATTGAACTTCTGCTGCAGCTCGGGCACGACCTTGTCGCGGAAATGAATGAGCAGCCGCGGCGTCGGCGCCGGTTCCAGCGGGGTATTGTCCTCGACCGGCTCGGCCGCGGGGCCCTTGGGCTTTCGGTCCTTTTTGGCCGCGCCTTCGGGACGCTTGCCGCCCTCGGGCTTGCCACCGTGGGCTTCGGGTTTACCGCCGTGCGGCTTCTCGCCTTTTTGCTGCTTCTTTTTGTCTTTGTCTTCGGACATAGCTTGCTCGATTCTCTCGCAGCGCGGTGCTGCGCACCGCCGCTAAATATTGGTTATCTTTTTCCTACCGTTCCCATGTCGGTGCCGCTGCCTACGGCGATCCGGTGCTTCTTGCCGTCGCGTTTTTCGAAGCGGAGGCGGACGCCTTTGCCTGTTGTCGGGTCGATCGGCATCACGTTGCTGATGTGGATCGGCGCATCTTTTTGAATGCGTCCGCCCTGCGGGTTGCGCTGCGAGGGCCGCACGTGCTTCCACTGACGGTTGATCCCTTCCACGACGACCCGATCGCGCCCGGTCAGCACGCGAAGCACCCGCCCGCTCTGCCCCTTGTCGGCGCCCGCAATCACCATCACCTGATCGCCTGATTTAATATGTCGCGGCATCATCAACCTCTTTCTCTCTAAATCACTTCCGCCGCCAGCGACACGATCTTCATGAAATTCTTGTCGCGCAGCTCGCGGGCCACCGCGCCGAAGATGCGCGTCCCGCGCGGGTTGTTTTCCTTGTCGATCACCACGGCGGCGTTCCGGTCAAACCGAACGTACGACCCATCCACCCGGCGCGTCGGATGCTTGGTGCGAACCACCACGCAGCGGATGATTTCTCCCTGCTTGATGTCTCCCGTCGGCTGCGCCTTCTTCACCGCGCAGATAATCACATCGCCGACATGCGCCACCTTGCGCTTGAACTTGCCCTTGCTGCTGCTGCCGCGCAGCACCTTGATGCACATCGCCTGCCGGGCGCCGGTGTTGTCGGCGATGTCAATATCTGTCTGTTGCTGAATCATTATCGTTCTTCCGGCGCCTTGCCCGTCATGACTTCCTCGGCCGAGACAACCACCGCCCGTTCCGGAGCCTTCTGCACGATCCGCAGCAGCCGATGGTGCTTGGTCTTGCTGAGCGGCCGGCACTCGGTGATTTCCACCGTGTCGCCTTCCTTCGCTTCATTTTTTTCATCGTGAGCGTGCAGGACCGTTCGCCGCTTGAGGTACTTCCCGTACTTGGCGTGGCGGGTCTGATAGTTGACCACGACCTTGATCGTCTTGTGCCCCTTGTCGGAGGCCACCACGCCGAGGATCTTGCGGAGCAGGGCACGCTTGGGGGTCTGAACCGTTGTTGCTTCAGGCATAAAATATTCTCGTTATTTCGCCGCCGCGGTTTTGGCGGCTTCCAGTTCGCGCTGCCGCAGGACCGTCTTCAGCTGCGCGATCGTCTTTCGGGCCTTGTGCAACTGGGTCGGGTCCTCCAGCTTCTCGGTCACCGACTGCGTTCGCAGCGTGAACAACTGCTTCTGCTGTTCCGACAGCTCATGCAGCAGATGACCCGTCTCTTTATCTCGAATTTCCTTCATCTTCATAAAAACCGTCCTACGCGATCGCATGGCGGCGATGCACGAACCGGCACGGCACCGGCATCTTGTGCGCCACCCGCGTCAGCGCCAGTTTCGCGGTCGCTTCATCCACGCCCGTGATCTCAAACATCATCGTTCCCGGCTTGACGATCGCGCACCAGTATTCCGGTTCGCCCTTGCCTTTGCCCATTCGCGTTTCCAGCGGTTTGCCCGACACCGGTTTGTGCGGAAAAATCCGGATGAACACGCGGCCCTCGCGGCGCAGAAAATGGCTGCACGCCACGCGCCCCGCTTCGATCTGACGCGCCGTGATCCACGACGCCTTCAGCGACTGCAAGCCGTATTCGCCGAACGCAACCGTGTTGCCACGCGTCGCGTTCCCCTTCATTTTGCCGCGATGGCTTTTGCGGAATTTGACCCGCTTGGGCATCATGGGCATAGGACACCTCGCTGCTAAAAAACCGGCTTATCGCCGCCCGCGCCGCGGGCCGCCGCCGGGTCGAATATCCGTTTCCAAGACCTCTTCGCCGTACATCCCGCGATAGATCCACGTCTTTACGCCGATCGTTCCATACGTCGTGAACGCCACGGCGTAGCCATAATTCACATCCGCCTGCAGTGTCGTCAGCGGAACCGAGCCAACCGTGGCTTTCTCGCTTCGCGCGATTTCCGCCCCGCCCAGCCGCCCGCTCACGCCGATGCGGATTCCCTTGGCCCCGGCCTGCATCGTCGCATCCATGCGCATCTTGAGCACGCGCCGGAAACTCGCCCGCTTTTTAAGCTGCTCCGCGATCGCTTCGGCCACCAGCTGGGCATTCAAATCGGGATTCTTGATTTCGATGACTTTGATCGGAGCCACTTTCCGCTTGATCAGGTCTTCCAGCTCCTCGCGCAGCTTGTCCACTTCCGCGCCCTTGGGGCCGATCACCAAGCCAGGCCGAGCCGTCTTCAGCGTAATCGTCACCTCTTCGCGCGTCCGCTCGATCAGAATATCGCTGACCGCCGCGAACGGCGGCCGGCGATTCAGCCGGCTGTCGATATGCTTGCGGACCTTGAAGTCCTCCACCAGGAAGTCGCCGAACGCGGACTTCGGGGCGTACCATCGGCTCTTCCAGTCCTCGGTGATGCCGACGCGAAATCCGATTGGATTAACCTTTTGACCCATAATCGTCCTTCATTTCCTGCGCGGAGATTTTTCTTTCTCTTCGCGTTCATCCAGCGTCACCACCAGATGGCTGGTGCGTTTCAAAATCGAATAAGCCTTGCCGCGATCCTTCGGCTGAAACCGCTTGATCACCGGACCGGGATCGACCCAGCACTTGGCGACAAACAGTGCGTTGCGCGAGCGGACTTCCTGCTCGGCCGCGTTGGCCACCGCGGAGCGGACGACCTTTTCGATCATTCCGCTGGCGCGCTGCTTGGAAAACTGGAGCATGGTGATCGCGTCATCCACGTCCCGCCCGCGGATCAGGTTCATCAAAAGCCGCGCTTTCCGCGGGGCGATTCTGGCAAACCGATGTTTAGCTTCAAATGGCATGGTCAACTCCGATTGGCAAATGCCGTCACGATGCCGCAGGCGCCGGCGCCGCTCCCGCCGCGGCCGCCATCGCCTTCTTGCCGCTGTGGCCCTTGAATATCCGCGTCGGCGAAAATTCGCCCAGCTTATGCCCAACCATGTCCTCCTGAACGAACACCTTCAGAAACTTGTTCCCGTTATGCACTTCAAACGTATG
>Ga0302326_10026041_pt1 | contig 11839 bp, 9 predicted proteins | sample Palsa_T0_3_FD_202264 | JGI IMG/M metagenome (GOLD analysis project Ga0302326, IMG submission 202264) | Peat permafrost microbial communities from Stordalen Mire near Abisko, Sweden - Palsa_T0_3 | ecosystem: Environmental > Terrestrial > Soil > Palsa > Peat permafrost | place: Sweden: Abisko... | reverse complement strand
TGCTGTTACTCAGGCCATGGGACGATTTCAAACAGCTGACCGCGGCACTCTGTTTCTAGACGAAATCGGAGATCTTCCCCTTGAACTGCAACCAAAACTTCTGCGCGTCCTCGAGGAACAGCAGTTCGAACGCTTGGGAAGCTGCCGCACGTTGCAAGTTGACGTGCGCGTAATCACCGCCACGAACCACGATCTTTGGGCTATGACGCAGGAACGCAAATTTCGCGCCGATCTGTACTACCGCTTGAATGTCTTTTCCATCACTCTCCCGACTTTGCGCGAACGCAAAGACGATGTTCCGCGGCTGACCGCTCACTTCGTTCGAAAGTTTGCCGAGCGCCAAGGCAAAGTGATCGACCACATCCCCGATTACGTGATGGAAGTCCTCAAGCGCCATGATTGGCCGGGCAATATCCGGGAATTGCAAAACTTCATCGAGCGCGCCGTGATCATGTCTCCGGGGCCGGAACTACACCTGCCTTCCGGAGAGCTCAAACGCGCGGTCAAGAACGACCAGCCAACGCCAATCCGTACATTGGCACAAACCGAGCGTGACCATATCGTCGACGTGCTTCAGCAGGCCCACGGGGTGGTGGGGGGACGGAACGGCGCGGCCGCGCAGCTTGGCTTGCCTCGCACGACCTTGCTCTATCGGATGCGCAAACTCGGAATCGCCCAAGAGAGAACCCTAGCGTTTGGACATGCTATCTCGCAATGGGACACTCCGGTGACCAATCGGTCCCTTCGAAACCACCCCATGGAGCCTGCATGGCTGAGCTAGATCTTACGCGCGGAAGATCGTGCCTAGAGACGGTTCGTGATCTTTAGCAATCTGATCTTATGCTTGAGAGTTCGCTCATCAAGGGCAAGTCGACGAGTTCTTCGATCGAACGGCTGTCGACCTGCGCCCAAATCCGCTCCTACTCCGATCGCACGTCGTCTTTTGCAGGGTGCGGAGACCAATGAACACCGCGCCTGCGCAGGAATTCAAGGCATACCTCAACGCGACGGCCGCTGCGATCCAATGGTGGTGTAAAGGTTCAGACGGAAGCACGCAACGCCGGCCATGTCGACAAGGTTCACGGCGCGGCGTGAAAGGGCCTGCCAGGATTTCTTACAGACATAAATGTGGAGCCTTTCGGAGATGTAACCGAGCCGCAACCACCGAATCTGATGAAGACGCTTGAAAAACCAAATCACCGGTCGCTTACGCTCGCGGCTCGGAATGAGGTTCCCCCTTGCCGAGCCGCGACCGTGAGGGAGTCGGTGCCGTTGTTTTCAATCACGGACTAAACGTCTTCAACGGAGTGATACGACGAGCGGCGTTGGTTCTACGCTCGTGCTGGCACGGTGAGACTTCAATTTATTTCAGGTCGTTATTTAGGATTGCGGCCAAGCGGTAACCGGCCAACCTGACCCGCAAGTTCGCTACTTTCCTGGCCGCAGCTTGGTATTTTGCGTCGGGGCGGGCCGAAGGGCCCTGCTGGTTATCTTTGCCGATAGGCGGTGCGTAGACGTTGCGTTTGGCCAGGGTGAAGCTTTCGTCCACCCAGGAATCGGGCGCCGCTATATCTGCACTGGCCGGCTTTCCGGATTTGAGCAAAGCATCGCCCTTTTGCGCCACTTCGTCCAGGCTGGGTGAGTCCCCCAGCAAGCCGTCCCAATAGGCATGCAGTTCGTCTTTGCAGTTGTCACAAAAATACACCAGGTTCCCGCCCGCGTCACCTTGGGGATGATTTTTCGTGAACCTGGATGTGCAGTGCAAGGGCTGGTGAACATCGCCGACCAGGTGTTCGAGCCACACTACGTCATAGGACTTCACGTCATCGGATTCAGAGCCGGCGATGGCTTGGATAAATAGCGTGATTTGGGTAAGCGCATTGGGGGTCTTGGGAGGCTGACCGGGTGCGCCAGCCGGGTACGGGACGTCGACGTAGTGCCAATATTTATGCATCAGCTTGTCCCGGTAGCCGATATTCTGTGCATCCGTAGGATCTCCCGGAGGAGTATCGCCGCCACCGCTGATATATCCGGGGCTGCAGCTCGCTTGTTTAATACAGTCCGGCCAGGTAGCGGCTTTCACAAACGCGGCCAGGGCCTTTTGGTTGTCGGGAACCCCGGCAGTCCATTGGTCATACATATCATTCAGCTTGAGCAGAACATCGATCCGCGCTCGAGTTTCTGGTGTCAGGCGCTGGTAGGCGATGTAGGCGACAACCATGTGGCCGCCGTTGAACCAGGCATGCAGGGGCAAACCGGCAAGGAACAATGACAACGCCACTAGCGGAAATACTCTACGCATCTGGTTCCTCGGCAATGACCGCATTAAATTATGATAGTGCCTCGTTGGGCAAGCCTCTGGCTCGCCGGCTCCCATCGAAGAAGCCGCCTGAAAAGGCGGCAGCGGTCAGGATTGCCCGCCCCACATTTGCCGAACCGGCCTGGAGAGTTCCGCGATGCCCGCCACTCTCCTTTTATGGCCAAAAAAGGATTCGCTTCCCTCCTTGGGCTTCGGTCGCGCTCATCGCGATCACTGCACTGGTCTCGGCGAGCTACGTTGAATTTTTCCTCCCCCGCCCCGCGCTGACCCGGTCCCGGTCATGTGCGCCGTCGCCGCCCGCTGCGTCTTTCAGTCCCTCCAAGTGAACAGAAATAAATTGTGCGTTAAGGGCAGGTTAATGACAGCCCACGTCCAAGAAGATGAGGGCGATTGAATCGCGCTTCGGAAAGGGAATGGATATATGAAAACTCTGACTAGCTTAATTATGGGGACGGCGCTGTTGATGGGGTCCGCGATGGCGGCTCAAATCAGCACGGCCGCAAAGCCCGCCGCGAGCGCGAGCTCGACCAGCAAGAAGGCCGCTGTAAAGAAACCCGCGGTCAAGAAAGTTGCGCACAGCAAGAAGGCGCACAGCAAAGCAACCAAGACCGTGGCAAAGAAAACGGCAGTGCCGGTGACACCGGTAGCCGCGAAGAAGTAGTGTTTGTGGTTGCGGTTGGCAGGCGAAAACGTCCGCCCCATGTTGGGGCGGGCGCCTTTGCCGGCCAACCGTTTTTCACAGTTTTAGAACGGCAGGATCTCTTCCCGCTGGGGATCGAAATCGATCCGGCGTTTCTCCATATACGAGATATTGCCCAGGTGTGAAGCTTGCGCCGACCGATGCCCGATCAGTACGTCGGCATCCGGCCGCTGCCGGGTCCGCATGCACTCCAGGAAGTTGCTGACGTGCGCAAATACCATATCCGGATCGTCGGCTTTGACCACCACGGCCTGCGCGTCTCTGCCGACCGGATGGAACTCGTAGTGTCCCCGATCAATCAGCAGGCGCCCCTCGGTGCCGCACAACTCCACTGCCGCACCGTTGATTCCCGGAACGAGAGTGGCTTCAAACGTCGCGGTGAATTCGGTCGGATACTCCAAGAGCACGTTAATTGTGTCAGGCGCAGTGCGGCCATCCTTGTAGGCATACACACCGCCTGCGGCCGAGGCTGCTTTGGGAACATCCGATCCCAGGAACATATGCACCACGTCGATCCAGTGTGTGAACAGATCGGTGACCTGCCCACCGCCAAAATCGAGATAGGCGCGCCAGTTGTAGTACTGTTGGGGATCCCAATCCCGCCATTTCACCGGACCGAGGAAACGCGACCAATCCAGATTCGACGGTAGGGTCTGAAGCGACGCGGGCGCTTTGCGCAGATGATAGCCGTTGCCATGCCACCAGGTTCTGGCCAGCGTGACCTTGCCGAGCTTTCCGGAATCCACGTACAGGCGCTTGGCCTCAATATAATGCTTGCCGGAGCGCTGCTGCATGCCCACCTGACAAACCCGGTCGTTCACGCGCGCGGCTTTCACAATCCGCGGACCTTCTTCCATGCGCAGCGTCAGGGGTTTTTCCACGTAAACATCGCGGCCGGAATTCAGGGCATCGATGGCGCAGGTGGCGTGCCAGTGGTCGGGCGTAGCGATCAACACGGCGTCGAGACCCTTCTCTTCCAGCATTTTGCGATGGTCGCCGAAGGTTTTGGCGTCGGGCGCCTTTTGCTTGGCGCGGTCGATATGTTCGGCGTAGATATCGCAGAGGGCGGCCACGTGAATGTGGGGATCCTGCTGGAAGCGCGTCATAACATAGGTGCCGCGATCGCCGGGTCCGATCACGCCAAGTTGAATCGTGTCATTGGCGCCCAGGATTCGGGAGTAGGAAGCAGCGGTCAGCGCGGCGGCACCACCCCGCAGGAAACCACGCCGGGCAATCTTGTCAGCATTCATGTGCGAATTATAGCGCTGAATCACACTAATCCGGTATGAAGAGACTTTTCGCAATTGTTTCCCTCCTCGTATGGTCTTGGGCGGCCTGGGCCGGGACGCTCACCAAATCGCATAGCCAAGGCAAGTTCAGCGATGCCGAGATTGAGGCCACCATCAAAGCCAAACTAGCCAAATCGAAGATCGGCAAGGACGGGCTCCAGGTGCACGTCAAGAATCAAATCGCCACCTGGACCGGCAGCACCAGCGTGATGCAGCACAAGGGCGCAGCCACGCGAATGGCGAAAACAGCGGGCGCGATTCAAGTCGTGAACAACATCCAGATTTCAGACCAAGCTAAGGCGAAGGCGGTTGGGAACCTGACCGGCGAGCCGAGACGGGCTCAGGTGAAGACCGACTAAGGGTGGTAGGAGGTGGGTGGTGGGAAAACCCTGGCCCCCTTGCTAAAATGCTGTTTGGTGCGCACCAAGCTATTGGTTTCCGCAGCCGCCTGCTTCGCCGCCGCTGCGCTTGCTCAGGATCTCCGGATCACGACAGGTCCGGTGGACAACCAGGTACTGCAACGCAGTGCCGACCAAACCGCCGATCTGCGGCTGGCGGGGACTGCCGTCAACAAGAAGGCGAATGGTAAAGAAATCGAAGCACGAATGGTCGCGGCCGATAACACCACATTGCCCGGCTTCGATTGGATCAGCCTCGGGAAAGTCCAAAAGCTGAAATGGAGCGGCGAAGTGAAGCGGGTCCCTTCGGGCGGACCCTATCGGCTGGAAGTGCGCTTGCAAGGCGCCGAATCGTCCTTATCGATCGCCAATCTGTTGGTGGGCGATCTGTGGGTGCTGGCTGGGCAATCGAACATGGAAGGGCTGGGCGAACTGATTGAGGTGCAGCAGCCTTCGCCGCTGGTCCATAGTTTCGATCTGGCGGATCGGTGGGGTGTGGCCGAGGAACCGCTGCACACGTTGGGGAACGCGGCGGATCCGGTGCACTGGCCTTTAAACGCCCAGAGGCAGCCGGAGCGATTAACGGGCGAGCGTCTGGAAACTTACGTGGTCAGCCGCAAGAAAGGCGCCGGCCTCGGCTTGCCGTTTGCCGTGGAGATGGTGCAACGCACCGGCGTCCCGATCGGATTAATTCCCTGCGCTCACGGCGGCACATCCATGGAGCAGTGGAACCCGGCATTGAAAGACCGGGAAGGCGATTCGTTGTATGGCTCAATGTTTCGCCGGGTGCAAGCCGTGGGTGGACAGGTAAAGGGCGTCCTTTGGTATCAGGGTGAATCCGACGCAAATGCCACCGCAGCGCCATTGTTTCTTGCGAAATTTGAAGCCTTCATCAAAGCCATGCGGAAGGATTTCAATCAGCCGGAGCTGCCCTGTTATTACGTGCAGATCGGACGCCACATCGACAAAAACAATTTTGTCGAGTGGAACAAAATACAAGAGGCGCAGTTGCGCGCCGAAGCGGACCTTCCGCACGTAGGCATGGTGGCTGCCGTGGATCTGCAACTGGACGACGGAATCCATGTGGGCACGCAGGATTTGAAACGCCTGGCGGCTCGGCTGGCGGAGTTGGCGTGCCACGATCTTTTTCCGCGCGTCAAGAACTATGGCGAGTTGAAGCGAGGTCCCAGGCCGATAGCGGCGACATACCAGGATGGCATCGTGAAGGTGACATTCTCGGGAGTGAACGGGCGGCTGCAATCGGACGGACGGATCGCGGGGTTTTCCATTCACGAAGCAGGCGGCGCCGAAACACCGATGATTTATAAATCCCGCGTGGACACGGCGGAGGCCAGCACCGTGCTGCTTTACGTGCAAGGGAAGCTTCCCGCCAATGCCATCCTCTGGTATGGCTATGGGAAAGACCCATATTGCAACGTCCGGGATGCGGAGGATATGGCGGTTCCGGTTTTTGAGCTGAAGATCGCTGCTGCCCGCTGAAGATGTTGGCAGGCGGAAGCGCCTGCCCCATCTAATGAATGGTTGGGCCGCGGCCGGAACCCTGTTTGTTCAAATACACCTGGAATTTCTTGCGGGCGCGCCGCAGCTTATAGTCGCGATATTGACGCTGGATTGGCCCGGCCAAATCGAACCGGAGGTTGGGTGTCCTCAGGAAGAAATAACCGAACAACAGGCCGCCGAGATGCGCGAACGCGCTTACGCCGCTGTTGGCTTGGAATGAGCTGAGGAACGCAATGACGCCGACGATCAGCACGAACCATTTCATCTGCATGGGAAAGATGAAGCCGAACAGGATGGGCCGATCCGGAAACAGCATCGCGCAGGCCATCAGGATGCCGAAAATTGCGCCCGAGCTGCCGATGGTCGGCGTGATGGGGCTACCCCAGGGCAACAGATAGTTTAAAACCACAACGCAGATACCGGCGCCGATTCCACAGAAGAAATAGAACTGCAGGAAGCGGCGAGTGCCCCAGGTTTGTTCCAAGTCGGCGCCGAACATCCAAAGCGCCAACATGTTCCAAATGATGTGTCCGAAGCCGGCGTGCAGGAACATGTAGGTGGCCAACTGCCAAATAAAGAAATCCTTGACCACCGAAACGGGGACCAGCGCGAGGAATCGCAGGGGTCCGTCCAATTGAACCAGTTGAGCGAAGAATCCGACGAGAAAAACGGCGACGTTGCTGATCAACAGCCACTTCACGCCCTTGGGGAAACCAGGAACGTAAAACACGCCCGTCGCTCGGGTTCTACTGCGGAAAGACATGAGGAGACCGCCCGCCTAGAAACAGAATATCAAAGTGGTGAACCATTATCGACGGGCGGCAAAAGTTTGGCGGCCAGTGCCGACGCACCGAACTTGAGCCCGATTGCTAGGGCGATCCACACCAGCCAATGCGAGAAGAATCCGGCGGTGATGGGAAAGGATTCGGTCCAGCCAAGATCGGCGGTAAGGCGCCACAAACCCATGACGAACGCGACGACGGCGGAGGGAGTGACCAGAGCGACTAAAACGTCGGCGGCCTGCGCGGAATTCTGAACAATTCGCCTAACCAGCGACTGCAATCGGTTATCGGTAAGAACGGAGACGCTCGGAACTGAGACCGGCTGCAATACGTCGTCAACTCTTGTCACTGACATTTCCTCACCACCTAACAAATCTGATGCAAGGGAGCGGCCAAAGTTTTCAGAAATTCGCGGAGTGGAGTAAAGATGCCCGATAGCGAGGCTAAGTTGTTCGTAGCGAAAAACCTCCGGCTGGTGCACCGTGCGCGAAGCTTTATACGGCAACGTCCATGCATTTCAGAAAGATGCGGTCCGAAAGGGTACAAGGTGTGGCCGGAAGCCACATTTTAAAACGGGGATCAGTATTGCGAGTTCACCAAGGTTGACTCACGTACTTCTTCTACCGAATTCCGGATGACGGATTGTGGATTTCCATAGCGGTTCAGTACTACGGCGAACAACTGCAGTACCGCAGCGACACTCACCCAAACTTGCCAGTGGGAGAACAAGCCAACAGTAATTGGAAATTGATTTGTAACTTTGAAATCGGCGGACAGCCGCCAGAAGGCCAATGCGCACGCCATAACCGCCGCCGGAGTAAGAAGCGAGGCCAGGGCCAAAGCGACATGCTGGTTCTTGCGGCCCTGTTGGAGGACCTGCGTTCCGCGGCTGAATCGTATCCGAACTCGCATTCGATGTAGAATCTCTAGTTTACCAGCTTCACTCACTTCTACTATCGACACAAAGGACAATCTCTTGATGAAAAAGTTAAAGACCGCGATCATCGGCACTGGTTTTATGGGCAAAGTACACGCCGAGAATGTTCGCCGGCTGGGCAACGTTGAAATTGCGGCGGTGGCTGCATCCAGCGACGAAAAAGCGCGCCAGTTTGGAGAGAGCATCGGAGTGGAACGCACCACCGGTGACTACCGCACGCTGCTGAAGGATCCCGAAATCAACGCAGTCCATGTGCTGACTCCGAACGCATTGCACCATTCGATGTGCAAAGCAGCCCTGGGCGCGGGCAAGCACGTACTTTGCGAGAAACCGTTCACCCTGACATCGGCGGAAGCGAAAGAGCTGGTGGATCTGGCGGCGAAGGCCAAACTTGCGAACTGCATTCAGCACAACTTGAGGTATTACCCGGTGGTGCAGCAAATTCGCCGCATGATCGAAGCCGGAGATCTGGGCGAGATTCTGATCGCGCAGGGAACCTACTCCCAAGATTGGCTGCTGTATGACACGGATTGGAACTGGCGCATCGATTCGAAGGCTAATGGCGCACTGCGTGCAATGGGCGACATCGGGTCGCACTGGATGGACATGGTGCAGCATCTGACGGGACAGAAGATCACGGCGCTATGCGCGGATCTGGCAACGTTTCACAAGACACGCAAGCGGCCCAAGGGGTCGATTGAAACTTTCGCCGGCAAAACGCTTAAGCCGGAAGATTATCAACCGGTTTCAATCGACACGGAAGATTTTGGCGCGGTGCTGTTACACCTGGGCCAGCGCGCGCGGGGCGTGTTCACGGTGAGCCAGATGTCTGCGGGGCGCAAGAACATGTTCGCGTTCGACATTTATGGGACCAAGGCCGGCGTCTCGTGGAATCAGGAGCGGCCGGATGAGCTGTGGATCGGACAGCGCAACACGTCAAACGGGTTGATTGTGAAAGATCCGTCGCTGCTGTATCCGAAGGCGGCCGCTTACGCGGATCTTCCGGGCGGACACAGCGAAGGCTACGACGACACTCATAAGCAGGTATTCAAACATTTTTACGCGAAGGTAGCGGATGCATCGGCGCCGGTGGATTATCCGACATTCGAGGATGGGCTGAACGGCATGCGGTTGCTGGAGAAGGTTTTAGAAAGCTCGAAGAAGAACGGCTGGGTGACGGTTTAGGGCGAGGCGGGGGTTTCAAACCGCGAGCGTCAGCGGCCGGCTGAACGCCTACTGAAATCATCTAGATCCGACGATAAGCGGGTGTGGAGCATATCCTAAGATCCCGACTGTACCTGCTGTTTTGCCTATCCGGTTTTGTCGGCGTCCTGGCTGAGCAGGTCTTCGAGAAACTTCTGAGCGTGGTGGTGGGCGCCAGCACTCCGGCGGCGGCCACCGTTCTTGCGGTTTACTTCCTGGGGCTGAGCATCGGAGGATACCTGGCCACTCTGCTGCTAAAACGCGCGGTGCCGGCTTTGCTTGGCTATGCGCTAGCCGAACTTGGAGTGGCGCTGTGCTGCGCTTCGTTGCTGCTGTTCTTTGACCCGGGGTCGAGCTGGTATTCCGGCCTGCTCATGTGGGGCGGCGACGCTGGGTGGAAGCTGGCCGGCGCACGCGCAATTATCGCGGGCACGATGATTCTTCCCACCGCAATTTGTCTGGGGCTTTCCTTCCCTTTCTTGAGTTCGGTGGCGGCGCGGGTGGAGAAAAATGCCGCCTACTATCTGGCCAAGCTCTACTTCTCGAATCTTTTGGGCGCGGCGGCCTGCGCACTGGCTGCGCCGTTCCTGATTTTTCCGTTCCTTGGATTATCCGGCGCTCTGCTGATTTGCGTGGCGGTGGATTTGGCGGTGGCGTTCTACGCGTGGCGGCTGGCGCGGTCCAGGGTGAGCGAGTCAACTGCGTTCCCGAGCGAGCGGGTGGAGTTCCGATGGGAGGGCCGCGACGCGATGATCCTCGGGATTGCGTTCGTGTCCGGAGTCCTGTTCTTCGCACTGGAAGTCATTTGGACGCACCTGGTGGGCGTGGTGGTGGGCACCAGCGTCTACGCGTTCTCTTTGATGTTGTTCGTGGTGTTGCTGGGCCTGGGGTTCGGCTGTATCCGCATTGCGCGCAAGACCCATCAGGGTGCGCCGCCGGCTCGCTTGCACGGATTATTCTTCCTTTGCGCCAGCGTGATGTTCGCGCAGATCGCGTTATGGCGGTACGGGCCGGAGGGTATTTTGAGGCTGGGGCGCTTTGCTTACAGCTTCTACTCGGGTGAATTGGTCAGGCTGGCGGTGCTGCTGGTGCTGCTGCTGCCGGCTACTTACGCTTTTGGCATGATTTATCCCTCGCTGTTTCAGGAAAAACGCTTTGAGCGCAAGGGGGCCGGCGTATTGATTGGCTATATGACCGGCGCGAACGCGCTGGGATGCGTGTTGGGCGCCGCGCTGGCAACGTTCGTATTGATTCCGCGAGTTGGATCGGAATGGTCGCTGCGGTGGTTCACGGTGGTGCTCACGCTGTGCGGCATCGCGGTGCTGTGGGTGGAGCGGGACTGGAAGAACTTGAGACAGGCTTTTATTGCGGCGCCGATGATCGCGGTAATGGCGCTCGGCATTCCAGGATGGGACTGGCAGGCGCTCACCTGCGGCGCGAACGTCAATTTCGGACATACCATCCGGATTGCCGATGCCAATGGCGCAGCGGTGGCTTCGGCGGCCAATCCGGACGACTTTACAAGCAAGCTGATCTTTTTTCACGAGCATTCCTACGGCGGAGTTACCACCGTAATCGAGAACCATGACGCCGGCCATCCGCCCGTCCATGTGCTGCTCACCAACGGCAAGTTCCAGGGGGACGATTCGGACCAGCAGGACGCCCAGATTGCTTTTGCGTTGATCCCGGCCATTCATCTGAAGACCCGGCAGAAGGCCCTGGTTATCGGGTGCGGGACCGGGCAAACCGCCTCCGTTCTGAACGCGCTGGATTTCCGCAGCATCGATCTGGCCGAGATTTCGCCCGGCATTCTCTTGGCGGCGGGCGTCCAGTTCGGGCGATTGAACGAAAATGTTTTGCGGTCGCCCAAGCTCAGGCTGCATCTGGAGGATGGGCGCAACGTCCTGCTTTCGCGGTCCACTCAATACGATCAGATCACCATCGAGCTCACCAGCGTCTGGTTCGCCGGCGCCACCAATCTTTATAGCCGGGAATTTTACGAGCTGGCGAAGCGCCGCCTTAAGCCGCACGGCGTCTTCCAACAGTGGTATCAGTTGCATCACATCTCGCCCAGGGAAGTGGAATCCATCATGGGGACGGTGCGCGGATCTTTTCCGTACGTGAGCGCCTGGCTCTTCGGCGGGCAAGGCGTGTTGCTTGCAACCATGGAACCGCAACAGCTACAGCCCGAGGCTGTCGCGCTTGCACTGGGCTACCTGAGGCGGCATAGTCCGGATGAGGACACCGCGCAGCGCAAGATGCGCGAGGTGCTGGCGTCGCAATTGCTCGACCCGTCTGCGATCACGCGCCTGGCGGCAACCCGGTCGCCGATCATCAATACGGATTGGAATCGCTGGATTGAGTTTTCAACGCCCAGGTACAATCTCACCGAGACCGATTGGATGAGCATCAACCGGCGGAATCTCGAGTCGTTTGCGATGCTTTCAGGCCGGCGCTAGTCCCCGGCCGCAATGAAGTGACCATGGGCCTGCTGGCCCACCAAAGAGGATGAAGACGCTTGTAGCGCACGCACATTTTGCGTGCCGCGTTCACACTCGTGTGAACGCTCGGATCTTTTCCGAACAACGGTGTTCAACGGAGCCTAACTCAAAACGCGCAGTCGAGCAGATATAGTAGATGCATGCGAAACGTGAATCGCCGCCAGCTCTTGCGTACCTCGCTCTTTGGA
>Ga0302326_10026040_pt1 | contig 11839 bp, 9 predicted proteins | sample Palsa_T0_3_FD_202264 | JGI IMG/M metagenome (GOLD analysis project Ga0302326, IMG submission 202264) | Peat permafrost microbial communities from Stordalen Mire near Abisko, Sweden - Palsa_T0_3 | ecosystem: Environmental > Terrestrial > Soil > Palsa > Peat permafrost | place: Sweden: Abisko... | reverse complement strand
AGGCGTCGGTGCGGGAGCAGGCGTCGGTGCGGCCGCGGGTGCCGGCGCGGCGGGGGCGGCTGCCGGTTTGCTGGTGGCCAAATCGACCGTCACATTGCGTACCGGATCGGCCGCTCCAACGGGCAGGCGCGGCAACTCGGCTGCGGGAGCAGCGGGCTTCGGTCCGGAGAGCAGTTCGGGGATCACGGCGACGGCCAGCATCACCAAGATGCCTGCGCCGATCAGCCTTTCTTTGACGCGCCGATCCATCAGCGGTTATCGCCGGGCAGCACGATGCCATGTGCCTCGAGCCAATCCATCGCCGGTCCCACCGCGTGAAACGAGCCGAACACCACGATTCGATCCTCGGACTTTGCGGCGGCGGCCGCGTCCGCGCAAGCGGCGCCGACATCGTCCGCTTGCGCCACCGGCACCGGCACGAGATTGCCGACGACTTTCGCCAGACTCGCGCCGGTCTGCCCGCGCGCGCCATCGATGGACGCGCACCACCAGGCGTCGATGCACTCTCGCAATGCCACGGTGATCGCGGCCGCGTCCTTGTCCGCCAGGATCCCGCACACCGCCAGCGTCCTGCCCTGACGTGGCGTGGCGTCCAAATTGGCCGCCAGCACGCGCGCCGCATCGGGGTTGTGGGCCACGTCCAGAATCCAGGTGGCAGAGCCGGCCGTCTTTATGACCTGGAAGCGCCCGGTCAATCTCGCCGATCGCAATCCGCGCTCGATGGCAGCTGCATCGATCTCGATGCGCGCATCGAGTTCCTCGAGCGCCGCAAGCGCGCAGGCAGCATTCGCGAACTGGATGTGGCCCTGCAACGCCGGTGCGGGCAGCAGCGGCAACTCCCAGCGGCTGCCCCGATAACGCCACCCCTCCCCCTCCATGATGTAGTTGTACTCGATGCTGGGGCGCTTCAGATGCGCGCCGAGGGCGCGCGCGGTGTTCTCGAGCACCGCCGAGGGCGCGCGGCCGCCAAGCACCGCCGCGCGTCCCGCACGGAATATGCCGGCTTTCTCGGCGGCGATGGCATCGAGAGTGGCGCCCAGATATTCCTGGTGATCGAGCCCGATGCTGACCACCACGGCGACATCCGCATCGACAACATTGACCGCATCCAATCGCCCGCCCATGCCGACCTCGAGCACCCAGATGTCCAAGGCGGCCGCTTCGAAAACCAGCAGCGCCGCCAAGGCGTTGAACTCGAAGAACGTGAGGCCGATGGTGCCGCGCGCCGCTTCGATTCTCTCGAATGCGGCCAGCAATTCAGCGCTGTTCACCAACCGGTCGTGCACGCGGATGCGTTCGCGGTAGTCGCGCAGGTGCGGCGAGGTGAACGTGCCGACCCGATACCCCGCGGCGCCGAGGATGCTGGTGCAAAACGCCGCCACCGATCCCTTGCCGTTGGTGCCGGCGATCGTGATCACCGGTACGCCGGGTGGGCGCCAGCGCAGCCGCTGCAGCACCGAGCGCAGCCGATCGAGGCTCATGTCGATGGCCTGCGGGTGTAGCCGTGTCTGGTAGGCCAACCACTGGTCGAGACTCCGCATGGGGGGACCTAACTTGGGGAGCCTGTTCAGGCCGCGGCGGGTTCTTTGCCCATCAACAGGCGCAAAATCGCGCCGATGCGATCGCGCAGCTCGCGACGGTCGACGATCATATCGAGGGCACCGTGCTCGAGCAGAAACTCGCTGCGCTGAAACCCTTCGGGCAGCGTCTCCCGCACCGTTTGCTGAATGACGCGCGGACCTGCGAATCCGATCAGAGCCTTCGGTTCGCCGATGTTGATGTCGCCGAGCATGGCAAGGCTGGCCGACACGCCACCGGTGGTCGGGTCGGTCATCACGGAGATGAACGGCAACCTCGCCTCCGACAAGCGTTTCAACGCCGCGCTGGTCTTCGCCATTTGCAGCAAGGAAAACAAAGCCTCCTGCATGCGCGCGCCGCCGCTGGCCGAAAAACACACCAGCGGCATGCGATGTTCGAGGCAATGCTCCACGGCGCGCACGAACTTCTCGCCCACCACGGAGCCCATCGAGCCGCCGAGAAATCGAAATTCGAAGGCACACGCGACCAGCTCGAGGCCGGCAAGCTTGCCCTCCATGACGATCAACGCGTCGCGCTCGCTGGTCTGTTTCTGCGCCTGCAGCAGGCGGTCCTTGTAGCGCTTCGAATCCTTGAATTTCAGCGGATCCTCCGGCTCGACCCTGGCGGCAAGCTCCACGTTCGAGCCCGGATCGAGAAATTTGGCGAGCCGTTCGCGCCCGTTGATCCTCATGTGGTGGCTGCACTTCGGACAGACGTGCAGGTTGCGTTCGATCTCCGCGCGGTACAGCACCGCATCGCAAGCCGGGCACTTGATCCACAAACCTTGCGGCACCGAACGCGTGCGGCGCTCGGTTTTTATCCGCGATGGAACGATTCGCTCAAACCAGGACATACGTCATTTTAACAAAAGCCCGCCGGGCGCGCTCGGAATGCCGAAGCTCGGCGGATAGACCACCCGCCATAAGTACAGGCCCGATGGCGGCGCGGTGACGCCGGCCAGGCGGCGATCGCGGCCCATCAGTACCTCCGCCATCCGGGCCTTCGGATCGCTCTGGGTTTGCGCCTCGACCAAGGTCCCCACGATATTGCGTACCATGTGGTGCAGGTACGCATTCGCCGTGAAGTCCAGCCAAATATAATCGCCGCTTCTTGCCACCTCGATGCTCTCGACCCGTCGAATCGGGGTCTTGGATTGACACTCGATGGAACGAAACGCCGAGAAATCATGCTCCCCGATCAGCGCTTGCGCGGCCGCGTGCATGCGCTCGGCATCCAGCGGCCGGTGCATCCAAGCGACCCGCGTGTGGTGCAGCGCGGAGCGTTCGCTGCGGTTCAAGATGATGTAGCGGTACACGCGCCGGCTGGCGCGATGCCGGGCGTGGAAGCCCGCATCGACCTCCCCGGCCCATTGCAACGAGATCGACGCCGACAGCCTGGTGTTGGCGCCCAGCACCCAGGCTCGGGGAGTGCGCCGAGCCTCGGTATCGAAATGGATGACCTGCCCGAGGGCGTGCACGCCGCGGTCGGTGCGGCCTGCGCAAATGGCAACGATTGGATGTCCTGCGACGTAGGATAACGCTGCCTGCACGGCATCTTGAATCGACGCCGCATGCAGCTGCGACTGCCAACCAGCGTATCCGGTCCCATCGTACTCGACGATGGCGGCAACGCGGTGGGCAGAAGCCCGGCCGAGCTCGCTCACTTGAATTGCCTAGCCGGGCAATGCCTCGATCAAGCGCTGTGCTTCCTGCTTCTGGCTGGCCGAACCCTCGTTGACCACTTCCTCGAGAATGCTGCGCGCGCCCTCCGGATCGCCCATATCCATGTAAGCGCGCGCCAGATCCAGCTTGGTGCCCACTTCACTCATGGTCACGGGCTCCAACTCAGGCATCGGCACCTCCTCGGTGGCGACCTTGCTGATGGTGCGCGAAGTTATCGCTTGGAGCTTGTTGGTCGATGCCTCGGAGGGGCTCATCGAATCCTCGAACGATTCGCCCACATCGAGATCGACGGCGCGGCTGCGCTGAGTCGCTTCGAATACTTCGCTCGAGAATATTTCATCCTCGGCGCGCGGCTGCTCGACGGTATCGCCGGAGCCCAAAGCGTTTGCGAGTTTGTCGAGATCCAGGTCGATGCTGTCGGCCGGACTCAAGTTGCGCAGGCGCGATGTCGATTCGACATCGAGCTTGTCCAGCTCCTGAATATCGGACATTTCCGGTGTTTTGAAGCGCGAGGTCGTCGCCGGATCGATCTCGGTGGCGCGCGGCATCTGAACCGTGGCGGCCGATTCGGGCCCGAGTATCGCGGTCTTCGAGTCATCGACTTCCGGGCCGAGATCCGCGATGAACGAGGCCTCGAGTTCGCGCTCGAGTTCCGTCATGTCTTTTTCGCGCGCGCGGCTGTCTGCCTCCGCCATCAGGCGCCGCGATTTCTCGTCCAGTCCCGCGACCATGGTCGGTGCATCCGACGGATGGTCGGTGACCTCCAGCGGCGATTCGTCGAGGGAGGGCGGCGAGGATGCTTCCAGGTGGTCCAGATCCAGACCCAGATCATCGATCGACACCTCGGCGGTCTGATCGGTCTTCGGCGAGGCCAGCTTGGAGGAGATGCGATCGCGCACATCGTCGCTCTTCACCGCCGGTGATTCGCTGGTCTCGGTATCGGTGAAACTCAACATCTCGGATTCGACCGTCGGTTCGTCGCGCGGCGGCATTTCCCGCGTCGGCGACTCATCCGCACCGCGCTCCGGGGAATCCAGCGTGAAGTCCAGATCGGACCCGTGCAGGTGCGGGGACTCGCTGGTTGCCGACGCTTCCCCGCCCATCTTGCCGAAATGATCGGCGGCGCCGCGACCGCTGCTGTGCTCCCCTTCCGGATCGCCGAACAGATCGATGTCGACGCGATTCTCTCCGCCCTCGAGGTTGAGATCGACCACATCGCCGGCGCCGCGGCCGCTGCCGGCTGAACTCTGGAACATCGGTTCGTCGGGGCAGATTTGCCTGCCCATGATGACGATCTTGTCCCACTCGCCGGCCGGAGCGCGGTCGCGCGTGGCTTCCAGTGTCTTGGCGGTCTGCAGGAACAGGTCCTTGTTGCCCCACACGAAGTAGATTTCCAGCAGCTTCATGCGCAGGTCGCGGCGGTCCGGCTCGCGCTCCAGCGCGATGCGCACCAGGTCGGCGGCCTGGTCGTACAGGCCGTATGCCATGTGGAAATCGGCCTCGGCCAAAGGATCGCCCTGATCCAGGTTGACCGCGCTTTCGCTCGACATCGTGTCGTCTGCGGACTTGCTCAGATCGGAGGTCGTCTCGCCGAAATGTTCCGCCGTCGCACCCAACTGCGGTTGCGGGTGCTCTCCGGATTCCTCGACGACGAAAGCTTCCTCGCGGCCGCGGCTCGTGGTTCTGCCGGCATCGCCATAGCCGGCGACGTCGGTGGAATCCAGGCCGGGGAAATCGCTCAGCGATGACTGGCGGCGACGCCATGCGGCGAAACCCAATACGACGATCAGCGCGACGATCAAGCCGGCGGGCACCCACCAATGCGCGGCAATCCAATCGAGCCAGGATTCGGCGGCGACCGGGGTCTCGGCTGGCTTGTTGACCGCCGCCGGCGGGGGTAGCGGGGCGGGCGGGCTCGTCTCCGGAGGCGGCGTTTGCGCCACCGGCGGGGGGGCCGGCGTTGGGGTCGGCCTTGCCGCCGGCGGAGCCGCAGCGGGCGGCGTGGCGGCAGGCGGAGGCAGCGTTTGCGCTACCGGTGGCGGCGCAGGCGGGCTGGGCGCAGGCACTGGCGCCGGGGCCGGGGCGCTGCCGAGCTTGCGCTGCAATGCAGCCAATTCGTTATTGCGTATTTCGAGCAAGCGGCGCGATTCGTCCAACTTGCTTTGCAAGTCATTGACCCGAGCCTGCAGAGCCTGATTCTCGGCATTCGTCTTTTCGGCATTCGCCGATTCGCTGCCGGTGCCGGCCGAAGTGCCGGTACCCGCGCCCGCACCAGGGGTGACGAGGCGCAGGTGGCCGCTGCTGGGTGCACCTGCTCCGCTCTTCCAGGCATCCATTTGGCGGTGCACTTCGTTCATCGCTTCGCTTTGATTCAGGGCCGCGACTTCGTCCGCGCCGGGCAGGCGCAGCACGGCGCCGCGTTTCAGAATATTGATGTTGCCGCCGAACGCGCCCGGGTTGGCGCGGTACACGGCGATCATGGTTTGATCGAGATCCGCAGCGTTGCCGGTGCCCGCGTTCAGGCTGCGCACGATCTTGGTGAGCGTGTCGCCTTCCGCCACCGTATAGGTGCCCCCTCCGGCGAGGCCTGCGCCGCTGGAGTTGCCCCGCGACGCACGCACCGGTGCGCTCGAGGATGATGGCGTACTGTCCCGGGGGTTTGTCTGCGGTGCAGGACGGGGTGCCGGCGCGGGAGTTGTGAGCGGTGCCACCGTCGGGGCGTTCACCGGCGCTGCGGCGTTGGCGCGCTCACCGGGCGAGTAGACCGGCGGATCAAGCAGGACCGTGTATTCACGCATCAGGCGCCCGCGCGCCCAATTCACCTCGACCAGGAAGGTTACGAACGGCTCCGGGATGGCATCAGTCGATTGGACCAGCAGGACATCTCGGCCATCGCGGCTGCTCTTGCCGACCTTGAAGCTAAGGGTGGTCAGAAATGGCGGACGATCGATACCGTAGCGGGTAAAAGCCTCGCGCGAGGCCAGCGAGGCCCGCAGCGCCGTCAACTCGTCCGGGGCGGCGGCCACCAGGTCGATTTCCGCGTTTAGCGGCTCGTTCAACGCCGAGTTCAGGTGAATCTCACCCAGGCCCAATGCCCACGACAAGGACGGGCACAGCAGGCATGCCATCAGCATCAGGCGAGGCAGAGTCACGGACATTTTTTCTCCCAAAATTCCGGTGGGCAAGCAGTAAACTTCATTGTGCTATAGGAGCTTGGAGGCGAATTCTCACTTGCCCATTACGTAAGCGAATAACTATATCTTACTGCGATCTATTTACCAAAATATGGGCTACGGAAACTGCGTTATGCGCCGCACATTTTCTAACATTGTCGGCCACCAGCCAAAAATTTAGACCGCGTTCACGCGTCGGATCGGCCCTCACGCGCCCCACATACACCTTATCCGGGGCGGCCGCCATGGCGGCAGGAGTGGGAAATTCGGTGGAGGAATCAGGGTCGATGACGCTCAGGCCCTGCCCGCCTTGCAGCGCGGCAAGCGCATCGGCATAGCTCATGGGCCGCTCGAAAGCCGCGTGCACCGCCAGACCATGCCCGAAAAAGACCGGCACGCGCACGGACGTGGCGTTGATCGCCAGCGCCGGAGTGCCGAGCACCCTGCGGGTTTCCTCCCAAAGACGCCTCTCCTCGCGCGACACACCGTCATCGCCCAGGGTGTCGACCTGCGGAATCACGTTGAACGCGATCTGCTTGCCGAAGGCTCGGCCCTTCGCCCGCTTGCTGCTGAGCAGGGCGACGGTTTCGCCGGCCAATTCCTCCATGGCGCCGCGGCCGCTGCCCGATACGGCGTGATAGGTCGCGACTTCCACCCGCGTCAGCGGCACCGCCGAATTCAGCGGCGCCAGGGCAGTGGCCAGGGCGACGCTGGCGCTGCCCGGCAGGGCAATCAGGCCACGCGCGCCCACGCTCTCGAGCGCCTCTGGGTTGACGTCGGCGGCCACCAAGGGCACATCGGCGCGGGCGCGAAAGGCCGACGAGCCGTCGATGGTCCAGGCATGCGCAGCGGCGGCCTGCGCGTATTGTTCGGATAATGCCGCGCGCCCGCAAAAGAACGCCAGATCGACGCGCGAGAAATCGAAGGCCGCAACGTCGCCCACCGGAAATTTTTGATCATCGTCGCCGAGCGGTGGGCCGGCGGCGCGGCCATCCTCGAGCGCGTGCAGTTCCGCGAACAGGAACTTGCGCGCACTCAGCTCATCGAACACCGCTTCGCCGATGAGACTGGACGCGCCGACGATCGCGATTCGGGGCAGCGTGCGGCCGTTCATCGCGTAATCACGGGCGTGGTGCCCACCACATCGGCGCACTGTGCGCGGAAGCGCAGATAATGATCCATCAATACGAGCGCCAGCATCGCCTCCGCGATCGGCGTGGCACGCAGGCCCACGCATGGATCGTGGCGCCCCGTGGTGACCACATCGACGGCCTCGCCGCGCACATCTATGGTCCTGCCGGGCACGGTGATGCTCGAGGTCGGCTTCAGCGCCAGGCTCACCACGATGTCCTGGCCCGAGGAGATGCCGCCGAGCACGCCGCCCGCGTTATTGCTGCTGAAGCCTAAGGGCGTCAATTCGTCGCGGTGTTCGGAGCCACGCTGCTCGACCGACTTGAATCCCGCGCCGATTTCCACGCCCTTGACCGCGTTGATGCCCATCATCGCGCTGGCCAGATCCGCATCCAAACGCTCGAAGACCGGCTCTCCCAACCCGGGCGGCACGCCTCTGGCGATCACCGTGACGCGCGCTCCGATGGAATCGCCGGCTTCGCGGATTCGCCAGATGAAATCTTCCAGCTCCGGGACCCGGCTGGGATCGGGACAAAAGAACGGGTTGTCGTACGCGGCGGCCGGATCGACCGGCTGCAGCACGATGTTGCCCATCTGCGCCAGATATCCGTGAATCGTGACGTTGAGCCGCTCCCGCAAATACTTGCGCGCGACCGCGCCCGCCGCCACGCGCGCCACGGTCTCGCGCGCCGATGAACGACCGCCGCCGCGGTAGTCGCGAAAGCCGTATTTCTGTGTATAGGTGTAATCGGCGTGTCCCGGGCGGAAGCGGTCTTTGATCTTCTCGTAATCGCGCGAGCGCTGATCTTCGTTCTCGATCAGCAACGCGATCGGCGCGCCTGTGGTCCTGCCCTCGAACACCCCGGAAAGAATGCGCACCGTATCCGGTTCGCGGCGCTGACTGGTGTATTTCGAGGTTCCGGGGCGCCGCCGGTCGAGGTCGACTTGCAGGTCCGGTTCGCTCAGGGCAAGACCCGGCGGGCAGCCGTCGACGATGCAGCCGAGCGCCGGGCCATGGCTTTCGCCAAAGCTCGTCACGGCGAATATCCGTCCGAATGTATTGCCCGACACGTCCTTCAGTTCCTCATTCCGCGACCAGATCTCTCGCGCGCAAAATGAACACGCCGCCGCCGCCCATCGAGATCTCCGGCCACACGAAGCGCATTCGCGGGAAGGCGCGCAGCAGCGCCGCCTCGGTATTGCCGACCTCGACCACCAATATGCCGTCCTTCTCCAGGTGATGCGGTGCGGCCGCGAATATTGCGCGCACCGCATCCAGCCCATCGTTGCCTGCTGCCAACCCCAGCCGCGGCTCATGACGGTACTCGGGGGGCAAGGAACGCATCTCCGCGCGCCCGACATAGGGCGGGTTGCTGACGATGATATCGTAACGACGGCCTGGTACGGCGGCGAAATAATCCGATCGCAGCGCCTGCACACGGCGGGCGAGACGCATGCGCCGTATGTTGCGCCGGCATACCGCGAGCGCCTCGGGAGAGATGTCGAGGGCATCCACACGCGCTTTGGGAAACGCCTTGGCGCACGCCAGTGCAATGGCACCCGAACCGGTGCCGACATCTACGATGCGCCGCACCCGGTGCGGCGCGATCCAGGGCGCGAATTTTTCCAGGATCAACCCGGCAATCGGCGAGCGCGGCACCAGTACGCGTTCATCCACGTAGAATTCCAGGCCCGCGAAGAAAGCCCGATGCGTGAGGTACGGCAGCGGCAGGCGCTCGGCGATGCGCCGTTTCAGCAGCGTCTCGATGCGCGCCACGGTGGCCGGCGAAAGCCGTCGAGCATAGGCTCTGGCCCCGAGTGCGTGCCGCAGGCCGGCGGCGAAGAACACCAGTTCGGCCGCCTCGTCGCGCGCCGAGTCCGTGCCGTGACCGAAGAACACCTTGCCCTTGGCGAGAGCCCTTGCGCAGCGCTCGATGAGCGCGCCGACGGAATCGACCGGGGGGGTGTGGGATAATCGCGGCATGAGTGCTCGATCGAAGTGGCTTTCGTTAAGTTTGGTATGCATCATGGCCGCCGCCGGCGCGGCCGCGGCGCTGTTCTGGCGGCAACAGCAAACGGTGCCGCAGCTCGTCACCGGCACGTGGCTTGCGCCGCGCCGGGCGCTCGCGGATTTTAGCCTGACGGACCAGCAAGGTCGGAAGTTTGGTTCCGCAAATCTTCGCGGCCACTGGAGCATCATGTTCTTCGGCTACACCAACTGCCCGGATTTTTGTCCCGCCACGCTCAGCACGCTGGCGGCGCTGCAGAAGCAGCTGCGGCTGGAGAAGGGTGCGGTGCTGCCGCAAGTGCTGTTCGTGTCGGTGGATGCCAAGCGCGATACGCCGGCGCAGCTGGCCAAGTACATACCCTACTTCGATGCGTCCTTCATCGGGCTCACGGCTGCCGATCAACGGTCGATCGAAGAGGTTGCGAGGAAGCTCGGAGTGAGCGTGGTCATCACCCCCTCGCCGGACGGAAACTACAGCGTCGATCATTCCGCTATGTTGTTCGTGCTCGATCCTGAAGGCAGGCTTGCCGCGCTGCTGACCGGCCCCTTCACCGTGCAAGCCCTCGCCGGCGACTGGCAGCGCCTCACTGCCGGACCGGCGTGAGCGCCGCGCGCCCGTCAGCCGTGCCGCCATCAAGCGTGGCCGTGTTTCGCGGCCGCGTATTTGCCTGGCTGCAATACCTTCTGCCTCAGCACGCCATCTCACGGCTCGTGCTCAAGGCCACGCGCGTTCGCACCGCCTGGTTCAAGAACGCGTTGATCCGCGGGTTTTTGCGGATGTTCGACGTCGACATGCAAGACGCCGTCGAGACCGATCCGCTGGCCTATGCAAGCTTCAATGAATTCTTCACGCGCGCGCTGCGGCCGGAGACGCGGCCGCTCGCGCCCGAAGCCGCCGCCATTGCCAGCCCCGTGGACGGGACGGTCAGTGAGTGCGGCGGGATCGACGGCGATCTATTGCTGCAGGCCAAGGGCAAGCGCTACTCACTCGCGGACCTGTTGGCGGGACATCCCTGGGCAGGGCGCTTCGAGGGCGGAAGCTTCGCCACGATCTATCTTGCGCCCTTCAATTATCACCGGATCCACATGCCTTTGCGCGGTCAGCTCGAGGCAACCTGGTACGTGCCGGGCCGGTTGTTCAGCGTGAACGCGCTCACCGCGCGCTTCGTGCCGCGGCTATTCGCCCGCAACGAACGCATCGTAACGCTGTTCGAGACGCAAGCCGGCGGGTTCGCCCTGGTCATGGTCGGCGCGCTCAACGTCGGCAGCATGGCCACCGTGTGGGCCGGCGATATCGCGCCGGCCGCGCGGCGCGTCATCACGCAGCTGCCGCCGGCAACGCTCACGCTCGAGAAAGGCGCGGAGGTCGGGCGCTTCAACATGGGTTCGACCGTCATTTTGCTGTTCGAACCGAAGCGCGTGAGCTGGCGCGCGGGCCTGCGCTCAGGGGCGGCAGTGCGGCTGGGCGAAACCATTGGTGTCCTGCAGTGAGTTGGCGCCCCTCGGCATCGCCGCGGGCGCTCGAGCGGCGCGCGGCCCTGCTCGCCGAAGCCCGGGCCTTTTTTACGGAGCGCGGCGTTTTGGAAGTGGACACGCCGATCTTGAGTGCCGCCGCCGTGAGCGATCCGCAGCTCGAATCGCTTGCCACAGCCATCGCCGGGATGCCGGGCGAGTTCTATCTGCAGACTTCGCCCGAATATTCCATGAAGCGCCTGCTCGCGGCGGGCAGCGGCGATATCTACCAAATCTGCAAGGTATTCCGCGACGCCGAGCGCGGCCGCTGGCACAACCCAGAGTTCACCATGATCGAGTGGTATCGCTTGAGTGTGGACGATGCCGCGTTGATGGATGAGGTCGAGGCGCTGGTCTCGAGGCTGCTGCAGCCGCAGCGGCGCCTCGATCGGGCCGAGCGGCTCAGCTACTCGTCCGCGCTCGAGCGTCACGCCGGCGTGGATGCACACCGGGCAAGTGATGCCGATCTCTCGGCCGCCGCCGAGCGGCATGGCATCGTCTGCGAAGCCCGCCTCGACCGCGACGCCAAGCTGGATCTGCTGATGGGACTCGTCGTCGGCCCGCAGCTCGGCCGTGAGCGCCCCTGCTTCATCTGTGATTACCCCGCCTCGCAAGCCGCGCTCGCGCGCATGAAGCCGGGTTTGCCGCCGGTGGCCGCGCGCTTCGAGTTATATCTTGACGGGGTCGAGCTGGCGAACGGCTTTCATGAACTACAGGATGCGGCCGAACAGCGCAGGCGATTCGACCACGACCTG
>Ga0302326_10026039_pt1 | contig 11839 bp, 9 predicted proteins | sample Palsa_T0_3_FD_202264 | JGI IMG/M metagenome (GOLD analysis project Ga0302326, IMG submission 202264) | Peat permafrost microbial communities from Stordalen Mire near Abisko, Sweden - Palsa_T0_3 | ecosystem: Environmental > Terrestrial > Soil > Palsa > Peat permafrost | place: Sweden: Abisko... | reverse complement strand
ACGTCCAGGTCCAGGCTTGAGCCGAACAGCTTGCCGGCCTCGGCGATCATCGTGAGCCGCCGGCGCTCGGCGGTGGCGAGGGCCAGTGCCTCGCCCAGCGCCCGCTGATCGCTGTCTTGGCCGTGTAGGTGCGACAGCCACAAGGTCCCGGCCCCATGTTCCAGGGGCACTCGCAGTCCAGTGGCCTGGAGGAGGAACTCGGAGCGGTCCTTCCGCTGGAAAAGCAGCGAGCCGGACCACCAGCCCGCCGCGGCGATGACCGGGGCAACGCTCTCCCGGCCTCGGCCGGTCACGGTACGGGGCTGGCCCCCCACGTCGGTGATCGACTGCCCCAGCGCCTGCGCAGCCGGGACGCGGAACAAATCGGCGGCCGCCTGGTTCCAGGACAAGATCTTCTGGTTCTCGTCGACGAGGAACACCACGAATCCGGGCAAGCCGGAGATAGCCGCGGTGTCAACCGAGTACCCGTCGCTCCCCCGGATCATGATCCCGGCCTCGCATCCGCGCCAGGCACCTTACGGTGGCGTTCGCTGCTCATGACGGCAACAGGCGCTGAACCGCCGAGCAGCGGGCCTCCGCCCATCCGGCCCCGAGCAGCCCGGCCACCGGACCCGCGGAGCCTTGTCAGCCAGATCAATGATTTTCCCACCATCCTGAAGGATGCGAACAAGGCGAGTGCGGGAGCATGCTCCCGCGACGACAAGCTGTACAGCAATTTTAGCATATAGTAGTGACAAAATTACTTTAAGTGGTCATGAGGAAATTTTACCGGTGAATTCATGTCAAGCGAGACGGCTGGCGCAGTCGGTTCTGCCGATCACTGCGGCATGACGCCAGCCATCAAGCGCTTTACGCAGCGGCCCTGCCCAGGTACCCGCGAAGGGAGCCCGAATGAACCATGCCTTGCTCTACATTGAGGACGACGAGCAGAACATCGCCCTGATCGAAGCGGTGCTCAGGATGCGCCCTCAGGTCAAGTTGCATGTGGCAATGAACGGCCATGACGGCGTCAGTGCCGCCATCGAGCTGCAGCCGGACCTCATCCTGCTCGACAATCGCCTCCCCGACACAACCGGCGGCAAAATCCTGCAGGAACTCGCGTCCTCGTCAGCTACGGCGGCGATCCCGGTGGTTATCCTCACCGGCGATTCAGACGAGGTCATCGATGAGCTGCTAGCCCACGGGGCCGCTGAGTCTGTCGCGAAGCCGTTCGATTTTCGCGAGTTCATTGAAATAATCGACCGCTACCTGGCCTGACGATGGTCAGGAGAAGCGGGCGATCTGGCGCATCTTGTTCATCGCGTCCAGGGCGGCGACCTTGTAGGCCTCGGCCAGGGTCGGGTAGTTGAAGACGGCGTCGACCAGGTAGTCGATGGTGCCGCCGCAGCCCATGACGGCACGTCGAAGTCGTACACACGATCTAGTGTGACGGCCGCACGCCGTCTTTTGTAGCCCTCGGGCCTGGCTCCCTATGCTGGGGTGGTGCGCCTGGTCTCGCTACTGCCCTCGGCGACCGAGATCGTCTACGCCCTCGGCCTCGGCGACGACCTGGCCGGGGTCACCTTCGAGTGCGACGAGCCGCCCGCGGCGCGCACGGACAAGGTCGTCGTGGTGGGCGGGCGGGACACCAGCGGGATGACCCCGGGTGACATCGACCGCTACGTCCGCGCCCAGCTCGCCGTGGGCCAGGACCTGTACACACTGCACGCGCGGGCGCTGGCCGGGCTGGCCCCGGACCTGATCTTGACCCAGGACCTGTGCCGGGTCTGCGCGCTGCCGTCCGGGCGCGTCAACGACGCGCTGACCTACCTGGGCTGCCAGGCGGACGTGCTGACCCTGGACCCGCACTCGCTCGACGACGTGCTGGAATCGATCCTCGTGGTCGGGCAGCGAGCCGGCGTGCCGGACCGGGCCGAACGGCTGGTCGGCCAGCTCCGGGCCCGGCTGGCCCGGGTCGCGGCCAGCGTGGCCGGGGTCGGGGAAGGTGGGGCACGCGGGGGCGGGACGCGCGGGGGCGGGTGGGGGCGGCCCAGGGTGGCGGTGGTCGAGTGGGTGGATCCTCCGTTTAGCGCGGGGCACTGGGTGCCGGATCTTGTCGCCGCGGCCGGGGGCGAGGCGGTGGCAGCCCGGCCCGGCGCAGCGTCGGTGCCGACGAGCTGGGCTGATATCGCGGCGGCCGGACCCGACCTGGTGGTGGTGGCACCGTGCGGGTTCCACCTGGCAGGGACGGTGGAGCAGGCGCGATTGGTCGCCGAGGCGCTGGCGGCTGAGGGTCTGGCGGACGTGCCGGTGTGGGCGATCGACGCCGACGGCATCGTGGTCCGGCCCGGTCCCCGGCTGGTCAACGGGGTGGAGGCCCTCGCCGCGATCCTGCACCCGCGGGCGGTGCCCGCGGCTCCCCCGGGCGCCATCCAGCGCGTCAGATAGCCCCGGGAAGCGCCCAGCCCACGAGTACCAGCAACGTACTCACCACGCTTGACGACCGGGTGCCCACCGCTTTCTACTGGCAGCTCACCTTGCTGGCGACGCTGGGCGGTTTCCTGTTCGGCTACGACACCTCCAACATCGGCTCGGCGCTGAACTTCGTGCCCTACAACTTGCACGGCCTGGCGCAGGGCTACCTGGTCTCTGGGGCATCGCTGGGCGCGGCCGCGGGCGCGATCCTGGGCGGCCCGGCTTCTAACCGCTTCGGCCGCAAGATCCTGCTGATCGCGGACGCGGGCATCTACGCCGTCGGTGCGATCCGCGGTGACGCCGGACACCGCGGTGCTGCTCATCGCGCGGACGCTGATCGGGCTGGCCATCGGCGCGGACTCCGCCATCGCGACCGCCTACATCGCCGAGTACGCGCCGAAGAACCGGCGCGGGTCGCTGGCCATGCTGCAGCAGTGGATGATCACCGTCGGGATCCTCATCTCCTACATCGTCGCGCTGGTCATCTTCAGCGCCTTCCCCGGCAGCGCGGCCACGGTCGGCTGGCGGCTGGTCCTCGGCCTCGGCGCCGTGCCGGCGCTGGTCGGGCTCGCGCTGCGCACCCAGATGCCGGAATCGCCCCGGTGGCTGCTCCGGCACGGGCGCTATGAGGACGCGCAGAAGGCCATGGCCGCGCTCGGCACCGAGGCCAGCATGGAGGACGTCAAGCGGGCCGCCTCGGAGATCGAGCGGATCGAGGGCGGCAGCCGCGAGAAACGGCGCCAGCGGTGGACCCCGGGAGTGCGACGGGCGCTGATCGTGGTGTCCGTGTTCTTCATCTTCCAGCAGATCACCGGCATCAACGTGCCGCTGTACTACGGGCCGCACCTGCTCGGGCCGATCTTCTCCGGGGCGCACGCCACCCTGGTCGCGACCACCGTGGCCGGCGTGGAGGTCACCGCGATCATGACGGCGGTCAACGTGGCGTCCACCTACCTGGGCTTCCGCTGGATCGACAAATTCGGCCGGCGCAAGCTGTCCGTGGGCGGGTACGCCGGGATGATCGTCTTCGCCCTCGTCGCGGCGGCCGGACTGACCTTTACCCACGGGACGTTCCGGCTCGTCGTCATCATGATCGGCCTGGACTTCTTCATCGCCTCGTTCGCGATCGGCGTCGGCGGGACCGGCTGGACGCTGCAGGGCGATGTGTTCCCCACCGCGGTCCGCGGCCAGGCCGCCGCCTTCGCCGCGATGATCGACTGGCTGGCCAACTTCGCGCTCATCGAGGTGTTCCCCGTGACCCAGAACGCCATCACCCTGAGCGGCGTCCTGGTGGTCTTCGCCGGCCTTTGTGCGCTGGCCATCGTGTTCGTGTGGAAATTCCTGCCCGAGACCAAGAACCTGCCGGTGAGGAGATCATCGGCCTTTTCGAGCACCAACAGACCACATTGCCCGAGGCGGCCTGAGGGGCGATGGACGCGATTCGATCTTGTTAGCCTCGGCGTATTGTCGCCTTCGTTGCGGTTTGATAGCGTGACGGCGCGTGCTAAGTAAGAGCCTCTTAGGGCGCGGATCACGTCCCGTTTCACCGGTAACGGAAGGGGCTGCTGCGCCTGATGTTAATTGAGCTGCCCCCAGGCCTTCGGGCCGGACAGGGCACCGCGTGAAGCGGCTGAACCCCTTGCGGGGCCGGGCATCCGGGCCCGGAGCGGGACCCACGGAGGGGCCCGGAGCGGGGCGTCCGGCGGACACCTCGGCGGGGGTCCTGCAGACGCTGCGGGAGACTCCGCTCAGCGCGCATGTGGTGCTTATTGGCATCTTTATCAATCAGGTCGCGGCGTTCGTCCAGATTTACCTGGTCCTATTCCTGCACGCGCGCGGATTCAGCTATGAGCAAGGCGGCTTTGCCCTCGGCTGCTTCTCGGTCGGCGCCATTGCCGGCACGTTCGGCGGGGGCGCGCTATCGGACTGGCTCGGGCCGCGCTGGACGATCGTGGTGTCCATGGGAGCGACCGGCGTGTTCACCTACGCGCTGACATTGTTCGGAAGCCTGCCGCCCATTTACGTGGCCGCGGCGCTGTCCGGGGCCCTGTCGCGGTCCTCGGCGACGGCTTCGGCCGCGCTGCTGTTCGACCTGGTGCCCAAGAACCGCCAGGTGATGATGTCGGCCATGCGCCGGTCGGCGATCAACGGCGGGCTCTCGGTCGCGCCGCTGCTGGGCGCGGCGCTGGCCGCGATCTCGTGGTACCTGGTGTTCTGGGCCGACGCCGCGACGTCCATCGTCTACTGCGCCATCGCCGCTTTCGTGCTGCGCACGGCGCAGATCAACCGGGACACCGAGAAGGCCTCCGGGTCGGCCAAGGCGACGCAGCCCAGGACGGGTTACGGCACCATCTTGCGGGACGGCAGGTACCTGGTGTACCTGCTGCTGATGCTATGCAACGGCCTGGTGCACATCCAGTTCTTCGTGGTGCTGCCGATCATGCTGCTGGCGGAGCACTACCGGACCTGGGCCTACGCCGTCCTCCTCGCGGTTTCCGCCACCCTGGGGGTCGGCCTCCAGCTGAACGTCACCAAGCGGACGCAGAACTGGCCGATCTGGCTGGCCACGATGAGCGGGTGGGTGCTGCTGGTCATCGGCCGGGCGTCGTTCGGCCTGCCGGGTGGCCTGGTCATCTTGTTCGTCGCGATGCTCATCGGGTGCGCCGGCCAGCTGATCGGCGGTCCGGCCGCCTTCGCCCACCCGGTCCGGGCCGCGCCGCCGGGTGCGTCCGCGCGCTACATCGGCCTGGCCAACGGGGCGTTCCGGCTCGGCTACGCCATCGGCCCCGCGGCCGGCGTGCTGCTCTGGACCCACATCGGCAAGGGCGTCTGGCTCGTCTGCCTGCTGGTCGGGGTGCTGATCACGGGTCCGGGCATCTGGTCCTTGCGCGAGCCCCGGCCGGCCGCCGCGGAGGCGGAGGCCGGTCCGCAGGCAGCGGCGGTCGCGGCGGCGGCAAAGGCGGACGCGGAGGCCGACGTGGAGGCGGTCGAGGTGGCCGCGGCCGAGATGCCTCCCCCCGACGCGCTGCTGGCCGACAGCGAGCTGCCCGAGGAAGACGAGCCGGTTGACGACGCGGCGGCACGGGGCGCGGTGGCCGGGGAGGGCTCCGACCGGCGCCGGTTCAGCTAGCTTAAGCACAAGCCAGGTAGCTACCCGAGAGAGGCGGTGGCGGCCATGGGGCCTGACGGCGCTGAGCGCCAGGGTGACGCGGGAGACAACGACGGATCGGTCATCTTCGTCGGCTATACCCCCGCCGGGCTGCGCGGACTGGGCCATTACCTGCCCGATCGCTCCGCCATCTTCATCGATGAGCCGGACGTCATGCGCAAGCGGAACGCGGTGGGCACCTCTGCGGACGTGCCCACGCTGCGCGCGCTGATCAGCTGGGAGCTGTACGAGATCGAGGGCGCCGCCGACACCTTCTACATCGCTCACCGGCAGCTGCGCCCGGCCGCCATCTTGCCGGTGACCGACTACGGCGTGCCGTTCACCGCCCGGCTGGCCGAACGGTACGGCGTCCGGGGCGCGGGCTACGGGGCCGCGCGAGCGCTGCGGGACAAGCGGCTGCTGCGTCAGGTGACCCGGGTCGCGGGCATCGCCAACCCCGAGTCGGTGCCCGTGACCGGGCCGGCCGGCGTGCGGGCGTTCATGACCGCGGTCGGCGGTCCCATCGTGCTCAAGCCGGCCAACCGCCAGGCCACGGTGGGGACGAAGATCGTGTCCGACCCGGACGAGATCGACGCGGCCTGGGCCGAGTGCACCGACACCGAAGAGGGCGTCTACGTGCCCGACCGGCCGATGCCGTTGCGGATGCTGGCCGAGCGGTACATTCGCGGCGAGGAATTCAGCGTGGAGATGATGCGGCACCGGGGCCGGACCGTGTTCGGCGGCGTGACCAGGACGATCCTGTTCGACGGCCCGCGTCCGGTCGAGCAGGGCCACCTGTACCCGGCCGACATCCCGGCCGAACTGTCCGGCCGGCTGCTGGCCGACACCGTCCGCGTGCTGGACGCGGTGGGCATGGACAGCGGGTTCACGCACTGTGAATGGCGGGTCGAAGACGGGCTGCCGTACCTGCTGGAATGCGCGGGCCGGATGGCGGGCGGCGGGATCATCGACCTGATCTCGATCGCCTCTGGCTACGACGCCAACGGCCAGTTCCTGGAGATGATGCGGGACCGGGACCTGGCCACGCCGCCCCCGGCGGCCCGCTACGCCGCGTCCTGGACCATGGGCAGGCAGGCCGGCCAGGTCGAGAGCGTCGACGGGAAGCAGGACGCGCTGAGCCAGCCCGGCGTGCACAGCTGCCTGGTCCGGGTGGCCGAAGGCGACACGCTCACGCCGCTGCGCAGCTCCTTCGACCGCATCGTCTCGGTCACCGCCGAAGGAGCGACCGCCGCCGAAGCGCTCGCCCGCGCTCAGGCGGCGGTCAGCCGGATCACGATCAAGGTCAGGCCGCCCGGGTCCTAGCCGGGCAGGTGCCCTAGCCGCCCGGGCTTACAGGGGCGGGCCGGCGGTGAGGGTCAGGGTGCCGGTCTTGGTCTGGCCGGACGGGGTGACCCAGGTGAGCGAGATGTGGGCGCCGGGCCGGTACTTCGACACCGCGGTGGTCAGGCTGGCCGGAGAGCCGACCGCCTGGCCCTCTACGCCGGTGATGACCGATCCCGCGGTCAGTCCCGCGGTGGCGGCCGGGCTGCCGCAGATGGTGCCGAGGACCAGCGTGCCCGAGTTCACCGAGGCGATCGTCTCCGGCACGGTCAGGCTGGCGTTATTGGTGTAGCAGCTCTCGCCGTTCCCGTTCCCGTTCCCGTTCCCGTTCCCGGAGCCGCCGAAGCCGCCGCCGCCCGAGCCGCCGAACCCGCCGCCGAAGCCGCCGGTGCCGGTGCCGCCCAGGCCGTTCTGCTCCTGCTGGGCCTGGGCCGCCGGGCTGGAGTCGGTACCCTCGCCGATGTAGATCCCGATGAAGGGCGGGTAGCCGATCACGATCGTGGAGCTCGCTTGACCCGCGTGGATCTGGTCGCCGACCGCCATGGCGGTGTGGATCGGGATGGCGAAACCGGACGCCGACTGCTGCCCTGGGGTGGTCACGTCGTTGCCCGCGGTGTCCATCCCGATGACCTGGCCCGCGGCGTTGGCGAGCGGGCCGCCGGAGTCGCCGGCCACGATGTCCGCGTTCGTCTGGATCATTCCGTGCAGCGTCTCGGAGGTGACCGTGCCGCCCTGATCGCTGGCGGTGATGGTCTCGTTAAGCCCCGTGACCTGGCCCGTGGCGGGGACGATCTGGCTCTGCCCCTCGGCGTTGCCCATGGCCACCACCGGAAGCCCGGATTTGACCGTGGCCGGATTGGCGGCCGTGATCGGGCGCAGGCCCGACGCGCCCTGCAGCTGGATCTCGGCGACGTCGCCGGTGACGTCGTAGCCGACCACCTTGGCCGGGTAGGTCTTGCCCGTCCCCACCGAGGTGGCGGTGATCTTGGTGGCGTTCTCGATGACGTGGTTGTTGGTCAGGATCAGGCCGCTGGAGTTGAGCACCATGCCGGTGCCCGCGGCCTGCTCGCTGCTGTACTGCAGCGTGGTGTTGATGATGACCAGGCTCGGCTCGACCTTCTTCAGGACCGCGGCCTCGGCGGCGCTCGTCCCGGGCGCGATGCCGATCGGCGCCGGGCTGCTGCTCGGCAACGGCGCGGCGGGCACGGCACTGATGCTGGGCGCCGGTGCCGCTGCCGGGGTGCTCGATGTCGGGTGGTACACCGCCACCACGGTGCCGGCCCCCAGGGCGCCGGCCGCCAGCGCCACGGCCAGGTAGCTCAGCAGGCCGACCCGGTGCCTCGGGGGCCGAGGCGGCGGGGGGCCTTGGGGAAAGGGCGCGGTAGGTCCGCCGAAACCGTCTCCCGCGGGCGGCTGGCCGTAGCCGCTGTAATCCTGCATGTGTCATCAGCCTTAGGTCGGACGTCTGTGTCGCACGCACGGCAGCACCAGCCGGGCGGGACCCTGGCCTATCCTGCTTACCTCTAGTGAGCACTACCAAGCTGATAGATAGCTGAAAGTCCGCTGCAGATTCCCGTCAGCATCAACCCCCCTATTTTCCCTCATCCGAACGAGCCGTAGTGCGTGCCCCCCGGAAACGCCGACGCGCGCGGGTGGGCGGCCCGCCTGCCCTGCTGTATCTTGCGGCCCAGTTCGCTCGCGGCTTTCATGGTCAGGACGGCGCGCAGCCTCGGCCACACGTGCCTCTCCTCGAAGTCGAAGTGGTCAAGGCCCGCCCGGGTGAACGCGGTCAGGAGCTCCTCGAACCCCGGGTCGCCCGCGTCCAGCGCATCCAGCTCGGCGAGGAGCTCGCCGATCTCGAGCTGCTGGCAGATGGCCCGGTCGGCGAGCTGGCCGCCGCCGGGGACATGCTCACGTACGGCCGGCCACAGGTAGGTCAGCTCGGTCTGGTTGTGCTTGGCTTCCTCGACGATGAGCTCTTCGGTCATCATCTTGCGCAGCATCAGCTGATCTTCGCAGGCGCCGGTGGCCGCCGTCGGGCCCTTCTCAAGCTCGGCCAGTACCTGCCTGATCTCCTCATGATCGGTGGCCAGGACTTCGAACACGTCCTCCATCTCGGTTACCTCTCCTCCTGTGCATGCCGCCCCCGGAGGGGTAGCTGGCTACTTCCCCCGGTGCTGAGGGATATCCGCCGCAGGCAGGCCGTGGCGTGGATGATTCCAACGAGAAATGCGAGGTCACAGCGTACTTATGCGCACGGCACCCAGCTGAAACGGCACCGCTGCACGAGGCCAATGTATCTCGCAGAATGCGGCGGTGAGCTGGTTACCGCGGACCGAGAGGAAAGCGTTTTCTGGTGAGATAACAGGGGTTAGTTTGATCGTATTAGCGGGTCAGAAGTAGACGAATGCGACAAACCACGGTCCGTTCGGCCAAAAGAGGTCTTAGTGACCGGCGAGGAAAGCGAGTTCACGGACGAAATACTCGGCGTTCACCGTGCCGACACCGGCAGCCAGGTCGTAGCCGGGCCGGGCGGTGAAGCCGCGCACGGTCTGCAGGCGGCCGCCCTGGGCGAACGACACCGTGTTGTTGCCCGAGGTGACATCGGTGATGCCGGGAGCGTGCTCCGCTGACAGCTGGTACAGGGCCGGGTTGATCAGCCCGAGCGAATGGCCGGCCACCTGGTCCGCGAGGGCGACGATGCCCGCGAACAGCGGCGTGGCCTCGCTGGTGCCGCAGGACGGGGTCCAGCCGGCCGGCGCGCCGCCAAAGGTGCCGTAGGTGTCCACCGACCCGTTGCAGGACGCGCTCATCGAGACGTCGGGCACGCCGCGGCGGTCGCCGACCACGTTCCGGACGCCGTTCTGATACCAGGGGCGGGTGAAGAAGATGGACTTGCCGCCGCCGCCCGCGAGCGGATTCGGTCCCGCGTCGCCGTCGGCGAACTCGTTGGTCGTCTTGCTGTAGGTGTCGTTCCACACGGTCGGCGCGGCGGGCTGGCCCGCGGAGTTGAAGTGCAGCTGGGTCCCGCCGACGCCGGTCACCAGAGGGTCGCTGTCCGGCCACGAGGTCACCGGGGACAGGTAATAGGTGCTCTGGTCCGGCCCGACGTCGGCGGCGCCCGAGTCGCCCGAGGCGGTGAGCACCGTGACCTTGTCCTTGGCGGCCAGCTGGTAGGCGCCGCGCAGGGCCTGCACGGCCTGCTTGGAGGGAAAGGTCTGCTCGGTGGCGCTGAAGCTCTGGCTGATCACGTCGCCGAGATGGTGGTTGAGCACGTACTCCTCGGCCTGGACGATCTGCGGGAAGCCGTGCACCCCCTCGGTTTCCGAGACCGGGGTCTCGACCAGCAGCAGGTTCGCGCCCGGCGCGACCGTGTGCGCGTACTCCACGTCCAGCGTGGTCTCGCCCGCCCAGCCGACCATGTCGGAGTTGGCCGGGTTGTACGCGGGCACTTTGCCCGCGGGCTGGATGATCCGGAACGAGGGCGGGGCCGCCAGGCCGAACGTCCGGTCGAACACGCTCAGGTCATTCTTGATCGTGGGCGAGCCGTAGGAGTCGACGATGACAATCGTGGCGCCCCGGCCGGTCACGCCGCTGGCGTAGACCTCGGGCAAGTGATACGCCTGCTGGATTTGCCCCGGTTCGTAGCACGCGACCTTGTAGGCTTTCTCGCAGTCAGCGGTGGTAGGAGGACCGGATTGCGCGTGGCCGATACGGATCACGCCCGGCTGGACGGTCACGGTGGCCAGGCCGGAAAGCCCCGGTGCCGGGCCGGCGGCCGCCATCGCGGCGGCGGCAAGTCCGCACGCACCCACCGCCGCCACGATCAGCCTCGGTACGCGCATCGACGGCTCCTTCCACCAGCCTCGACGACCATAACACTCACGAATCGTGCAGCACATCATCGCTGCGACGGAGGGGAGCACAATGCGCTTCCGAAGTAGCGTGGCGATCGACCTCGGTACCGTGAACACGCTGGTCTGGGTGGCCGGGCGCGGCATCGTGCTCGAGGAGCCCACCGCGATCGCGATCGACACGGCGGCCGGCACGGTGGCCGCGGTGGGCGAGGCGGCGGAGGCCCTGGCCGACAAGGAACCGCAAGGCATCCAGGTCATCCACCCGCTGCGGGACGGGGTCATCGCGGACCTGGACGCGACCGCCGCCATGCTGCACGACTTTCTCCGCCGCTCCCGCCGGCGCGGCAGCCCGCTGCGGCCGAACGCCCTGGTCTGCGTGCCCAGCGGCGCCACGCCCGTCGAGCGCCGGTCGATCATCGCCGCGCTCAGCGTGCGCCGCCCCCGGTACAACGTGCGGCTGATCGACGAGCCGGTGGCCGCCGCGGCCGGGGCGGGGTTCGACCTGTCCGGCGGGGCGGGCGGCTTCGTGGTGGACATCGGCGGCGGGACGACGGAGGTCGCCGCGGTGGCGGGCTGGCGGGTGGTCCGGTCCCGGTCGCTGCGCAAGGCCGGCAACGCGATGGACGAGGCGATCATCGCGGCCGCACGGAACGAGCTCGGCCTGATCATCAGCCAGCGGGCCGCCCGGCACCTGAAGATGTCGCTCGGCGTCACCGGCGGCGCCGAGGGCTTCGCCGAGGTGGTCGGCCTCGACGTCGCGCAGCGGACGCCGCGGTCTGAGTACGTGTACGGAAGCCTGGTGGCGGCCGCGCTCGAGCCGATCGTCGCGGCGATCGCCGCCTCGGTGCACGAGATGCTGTCGGAAATCCCGGCCGGGCTGGCCGAGGACGTGGTCCGCGGCAAGGTCCGGCTGGCCGGCGGCGGCTCGCTGCTGCCCGGCCTGGCCAGCCGGATCGAGACCGCGGCGGGCATCGGCGCGGTCCTGGTCGAGGACCCGCTGCGGTGCGTGGTCCGCGGCGCGGCCGAGATGCTCGAGCGC
>Ga0302326_10026037_pt1 | contig 11840 bp, 6 predicted proteins | sample Palsa_T0_3_FD_202264 | JGI IMG/M metagenome (GOLD analysis project Ga0302326, IMG submission 202264) | Peat permafrost microbial communities from Stordalen Mire near Abisko, Sweden - Palsa_T0_3 | ecosystem: Environmental > Terrestrial > Soil > Palsa > Peat permafrost | place: Sweden: Abisko... | reverse complement strand
CCGGCCGGACGAGGTTCTCGCGAATGTCGAGACGGCACTGGCCAAGCTGCCGCGCGTCGAAGGCTCCGGGGCCGGACAGATCTATCTCGCGCCGGAAACGGCGCGCCTCCTCGAACAGGCCGAAAGCATCGCCAAGAAGGCCGGCGACAGCTTTGTCACCGCGGAAATGCTGCTGCTCGCGCTCACCATGGCACAGGGCACGGACGCGGCCCGCATTCTCAAGGACGCCGGCGTCAACGCCCAGGGTCTTAACAACGCCATCAAGGAATTGCGCCAGGGCCGCACGGCCGACACAGCGAGCGCCGAAAGCGGCTACGACGCGCTCAAGAAATATGCCCGCGATCTGACGGAACTCGCGCGCTCCGGCAAGCTCGATCCCGTCATCGGACGCGACGAGGAAATCCGCCGCACCGTGCAGGTGCTGGCGCGGCGCACGAAGAACAATCCCGTGCTGATCGGCGAGCCCGGCGTCGGCAAGACGGCGATCGCCGAAGGTCTCGCCTTGCGCATCGTCAACGGCGACGTCCCGGAAAGCCTGCGCGACAAGCGGTTGATGGCGCTCGACATGGGCTCCCTCATCGCGGGCGCGAAATATCGCGGCGAATTCGAGGAGCGGCTGAAGGCCGTGCTTTCGGAGATCACCGCAGCCGCCGGCAAGGTCATTCTTTTCATCGACGAAATGCACACACTGGTGGGTGCCGGCAAGGCGGAGGGCGCGATGGACGCGTCCAACCTCCTCAAGCCCGCGCTCGCGCGCGGCGAACTTCATTGCATCGGCGCCACCACACTCGACGAATATCGCAAGCATGTCGAAAAGGATGCGGCGCTGGCCCGGCGCTTCCAGCCGGTGTTCGTGTCGGAGCCGACGGTCGAAGACACGATTTCGATTCTTCGCGGGCTCAAGGAAAAATACGAAGTGCATCACGGCGTGCGGATCACCGATTCCGCCATCGTCGCGGCGGCGCAATTGTCGAACCGTTACATCACGGACCGCTTTCTTCCCGACAAGGCCATCGACCTGATGGACGAAGCGGCGAGCCGTCTGCGCATGCAGATCGATTCCAAGCCCGAAGAACTCGACGAACTCGATCGCCGCATCATCCAGCTCAAGATCGAGCGCGAGGCGTTGCGCAAGGAGACCGACAAGGCGTCGAAGGATCGCCTGGTGACGCTGGAAGTCGAACTCGCCGACCTGGAAGAGAAGAGCGCGAGCCTCACCGCGCGCTGGCAGGAAGAGAAAAAATCCGTCCAGGACGTGCAGGGCATCAAGGAAAAGCTCGATGCGGCACGCCAGGAGCTCGACGTTGCGCAGCGTCGCGGCAATCTGGGACGCGCGGGCGAACTGACCTACGGCGTGATTCCGGAGCTCGAGAAGAAACTCCAGGCCATCGAGGACAAGACCGGAAACGCGCTCGTCAACGAAGCGGTGACGGCCGAGCATATAGCCGGCGTCGTATCGCGCTGGACCGGAATACCCGTCGAAAAGATGCTCGAGGGCGAGCGCGACAAACTGTTGAAGATGGAAGAGGCGCTCGAGACGCGCGTCATCGGCCAGCATCAGGCGGTGCGGGCGATCGCCAATGCCGTGCGCCGTTCGCGCGCGGGTCTGCAGGACCCCAACCGGCCCATCGGCTCGTTCCTGTTCCTTGGCCCCACCGGCGTCGGCAAGACCGAGTTGACGAAGGCGCTCGCGGAATTCCTCTTCGACGACGACACCGCCATGGTGCGCGTCGACATGTCGGAGTTCATGGAGAAGCACGCGGTGGCGCGCCTGATCGGAGCGCCTCCGGGCTATGTTGGTTACGAAGAAGGCGGCGTGCTCACCGAAGCGGTGCGCCGCAGGCCCTACCAGGTGGTCCTGTTCGACGAAGTCGAGAAGGCGCACAGCGACGTTTTCAACGTTCTGCTCCAGGTGCTCGACGACGGTCGGCTGACCGACGGGCAGGGCCGCACGGTCGATTTCAAGAATACGGTGATCATCCTCACCTCCAATCTCGGCACGGAGTTTCTCTCGACCGCCGAGGGCGGGGACAGCGCGCGGGCGCGCGCGCAGGTGATGGAAGCGGTGCGCGGACATTTCCGCCCCGAATTCCTCAACCGGCTCGACGAGATCATCCTGTTTCACCGCCTGACGCGGGCGAACATGGACAAGATCGTCGACATCCAGGTCGGACGGCTGACGAAGCTGCTGGCGGATCGCAAAATCACCATCGATCTCGACGCCAAGGCGCGCGAATGGCTGGCGCAGGCGGGTTACGATCCCGTCTATGGCGCGCGACCGCTGAAGCGCGTGATCCAGAAGCGGCTGCAGGATCCGCTGGCGCAACTGCTTCTCGGCGGCGACATCTCCGACGGCTCGCATGTGATCGTGAGCGCCGGCAAGAGCGGCCTGCTGATCGACGGCAAGACCTTCGATGCCGACGACGATCTGATGGAAGTCGCGCCCACGGCGAGCCGCGCGATACATTAAGCCGGCGTGGGGGGAAACCGTCCCCGTCTAACGCGCTGCGTGTCGGCGCGCTTCGCCGAGCGTGTGTGCGGCGATGCGGGCTTCGGGGACAAGCTCGGAGTATCGCGCATCCGCCGCGGCGCGGTCGGCCCTCTTGCAGGCATGTTCCAGCGCGCGCGCCGTATCCGAAACCTGGCGCGCGCCATAGTTTCCGGCCGCGGAAACAAGGTCATGTGCCTCTCTGGCGGTTGCCGCCAGATCTCCGGCCGAAAGCAGCGAGCCGATTTTTTCGACGGCGGGCATGAAGGTCTCGAGCAGCATTGCGAGCTGATCCGCGAAAACGCCCGGTGGCAATACGCTGCGCAAGGCATCGAGCTGCGTCATGTCGAACCCCGTTCCAACCGAGTTCAATTCGGTGACGGGCTGGGCGACCGAAACAGGCGGAAGACCTGTCGCTATGCGGTCGAGCTTGCTGAAGAGCAGCGGAATATCTATCGGCTTGGAAACGTAGTCGTCCATGCCCGCATCGAGGCAACGCTGGTGGGTTCCGCTCATCGCATGGGCCGTCAGCGCGATGATGGGAACTTGGCCGGCCGTTCCGCCGAGCGCCCTGATCCGCCTCGTCGCCTGCATGCCGTCGAGTTCCGGCATCTGCATGTCCATGAGAATGACGTCGAAGGTTCCGCGTTTTGCGCAGTCGACGGCTTGAATGCCGTTTTCGGCCAGCGTCACGAGGTGCTTTCTTTTTGCGAGAACGGCCAGAATGAATTGCTGATTGATCTTGTTGTCCTCAGCGAGAAGTATCCGCAACGGCCTGATGGCGGGCTGCGCAACAACGATCGGGGTGTTTTCCGACGCAAGTTCGATGTGCTTGACGGCGCGTACGAGCGGTATCTCGAAGGAAACCGTCGACCCTTTCCCTTCGTCGCTCTCGATGCCGATTTCGCCTCCCATGAGATCCACCAGCTGTCGGCAGATCGCAAGTCCCAGTCCCGTGCCGCCGTAACGCCGCGAGATCGAAGCGTCGCCCTGGCTGAATTTCTGAAAAAGTCGGGCGCGCATTTCGGGGCTCATTCCGATGCCGGTGTCGCGAACTTCGAAGTGAACGCGATCCTCGCCCGACTTGAAAACGGATACCCGAACGCTTCCGCGCTCCGTGAATTTGATACCGTTGGCGACGAGATTAAGCAGTATCTGGCGCAACCTGTTCGGGTCGCCGCGATAGCGCCCGGCGACAGAAGGTTCGACCAGCGAGACGAGCTCGATTCCTTTTTCGCGGGCGCGCGGTGACAGCAGTCGGACGGCGCTTTCCACTTTCTCGAAGAGATTGAACTCGATCATTTCGAGCTCGACGCGGCCGGCTTCCAGTTTCGAAACGTCGAGGATATCGTTGATGACGCTCAGGAGCAGTTCTCCCGACTCCTGTACCGCAAGCGCATAGCTGCGCTGTGTCTCGTCCATCTCCGTTTCGAGAAGCAGCTCGTTCATGCCGATGATCCCGTTCATCGGCGTTCGGATTTCGTGGCTCATATTGGCCAAAAACTCGCTCTTCGCGAGGCTGGCGGATTCGGCGGCGTCCCGCGCCGACGCGAGTTCGCCGGCCTGGCGTGCCAGATGTATCTCGCTGTCGCGAAGATTGCGTTCCGCGAGGTGGCGTCTTTTTTCGTGCAGAAGAAGTGTTCCGAGAATGACGGCCGCCGCGATGCTGGACAGAAGCACGGTTGGCGATGCGTCTTCGGCCTGTTTGAAGCCGCTTTGAAGCCACAGTCCGACGACGACACCTGCGGCGCAGAGCAGTCCCACAAGCGGGAGGTGAGCGTAGCTGAAGCTGCCGTTTGGCCGGTCGTGCCGTTTCCTCGTCAGTGCATGGATCGCAAGCCCGGCGCCGACGGAACTCATCGACGAGACGATCGCTGTGTCGCGGAGATTTGCGCCGTTTGTCCACCGCAATAGCGACACCCCGAGTGAAACGATTCCGGCGCTGAGCGCGGCCAACGGTCCCGCGATGGGGCCCGCGAGCGCCAGAAGGATTGTCTGGCCGCCGACCGTCGCACCGCCATTGATGTGAATGGGCATGAGCAGGGCGCCGACCGTGGCAACACCGAACAGCAAACCGACGGCAATGTTCTCAAGGCGCGAATATCGCTCGGGAAGATGTCGCCCAAGCGTCGGGATGGTGCCATAGGCCATCACCGCTGCCGCAAAAACTGCGATATTCAGCAGGAATTCGACAATGGTGATTTGCCAGAACAGATCCATCATGTCCTCTTGCACCGCATCTAGTAGGCGATGCTGAGCGAGAGAAGAACGCGCCGTTCGATTTCGGGGCCGGTCGTCTGCTGCTGGTGCGATGAAAGAATGTTCTGTCCGGAGATCGCCGCGGTAATGCTTTCCGTCAATCGGTATCCCGCTCGCGCGTCAACCGACGTGTAGCCCGGAATGTTTTCCTCGACGGTTCCCACGGGTCCTGGCGCCGGTATCAGCCCGAACATCCGGGATTGATAGTTGGTGTAGCCGTCCAGGTCCCAACGCCCTCCCGACCAGCCCAGATTGAGCTTGACGAGGTGGTGCGGAGTCGTGCGGTCGTAGTCCACATAATCGGCACCATTTTGCGCAAAGGGCGCGAATTCGTCATGGACGATTTCAAAGCGGTAGCTGCTGCCCCAGCGCCATCCCTCGCCGAACGTTCCGTTCAGGAGAATTTCGAAACCGTCTGCGCGCGAGTTGCCGATATTGGCCGGCGTGGCCCAGAGGCCGCCCGGCGTGAATAGAGCACCGCCTTCAATGCTCGCTGCGTCGTCCGTTATCTGGTGAAACACGCTGGTGCGCAGTCTGGCGTCAAGGTCGTCGAGATTGCGATCCCAGCCGACCTCATAGTTCGCAATAGTCGTGGGCTTGACGTCGGGCGTCCCTGTCACGGAAACGCCGGTCGAAGACACGGACAGCAACGCACCCAGGCCGTTGAGACTTGGAAGCTGCACGCCGCGGCTGGCAATCAGTCGAAACGCATTCTGCTCGTCCGCATGCCAGACGAGGCCGCTGTTGTAGGAGAATTTGGTCAGGTTCTTGTTCCAGTCGGCGTCCGTGAATGGATAGAATTGCGGGGACAATCCGCTGCGGCCGAGGGAGAGATCGTCGACGCGCACGGCATTCGTCAGCGCGAGAGAGGGCGTTATGGCCCATTGCCATGTCGTCGAGCCGGAATACACACTGTAGAATATGGTGCCGTCGTGCTCCGGCGTCGTCCCCATGGTGTTGAAGCGGTACTCGCCGGCCAGACGCACCGTGTTGTCGGGATCGACCGCAAGACTGTCTTCGAGCTGGACGACCGTGACCCGGTCGTTGAACACCAGGACGGATGGATTGCCGGCGACGACTGCGTCGGCGCGCTGGTCGATCCAGTTGGTATAGGCCGTGAGCCGGACGAGTCCGGCGATGGTATCCGCACTCAGTTGTGCCTTGATCGAGTCCGTGTCGATCGTCGAATATTCGAACGTGAGATCGGGCGAAATTTCGTTTTGGCCCTCCGCGCTATGACTTGCCTCCAGTCCGATCTGGATCTTGTCGCTCAGCCGAACAATGCCGTCGAGATCGGCTTCGCCACGATAATCGACCCGGCGGGGCGTTGCGCCGGCATCGGTGGGGACGGGCGTTCCGAAATCTCGGTCGAAGCGTCCTCCCATGGAGGCTCTGAGCGCCGCCGTATCCCCGTCGCGGACGGTGACGACGCCGGTACCCTCGGCAAGGCTCTGTGTGCCGCCGGTCAACGATGCCGTGTTGGTGTCGTCGTAAAGCGGATTGCGCGTGACGATGTTGATCACGCCGCCCAATGCATTGAACCCGAAGAGCGCCGTGTTCGGCCCCTTGACGATCTCGATTTGCCGGATGGCGCTCAGCTCGACCGGCAACGCGCTCCATGGCGTGAAACCGAAATAGTCGGCGTAGACCTGCCGTCCGTCGACCAGGACCAGGAGGCGGGGCGTGTAAACCTGGTCGTAGCCCCTCACGCCCACGTCGGCCTGATCGTTGGTCCATTGCAGGACATCGACACCTGCCGCGTGCCTCAGGATACCCGGCAAGTCGTGAGCGCCGGAGCGGCGGATATCGTCTGAGGTGATGATGATCATGTCGACCGGCGCGTCGGTGACGCGTTGCGGGGATCCCGTCGCGCTCGTGGTCACGGGCTCGCCGAAGGTCTGCTCGAGAGCCGCGTAATCAATCGTCTGGGCCGCCGCCTGCGCAAACAGCAAGGTTGCGGCCGCGCACCCGAGAAAGCCGGCTCTCAAGAGATCGGGGAAGCGTCCAGTCATCTGCGTTCCACCATCATTTCGAATACCGATGAAAAGTGCGCGTCCACCAGATCGGCCAAGGCGGTGTCCAGTACGATCTGCACGCGCCCGTCCGCGTTCACCATCAGCACGCAGCAATGCGTCTCGATGCAGACGGGAGACGTTGATATCGTCACGAGACGCTTGCGGCGCGCGATTTCACCCAATATGGCGCCCTGGCTCATGGTACTCGGCATGAGGAGAACGACGTCGTAATGATTCGTAGTCTGCGCGAGATCCTTGACGGCCAGAATTTCGCTGCGAAAAGTCGAGTGGTTTGGGCCGGCGATCGTGTTCAGCGTGGCGGCTGTCTGAGCGGCTTGCAATTTGGCATCCTGCGCGTCGAACGCGTAGACGACGGCGACGGTGATGGGCGCGCCGTGAGAGAGCTCGCCGAGAAAGCCCAGTGCATTCGAGATGGCCTGCAGGTCCTCACCCGTGACCACGCCGGTTGCGCGCGCCGGCGTACCGGATAGCAATGTCGCCGCGAGAAGCAGCGCGCCGAATACCGCAAGACCGCGCCGTCCCATGAATCGTTTGTCCTCAAACGGTGCCGGCAGTCGGCACCATCGCGAGCGCAAGCGTTAGGAGCGCGAAGTCAATGGGCGGTTAATTTGCCGCGTTGTCGCCTTCGCGAGCTTCACCGCGCAATTTGCTGAAAGCAGAGGAAAAGCTCTCTACAAAGCCTTTTCGACACATTCAACGCGCGCAGCTGCACGATGCCATAGGTAGAAATACCGATGATAAAGCGATATTGCACAGCGCTCGGTGCGGGAGACGATGTGCTGGTCGAGAATTCGGACCTGATCGTCCGACGACCGCGGCTGTGATATAGCATCTGCCCGCTCAGTCAGGAAAAGCCCATGTCGAAAATACTCGCCACGCACGCCGGCTCGCTGCCCCGCCCGGCATCGCTCGCACGTCGCTTTGTGGAAAAGGAAGCAGGCAAAGCCGTCGACGAGGGCGCGCTCGAGGCGGAGATCGACGCAGCGGTCGGTGAAAGCGTTCGCCGCCAGGCAGAATGCGGGCTCGACATCATCAATGACGGCGAGCAGGGTCGCGCCGGTTTCTTCTCGACCGTTCGCTGGCGCATGACCGGCTTCGGCGGACAGGCACAGCCGCGCATGTTCGTGGATATCTTCTCCAATCCCGATTTTTTGGAAATTCTGCAGCGGGGCATGTCGAGCGAACAGGTCAGTCTCGTCACGCCGCCGCAGGCGATCGGCGCCATTTCCTACGTCAGCTCCGAACCCGTACGCCGCGATGCCGCGCGTCTGGTCAAATATCTACCGGCGGGACGCAGGGGATTCATGACTTCGCCGTCGCCGGGCATCGTCGCCGCTGCGCTCGAAAACAAATTCTTTCCCGATCTCGAATCCTACATCGCGGCCGTCGCCGATGCGCTGGCAGAGGAATATCGTACTGTCGTGGAAGCGGGCCTCGATCTGCAGATCGATGCGCCCGACCTCGCCATGGAACGCGCCGTGCTTTTCCACGACAAGCCGCTCGCGGAATTTCTGCATTTCGTGCGACTGGTGATTGCTGCAATCAACAAAGCCATTGCGCCGCTACCGCGGGAGAAAGTGCGGCTCCACGTCTGCTGGGGCAATTACGAAGGGCCGCACGAACGCGATGTCGACCTCGCCGACATCTGGTCGGAAATCGCCGGGGCCAAGGTGGGAGCCTTTCTGCTGTCGATGGCCAATCCGCGCCACGCGCACGATTATCATCTCTTCGAACGCGGCGTGCGGCCCAAAGATACGAAGCTCATCGTCGGCGCGATCGATACGACGACGAACTATGTCGAGCATCCGCAAACCGTCGCCGACCGGCTGGAACTCGCCGCAAAGGCCGTCGGCGATGCCTCGCGTATTCTGGCAGGAACGGATTGCGGTTTCGAAACCTCGACCGGCACAGGTATGGTCGCACCCTCGCTTGTCTGGCGCAAACTGAGTGCCCTGAGCGAAGGTGCTGTGATAGCGACGGAGAGATTGTTTTGAATCGCTGAGACCGCTGCGCTGGGACCGCCGGCGTCCCGCCGGCCCTTTTTTCTTCACGTACAGCTGTCGGGGATGCGGAGGGAAAAAGCCGGCGGGACGCCGGCGGTCCCAGCAAGAAACGTCAGTCTTTGGCGGCGCGCAGATCGTCTGCGGTCTCGGCGATCTTGCTTTCGAGCGGCAGCGAGGCGAGTTGCGTGTCAACCTTGATGCGTTCCATCAGGAAATCGCGCAGGTCGTGGCCGAAGAGCATGCGTCCGCGCGCGACTTTCACCGTCAGCGGATTGACCTGCACCTTGTTGATGCGGATTTCGTAGTGGAGATGCGGGCCTGTCGTCAGGCCCGTATTGCCGCTATAGGCGACGACTTCGCCCTGATGCACGTGACTGCCCTTGTGGACGCCCGGCGCAAAGCGCGAAAGATGGCCATAGCCGGTCGCATAGGAATTGCCGTGATCGATCAGCATGAAATTGCCGTAGCCGTTCGACCATCCGGCTGATTCGACCATGCCGGAGCCTGCCGCCATGACGGGCGTGCCGACGGGAACAGCAAAGTCGATGCCCTTGTGCATGCGCGTGTAGCCGAGCACGGGATGGAAGCGCATGCCGAAGCCCGATGAAATGCGCGCGCCGTCGACCGGCGTTTTCATCAGCATGCCTTTGGCACTCTGGCCCTTCGAGTTGAAGAAGTCCGCGCCGCCGCCGTCATGCGGCTCGTAGCGATAGAGCTGCACGGTGCGCCCGGCCAGATGCATTGCGGCGTAGGCGATGTCGCCCTGCTTCGCGGGGCGTCCGTCAGGCGTGTAATAGTAGTTGTAGAGAACTTCGAAGGAGTCTCCGGGGCGCAGGTCGCGCTGGAAGTCGACCTCGTAGGAGAACATGTGGATCATCTGCACGACGACGTCGGCGGGAATGCCCGACTGCATCGCGGCGAGATAAAGGCTTGAATCGATCCTGGCGCCGGCGCGATGCAGTTTTACGGACAGCTGTTCCTGCGTGCTCTTCGCCGTGAAGGTTCCATCGGACGTGCGCGTCACCGCGATGTCGTGGTCGATCGTGGGCGAGAAGGTGATCGAGAGCAGACGACCGGGCGGCACATCTGCGACGGCGCTCGTCACATCGTCGCTTCCTGCATCGGCGCCGTTCGGCGGCGCATAAGTGATCTGTGCGACCGGCGCGGCTGCCATCTGCGCCGGTGCGAAACTGACTTCGAAGGATTGTCCGCCGCGCAGCGATTTCGTGTTGTAGACTTTTGCAAGCGCCGCGACCGCCTCTTTGGCGTCTCCCGCCGGAACGCCCGCTTCGGTCAACGCTCCCGCGAGTGTGCCGCCTTTTTCCATCGTAATCGTGCGCGTATCGAGGCCGTGATTGGCATCGTCGGCATCATCGCCGGCGCTATCGTCGGAGAGCGCGTTGTCGATCGCGGCTTGCGGCGATCCCGCGGGATGCGTTGCGACGGGAATGGTGGGGCCGAACGATGCATATTCGGCCTGCACGGCTTTTGCCCGCGCCGAGATCTGCAGGAACAGCTGATACGGCATGAGCGAAGTGTTGCGGCCGGCTTCGAATCCGCGCGACGTCGCGGGCGGCATGGTTCCCGCCGCCAACCAGGCGATGGAACCGGCAATCAGTGCGGTGACGGATGTGGAGACGAGGGCCCAGCGGCCATCTGTGGAACCCAACGCAGAAGCGGCGTTTTGCGCGGAACGGCGCCATCCGGGATTACGCATTCCGAAAGCAGATACGCCACGACGATCCACAGCCACTCCTGTACGTGATTGGGTAGTGGCCGTGCCACCCCAGCCCTTTTGACCTGCCCCTGCAGAAGCAAGGGCGCCATATAGCCTAAACCCTATTAGGCGCGTCAACCGTTACGGCGACGTTAACAATAGCTGAACACATTTCGGCACAACCAACGCGTACCGATTCGACCTCAAGCAAAAAGCGGGCCGGAGACGAACGCATAGAGCACGAATCGAGCGCGTCGCAGAGGGAACTCTGCGACGCGTCCGCCACGGCGACTGCAAAGGGGGGATTCTACAGCCGCACCAGAAGCAGTTCGGCGATACGTCCGTGTAACCAGCCCACACCCTTGGCGAGATGCAGGATCACGAAGAGCAGGAAAATGCCGATCACGATGGCGAGCACAAGGCCCGGCGCAGTGTGAAACAGATGGTCGAGCCAGGGCACGTCGCTGATCTGGATGCGCGAGTGACCGGTGACGAGGCTGTAGATCGAACCGCCGATAAGCGAAAACGTCAGGGCGATACCGACGACGGCCGTTGTGAAATAGACGACGCCGAGCGGCAGCATCAGCACGAGATAGAACATCGAGGACCACGTGCGGATGTCGAGCAATGCATCCTTGATGCGGGTGAGAAGGTTTTCGTCCGACGTCGTGCTCGCGGGCAGGCGTCGTGGCATGCGCACGCCCAAGAGGCTCTCGACGATGCGGCCTTCGACATGCGAAAGCACGCGCACCGAACCGACGAACAGCAACGCAAACGGAATGCCGATGATGAGGATGCTGAACCCTGCAGTCATCGATATGCCGCAGACGGTCCATACGAAATAGAAGATGCCCGTCGCGAGCGACAGAAGCATGTACATGAGCGCGCCATAGGCGGTCGGATCTCCGATAACGCCGAAGAATCCATTGTGCCGTTCGGGCACCATGTCCGATTTCGGGAACGGCCCGTTGATGGTGGTTTCCATGGATTTGTATTCCTCTGCGATTTCCGCTGGCGTTCCGTAAGTCTCGACAACGGAGGCCAGCACCTCCGCTTCGGAGCGTTCGGGGTTGGATGCGAGTTCGCCGCGCAGATGTTCCTCCGCGTCGGTCAGGGCATCGCTGATGAGGCCCGGCGAGGCGCCCTTCAGCGCTCGTTGAAGCGCATCCAGATAGGATCGGACGGTGTCAGGCGGACGGTCTGTGTTCATGGACGGCTCCTCCGGCCGTGAGCGCGTCGTCGACGAATTCCCGCATGTCTTTCCAGGCGCCCTGCCAGTCGGCGAGGGCACGGCGGCCGTCGTCGGTGATGCTGTAATAGCGCCGTGGGGGTCCGAA
>Ga0302326_10026036_pt1 | contig 11840 bp, 11 predicted proteins | sample Palsa_T0_3_FD_202264 | JGI IMG/M metagenome (GOLD analysis project Ga0302326, IMG submission 202264) | Peat permafrost microbial communities from Stordalen Mire near Abisko, Sweden - Palsa_T0_3 | ecosystem: Environmental > Terrestrial > Soil > Palsa > Peat permafrost | place: Sweden: Abisko... | reverse complement strand
GCCGGGGCGGCGTCCGCAGGCGGTGTGTTTGGCGCTGGCGGGCCCTGTCCAACCGTGCCAACCGTGATCTGAACCGAACCCGGCGGGGCCGGGCTGGAACTATTATCATGTGGCAAAAGAGTGCTGTTTGTGTCAGTGGAAGAAGGAGCGGGCAAAACGACGGAAGGTTCAGCCGCCTGCGGAGCATCCGCCGGTGGCGAGGCTTCAGTTGCGCCGTCGGCTTGAGCGGATGGCGGCCACTGGTCGGTTGGGGGGCGCTTCTGCAAATGAAAATTCCTAATCTTTTGCTCAGCCGAAGCAGAGGCGGTCTGAAGCCAATTCTGCGCCTGGCGACGAAGATCGGGGCGGGCATATCCAATGATGCCTGCGGCAAGAATCGAAACGACCGAGAGCGTAATTAAGATGGTACGAACCGGATGGCCAGCCGGTAGCGATGGCGGGGGGGCGATTTGGAGGGCTGCCGCCAACTCCAGCGCGGACAACGCGCGTCCATCGGGCCGACGGCGAACTTCGTTCCCCATTCGCAATCGCTCGGCAATCGACGGAATCTGCTGCCCGGGCGGGTGGCGCGTGACGATCGGGTAGGGATCGTGCGCCGCAGCATCGTCCGCGAAATTTGAATTCGCGGGCGCGGCAACGGCCGCCGGCTCGCGCGATTCCAGCAAGGCGTCGGGATTGCCGATCGGTTCCTGGGCGCGATCGCAGTGGGGGCAGTGTGCCGCGGTTTTTCCGACCGATTCTCCGCAACTGTAACAGACCCCAAATTCGCGGCTTAATGCCTTCACATGGGCGGCATATCGCCAAAGTTGGTGAGTAGTGGGCCCGCGGATGACCGACCGGGCCGTAACCTGCCCTTTACCTACCAGGGCCAGCAGGGTGGCGTAGCGCATTCCCGGAGCGGCGGGATTGCGCGTCTGGAGCACGTGCCAGGGGCCGATTCGCGCTTTGGTGGCCTGACGCGTTGCGGCCGTGTCTTCCATGGTACAGCGGGGGCACGGGCCGTTCGAATTTGTATTGGAATTGCCGGAAATCGGGTTCTGCGAGCCGCAAAAAGGGCAGACTTGTCTGCTGGCCAATCCGTCGCGGACGGTGTTGGCGGCAGAACGGTCGTCCGCTACCGGAACGCCAGTAAGCGGAGAACCGGAGTTGGGAGCGATGGATTCGGTCAGTCGCGTCATCGGCTGATCTCGGTGCGAAATACCTTCAATTAGGGATTCGTCGTCCATGACGTGACAAATATGCGGTTCCACCAATTCCCGACGTTACTCGAAACCGGGTGCTTTCGTCCATCGCTTTGAGGCCGTCGCGACAAATAGTATCGGCTCGGATAAAGGGATTTAGACAATATCGTGTCCAAAACCTCGCCGCAATCAACAAAAGGATGCCGCTGAGGATTTCAAGCCGCTCACGCTTCCCCCGGCCTTTTGCGGACGCCCATCACTTTCGCTTCCCCACATTGCCCCGCCACAGATACCAGGTGGCAACCGTCCGATAGGGTCGCCACAGCTGGGCAAGCGCGATGGCATCTTCCTTGTTTGGGCGCCTTGGAAGCGAATAATGGACGCGCATCGATTCAACCAATCCCAGATCATCGACGGGCAAAAGATCCTCCCGATTCAGCACAAACATCAAAAACATCTCGGCCGTCCATCGCCCGATCCCCTTGACGCGGGTGAGATGCTCGATGATCTGCTCATCCTCCATCCCGGCAAAACTGCGCGTCGGGATTTCGCCATCCATGAAATGCTGAGCCAGGTCCAGAATGTAGCTTCGCTTCTGCCGCGAAAGACCCGTATGTCGAATCGCTTGTTCATCAACACTGCCCGACAGCGCCTTCAAAACCAGGAGGGGCGTGGGCCGGCGGCGGGGGAACAGATCGCGGAATCGTCCAAAGAGCGTTGCCGCGACGGTTGTGTTGAGTTGCTGACTGAAAATTGATTTACACAGCACAACAAAATAATCCCGCCGTGGCGATAACGTGCACGGACCGACGCGGGCGATGATCGATTTCATCACCGGATCGACGCGCTTCAGGTGCCGCGTTGCCTTGGACCACTTGTCTTTCTCCGCCGGTTGCTCGAACCACATTGGCTGATTCTACCCGCTCAAGAGGACTGGTTGCTTAAGCAACCAGTCCGCAGTCAGTCTTCCGCCGCCGCATAAGCGGAGGAACTTTCTACAGCAAATGATTCTCGGATCACTCGCGATCTTCGACGACTTCCCCTTATAATGCCGCCCCTGACGGAACTGACGGACCGATGTCACCCAAGGAGTTTGCGCGTGGCCAAGCGATCACCGCTCGCCGAAAAACTAGATGAAGTTCAGGATCGTATCGCCAAGGCGTGCGCCAAGGCCAAGCGCGAGCCCAGCCAGGTAACGCTGATTGCCGTGACCAAGACGGCCGCGCCCGAGCAGATCCGCGAACTGCTGCAATTGGGTGTGGGCGATCTGGGCGAGAGCCGCGCACAGCAGCTTTCTCAGCGGGCAATGCAGCTCAATGAGTTCTATCAGCGTCGAAAACAGCATGGCGATGAGGCGGTGCCCGAGAAACTGCGCTGGCACATGATCGGCCATCTCCAGCGAAACAAGGTGAAGGCCGTGCTTGAAGTGGCGAGCCTGGTGCACAGCATCGATTCGCTCCGGCTGGCGGAAGAACTGGACATTCAGGCGGCCAAGCGCAACAAGCGCCAACCGGTGCTTCTGCAGGTGAACGCGTCGGAGGAGGCGAGCAAATTCGGCGTGGCGGTGGGGGCGGCGGTGCATCTGGCGGAACAAATCGATTCGATGCCTGCGCTTCAGCTGGTTGGAATCATGACGATGGCTGAGGCCGCGGAATCGGAAAAAAAGATCCGCCACAGCTTCGTCCGCACGCGCGAAGTTTTTGAAGAAATGAAATGGCACAAAATCGGCGGCACGTCGCTGCGGCATCTGAGCATGGGAATGAGCCACGATTTTGAGATCGCGATCGAAGAAGGCGCGACGATGGTGCGAATCGGCACGGCCTTGTTCGGCGGCAAGGCGAGCGATGAGGTGATGGAGAAGGAATGAGGAGAGGGGTTGCTGGTTGGTGGTTACTGGTTGCTGGTGACGACCGCCTTTTGCCAGCAACCAGTAACCAATAACCCATGCCAAGAATCGATTTTTTCGACTTCTTCCGCTACGCCCTGGGCACGGTGGTGACGATTTATGCCACCATCGTGACGCTGCAGAGCGTGTGGGGCTGGTATGTCTGGCTGGCCGGCAGTGATAAATACATCTCGCTCGTGCGTCGATATGTGGTGGTTCATGGGCTGCGGTTGCGGATACGGGCGTTTTGGGGAGATGTGCTCATCTGCATTTTGTTGACGATCACGTTCTTCATCCTGTGGCATGCGCATCATTTGATCTATGATCTGGGCAACAGCCTGGCGGACTTGAAGACGGTCAGGAATACGCATGAGCCGCGGCTCATCCAATCCAACCAATCCCGATGAACTGAAATTGCTCCCTGATGCGCTTCATGCGACGGCGGGCCTTCCCGCTGCGCCCTCATCTGCCGCGCTGACATCATCGCTGCCCGCATCGCCCCAGATTACTGCAACTACGCCGCCGGCGCGGCAGCTGGTGGACCGCCCGCAGGAAGAGTTGGAGATCATTGCCGAGGATCTGGGCCTAAAACCGCGCCTCTACAAGACACGGCAGCAATTGATTTCCGCCATTCATGCTCGCCGTCAACTTATCGCCGGCATGAATCGGGAGGCGATGGTGGATGTGCTTCGCTGGGCTAATCGTCCGCCCCCGCCGGGCGCTTCCAAGGAAACGCTCGCTCATGAGATCGTGTCGCTCAGGACAATGCGCTTCGAGGGCCTCACCCAGCGCGGCCTGGTCGTGCTGGCGGCGCTTCGCGGGCTGGAGGTAAAAGGGGATGAGCCAATTCCCCTGCTTGTTCGGCGGCTAAAACGCCAGGAGAGCTTCTTCTCGAAGATAAACCGAAAGCGCCGCACGCTTCTGGGAGCCGTCGTATCCAATTTTATCGGTCCCGCCGCGGCTTCACCCTCTCGCCCCGGCGCACCAAGCGATGCCACCGCCGAGGGCCGATCGTTGTCGATCAAACATGAAATTGAGGAAGCGGGTCTCTTTGGGGGACTCGCCGGCCGGATCAAAAAATCGGCCGATGGATACGTCAATCAGAAGCTGGATGAAATCGAGGCGCGGATCGATCGCAAGCTCGATGAAATCGACCGCCGGCTCGCCGAATGGCGCGACAAGGAGATCGCCAATCGAATCCTGATCCTAAAGATCACATTGTGGGCCAGTGTCATCGTCGGTCTTTTCTCGCTGGTCTATTCCTACATCCAGATTCATTTTCCCCGCTGACATGTCGCCATCGTGCGTGCTAGTTTCCGCCGCATGGCAGCGACGGCTCAGCGCATTGAATCCGCGCGCGATCTGGTTTTCACTCCCGTGGGTGAGGTCTTCCCTTCTCCAATCGACTGGCGGGACAAAGTGATGTATCAGTTGCTGATCGATCGCTTCGATGATGGGAAGGATCATCCGCTTTACGATCCCAAGACCGCCAAACGCGGTCGCGACGAAAGACAGGCGTGCATATTTCAGGGCGGCCAAATCAAGGGCATCACACGCCGGCTCGACTACCTGAAAAACATGGGCGTCACCGCGGTCTGGATCAGTCCGCCCTTCAAAAACCGACAGGATGATCCGAGCGCCTGCCGCGGATATGCGATTCAGGATTATCTAAGCGTCGATCCGCGTTTTGGAACGTTGGAGGATCTGCAGGAGATGACCCGCGAAGCGCACAGGCGCGGCATGCATGTCATTCTCGACATCATCATCAATCACACCGGCGACAACTGGGGATACAAGGAAGAAACCACTCCTTTCCGCGAAGATGGCTCGCGGTATGACTTTGGCTATTGGCGTCGAAATGGCGGCGGCACCGTGACTCACGAACTGGCGCTCAATGGCCACCCCCTGGGAAAGGACGACGGCGTCTGGCCGCGCGAATTTCAAAATCCGGATTTTTACAAGCGACGAGGCTGGATTCGCGATATGTCCTCTCCCAAGGGAACGGAAAAAATCGACGGCGACTTTTTTAACCTGAAGGATCTGGACCTCACGCGCCCGGAGGTGCTCGACGCACTGATTCGCGTCTTCAAATATTGGATCGCCGTCTGCGATATCGACGGCTACCGAATGGACACCATCACGCACACCGAGCCCGGACCCACGGCGATCTTCATCAACGCCATCCACGAATATGCCAAGACGATCGGCAAACACAATTTCTTTATTTTTGCCGAGATCGTTGCCGATGATGCGACCCTATCCAAATACGTCGGCCATAATACCCCCGATCCCGGCGAGAAGGATCGCTACCCGTTCTTCAATGCCATCCTCGATTTTCCATTGCACTTCGCACTGGCAGATGTGATCAAATCCTTCAAGCCGCCGACCGTTTTGCACGAACGTTACGAGCGTTTCCGCGGGTACTATCGGGACTACAGTGAAGCCGGTCGCTATTTCGTTACGTTCGTGGATAACCACGATCAGATGTCGCATCCCTATTACCGCTTCATGGCCGGGGTGGATGATGTCCGACAGGGAGGCCTTGCTCTGGGTTTCCTCCTCTGCAACATGGGCGTGCCCTGTATCTACTACGGTTCAGAGCAGGGCTTCGATGGCGGCGGTAAATCAGAATCCTTCGTGCGCGAAACCATGTTCGGCGGCCAGTGGGGCGCGTTCGACACGACCGGAGTGCAGTTCTTCAATCCCGAGCATCCGATTTACAAGCTGATCACCACCGTCGCCAAGATCCGTGCCGCCGAACCCACGCTTCGTTATGGCCGCGAATATTTCCGCGAGATCAGTGGTGATGGCAAGAATTTCGGCCACCCCATCGATGGCAACTGCACGCTCGCGCTCTCTCGCGTGCTCGACGCCACTGAAATTCTCGTCGCGATGAACCTGACGACCGCCGGCCGGCAGGATTGCGTGTTCACCGATTCTCACGTTAATCCGGCGGGATCGATTCTGGTCGATCTCCTGCGTCCCCAGGGAGCCACCTATCACGTGGAAGGCAATGAGAAGGGCCAGGCGTATGTGCGCATTCCGCTCGAAGGTCGCCAAATAGTGATCTTGCGCCGAAGAGGCTAAACGAACGCGAGGGAAGTCGAATGATGGTTAATCGCATTGCTGTCGCGCATCATCTGTGCCTGATTGGTTACGCGCGGGCCAGCCCCAGCGCCGCTTGGCCATGAGCAACAGCGAATTGGATCGGGCAATGCTCGCATCAGGAGAGTTTTTGCTTGACCCAAAGAGGCCTTTCATGGATAGCGGCGTGCGCAGCACTGGTTGGTTCTTGAATTCGAGCGGTAACGCGGTGCTGCGCACCGCTAACTAAAAGTCCAGATGGAATTGACCATTTTCGAGCAAATTCTCGCTCAGGATGTGGCGCTCGATGCCCTCCGTCGCGCGTACCTGGCCGACCGCCTGCCGCACGGCTTGCTCTTCGCCGGACCGATTGGCGTCGGCAAAGGCACCACCGCCGCGGCGCTGGCGGCGCTGTTTCTCTGCCAGAAACCCCAAGGCGAGAAGCCTTGTGGGAAGTGCGATAGCTGCCGCGTTTTTCCCAGCGGCAACCATCCGGACTATCACATCATCACCAAGGAGCTGATCCGCTATCACGACAAGACCGGCAAGAGCAAGGGAATCGATTTATCGATCAATGTGCTTCGCCCGGAGTTGATCGAGCCCGCCGGCCGCAAGGCGGTCATGGGCAACGGCAAGGTGTTTGTCATCGAGCAGGCCGAGATGATGAATCCGCAGGCGCAGAATGGGCTTCTCAAAACGCTGGAGGAACCCCCCGGGCGGACGATCATCATCTTGCTGACCGATCAGCCAGGATGCCTGCTCGCGACGGTGCGCAGCCGATGTCAAACCATTCCTTTTGCGGCGTTGCCGGTGGCGATCGTGAAAGAACAACTCAGCAAGCGCGGCATCGCGCCCGACCTGGCGGCTTGGGCGGCAACGCTTTCCGAAGGATCGCTGGGCGAATCGCTGCGCTGGATCGAAGATGGGATCATTCCACTGGCAAAGGAACTCGTTGAGCAACTGGAGACGATCGCCAACGGCAACGGGGCGGCCGATCTACAGGAGTGGTTCAAAAAGGCCGCCGAGAGTTATGCCGAAAAACAGCTTGCCCGCGATGAGTTGGCGAGCAAGGATCAGGCGATGCGCCAGGGCTACGCCCTGTATCTGCGGTTAGCCGCACAGCATTTCCGCCGTCTGCTCTTGCAGACCGAGGATGCGGAAATGATGGAGCAGGTTTGCAGTGCCATCGATGCGGTTGCTCGGGCCGAGGCGTATCTGGATGCGAATGTGAACGTCGCGCTGGTGTTTCAGCAGTTCGGGATCGCGCTGGAGCGGACGCTGGTGGCGCGATGACGTTCGTTGGTTTTCGGTTTGCTCGAAAGAGTAGCGCCACGGTCGCCAAGACGGCAAGTGCGCCAAGAAGAAATCAAAATGGAAATCCAGCCGCGAGTTAGTCCAACCTCTTCTCAGCGTTTTCTTCCCTTGGCGTTCTTGGCGTCTTGGCGACCTTGGCGCGAAACGCGGCAGATAAACTCGGCAACTATCCCCGGGCCGCCTGCATCGTTCCGCATTCGGGACACCGCTCGGGGGTTGCCCGGAGGTCATAGCCACAATGGCGGCAGTGGCCGACGATTTGGCGCCCACGCCACAGTCGTTGAATAGTCATCGTGGGGAGAATTGCTGTTAATAGGACAATCCAGGCGTCCGGTACCCGTAACTCCCATTGCGGAAAGTTGTACAAGCCGCCATCCCAAATGTGTCCGCGCGAGAAATCGGTTCCCACGAATTTGAGGCCCGCAAACGAATAGCGCCACTGGGATAATCCCAGATCGGTGGGTGAGGGCGACCACTCCTGATAGGGCGGGAATTGCCGGCTATAGCCATATTGGTCAAGGCCCAAGCCCTTGAAGTGATCCATTTCGTTGTAGAAATATCCATGAAGGAAAATATCCCCACGGCTTGAAGCCGCGTAGAGGTTGGTGTGCCAGACACCCTCACCCACCTGATAGCTTCGCAGCCACAGCGCCACCGTGGCCGCACACGAAGCGAGCGACGCGACGGCCAAAAAGTAAAGGATCCGGCGTGTCAAGGAACCACCGCCCTCAAAATCTCCGCCAGCTTCACATGCGGTCGCGACATCGGATAGCGGTCCAGTTGTTTGAGCGTAACCCAGGTTCCGTCGCCGTTCGAATCGATTGCGCCGCACTGCATTGCTCGGAATTCATATCGACGATGTGTCAGTGCATGCTCGATCATTGCCAGCTCTCTTGGCCGAGATACCCGCACCGGCAACAGTTCCACATCATTGCTCTCCCGCGTCACAAACTGCCACATTCCGGCCCAGCGGCCTTTGGGCGGGCGTTGTTCGATTAGCCAGCGGTCGCCGCGGCGGATGCAGAAGGTCCAGCGCTTCAGCAGCGGCGTTTTCTTTGCCTTTCGCCGAAGCGGAATCGATTCCTGCATCCCCGCCGCGAACGCCTCGCAATGTTTCTGGACGGGGCAGACCAGGCACTTGGGATTTCGCGGGGTGCAGACTGTCGCGCCCAGTTCCATCAACGCGGAGTTGAAATCGCCCATCGATCCTCTCCTGGGCATAATCTCGGCGGCGCGTGCCCATAACAGCTCGCTGATCGCCTTGTCACGTGGATCGGCGGGGATTTTGTCGAGTCGACAAATCACGCGGGCCACATTGCCGTCGAGAATTGGAGCGCGTTTGCCAAAGGCGATGGAGGCGATCGCCCCGGCGGTGTACCGGCCGATGCCGGGCAGTTTCAGCAACTCCGCCGGGTCATCGGGCAGTTGGCCGGCATGATCGTTCATGACGGCGATCGCGCAGCGGCGAAGGTTGCGGGCGCGGGAGTAATAGCCCAGCCCCTGCCACAGCCGTAGCACCGCTTCCTCTTTGGCCGCCGCCAGCGCCGGCAGGGTGGGGAGACGCTGGATGAAGCGGTTGAAGTAGGGGATGACGGTCGCCACCTGCGTTTGCTGGAGCATCGCTTCGCTCACCAGGACGTGGTATGGATCGGGCGCGTCATCGCGCAGAATTTGCCGACCGAGCGGAATCCGCCAAGGCAAATCGCGCCGATTGGTGAGATACCACCGCAGCAGTCGCCGGCAAAATTCGTTTCCTGCTAAAAACATCTAAATTCACTCACTGATTTTCATTGATTCGTCGGAAATGCAGGATATGTTAATTGGCGTAATGATTTCTCGCCCGCCGCAGGCCCATTGCCTCGGCGGGCGACGTTCACCCGCCGGGGTTAGACGGTTGGCGAGCGCTACTTCGACGATAACACGCCACGTTCCGGGCAAAAATCATGGCGGCAACGGATTGCCGCGGGCTTCACGGATGAGCGTGCTGGAGTAAAGGTCATGGAAGAACTATTGGTCGACGACGTTGTCCGACTGCGCCAGGACATTCCGGAGTTGGCACTGGCTCGAGGCGATCGTGGGGTTATTCGAAGCACCTGGTTTGCACCGTTCACGCGATACGAAGTGGAATTCGATTGCCCCAATCAATGCTCCAATACTCGCGCCCTCCTGCGGCCCGAGCAGATGGAATTCGAAGGCCACGCCGTTTTGATGGCGGCCGCGGGCAAGAATTAGGTCGATCGCGCTGGCTGCGCGGCGAGTCAATTACTGTCCCACCACCGGGAAATTGAACGGCTCGGTGGAAGCTGGACCTGTTGCCGGTGAGCTGCGCGCCGATGGCGCCGCCGGCAGTTGGCCATCGGGATAGCGGAAGGTCTCCAGGAATCGCCACCACTCATCTTTTCTTACGGAACCGGCAACGGACAGGCCTTCGATCACCTCAAACCACACTCCCGACCGTTGGAAGATCGCGCCGCGCGTCAGCCCTTTGGGCAATTTTTTCTCCCGCACGAATGCGGGCTGTCCCTGGAAAAGGCCATCCTCCCATCCATCGGATCGCAACGCCTGGATATCTGGCGCACCGGTAAATCGGTTGACGAACAGCTTCGGGGGAACGCCGTCGAAATGATCCGGCATCATCGAAAGGCCGTCGGCTCGCTGCGCTCCATCCAGTTTTTCAATCCCATCAGAATAGTTCACTTCCGCGGACCAGTCCTGGGGCTGGCAGACGGAATATCCCTGCGGATGACGCACGCGATTTTTTTCGCTCGGCACATTCCTCTGCAGCCAGTAGCCGACACCGACGATCCCCGCGATGAAAAGGACCATGGTCAGAATTCGACTTCGCGTGGACATTTAATAGGAAGATTATATTGCCACGAACCGATCAATTTGCGGCCGTCACCTGTGACATCGCCGGAGGAGGCCAGTTGAACGGCCCGTCATTATAAGGCTGCATATGGAATAGGTAGGTGTCATCGCCTTGATCGGGCGCAACCAGTCCGTGCCATGTCTGCCGCAAGCCGCCAGCCCGAGGGAATTCAACGGTGACATCGTGCGTGCCTGGAGAGACCCGGAGTGGGATCAAAAAGACGGAACGCGGCAACATATCCCAGCCGCGCACATCGCTCTGGCTCGTGGCCTTGAGCACCGCGCCGGCTGCCAGCAGGCTGGCGCCGACGATCAGATCGGTTCGCTGCCGGGAGCCGCTTTCGTTCAATCCGCGAACGCCCTCGACCGCGCCGCCGGCGAGCAGGCCGGTGCCGATCGCGCTCTTGACGGCGCGGATGGTATCGATGCTCTGCCACTTGCGATCCTGCGCCATGGCCAGCAGATCGATCGGCGCTTCGTGAAATGGATGGGAATTCACCCACTGGCCGTCCACCTGCACTCGGGGCGGAGGGATTGGACCCACTTGCTCTGGCGTGGGCGCAAAGCCCAGAATCGATCCATCGAACGTGGTCTTTCGATACGGTCCGTGGCCATATTCCACCACGAGCAGCAGATTGCTCTGGGCATTTCGCTCGTAGTTGGCCAAAGGCTCCAGATCCGGACGCGCCTTGGCGACGGCATCGAAATTGGCGCGAGCCAGATCATCCCGCCCCAAGCGCTGCCAGCAGCGGCCCAGCATGATGGTGGCGACAACGAAATTGCTGTCGGCTTCGTGGAATTCGTCCTTGTTGTCGGTCTTGCCGTCGTAATCTTTCAGCTTGAACAAAGCGTTCTCAAACGCAGCGCGGGCGTTGTTGTAATCGTGCTGCATGTAATAGATCACGCCGAGGTAAAAATTGGCCATCGCCCGCTCGAACGGCTCGCCTCGCCATATCTTGATCTTTTCATCGACAAGCACTGCTCCCAGCGTGCGACCACCGTTGTTGGCGCCGAAGCTGTTAAGCACTTCGTAGGCTTTGAGAAGTGCGTCCTGGGCGCCTTGCAGATCGTATCGGGCCAGATCGGCGCTTCCGAGTCGCAGATTGTTCAGGGCGAAGTTTTCGTCGGTTTTGTCAGCCAGAGGCTGAAGCTTCCTGGCGGCAAGCGCGTAATCGCCGGCTTCATAATCGCCGACGGCGCGCTCCGCCTTCTTCTCCTCCGGCGTCGTGGCGCAGCCGCCGATCAGGAGGACCAAGAGACAACAGAGGATTTGGTTCACTGTCCGGGTCATGGTTGGGTTATTGGGATCGCGCTATTAGGCCACTTAATCGAGAAACTCCCGCACCGCCGTCTTCTTCACCTCATACGATCCGGTCCACAGGATATCTCGATGCGAGAGGTCCGTAAGCTCGTACACACACAAGTAATAACTACTTCTACCCTTTCGAGTTTCATCGGTCAGGCTGGAGAATTTTGCGGTCAGCGCATATTCCGGATTGATGGCTCCG
>Ga0302326_10026035_pt1 | contig 11840 bp, 17 predicted proteins | sample Palsa_T0_3_FD_202264 | JGI IMG/M metagenome (GOLD analysis project Ga0302326, IMG submission 202264) | Peat permafrost microbial communities from Stordalen Mire near Abisko, Sweden - Palsa_T0_3 | ecosystem: Environmental > Terrestrial > Soil > Palsa > Peat permafrost | place: Sweden: Abisko... | reverse complement strand
CGAGGCGGCCGACCGTGAACCTGACGAGCGAAAGCGTGGCCGTATCCGCGAGATCGCCGGCATGCTCACAGGCACTCTCAAGGACCTGGCCGTCGCCGTCGCGGGTGAGGTCATCGCCCGCAAAATGCCCTGACGGAGAGGATCAGTAGTTTCCGCCGCACGGCGGGTGGGCGCGCACGGGGGGCACCTTCCTAGAGAACCCGAGCGGCGTAGCGGAGGTCCGCCCGGGCGTACCCCGTTCACCGATTGCGGCGCTCCTGGAAGCAGGCAGGTGCCCGACCGGCTCGATCGAACCGATGCAGCCGATCCTGATGCTGGCGATCGTGTCCGGCCAGTCGATGCACTACGAGGTGTTCCTGCTGTCCCGAGTCTGCGAGCGGTACGACATCGCCGGCTCGCGTCGGCGGCCTGCAGCGCGCCGGCGGCATCACCAGCTTGGCGCCGATCATCACGGTGGGCCTGTTCGCCGCGCCCGGCGTCCTGTTCATCGTGCCGACTGGCATCGGCATCATCATCGCGGTGATCGTGGGCGCTTCATCGTCTGGGTGCTGCTCGTCAGGGCCACGACCGCACGGGATTCTGTCCTAGGGTCGGCTGGCGTGTCCCGGTAATGTGATCGAGCGCCAGGGACGGCCGGGCAGTGCGGGCATCGCGTTGATCTGGCTGGCCCGTTCGGGGTACAGGCTGGCCAGGCCGATGGTAGTGAGCAGGTGACCGCAGCAGGCGTTGAGGGCGTTCTCGGCCGTCACCGGCTCATACATGCCCGGGTTACCCGCGGGCGCGTGCAGGGCGAGGAAGCGCTGCTGCGCGGCGTATTCCGCGTAGGCCACCTGGTGGCTGTGGCGGGCGGCGTAGAAATCCTGGTCGGTTACCTGGCCAGTCTTCAGCAGGTCAACGGCCTTCAGCCGCGCTTTCAGCAGCATGATCACCGAGTCAGTCATGGCGGGGGCGGCCGGGTGCCCGACGGCCCGGTGCAGCGTGCGGAAGCCGGCGTCAAAGACGTCGGTGACGGCGCGCTCCAGGCGCTCCAAGTCGGCCCGGCCGGTGTAAGCGAGATCGGCGAGTGCCTCGCGCAGCTCATGGCGGGCTGCTGGGGTGGCAGCCGGGCTGTCCAGCTGGCGGGCCATCTCCCTAGCGGTCTCCCGTGCCCGCCGCAGGCTGGCCCGAGGATCGCCGATCCAGGTGTCCATGGCGCGCCGCACCTGGCGCACGGGCACGTAGCCGTCGCCCCAGTACATCCAGATGCCGACGGGGATCCGCGCCAGGCTGCTGATCCCGTTGCCGCTGCGGTGGTGAAGCAAGGTGAGGAACAGGTTGCGCTGGTTCGCCGGGTACAGGGCCTGCCGGGAACCGCGGCCTTTTCCCGCCGGGCGGTGCTGCGGGTAGTCCAGCAGCCCGGCTTCGGTCCAGTCCCTGATCAGCCTGATCGTGACCTGGTGGCCCGCCGCTGCGGCGTCGGCGGCCATCTGGTTGATGGTGCCCGGATCGGTGATCTCATCCACGCTATGGAGATTACACCTGATCCGGTTGCCTAGAGGCGTCAGAGCCGCTGTAGCAGTGGACATACTGATGGAGGAGGCACCGCAAGCCTTCCTCTCAGGGCGACTGGCCCGGAGAGACGTCCGCACCATGGAAGGAGGTGGGTTCCATGGCCAGGACAGCTGCTGCGAGCTTCCCGGGCGACGACTTCGGGAAACTGCTCGCACTAGCCGGAGCGCTAGTTTCGCTGGGCTTCTTGCCGAAGGGCTGGCAGAAGGCGATCAGCGCCGCGACCGCGCTCTACGTACTCTCCAAGCTGCTGTGAGCGCGGCGTTCACAAGGGAGCCCGGAACGTCGGGATGCCGGGCTCCCTTGCCACCGGGCGGAACTGGCCCGGATTTGGCCGAGGCCGACCACGATGACGGCACCGCCAAGACACCTCGGCGCAGCCAGCGCGTCGCAGACCTACAGACGTAAAGTCCGGCATCGCGGCACGCCACAACTGGATGGCGGCCGACGACGGCGCCTGCTGCTGGCTTGCCCGCTGGGCCAGCGAGGCCCGGGTCTGGCTCATACGTGCGGCAGGATGTGTCCATGGATCGGCATGAACGGCGGCGCACGGCGCTGCCCCACGACGAGGACGACCTGCGTGAGGCCTTCTTCGACGGCCGTCTGGACGAGCACGCGTGGTGTGAGCTGAAGCGCGAGCTGGCGCCGCGGTCAAAGGCGGCGAACCTTGAGCTGGCCCGTGACCTGGCGTCGCTGGCCGTGGAAGGCGGATCCCTGTACATCGGTGTCGACGAGAAGGCCCCGGATGGCAACCCCCTGCGCCCGCAGGCTCTTACCGGGCTGCGCGAGCGCGTGGACCAGGTGGCGCAGTCGCGGGTGGCTCCGGGGCTGTTCGTCGAGTCCTATGAGATCCCGGCGTCCGGGCAGTCCGGCTACGGCTACCTGGAGGTCGTGGTGGGCGCTTCGGCCGACGCGCCGCATCAGGTGGAGGGGATCTACTACGGCCGTTCGGACACGGGGAAGTGCCGCCTGTCAGACCAGCAGGTCGAGCGGCTGATGCGCGAGCGTGAGCAACAGCGGCACGGCGTGGGGGACGGGTTGCGCGCGCTCATCGCCGCCGATCCGTACCAGGGGGAGTCCCGGGCATATCCGCATCTGTTCGTCTTCGCCCGGCCCGGCGTGCGGCGTAGCGAGATGTGGCGCGAGGTAATCGGCGCGGATCAGAACTGGCAGCCGCTCCTCAACCTGTTCAGCGGCGTGATCAACGATGCCGTCAGGCCCATGTACACCGCCACGAATCAGGGGTGGGCCGGCATGCTGGAAACCTTGATCATGGGACCTCGGCTGATCACCGGGGGCGTGACCCTGGCGTCGTGGCCACGCGGCGCGCAAGGCCCGACCGACGAGCAGTACCACCAGGAATTCAGAATTGACGAGGATGGTGACCTGAGCTTCTACCACGCTTGCGTCGGGTGGGACAGCGAACCAGTCAACGGCGTCACGCGGAAGGTGTTGTCCGCCTATACGATCGTCGGGTCCGTCCGCGAGTTCATCGCCGCCGCCGTGGCCATCTCGCGCCGCTCCCGTCTCCCAGGGACCTGGAATATCGGAATCGCGCTGACAGGGATCCGCGGGTATCGATACCAGGAATCCGACTGGCCCGACTACGGACCGCCCTGCACCGACGAGGAGTATCTCCGGGTCGAGCGGTTTAACCTGGCCGCGATGGAACGCACACCCGGCCCCGTCACGGACAGGTTGCTCGGTCGGCTGCTACGCGGCTTGCGTGCCGACACCCACCCTGACGTCAAGGCGCTGCTCCTTGACCCCGCCCTGGACGAGGCCGCCGACCGCCTCGACGAGGACTGACCATCGGGCGGACTGGGCAGCCAACCTGGGACAATTCACCGCGCGGGTAGCGTCGGCGTCGAGGAAGTGCAGGACCGCAACGAGGATGATCCCGCCGGCTTGGCCGGTCGATGACAGCCCGAAGCCCCGGGTCTGCCAGGGCCGCCCGCGGGGTCCCGCAGGTCCCCCGCGACGGCGGTCACGCCATCGCTGGTGGCTAGCAGCGTCCGGACATGGGAGAGCACCATAGGGTCGATGTCCACATAGGCCACCCGCGCCACTGGATTCACCGCCCGCGCCACCTGGTCAGCGCCGGGATGCTGGCCAACCCGCTGGCGGGGTTCTACAACCGCCCGTGAACACCGGGCACGCCGAGCAGGACCACCGGCAGACACGCCGAGCACGCAGGGCGCGACCGCGATCACCGTGGCCAGCGGCCCGGTGTTCAGCGCCGCGGGCGCGTTCGTGGTGATCGACTCCACCTCGGTTGACGGCGCCGCCGAGGTCGTGACGGTCTCCTCGGCTGGCTTGTCCGAGTCAATCCCGATCGCCAGCACCCCGCTGCGGCTGACCCACACGGCCGGGGCGACGGTGCAGACGGCCACGCTGGCGCCGCTCGGGCCGATGACCTGAGCGCTGCCTGCCGCACTGCGTATGCGGTGGCGTGCCGCTGACCTGCGGCGATGTGGCATGATGGCACGGCGATAGCTCGTAAGGATCCGCCCTAGCCAGCTGCTGGGCTCTATACACCGTGACCTGCATCGCTTCGAGTGCAACTGGCGCGGCGCGCAGTAGGCGGTGGGCCATGACGAGCAGGCAGCTGCTGTGACAAGCACGCGCAAGCCACGACGCGGCAGTACGCTCGTTCCTCATGCCCAGCCGTCACGGTACTGCGGTGCGCGACCGCAATGGCTGGCGGCTATGCGTTCCCCGGCTTTGCGGCGTTGGTCAGCGGGGCGACGGCAGCGGCGAGATCATGGCCGAGCGGGCCGATCGGCTCAGGCGCCCCGGCCCTGCGCCAGGTCGGTGACGGGCAGTACGACGCGCTGACCGGGACCAGCCAGCCGGGGTACACGTGGTGACCGGCTTCGGGCCAGATGAGGGCGGCCTGCCGTCGATCGGGGAGCTGACCGGCACCGGCCCGGCCCGCGAGCCCGGGCGAGGTCACGGCCGCCATGATGAGCGAGATGGGGCTCGGCCCGGCTCCGCGACGGCTCGGTGAGCCGCTGCCGGACGTGAGTGGGCTGGCTGGCGAGCTGGGGCTGGCGTGAGCGTGGGCCGGTCGCTGCGCAAGCAGGAACGCGAGGCCGGCCGTGCCGAGCCCGGATCAGCGTTCCCCGGTGTCGGTGTACCTCACCGCCGCCGTGCGGACCTTAGATGGCCCCGGCCCCGGAGTGAAGCGGGTACCGCCGGTGAGGTCGCCGCGCTGGTGAACGACCGCCGGGCTGTCTACGGTGACCAACCGCCAAGGGGCTTCACGGATGGCGGGGCCGACCCGCATGACGTGGCCCGGATGCAGCCCAGGCGGGTGTAAGGCGGCCTCCCCGTCGAGTGACGTTCATAGCGACTTCACGGATTTTGCGTATAAGAAGGCTCGGGCCTGAACCGCGCGAGGCGTGTCCAGTCGGACATTGCTGCTACGAGGATCTGATTCACCCGTTCTTTGGTCTCCGCCAGGGCCAGGTCAATGAAGCACTCGCACTTCGTCAGATCCCTGTTGTCCATGACGCACAGCAGGATGCCGGCGACCTGGACGCCGCGTGCGACCGCGATCATCTTGGCGTCGATGGGGAGCGGGATGTTGGATGCCAGTTCTTCGGCGAAGGCGCTGGCTGGGCCGCCAGCGCCTATAGCGCTGACGGCCGAGCCGAACAGCTTCCCGACGGTCCCGTGGATCTGCGTCTTTGCGTCCAGGATCGAGCGAGCTATGCGTGCCAGCGCCTTACAGTTTCGTTTCCGCCGGGACCGCGACAGGCGCTCCCACGTGGTCTGCGCATAGCCGGTTACCCGGTCCGCGACCGCCTCTTGCCAGCTGCTGGACAGTGAGTCGGCGCAGAATTCGGCGGCCTCCTTGACGCGCTCGCGCTCCTGGACACGGCGAGGCGGGGGCGGTGCAGGAGCGGGCGAGGCGACTGCCGCCCGTGCTGAAGACCTGGGTCGGCTGGTTCTTGAGGGCGGGCTACGTCGCGCGCTACCTGAGCTGCGCCGGGAGGAAGCTGCCGGGCGACGTCCACGAGGCGTGGGTCTTAACCAGAGTGCTGAGCCATGCCGGTGCTGATAACAGCGTTCGCCTGCCTTCTTGACCCGGCGGCGACACTTAGTGCCATCGGCAGTAGTCGCACCGCAACGGGCCATACACCGAGTGTCTGTCCGGCCCGCGGGCTTTGCAATGGTAGCCCGCTGGGCAGTCCAGGCACCCACAAGCTTCCTCCAGCCTGCCAGGCCAAGGCACAGTAAGGCTGCGGTCACCACGGTGGCAGACCGGGCAGATCGCACAGCATTCCTTCTCCGCCGGCGATGACACACTCCTGGCGCCAGCGGCGCGTCGTCACTACCGACTCGACTCACACCATCGCTGATGGCGTCGCCGGCTGTCGACAGCCGGCCGGCGACCCATCCCGGCCGTCCTGGACGACCTCCTCCTGGTCGCTGACGACGCCGTCCTGGTCCGGGAGGCGTCGATCATCGCCGGTATGCGGTTGCTCCTTGACCATGCCGGTCTCGTCGTCGAACCGTCGGCCGCGCTCGGCATCGCCGCGATCCTCGAAGACCGTGACCGCTTCGCCGGCCGGCATGTAGTCACCATCGTGTGCGGCAGCAACGTCGACGTAGACGGCTATCACCGCTGGGTCGGTGCGGCTCCCAACCACAGGTCTTGACAATTGTTCGCGCCGGACGCGGAGAATCGGAGAGCCCTCCGGCCGATGGCACGGGTGGTGCCGACATGATGTCCGTTGCACGGCAGGTTTTCGGGCAGCCAGCGTGTCCTACCCGTTCACAAACCTCATCGAGGGAACCCCAGCCAGTTTCTTCTGCTTTTTGATCCGAGCGTTCTTGCCAAGGTCGTCCAACCCGACTATGAGGGCATGAGCGGCGTACCGCGGATGATCGGGGTCGGAGACATCTTTTGGCCACAGATCGTCTCTTACGCCAAGGCTCAGTGACCGTACATCACCGACACTGAAGCTAACCACCACGTCATCCGGCCCCAAGGCTACGTCTACTGGACCCAGCGGTGGCTCAAGTGCGCGGAGGAGAGTCCTGCGGAAGACAGATACGCCGTCAGTGTCGGGAGTGAACCCGCCGCTGCTAGCGCGGCGCTCACCCGTGACCTGATGCCTTACGACCCATTCACCACCGTCATAAGACAGGCGCCGATAGAGGATCTCCTCGTTGGGGATTTCCGGGTCATCCTCCTCGGCCGACGTAGGGCGCCCGGGCGGCTCGGTCACGTCCGCTGCCGCCCCGCAGCCACCTCGGCGGAGAGGTTCTTGACCAGCCTGGCAACGGTGGCTAGAAGGTCAGACGGTCCTTGCGGGTCCAAGATGCCCTCGACAAGAACATCACCGCTAGCGCTCGTGGCAAGCACATGAGCCTCGCCCGATCCGTCTATCTCGATCTCTATCTGATTGTCGGCAAGCCACTCAACCTGGATGCCTCCGCCCGGAAGCGGGAAAAACTGCGGGATCTCCGACTGCCCGTCTAGCAGGCGGGCGAGGACTCGGGCAGTGGCGTCGATGGCTTCGCGTGTGATCGGCCGGGCCCGGTGCCCGTCCCATCTCGGGCGAAGCTGACGAAGGCGCGACAGTTCCTCGGCCACCTTAACAAGGACCCATGCCAGGCCACCGGGCTCGACATAGTAGACAGGTCCCGGCGTGACGGTCTGATAAACCCACGAGCCGGCGGCCGTGCTCCCGGCGTAGGTCCCGGACAGGTAGAACTGCTGGGCGTCGTCCACATTCGGCAGCTCCGGCGGAGGCTCCGGCTGGGTGGTCGCGCCTGACGCCACAGGCTGGCGATCAGCAAGGACTGTCATGCGCGCCTGCCCCAAACCTCGTGCATCGATTCCTCGGTCAGCTCTGCGAAGCTACGGGTTAGATGATCATGCGCTTCGTCCAGGAACTTCAGTGATTCGCTCACGCTTTTCCCGCCCGGATTTCCCCGCGCGGTCAACGTAAAGAACAGAACCGGCTCTCCGCTCGGCTTCTGCGCGGGATTTACTTCCGCATATAGCCGCACTGGCGGGCTGCCCACCCCGGGGATCAGGAACGTAAGCGTCACACGGGCCTGTTCAGGCTCGCCCAGGTGATGCTCGCCAACCCCTGACCAGCCCTTCAGGAATCGGTCGATACGCCCGAGTTCATCGCGCTCTGCCTCGACGACGTTGATATAGGTCAGCTCCGCCTGCGTGATCTCCAGCTCGCCGAGGCTCTCCTCGGCCACGAATTGGGCCAGATCATTGAAGCGGTTCACGAAGGTTTCCCGCATGCGGCCATATCGCGGGTACTCGGACGGACCGTCGCCGACGCGCCAGTTGACGAGCAGCCGATCAGGCTGGACTTGAACGAGTTCGGTACCAAGATCATTTAGGAACCACTGGCGCGTAGGGGGCAGCGGGACCATATTGAACTGGAGTTGCGGAACAACGGTCGGGCTACCTTCGACTGACGGCGACAGCGCAGGCTGCTCCTCAGTCCTTGGGTACTGAAGCCGCCATCGGTCGCGCAGCGGAGCGAGAGCAAGGCCGCGCATGCCAAAGAGCGGACGGAACTGGACCCCGACCGCAACCTCGACCACTGGCGGATCGTCGAATTCCGGCAGGTCACTCACGGTCGCACTACCCGAGTGCCCGTTTGAATTTGGACCTCATGACTCGGACGATAACACGGACCGATTTTGCCCCGAAGGCTGCAACGCTGGGTCGGACGTGCTCTCAGGTGAAGGTGCCGCTGCAATCAGGTCGGCAGCGTGTTTCTCCGCGCTCCGCCTGGGCCGGATCACGAAGAAGGGTTCACGGACAGGCAGTACTGCTCGACCGCATAGGCGGCGTCCACGGTCATCCCCTCCCTGGCCTGTCCAAGGCTGTCCCTGGGTGGCCGTGGTTTGCACATCGGATTGCAGCGTTGACAGGTCCTGGTAGAGCAGCCCGCTGCGTGTCCTGCTGACGGCCTTCTTGAGCGTAGCGGCGTTCTTCGTGGTGCCGAGATGACCTCCATGCGAGGTACCAGGCGGCGAAGTCGCGGCAGTCGGCTGCCGTGGATATGTGCGGTGCTGAAGCAGTAGATGCCGCACTCCCTGAACTGCCGCTGCATGCGGTTACTGTGAGCACTGCTGCAGCTGTGAGTACGGCTGCGACAGGTTGAGAGGGCGACCGCGGCCTGTTCCATGACCAGGGCCGCCACGTCGGCATTCTGCTCGGACGCGTACGCGGCGATAGCCCAGTCGCGTAAACCGGCCGAGCGCCGCTCATGCCGTCGATAGCTCTCCTGGCCGGCGCCCGACCTCAGGCACGACGACGTGCAACACCGGCCAACACGTGGCCCTCGCGGTGTCTCATGACCGGCTCGGGCATCCACGCCCGCCAGGTGTGCGCCTCGGTGACGCCCGGCCCGACCAGATCCAGCCCGGCGAAGAACGACACGACGTCGGCAGGCGAGTGATTGTGCCAGTTCGCCGCAGTGTACTCAGCGGACATCCGCTTGCCGCGTATCTCGTCGTCATACCGTGCCACCGAGATGGCCAGGCAACTGCCTGGCGCGATGAGGCGCGCGTACCCCGCGTTCAGCTGCCGGGCGGCATGGGCTTCGAAGAAGTGCAGGACTGCGGCGAGGTTGAGGCCGACCGGCGCGGCCGGGTCGATGACGGCCCGCAGGTCCGGATACGCCAGGACGCCCAAGGGGTCACGCAGGTCCGCGGCCACGGCGGTCACGCCGCCGCTCGTGGCCAGCAGAGCGCGGGCGTGCGACAGCACCTCCGGGTCCAGGTCGGCGTAGGCGATCCGGCACTTCCCGGTTCGTCCTGACAAGCACCGTCACGATCACCTGGCCGGGCACCTGGGCCGAGATCGTCAACCAGGCCCCGGCCGTGCCGGTGGCAACGCCCGCCGTCCCGGCGAGCACCGTGGCGCAGGCGAACAGGACCGGCGTGCCGGTCGTGGTCGCCATCACCAGCGGCACGGTCACCGCGGTGACGGTCAGCGGCACGACGGCCGCCACGTCCAGCCCGGCCACCGCGATCGTGCCCTATCGGGCACGATCGCCGTCACGTACTCGGTCCCGCCGTCGTGGGCCTGGTCGGCGGCGAACCTGCCGTCCGGGCTGCACTTTGCTGCTGCACCACCCGTTCCCCGACCTTGCTTACCTACCTATATGCCACACGCGAGCGAGACGGCGGGCATGGGCAAGCTGCTATCGATGGCCTTCGCTTGACCTAGAGAGAGGGAGTCTGAGTTGCTCGTCAAGAGTCAGCCTGAGTCGCTCGTCCCTCTCTACCAGGTGCTCTAGCTCTACGAGGCTCTGCCCGGCTTGCTTGCGGAGGGCATTTACGCGGGCCCTCTGATTAAGCCTGTCGTCTACGTCAGCATAGGCATTCGACTCAAGTTCATTGGAGGCAGGTAGAGGGGGACCACCGAGCGCGTAGAACACTGCAAGCTCGACGCGAAGCTGAGCCTGCAAGGCGACGATTGACGATCGCTGAGAGTCGAGATGGAAAGGGCGGGCGGGCGCGGCGCACGCTATCGCCATCAGTAGGTCTGTTAGTCGACTGGCGTGCACGAGGCGTTGCAGCCTTATCTCAGCGACGAGGGCACGGCGCCGCTCGTCCATCTCCTCTGAGTGGGCGGCCCGGCCTTCGAGCACGGTGCGCCTTGCGTACATGACGGTGACGAGAGCACCAACTGCGGCGACTACGGTCGCGGCTGCTGCGATTACGTTCAGCACTCTCTGATCTTGCGCTTGATCTTGCGCTTCGAAACGGGCCGCTGGGGCATTAGGTCTCCGGGGTCAACGGCGCGCCGCAGGCGCGATGATGGCCCAGCCGGGCGTCGGTCGGCACCTGACAGGCTAACCATCGGGCAGGAACCCGGCGGCCCCGGCGAGTTGGTATCGTGCCAGCACCCCGCACCTCCGCAGGCAGTGGCACCGGTCTCATGCCCTGTGCGGCAGTGCCCGCGAGGCGGGCGCGGCCCCGCTGACCGATCATGCGCCTGGCGTGTCGGCGCGGGGCCTGCCCGGTGATTGTCGCTACCGTTGGCGGCATGATCCTCTGCCAGCTCTGCCGTACGTAGGTGACGGTAGCCGCCGCTGGCCTGTGTACCGGCGGCGCGATCACCGCGGCCGGAGCGGCCCCGCCAGCGCTCGTGCCGATGCATCATCTCAGGCTCACCACCGTGGACGCGGGCGACTTCGAGTCGCCGCACCCCGCCGAACCCGGTCAGACCTTCGACGGCCCGGCGGCCCTGTACTCGGTGACAGCGTCCACGACACACCTCATCCGCACCTTGCCGCTCCACGGCGGGGCAGCCTCGACCACCTATATCGCCAGTGCCGCGTCCTACTAGTGCAGGCTCGCGATCACCACCAGGAACTGGAGCAGCGCCGTGCATACGGCGATCACCGCGGTGATCGCCGCGAGCAGCGGCAGCCACCGCCTCCGCTTGGGCCGCCTTGACTTGTGACCTTTATCGACCATAATTTCAATCGCCGTTCTCTGAGGGATGGCAGCGAGGGACCCGGATGACCTTGCGAGGGGTGCCGGGTCCTTCGTGTTCTGTGGGTTGACAGCCGGAGATTACCTAGCCCACCTGCGGTAACGCAACGATGGCGTTACCGCACCAGGGAAGTGGCCTATTACAAATGCTCGGGGGGCGATCGGCGGCCGATTCAGGCCGATTCAGAGCCAGGGTGAGTCAAAGGTCAAGAGCCCGTCAAAGCCAAGCGGTGATTTACGGTGATTCATCGGTTTAACTGGCCTCTAAATTCTGGCCCACGGAAGGTGACGAAGGTCACACTATATGTCCTGAGCGCGGCGGCCCTAGCGGGGTCCCGACCACCCGCGCGCAGCGACCCTGCGGCACCCGGACTATGGTACGCCGATCGTGATCGACCCGGATCGGGTCCGCCGCCAACTCGAACTAGAATTCGCTTCATCCCCAGCGATGGCATCAGCGGTGCTATCTTGTGCCCGTGAGACCGCTGCCGCCGGAAACGCGCTCCGCCATCATCGCCGGACTGCGGAAAGGGCAGGCTTACAGAGAAATCTGTGACAGGCACCAGGTCAGCAAGAACGCCGTCTCGAAGATCGCGATAAAGGCCGGGCTCAGGAGAGGCGACCGGCTGGGCATGCTGACCACTGCCCAGGCAGCGGAGATTGTGTCCCGCTACCAGGTCGGCGAGAGGACCGGGGACATAGCCGCCGCGTTCGGCGTGTCACGCGACCTGATCCGGGAGACGCTTCACAGGCGCGGGGCCGATGCCCGCAACCCCGGCGCGGTGCCGCGTCCACTG
>Ga0302326_10026033_pt1 | contig 11841 bp, 5 predicted proteins | sample Palsa_T0_3_FD_202264 | JGI IMG/M metagenome (GOLD analysis project Ga0302326, IMG submission 202264) | Peat permafrost microbial communities from Stordalen Mire near Abisko, Sweden - Palsa_T0_3 | ecosystem: Environmental > Terrestrial > Soil > Palsa > Peat permafrost | place: Sweden: Abisko... | reverse complement strand
CACGCTGTCGAGCGGGGCCCCCACAACGCAACAGGTACCCGGCGCAACCTACTCGGTGGCGAGCGATGGAACGGGAACGCTCTCTTTCGGGACCGCTTCCACCTCCGCCCTACTGAGCGGCGGCAAGAACGTGTACGTGTCGGCGGATGGGAACGTGTTGATCGGCGGATCCACCGCGGCCGGATCGCACGACATAATGATCGGCGTGAAGGCCCTTGCCAGTCCCACGGCGTCGAGTTGGAATGGAACCATGTGGACCTCCGGCCTGCGGTATGAATCTGCCACTGGCCAACCGGCGTGGCTCGAGCATACCGGGTCGCTGGCGGCCCGCGTGGCTGGTTCCACCACAATCTACCGGCGTTTGAAAGCGCTCGGCGCCGGCGCGACGGATTTCACCGCGGTGAACCCGTACGCTTTGAACACCGGGGGCTCGCTTACGGTGGAATTGTCGCAAGTGGGCTTGGGAGCGGGTGGCACGTTTGTGGAAGCGGCGATCGACCCAACCGATCCGGGAGGCTTCGAAATCGATTTCGGCGCGCCCGTGACCGCATTGAGCGGCAGCGGCGTATTCCTGAATCCTCAAGGCGTGGCGAGTGCGGCCAGTTTCGCGCCAGCGGGCAACCCCATCTCTCCGGGTGAATTCATCGCGCTGTTCGGTACCGGTCTGGCAAAGAGCAACCAGACCGCCACGCCGCCTTATCCGGCCACGTTGAATGGCGTGACCGTGCTGATTAACGGCAAGGCCGCGCCCATCTATTTTGTAAGCGCGGGCCAGATCAATTGCCTGGTTCCCTACAGCACCGCGGGCGCGATTGCGACGATTCAGGTGCAGAATGGCGTGGGCAACTCGAACACCGTCACGGTCCCGGTGGGGGTCACCTCGCCTGGCATCTATTCGCTGGATCAATCCGGCACGGGCGCGGGAGCCATAGAGCACGCCAACGGCGCGGTGGTGAACGCGGCCAACCCCGCGGTTGCCGGCGAAACCGTGGTGGTGTACTTGACGGGTATGGGAGCGGTGACGCCCACCATCGCCGACGGTACGGCGAGCACGGGGAAGCCTCTGAACCAAACCGTGGTTCCGACGGCGTACGTTGCGGATCAACAAGCGACCGTGATCTTCAGTGGCCTGGCGCCGGGCTTTCCGGGGTTATACCAACTCAACGTGACCATCCCGATGTCGCTTTCCAGCACGGGAAATTTCCCGCTGGCGATCAGCACAGCGAACGCGTTCCACGATCAGGTTTATGTGGTGGTGCAGTAGGGGGCCATCGCGGTAATCGCTATGCTAGCCGCTCGTCGCGGGCCACGGCATGAATATGGAATTTGGAATTCGGAGTCCGCTGCAAAAGGTTCCCAAATCGGGGAATCCTTGCTGTCTAACACAGGGATCTCCCCGATTCGGTCTGTTGCAAATAAAGGTTTTAACCTCTTGGCCGACCGCTTTTGCGTAAACTATGACGTCCATCAGCAATTTCTTCTTGACTCCGGTATCAACCCGCCCTACAATCCACTCAATCATCAGTTGAGTCGGTTCTTGTATAGAGAGTTAGTTCTACGCAAAAGGGGAGAGGTTATGACACTGAGCCAACGGCTCATTCGCTTTGCTGTTTCCAATCGGTTCCTGGCTTTCGCCGTCTGCCTGGGGGTCGTCCTTAGTCTGAGCGCAACATCCGTTTGGGCGCAGACCAGTCAAGTTGGTACGGTCGTCGGAGTGGTAACCGACGAACAGAACGCGGCTGTTCCGGGTGCTGCCGTCAAACTGACTGATACCTCGACAAGCTCGGTTCTTGCGACTACAACCAACAACGATGGCCGTTACAGCTTCAGCTCGGTCCCGCCCTCAACATATAACATCAGCATCGTCAAGCAGGGTTTTAACACCTACGACGTGAACGGGCAGGCGGTGCAAATCAGTTCGGTGCTCACCATCAACGCCGTTCTCAAAGTTGGCTCCACGGCGACTACCGTGGAAGTCTCGGCCACCGCGGGCGCGCAATTGCAGACGATGAATGCCACGGTAGGCGCCAGCATCAACTCCGTCGCCCTGGCGAACCTTCCCAACATGAGCCGCGACGTGACCACGCTGGCGTTGGTACAGCCGGGTACCACGCTGAGCGGCCAAACCGCTGGCAGCGCCGCGGACGCCAATACTTACACTCTGGATGGCGCCAACATCACCGACGACATGTCGGGAAACGTCACCAGCTACCAGACGAATTTTGTCGGTCTGGGCGGAACCCAAACCAGCCAGGCTCCTTCGGGCGTGATTCCGACCCCCATCGAGAGCATCGAAGAGATCAGGGTCAATGTCAGCAACCAGACCTCCGACTTCAATAATTCATCGGGCGGGCAGATCCAGATGGCCTCCAAGCGCGGCACCAACGCGATCCACGGTTCGGCGTATATGTACTATTTCGATACCACTCTCGGGGCGGCCAATACCTGGAGCAACAACCACACGCCCGCAACCGTCAACGGCATCAGCTATGGGTATACGCCCCTGGTTTCCAACCACCGCACCCGGTATGGCGGCGCTCTCGGCGGGCCCATCGTTCCCAAGAATTTCCTGGGCGGCAAGTGGTATGCTTTCTTCAACTATGAAGCGCTGCGTTTCCCCAACGTCTCCAATACCGACCCAACCGTACCCTCGGTTCTGTTCAGGGCCGGCATTATTCAGGAGCCGAATACGCAGGGCGTGTACACGCCGTACAATATCGGTCCGGCGCCGGTGACAGTGAATGGCGTAACCTACCAGCCGGCCGTTTGTCCCGCGGGCGCCTGCGACCCGCGCGGCATCGGTATGAGCCCGCAAGTGACTAAGCTCTGGAACACGTATATGCCGCTGCCTAACAATCCGCTGGGCGGCGATGAGTACAACACGCAGGGACTTAATTCCACTCTCCGCCAGCCGTTGACTTCGAATAGCTACGTTGGCCGCATCGATCACGATTTCAACGACAAGTGGCACTGGTTCGCCAGTTACCGCGATTTCAAGCTGGTCAGTTTGACGAACGCCCAGTTGGATATCGGCGGCTTTTTCCCGGGCGACGTGCTGGGCAGCCCCAAGGCACTTTCCCCCCGTCCGCAGCAGCCATCGGTGTGGACTACCGGCCTCACCACCATCATTACTCCCACCACCACCAATACCTTTGTATTCGACTATCTGCGTACCTTCTGGCAGTGGTCCGACCAGAACGGTCCGCCGCAGTTTCCCGGGCAGGGCGGCGCGCTCGAAATCGGCGGCGAGAGTTCCAGTGCGCTGATTCCCTACAACGTGAATTCGCAGGGTATCCGGCAGCGGTTCTGGGACGGTCAGGATAAAGCCATCAAAGACGACTTGAGCATGCTCAAGGGCAATCACTTGTTTTCTTTCGGCGGCAGCTATCAGCACAATAACGATTACCATTCGCGCACGGATAACGGAGCCGGGGTGAACGACCAGGTCAGTTATCTCTCTACCAACTCGGGAATCAACTGGAGCTCCCCTGTCGCCAATGCGTACATCCCAACCTCGGTTGCGTCCGGCAGTATCACTGGCAGCACCGGTTTTGAGAGTTACTATGCCTATCTCACCGGCATGCTCAGTTCCACCCAGGTGATGTATACGCGCGCCTTGCCGAGCCTGTCCCCGCAGCCAATCGGGACTCCGGCGACGGACAGGTCGAATATCCCCAGTTACACCACTTATTTCAACGACTCCTGGCATATGAAGCCATCCTTCACCCTGACGTACGGGTTTGGATGGAGCCTCGAGATGCCACCCGTGGAAATGAACGGTAAGCAAGTGGAGTTGGTGGATTCCGACAATCAACCCATTAGCACAACCGCTTTCCTCGCCCAACGGCAGACGGCGGCGCTGCAAGGCGGATCGTACACGCCGGAACTCGGCTACTCCCTCATCGGGAACATAGGCAACGGGCCTAAGTACCCCTATAACCCGTACTACGGTGAATTCAGCCCGCGCGTATCCTTTGCGTGGAATCCACGCTTTAGCGACGGCATTCTGAATAAAGTGTTCGGCAGCGGCAAGACCGTGCTGCGTGGCGGATACAGCCGCATCTTCGGCCGGCTGAACGGCGTCGATCTGATCCTGGTACCGCTGCTCGGCCCCGGCCTGTTGCAAGGCGTCACTTGCGTCAATCCCCTCAGCACCGGAGCCTGTGCGGGCAGCAACGTTGCCACTCCGCAAACTGCCTTCCGCATTGGGCCGGATGGGCTGGTAGCCCCGTTGGCGGCGGCTTCGCCCACCTTTCCGCAGCCGTTCTTCCCCGGCGTAGGGTCGAATCCGGAAAGCGTGGATGCCAACACTCTCGACCCGAATTTCAAACCGGACCGCACCGATCAATTCACCCTCACTGTCCAGCGCGAGATCAACTCGCATATGCATCTGGAAGTGGGCTATATCGGGAAGATCATCAGGAACGAATTTGTTGAGCTCAACCTGGATTCGGTGCCCTATATGACCACGTTGAGCGGCCAAGCCTTCTCAGCCGCGTATGCGCAGGTATTCCAGCAGATGTTCTTCAACGGCCAGAGCGCGGCGAACGTTACCGCGCAGCCCTTCTTTGAAGCGGCGCTGGGCGGGTCGGGATCGGCCTACTGCGCGGGTTATTCGAGTTGCACAGCCGCCTTGGCATCCAAGAACACTGCCCTGTTCAAGGAGACCGCGGTAAGCGACATCTGGACCGCTATGACCAAAGCGCCTAGCTGGACCTTGGGCCGTACCATATTCAGCCAACCGGTTCCGGGCAGCACCACACCCCAAGCCACCTCGGCAGACTTGAGTACCAGCTTGGGCTATGGCAATTACAACGCCTTATTCGTCAGGCTGCAGACCACCAGTTGGCATGGCCTGACCGCCATCCAGAACTTCACCTGGGGCAGGGCGTTGGGCACGGGGTTTCAAGTGCAGGCCACCAGCTCCAACACGGCCCTGACGCCGTTCAACCTTGGCGCCGATTACGGTCCGCAAAGTTACGACATCAGGTTCATCTACAATACGGCGATATACTACTCAAGCCCGTATTTCAAGGCCCAAAAAGGCGTGCTCGGACACATTCTGGGCGGCTGGACCATCGCTCCGTTGTTCACCGCGCAGAGTGGATCTCCCACCTCTGTGAGCTACAGCGAAGGCAGTTGCACGGGTTGCGAGGCATTCGGTGAAGTGACCACGCCCGGAACCAGCGCGTTCAGCAGCAACGGGGAAGCTGCCGTGGGCGCTGCTCCCTACACCGGTAACGTCGCGACGAGGTACAACGAATACTTTACCGGCACCAACGGCAACAACGTGGTTGAAGGCGCGCAGTCCGTCGCTACCAAGACTCCAGCCTATGGTCTGAACATATTCCAAAATCCGGCGCAGGTTTGGTCGGAATTCCGGCCCTGCGTGCTGGGATTGGATACTCGCTGTTCGGCCGGCACGGGCATACGCGGTCTTCCAACCTGGAATGTCGACACCAGCGTTACGAAGGATATCGGCATCTATAAGGAGCGCGTCAGCGCCAGAATTTACATTCTAGTTACTAACACGCTGAACCACTTCCAGCCGAGTACTCCCACCCTCAACCTTACCACCCCGAATTCGTTTGGCCAGATCACCAGCCAAACCAACACGCCGCGTAACATGGAGTTCGGACTTAGGCTGGGCTGGTAAGGCTCTAAGCTACCTACCTGTGACTGCAAAGGCCGGGAGATCCAGCGGTTCGCCGCTGGGACTCCCGGCTTTTTCGTTCAATGCGGGATTTCGTATTTCCCCCAGAACCGCCGTTCTGCCGCACCGCCCTCCACCAGCGCCTCGACCCGGCGCGCCCGTGCCTGGCGATGTGGCGGCCCTCAGTTGTCGGAATTAGTCGCGGCGTTCCGTGACAGCTCTTGCAGGCCTCAGTACACGGCTAGCGGGAATATAAGAATCACTCGCCCCCGCTTTATTGAATGGGAGCTATAAGTAATTTTTTCTTGACGCTGCTCTGAACCTGCCATAGAATCCTTCCAATCGTCATTTGTTGTTAGCCCGCATATCTCACTACGTTTCGCAGCGAAGCGTGTGAGAAGGCTGTGGATAGGAAAGGCGCACGCCGCTCAGTTAGCGGACGCGCACCTGGACACTACGTCGAGCCCGGCGAACGAGCGTAATCAAACAGACACAACCTTGTCCGGCCCCAGCAGCAAGCTGGTCAGATATGCGGGCTAATCCTACGTTCCGGTTCTTGTAAGGGGGATGGGTTATGAAACGGAGCCAACGGCTCACTCGTTTGGGTGTATCTTATCGGTTCCTGGCCTTCGCAGTCTGCCTGGGAATCGTCCTCAGTCTGAGCGCGGCATCCGCTTGGGCGCAAACCAGTCAGGTTGGCACGGTTTCCGGCCAAGTAACCGATGAGCAGAAGGCGGCTGTGCCGGGTGCGGCTGTTAAACTCACGGATATCTCGACGACCGCGCATATCGAGACCACCACCAACAACGACGGGCGCTACGTCTTCAGCTCAGTCACGCCCGGAACGTATAACATCAGCTTCGTCAAGCAGGGTTTTAGCACCTACGATGTGAACAGGCAAGCGGTGGAGATCAGCGCGGTGCTCACTATCAATGCCACTCTCAGGGTGGGCTCCACGGCGACCACCGTGGAAGTCTCGGCTAGCGCGGGCTCGCAATTGCAGACCATGAACGCCACGGTAGGCGGCTCCCTCAACAACGACGCTCTTGCCAAACTGCCCAACATGAGCCGCGATGCAGCCACATTGGCGCTACTGCAGCCGGGCACCACGCCGGGCGGCCAGGTCGCTGGAAGCATGGATGACATGAATACCTACACTCTGGATGGCGCCAACATTACCGACGACATGGCCGGGAATGTCACCAGTTACCAGACGAATTTTGTCGGTCTGGGGTCGACCCAAACCGGCGGCGCTCCGTCGGGCGTGATTCCGACTCCCCTCGAAAGCATCGAAGAGATCAAGGTCAACATCAGCAATCAGACTTCGGACTTCAACAATTCGTCGGGCGGGCAGATCCAGATGGCTACCAAGCGGGGTACCAACCAGATCCACGGTTCTGCGTATATGTACTATTTCGATACCACCATCGGGTCGGCCCGTTCGTGGAGCGCCAACCACACTCCCGAGACTGTCAACGGTATTGCCTATGGGTATACGCCGATCGTTTCCAACCATCGCGACCGCTTTGGCGGCGCTCTGGGCGGCCCCATCCTGCCCAAGAATTTCCTGGGCGGCAAGTGGTATGCCTTTTTCAACTATGAAGGCTTTCGTTATCCCTCCGCCGGTTCGTACGATCCCAGCGTACCCACGCCGCTGTTAAGGGCTGGTGTGATTCAGGTGCAGAACGCGCAAGGGACTTACCAGGCGTATAACTTGAATCCGAGTCCGGTGACAGTGGCTGGCGTGACCTATCCGACGGCAATTTGCCCGGCAGGCGCCTGCGACCCGCGCGGCATCGGCATCAGCTCGATCGTCAATAAGATTTGGAGCACGCAAATACCGATGCCTAACAACCCTCTGGGCGGCGACCAGTACAACACGCAGGGATTTCTGAGCACCCTCCGCACGCCGTTGACTTCCAACAACTATGTCGCGCGCATCGATCACGATTTCAACGACAAGTGGCACTGGTTCGGCAGCTACCGCGACTTCAAGCTGGTCAACCTGACGTCCAACCAGGTGGATATCGGCGGCGTGTTCGCGGGCGACACGCTGGGCCTTCCGAAGGCCGTCGCCCCCCGGCCCCAACAGCCATCGGTGTGGACCTCTGGCCTCACCACTACGATTAATTCCACCACCACCAATACCTTCGTATTCGACTATCTCCGCACCTTCTGGCAGTGGTCCGACCAGAACGGCCCGCCTTCGCTTCCCGGGCTGGGCGGCGCGGTGGAAATCGGCGGCGAGAGTAGCTCCCCCGGTTTGATACCCTACAACGTGAATACGCAGAGCACCCGGCAGCGCTTCTGGGACGGTCAGGATAAAGCCATCAAAGACGACCTTTCCATGCTGAAAGGCAATCACCTGTTCTCTTTCGGCGGCAGCTATCAGCGTAATTTCGATTACCATTCGCGCACCGACAACGGGTCCGCGGTGAACGACCAGATCAGTTACCTTTCCACTTCTTCAGGATTTAACTGGACGTCCCCGGTCAATTACATTCCGACTTCGGTCCCATCTTCCAGTTACTCCAGTTGGGAGAGCCTCTATTCCGAGGTCCTCGGCATGATCAGTTCCACTCAGCTGATGTATACGCGCGCGCTGCCGAACTTATCCGTGCTGCCTATTGGGACTCCGGCGACGGACAAGTCCATTATCCCAAGTTACACCACTTACTTCAACGACTCCTGGCATATGAAGCCTTCCTTTACCCTGACATACGGGTTCGGATGGAGCCTCGAAATGCCGCCCTATGAGCTACAGGGCAAGCAAGTGCAGTTGGTGGATGCCAATAACGAGCCGATCGTCGCGAACGATTTCCTCGCCCAGCGCGAAGCTGCTGCGCTGCAAGGCGGGTCGTACGCCCCACAGCTTGGCTACACCCTCATCAGAAATGTGGGCAGCGGGCCAAAATACCCATACAATCCTTACTATGGTGAATTCAGCCCGCGCGTATCTTTTGCGTGGAATCCGCGCTTCAGCGACGGCGTTCTGGGCAAAGTGTTCGGCACTGGCAAGACCGTGATCCGCGGCGGATACAGCCGCATCTTCGGGCGCCTGAACGGCGTGGACCTGGTGCTGGTTCCGCTGCTCGGCCCCGGCCTCTTGCAGGGGGTCACTTGCGTGAACCCACTTAGTAACGGGAGCTGCGCAGGGAGCGGCGTGGCGACTCCGCAAAACGCGTTCCGCATTGGGCCGGATGGCTTGGTAGCTCCACTGGCGTCGGCTTCCAACACGCTGCCGCAGCCGTACTACCCCGGTGTGGGGGCGAATCCGGAAAGCGTAGATGCCGACACTCTGGACCCGAATTTTAAACCGGACCATACGGATCAATTCACTATCACCGTGCAGCGCGAGATCAACTCGCACATGCATCTTGAAGTGGGCTATATCGGGAAGATCATCAAGAACGAATTCATGGAGGTCAACCTCGATTCAGTTCCCTATATGGAGACCCTGAACGGCCAAGCTTTCTCCAGCGCGTACGCTCAAGTGTTCCAGCAGATGTTCTTCAACGGCCAGAGCGCCGCTAACGTCACGGCTCAGCCATTCTTTGAAGCGGCGCTGGGCGGAGCCGGCTCAGCCTACTGCGCGGGTTATTCCAGCTGCACCGCGGCCCTGGCATCTAAGAACACTGCACTGTTCAAAGAGACTGCCGTAAGCGACATCTGGAACGCCATGACCAAAGCGCCTAGCTGGACTTTGGGCCGCACCGTATTCAGCCAACCGGTGGCGGGCAGTACCTTGGGCCAGGCAACCTCGCTGCTCACTACGACCAGCCTGGGCTTCGGCAATTACAACGCATTATTCGTCTCACTGCGGACCACTAACTGGCATGGTCTCACTGCGATCTCCAACTTCACTTGGGGTAGAGCTTTGGGCACGGGATTTGCAGATCAATCCACCAGTTCCCAAACTCCGATGGACGCGTTCAATATCCAAGGCAACTACGGTCCGCAGGGTTTCGATTACAAGATCCTTTACAACTTATCGATGTATTACACGGAGCCATTCTTCAAGGGCCAACACGGTATTCTGGGACACCTGCTGGGCGGCTGGACAATCTCTCCATTGTTCCAGGCGTCGAGCGGCGGCCCCTCGAAGGTGACCTACACCGAAGGCAACTGCACGGGCTGCGAGGGGTTTGGTGAAGTGACTACGCCTGGAACCAGCGGCACGGGCGGCTCGGCGGAAGCTGCTGTCGGCCTCTTACCGTACACCGGCAACCCGTCCACGAAATACAACATTTACCCTACCGGCACCCAGGGCAACAATCTGGTGGAGGGCGTCGCGGCCGTCGGCACCAAGACGGCGGGCTACTATGGCCTCGCTGCATTCAGCAATCCAGCGGCGATTTGGGACGAATTCCGGCCCTGCGTGCTCGGATATGATACGAGCTGCGGCGGCGGCGGCGGCCTGCGTGGTCTTCCCACCTGGAGCCTTGACGCGAACGTCATTAAGGACATCGGAGTCTATAAGGAGCGGATAGGAGCACAATTTTACTGGCTGGTTACTAACGTTCCCAACCACTTCCAGTCCAGCGGCCCCAGCCTTAGCCTCTCAACCCCGACGACGTTTGGTCAGGAAGGCGGCGGCGGCTCACCGCGGAGTATGGAATTTGGTCTCAGAGTCCACTGGTAGGTAAGGGCTTCGCCGTCGATATCCCTGCGGGATATGGGAGTCAGAAGGCAGGAGTCAGGAATCAGAAGGCCGGGAGATCCAAGCGGTTGGTTGCTGGGTTCTCCCGGCCTTTGGTCTTAGCGACGGCCACGGAAGCCGCTGCGTCCGCGGAAGCCGCCATTGTAACCGCGGTTTACAATCGCAGGCCGGTTATAGCCATAGCCCCCGTAGCCACCACCCCATCCGAATCCAACTCCTACCGAGGAGCCGTAGACGGGCGGGGCGACGTACGCTGGGTACGGCGCTGCATAGTAGGGATTGTAGGCGGGATAACCGTACGGCACGTACGGCGCCGGGCCAACGTATACCGGCGCTCCGATCGAGACTCCGAACCGGACCCGGGCATCTGCCTGTTTGGGCGTAGCGAACGCCAACACGGCAGTCAAAGCAATTAATGGAAGTCCAATCTTTTTGATCATCTTTCCACCTCCACACGTATAGACGCGGTGGCGCCAGGGTGGAATGAAAAGGTGTGTAAATGTGTAGGAGGCTGGCCGAAAACATTACTTGACGGGATTTGGGGCCATTTTCACAATATCGATGTCGCCGATTCGAACCCTTAGAAACACGCGGTGTGCGGGCGGTGGCGCGGAAGCCAAAAGGCTCTCCCCCATGTGCAGGTGCGTGCGGTACTTTCCGTCGTACTCGCTGTATACATCGCCCACCTTGCAGCGGGCGTCGATGGCATACTGCGCAGGGTCATCGAGCTGGACTACGATGGAACCGGTGCGAGCCGTGGCGTCGATATCGCCGCCTATGTCGTACAGAATCACGTCGCCGTCGCCGTGATGGACGATGAGGTGAGAATCCCGCGGGACCATGATGCGGTAATTCATGTCTGCATCGGTGGCGCCGCTGACTTTGCGCACGAAGTAATTGCGGTGAGGCAGCGTGGTCGTGATCACCAGCTCGTTGCCCGAACGCTTCTCGGTTTTGAGGGTAATGCGCTCCAATTTGGCTTTCTCACGGTCTTTGTACTTGTCCGTCGCATCCGCGTAGTCGAAGCGCGTGAGCGTGACCTGGACTTGCGGCTGATCCCAGCCTTCGATATTCAATTCGCCCACGCTTCCCTCAAAGCGGATGGTTCCGCCCGCGGCGAAATCCACCTTGCCGGTGGTGACCACCTGGACATGCTGCAGGGGCGTTTTCGGAAGCAGCGGCAGGCAAAGCGCCAGCGCCAGAGGGGCGAACTTACGGATCATATATCCTTATAATCGCACGGGCGCTGGAACGCTTTCGGGATTTCCTGGCAAGGTTGCGAGATCCAAGGCCGAAAAGCCCAGGCCTTCCGGCCGGTTGGCAACCTGAAGCACACCCTAGCGGCCAGGGCTCTCTCTGGACTGCACGTGCGGCGGCTGGTGTATCCTGGTTTTCTCATGCAACTCAAGCTTATCCCCCTCGAAATTCCCGAAGGCGGGAATGTGATTCTGGGCCAGTCGCACTTCATCAAGACCGTGGAGGATATTTACGAGGCCATCGTGAACACCGTGCCGCAGATGAAGTTCGG
>Ga0302326_10026030_pt1 | contig 11841 bp, 10 predicted proteins | sample Palsa_T0_3_FD_202264 | JGI IMG/M metagenome (GOLD analysis project Ga0302326, IMG submission 202264) | Peat permafrost microbial communities from Stordalen Mire near Abisko, Sweden - Palsa_T0_3 | ecosystem: Environmental > Terrestrial > Soil > Palsa > Peat permafrost | place: Sweden: Abisko... | reverse complement strand
CGCCACCCGGGCGAACGAACGCGTGATGAGGATGACCGGCATGAGAACGACGGAGAGGAGCGCAAGAAGACGACGGAACGAATCCACGCCGGCCATCGAAGAGGATGGCAGGCGCACAGCGTGGGAGGGACGGTAGGGTATCGACTGACGAGGTGGGTGCGCGGAAGGGCGTCATGTCGACGTTCGAGATTTCGGTGCCGGACATCGCTCGAGCATTTCCGCGCTCGAGAGTGGGTGGCCTCGTGGTATCGTGCCCGTCCCGTCGCCCCAAGGCGAGGACCGAGCTTGACGCCCTTTCCGCGCCTCGACTAGCTTCCGCCGTCGTCTCACGTGAGTTCGCGTGGCTCACTCCCCGGAGTCGTGCGCCGTGATCCGTTGCCCAAAATAGGGAGAAGGCCGACACGATGACCCGTTCAATCCTGGCCGCGCTCGCCGCCACAATCGCCGTCACCATCCTGGCGGGCACCGGCGGATGCAACTCCACCGGCGTCGGGGATCCCTGCACGCCGGAAGCGGAGTACAGCCCTGCCTTTCTCGGCTTCGACGTCGCCGAGGTCAACGTCGAGGAGAAGAGCTTCCAGTGCGAGACGCGCCTGTGCCTGGCCAACCATTTCGAGGGCCGCGTGAGCTGCCCCTACGGGCAAGCATCCACGGGAACTGCCGCTGGCACCACGGCCTATGACGGAACGCACCAACCGTGTGAGTTGCCTGGAACCGGAGGCACCGATGTGCCCGTCGACGGCGTGGATACGACCACGGGTCTGGTCGACAGCCCGCCCGACGTGCTGCCGCCGCAGCCCGGCGCGGTGTTGCCCAATTGCACCGACCGCACCGCGGCGCAGGCCGTTTACTGCTCCTGCCGCTGCGCGAACGTGGACGGCCAGACCAACGACGGCTCCAACTATTGCTCGTGTCCTACGGGCTTTTCGTGCACGCAGCTGGTCAGCTCGGTCGGCCCCGGAACGGATCCCAACCTGGTCGGCGCCTACTGCATCAAGAACGGGACCGCCTACGACCCGAACAACTCGTGCGTCGTGCAGTGCAGCGCCACCGTCGGCGGCTGCGGAGCGGCGCAAGGCGTGAATTGACGTCGCGGACCGCGCTCGGCCATCGGGCCGAGCTCGCGGTCGCGGATTACCTGGTGGTGCGAGGTTTCTCCATTCTCGGGCGCAACGTGCGGCTGGGGGCGCTGGAGCTCGACATCGTCGCTCGCCAGGGTTCCCTGGTCGCAGTGGTGGAGGTGCGGACGCGGGGAAGGACGTCGCACCAAGGCCCTTTCGAGAGCGTCGGCGCCAGCAAGCGCGCCAGGCTTCGCCGTGCCGTGCAGCGCCTGTGGCGGGAGACGCTCGAAGCGATGAAGGACGTGGAGCGGGTGCGCATCGACGTGGCGGCGGTGACCTTCGAGGGGGGTGAGACCCGCGTGGAGTACGTGGAGGGGGCCATCGGTTAGAGCACCGAAGAAATCCTCGGTCCTGCGACATGCTCGGCGCTCGCGCCTCGCTCACCCGTCCAGCGTGAGCCGCATGGCGTCCCGCACGCGCCCCAGCGCCGCCGTCGCCTCCTCCTTGGCGCCGCGGTCGAGCGCATCGACGGCCCGGTCCAGCTCGTCGAGCTGCTTCTTCTCGAGGCCGCGCAGCCCGGAGACCATCTGCGTGAACGTATCGAAGAAGTCTTGCAGCTCGTCGCCTTTGCGAAGCCGCGCTTCGACGCGCAGGTTGCCGCGACCCACCTGCAGGAGAAGGCGCTTCATCTTGTAGACCGGGCCGGCCACCTTGTGGGTGAAGTAGATGCCCAGAAGGCCGATGAGCACGACCATGAGCGCCAGGCCCCCCACCAGCGAGCCTAGGACCACCTTCTGCCGGCCGATGAGGAGCGCCTCGTTGGCGGCGATGGCCTCCTGGTGCTGGGCGATGTTCCGGTCGTGCTCGTCGGCCTCTTTGCTGAACTCGCCGAGCAGCTCGGGACTGTCGGGCGCGAGGTCCTTGATGTTCATGCGGCTGACCTCGGAGACCTTCTTGCTCTCTTCCGAGACCTTGCTGCTCTGCTCGACGACCTCGGCGCTCTCCTCGACCATCTTGCGCGTGGTCGTGTAGAGAACCGCGCCCATCAGCCCGCTGATGACGAGAGCCACGAGGACCAGGAAGCCCGTGTATTTGAGCTGGAATCGCGAGTCGAGCAGGTAGTTTCGCGCGCTGCGCTTGTGCGCACCCGGCGGCTCGGAGGCGGAGATGGCGGCGGTGGTCGGCATGACGAATCCTCACCTGAAATTCTGAGCAAAAAGCTCCGCGGCGCGGGCCGCGACGACGCCCATGAGCTGGTCTTCCGACGCCGTGTCACCGGGGCGCGCTCCCGGCATGCTGGCCCCCGCGGGAATCTCGCCGCGCAGGTCTTTTCCAGGGTAAGAGAATACCGCGATCTTCACCATTACGCGCAAATTGCCGCTCGTGTACTCGAACTTGTCGACGCTCACGGCCAGGTAAAAGCCCTTCAAGCTTCGCCGTGCGATGGCGCTCCTCGCGTCGGCGTTGGATTCGCCCGAGGGGGCGAGCTGGTACTCACCGAGCTGGGCGAGCTTGGCGGCGATGGCGTCGTGGACGATGCGCTCCACGTCGCCTGCCGACCGGGACGAGCTATTGGTCACCGGCGAGATGGAGACGTAGTACTTGGCGCTCGCCACCGCGGGAGGGTTGCCGCCGCCGCCCCCGCTTCCGCCGTTGACCGCGTCGATGGCACGCTGGAGCGCCGTCTTCACGCCGTCGTTGGCCTCCGACGACAGGTGCCGCTGCATGCAATCCAGCGACGCCGCACGGGCGAGCTTTTTCAGCGCCACGGCCACGGCCTGACGGACCACGATGCTGGGATCGTCGAGGCCGCCGCAGAGCGGGCGGATGGCGCCGTCGTCGTTGGTCGCCCCGAGCGCCAGCGCCGCATTGGTACGCACGCGAAAATCGTCCGGTTGCCCCGCTGCGGGCGGGTAACTCAACTGGTCGCTGAGAAACTGGAGCCGACTGTCGGCCACGGCCAACGAGGAGACCGTGACCAGCCACGCGACCACGACCATCCGGAGGACGAGCCGCGCCACAATTTCGAGGATACCATCAAGAGCGCGTGCAGAGAGACATTCGGCTCGCGGTCATCTCGTTCGCGCTCGCTCTCGCTCTCGCGGCCTCGCTCGCCCTCGTCCCTTTCGCCGCGTTCGCTTCACCTCGCTCACCTGCCAACCGCGTGCGCGTCAAAGGCACCGCGCGCATTGACGCGCAGGCCGGACGCTACGCGGGAAAGCTGGTCCTCTCGGGGACCGTGCTCGATGACGCGGCGCACCCCATCGCCGACGCCCGCCTGACCGTGGGCATCGAGCGGGCCATCTCGCCCGGCGGCACGGCGACGCTCACCGGCGCCTCCCCCGAGTCGTGCTCCGACGGCGCGCCCCGCCCGATGCTCGAGCGGCTCCAGCGGCTCGAGCGGGGGGACCTTCTGTCTCTTCCTACCGACGCCGCGGCCCGCTTCTGCGCGCGTCTCACCTTGCCCACCGATCGCTACGTCGTTCATCTGGAGTCGCAGCCCACGGCACTGGTCGACGGCGCACGACTGGACCTCGCCGTCGATCTCGCCCTCGAGCCGGTGACGCTGCGCTTCGATCCCGAGCGCTCCCTCCTCTCGCTCGACGACGAGGGCACCGGCCTCGAGGTGGTGGCCTCCACCGAGGACGACGGCGTGACCACGGCGGCCGTGGGGATCCCGCTGGTCCTCGCCAACGAGGTGGGGACGACCCTGGCCTCGGCCATGACCAACGCGTCGGGCCGCGCGCGCTTCACCGTCGACGCCGCGCGCCTCGGGCCGCCCGGCAAGGGGGAGCTCCGTGTGTCCTTTTCCGGGAGCAGCGACGCCGGCCCGAGCACGCACGCCATGCCCATCGAGCGGCGCACCCGCGTGGCCCTCTCGTCGAGCGACGCGGTGGACGGCGCGCTCCCCGTGGGATCGCCGGAAGACGGAGTCGCCCTTGCTGTGCGCGCGGAGCCTCGCTGCGCCCCACGAGGGTGCACGGGCTCCCCGACAGGCACCATCGAGGCGCGCCTCGGGGAGGCCATCGTGGGCGCGGCGCCGCTCGATCGAGGGAAGGCGCGCCTGGTGCTGTCGTTCGCCATGCCGGCCTCGAACGAGGCGGCGCTACGCCTTCGTTACGTCCCCGATGCGCCCTGGTATCAGCCGGGCGGCGAGCTGGCGCTGACCCTCCCGATGCGTGCGCCCAGCCCATGGAAGAAGGTCCCCCTCGCGCTGGCGGGTCTGGCGGTGATCGCGTGGCTGGTTCTGGCGCGCCTGCCGCTGAGGGCGCCGGCGACCCTTGCGCCCGGAGGCGCCGGACCGCCGGACCTCCCTCCCGAGGCGCGGGTCGAGCTCGTGCGCGCCGGTCCCGCCGCCCGCGGCTGGACGGGCCGCGTCCGCGATGCCCACGACGGGTTTGCCCTGCCGCGGGCTCGCATCGCCATCGAGCGTCCCGGGTTTCATTCGACGGAGCGGATGGCGCAAGCGATGTCCGACCCGGCGGGGGCCTTCGTTCTTCCCCCCGTCGAGGCGCGGCCCGGCGACGTTCTCTACGCCGAAGGGGCGCTGCATGCGACGCTCCGGCATCCGCTTCCTCCGGCGGGCGAGCTCGACGTGGCGCTCGTCCTCCGCAAGCGCGCCGTCCTCGATCGCCTGGTCGCCTGGGCTCGCCGCCGCGGCAAACCGTTCGACGCGCAGCCAGAGGCCACCCCTGGTCACGTGCGACGTGCCGCCGCCGCCGAGCTCGCAGTCGCACTCTGGGCAGACGCCGTGGAGCGAGCGGCCTACGGCGCAGGGGTGGTGAACGAAGAGGCCCAGCGCGAGGTCGATCGCCTGGCCCCGATCGATCCGGCCGACCCAGCTCTTCCTTCGGGCCGGCCCCGCCGTCCCCCGCCGCGCGCCGGACCACGTTGACGGCGCTCGCCCCGGGTCCCTATAGTCGCGGCCCCGTGGGGACCCGCGGAACCCGCCCATGACCACAGTCGCCATCGTCATCGCGCTCGTCGTCGTCGCGGTCACCGTACTTCTCCTCGCGCGCGGACGGGGCGCCGCGCAGCTTCAGGCTCCGCCGGCGGCGCGCTCGCTCGAAGCGGTATCGCCCTCGAGTCCGAAGACGTCCCCGACCGCGACGAAGCCGGAGTCCGCGCCTCCCCCTCCCGAGGCGGAGCGTCCCCGGCGCCCCCTTCCGACCGGCGGCGCGCTCGCGCCCGAGCCGGCGGCCGGTCCGGCGACGGCCCACGAGCCCAAGTCTCCGCCTGTCGCCGCTCCTGCGCCGACGCGAGCCCCCAAGGACATGGCCGTCCTGCGCAAGGGCCTGGCCGCGACGCGCGGCGGGTTCATCGCGCGCCTCACCGCGCTTTTCCAGGGCAAGAAAGAGATCGACCCGGCCATTCTGGAGCAGGTGGAAGAGGTGATGCTCGCCAGCGACGTCGGTCCCAAGACGACCCAGGCCATCCTGGGGCGCCTGCGGGAGGCCCTGCAGCGGAACGAGCTCCGCGACGCCGACGCCGTGTGGGCCGCGCTCCGCGCCGAGGCCACGCGAATCCTGGGCATCGGGGGCGGCCCCATCCGGATTTCCTCCGCCACGCCGACCGTCGTGCTGATGGTGGGAGTCAACGGCGTCGGAAAGACGACGACCATCGGCAAGCTGGCCACACGCTACAACGCGGCCGGCAAGAAGGTGGTCCTGGCCGCGGGCGATACCTTTCGCGCGGCGGCCGTGCAGCAGCTCGAGGTCTGGGGGAGGCGCGTCGGTGCCGAGGTGGTGCGCGGCAAGGAGGGCGCGGACCCTGGCGCGGTGGCCTTCGACGCGACGACCCAGGCCAAGGCCAGCGGGGCCGATCTGCTCCTGGTCGACACCGCCGGTCGCCTCCACACCAAGGCACCGCTCATGGACGAGATCAAGAAGGTGCGAAAGACCATCGCCAAGGCGCTCGACGGCGCTCCCCACGAGACGTTCCTGGTGCTCGACGCGACGACCGGCCAGAACGCGCTGACCCAGGCGGCCATGTTCAAGGAGGCGCTCGACCTCACCGGCATCGTCTTGACGAAGCTCGATGGAACGGCGAAAGGGGGTATCGTGCTCGGCATCTGCGACGAGCTCGGCGTGCCGGTCCGCTACGTCGGCCTCGGTGAGCGCGCCGAGGACCTGCGCGAGTTCGACGCCGAAGACTTCGTCGAGGCTTTGTTTGGTAAGGGAGAAGAGGAGTCCGCGGCGGCATAGCGCGCACTTGGTGGGACTGCGGGGTACTTACGAACTGCGGTGGTACTTAGGACCTATGGGGCGCTGACGGGCGCAAACGGGCGCAAACGGGACAGTGAGCGTTGGAAAAGAACCGAGTGATAGAATCCCAGGAATTCCCGTTGCTCCGCCGAAATTGCGCATGATATAGTCCCGCTCTCTTTTGCTCTAGGCCTGATTCCCCAGCAGTTCTCATAGTTTACATGCGGCTCGTCGTGATGGATGTTCACGGCGGTCGCGCTCGCTGCGGCGGACGGGCGCGCGGTTCGACAACGCCCTCGAAGGATGCGGAAGGGGTAGCAATGAAGCAGGCTCGCAGGTGGCTTCTACTCGCGGCAGCCCTCGTGGTGTTGCCACAAGCGGCGTACGCGCAGAAGAAGCCCCCCAAAGGAGGCGCCGCCGCCCCCGCCTCCGCTCCAGCGAGCGGTGACGCAACACCCGTGTCCGCCGACGCCGATGCACCGGCGACCGCGGCCCCGGTACCTCCCGCGACCGGGGATCAGACTCCGGCAACTCCTGCCCCGGGAGGCGATCAGGGGGGCATGGACATCTGCCAGATCACGCCGGATGCCCCGCAATGCACGGCCGCCAAGGAGATCAACTTCGGCGAGGAGGCCAAGAAGAAGGTCCACGCCGAGGTGTACGCCGTCGAGCAGCAGTACGTCATCAAGGCTCAACGGCTGGAGATCATGCCGTACTGGGCGTTCACTCTGAACGACCAGTTCGTGAGCCACGACGCTCCGGGCCTGGCTCTCAATTATTACATCACCCAGGTCCTGGCAGTCGGCGTCAACGGGAATTGGTACGGTGGGTTGAACGCCAACTCCGATTTCAACTTTCAGAACCGGCGCGCCGCGCGAGTCGCCGTCCCCCTGAACGACTACCAGGCCTCGGGGGACCTCAATTTCACCTACGTGCCGATGTACGGAAAGTTCGCCGGCTTCGGCGACTTCATCTTCAACTACGACGCCTTCCTCGAGGGCGGCGTCGGCTTGATCCGCACCGAGCCCATCCCCGTCATCGACCCCGACAATCGCAAATTCACCTGGAACAACCTGGTCAACTTCGACGTGGGGATTGGCGTGCGCATCTTCTTCACGCGCTGGCTCGCCGCGGTCATCGAGGTGCGCGACATCATGTTCTTCGACAAGCTCGAGAACCTCACCATCGCCAGCGGTTCCACCACGTTATCCATCAACAATCCCAACAACCCGCTCAACCCCAGCACCTGGTACAGCGATAACCACCCCTTCACGAACGACGTGCAGCTCCAGGTGGGCGTCTCGCTCTTCCTGCCGACGTCGTTCGAGTACCGGTTGCCCAAGTGAAAACGGAGACGAGGACGGCGATGCGGCGTTTCGTCAGGGCGGTTTTGGCCTCGATCGCGGTGGTGGGCGCGCTGTCGACGGCGAGCACGGCACGGGCGCAGGAGCTGGAGCTCACGGGTCCCCTTAAAGGTGCCCCCGCGGCTCGGCATCTGCGCCTCTACCGGCAAGGACGTCTCGAGCTGGCGCCGACGGCGTCGTTCACCTTGCTCGACGAGTACCGGCGCACCATCCTCCTGGGAGCGCGCCTCAACTACAACATCACGGACTGGATCGCGATCGGGGTGTGGGGTGCCGACGGGGCCATCACCTCCGACACGAGTCTGGCCACGGAGATCAACAATCCCGTCACCGGCGCGCCGCGCGACGTGTTGACGGCGATCAACGTCAACCACTCCAACGGCACCTACCCGTACGGCGGGTACGAACCGTTCACCAACCAGACGGCCAAACTGAACTACGTGATCGCCCCGCAGGTCACCTTCATTCCCTTCCGCGGGAAGCTCGCCATCTTCAACAAGATCTTCGTCGACGCCGACTTCTACATCGCCGCCGGAGGCGCGCTGGTGGGCATCCAGGAGCGAGGCGACTGTGGCGCCAGCGGGCAGATCGCCTGCACCGCCCCCAACTCCTTCGACCTGACCTCGAAGACGAAGGTCGCGCCCACCGGGAGCGTCGGCTTCACGTTCTATCCGGGCGACTGGTTCTCCATCGGTGTCGAGTACCGCGCGCTTCCCTTCGCCTGGAACCGCGCCGGATTCGACTCGCGCGGCAGCGGCACCAACGGGAACTTCCCCGACGGCGAGGTGAACTCCAAGGACGAGACGTTCCGGTTCAACCAGATGGTCACCGTCTCCATCGGCTTCTCGTTCCCGTTCAAGCCGAAGGTCAGCGAGTAGACGTCCCCCAGCCCGGGCTCGAGGCCCGCTCCCGCTCAGCGCTTGACGATGTGGCCGGCCGCGTCGAGCGCGAAGGGCGGCGCCAGCGTCTTGCGCACGGCCTCCCGCTCGTCCTCCGGCACCGTCCACCCGCGTGAGGCAAGGCCCTCGGCGATCCGGTTGCGCACGCGCACGCTCTCGTCCTCGCCGAGCAGATGGGCCAGCGCCGGAGCCGACGCCGCGTCGTCCTGCGCGAGGAGGGCGGAGACCGCGTGGAACCGCGCGGGCTCGTACACGTCCTCGAGGAATGGCTCCACCGCTTCGCGAATGTCGGGGTGCTTGCGCTCCTCCAGAACGGTGAGGATCTGCACCTTGGGATCGACGAACTTGGAGTACTCGGTGTCCCAGCGGGAGAGCCAGCGCAAGAGCTCGGCGATGTACTCATCCTCCCCGAGAAGCTCGGTCAAGATCTTCATCGGCCAGGCCAGGCTCTCGGCCCTGGCGGCGAAGGCGCGCACCGGGACGACGGCGCCCTTCCCGGCGCGCAGGATGCCCCGGAAGGCCGACTCTTTTTCTTCCTGGTCGGTGATGGACGGGTCCATGTGGAAGGTGAAGCGCTTGAGGAGCACCGTCACCGCCTCCGGCGTCTCCATCTCGGCGAGGGCCTGGATGGCCTCCTGCCGGTCGTAGTTCTGCGCGCGTTTCTCCACCCGGTCGGCGAACTTGGCGGCCTGGTTATTCTTCGCTTTGTTCTTCTCGCCTTTGAAGAGATCGAAAAAGCTCATCGGCGAGTCGCTGTCCGAGTAGCGCGACCGACGCGTTACGGCAAGGGCACGGCGAGCAGGACCACCTCTTTGTTCCGTGCCTGCACCTGGTAGCGCACCGGGCGGCCGTACTTGGTGGCCGCGTCCTGCTCCATGCCCTGGATGCGCGCGGCGAAGGCCTGCTCGGTGATGTGATCGGTCGGCTCGCCGATGGCCTTCTTTGCCTCCACGTACTCGCGATAGATGCGCGCGTAGTAGTCCGCCGGCGCCTCCCCCCCGAGGCTACGCACCGCCTCGGGGTCCATGGCCACCTCGCCCGCCGGCTGCGTCATGCGCTTGTCGTCGATGGCCAGGGCATCGTTGAAGTTGGCGGCGCTCGGCGACATCGACACGCGCCCCTCCTCGTCCGTGGTGTCCTCCTCCACGCCCATCAGCTGGTTTAGCAGCTGATCGATGCGGAAGGCGAGGCCCCCGAGCTCCGCGTGCTCCAGCTCGAAGCGCTTGTCGGCCTGCCCGTTGAGGATGGCCAGCAGCCCCTCTTCCAGCATGTTGATGGGCCGCGTGATGTACGCGCCGAGCAACCAGCCGCCGACCAGGACCAGGATGAGCCCCACCGCCACCGCGCCCAGGATGGGGAAGAGGGCCAGCTCCGACGGGTCGGCGATGAGCGACGCCGGCGCGGCGGCCACCAGCAGCGCGCGCTTGCCGTCCTCGAACGACGGGAGCGGCGAGGCCGCCACCAGCAAGTCGCCGCCGCGCACGTTGTCGCTCTGCTGGTGGGCCAGCGCGTTCTTGAGCATGTCCTTGGCGCTGCCGGCGATGGCGTCGTCGAGGGCCTTCGACTCCAGGGCCGAGTGCCCGACGATCTCGAAGCCGTCGCCTTGCGAGACGATGAGGTCGAGCGCGTGTCCGGTGGTGGCCTCGCTGACGCGCGACAGCGTGTCGTTGAGCGGCCGCCCCGCCACCAGCGCGCCGAGGATGGCGCCGGTCGAGTCGTGCACGGCGACGTAGGACGCCAGGTAGCGGTCCGTCTCGGACCAGATGTCGGAGCCCGATTGTCCAGTGCGCAGCGTGGACTTCAGCCCGGCGTAGGTCGCGGCCATGTCGTCGCCGCGGTTCATGTTGGTGCCGTTCCTGCCCACGATCTTCCCGCTGGAGTCGACCAGCGCCACCAGCGTGGGGACGTTCTTGTCGAACAGCGGGGCGTTCTTCATCTTGCTGAAGAGCTCCTCGCAGCGGCGCGTCGCCGCCTCGCCGCGCGCCGAGGACGACGCCTTGGAGAGCGCGTCGAGCGTCGCCTGCTCGCCGGCCGCCGCCGCCAGCCAGCGCTCGGCGCGCAGACCCCCGAGCTGCAGCTGCCCGGCGGCGCCGTTCACGTCGTTCTGCGCCTCCGTGCTGAGCTGCTCCTTGTCCCCGGCGGCCGAGCTGAGGGCCGCGCGCACCAGCAGGAACGACAGGAGTCCCACGAGCGCCACGATGAGCGCGTTGACTGCGATGATCTTCGTGCGCATCTCTTCGTCTCGCTCCCCCTTCGCTTCGCCGGAAAAACGCTATCATTCAGCACGCGAGCGCGCCAACATGCGCCTGCGAGGGACGGGAGTGACGGAGGAAGCGGATCCAGACAGCGGGAGCGGAGCCCGCGCGCTTCTCGTCGACGATGCGAGGTTCGAGGGCCACATTCCCCCTGGCCATCACCCCGAGCGGCCGGAGCGGCTGGTGGCAGCGCGCGCAGGCGTGCAGTCGGCAGCGGGCGCGACCTTCGAGAGAGTGACCGCCCAGCCCGCCACCGACGAGGACCTCACGCGCGTTCACGACCCGCGCTTCATCGAAGCGCTCGGCAAGCTCCGTGGCGAATCGGGCTACCTCGACCCCGACACCTACGTGTCCGCGCAGAGCGTCGACGTCGCACGCCTGGCCGCCGGCTCGCTGGTAGCGATGGTCGACGCCATGATCGACGGCCCCGTGGCCAAGGGCGTGGCACTGTTGCGACCGCCCGGCCATCACGCCAAGGCCGATCGCGCCATGGGCTTTTGCCTCCTCAACAGCGTCGCCGTCGCCGCGGCGCACGCTCGGACGCGCGGCATCCGGCGCGTCGCGGTGGTCGACTGGGACGTGCACCACGGCAACGGCACGCAGGAGATGTTCTGGCGCGACCCCTCCGTTCTCTACCTCTCGACGCACCAGTTTCCCTTCTATCCGGGAACCGGCGATCTCGACGAGGTGGGTGAGGGCGACGGCGCGGGCTACACCGTCAACGTGCCGCTCGAGGCCGGCAGCGGCGACGGCGTGTACGCCAGCGCCTTCGAGCGCGTCCTTCTGCCCGTCCTCGAGGCCTACGCCCCCGAGCTGGTCCTGGTCAGCGCCGGCTTCGACGCGGCCGCGCGCGACCCGCTGGCGCAGATGGAGCTCTCGTCCGGCGCCTACGGCTGGATGGCCCACGCGGTCGCCCGCGTCACGGAGACCTCCTCCCGTGGCCGGATGGCGCTCGTCCTGGAGGGCGGGTACGACCTCGTGGCGCTCGAGGGCGGAATGCGCTGCGCGGTGGAGGGAATGGTGACCGGCCGCGCCGTGGAGCCCGTGCGGGCACCCGA
>Ga0302326_10026029_pt1 | contig 11842 bp, 13 predicted proteins | sample Palsa_T0_3_FD_202264 | JGI IMG/M metagenome (GOLD analysis project Ga0302326, IMG submission 202264) | Peat permafrost microbial communities from Stordalen Mire near Abisko, Sweden - Palsa_T0_3 | ecosystem: Environmental > Terrestrial > Soil > Palsa > Peat permafrost | place: Sweden: Abisko... | reverse complement strand
CCTGGCGCATCGCGCCCAACTGGCTGATCGCGGCGACCGGAACCCAGATCAAGGCCACCTATGGCACGGGCTTCAAGGCCCCGACCCTGACCCAGCTGTTCGTCAGCTATCCGGCCTTCGGCTACACGGCCAACCCGGACCTGCGGCCCGAGACCAGCGAGGGCTATGACATCGGTTTCGAACAGCCGCTGGACCACGGGCGCCTGCGCTTCGGCATGACCTGGTTCCACAACGTCATCCGCAATCTCATCGAGGACAACGCCGACTTCAGTTCGGAGATCAACCTCGGCCGCGCCACGACCTATGGCCTCGAGAGCTTCGTCAACTTCGCGGTCAGCCGCCGGTTGAACCTGCGCGTCGACTACACCCACACGATCGCTCGCGACGACATCGCCGACCAGGAGCTGCTGCGCCGACCCAAGGCCAAGGCCAGCCTGCTCACCACCTGGCGACCGACCGATCGTCTCTCGCTGTCGGCCTCGGTGCTCTATGTCGGCGCCTGGGTCGACGGCAATCGCGATTTCTCGATCCCGAGGTTGATGGCCAGCCCCTACGCCACGACGAACGTCGCGGTCGAATATAGCCTCGGCAAGGGCGTCACCCTGTTCGCCCGGATCGATAACCTCTTGGATCGGCGCTATCAGGACCCGGTGGGCTTCGACAAACCAGGGCTCGGCGCCTTCGGCGGGGCGAGGGTAAGCTTGCCTTGACCGCGCTCTACGGCCGCGGGCGGCAGGCCAGCACGATGAGATCGTTGCGTTCGGCGTCCGTCGTCAGGGTGGCGTCGCCGCCGCAGCGGTAGGTCACCCGGCAGATCGGGGTGGGGCCGAACGGCAGCAGGTGGATGTCGTTGTAGCCGCGCCCGACAAAGGCGTTGGTGCAGAACGCCTCGCAATAGGTGGAGTAGTTGCCGCAGGTTTGTTGCAGTCGCGACATAAAATTCACGGGGTGCGCGGTATTGGCCGTTCCGTACAGGGCATAAACGATCTGGATCACCGGCTGATCGGCGGCGACGGCCGACAGCGGAGCGCAGAGGCTCAACAGCAATCCAACAACGCCGCCCGACGCCAACACCTTTGTAACTGTCACGATGATGTCCCCGCTACCCGTGGGCTGATCCCAGCGGGGGATTTAAACAGGAGCCGCGAAGACCCTGTCAAGCCATCGCGGCCCTTGTCATGCCGCGGCCCAACGCCTCGGGTCCAGGGCCTCGGGATCCTCGATCGCCATGTCGTCCCAGTCCAGATCGGGCGGGGGGGTGGCCGCGGCGGCGATCACCGCGGAAAGCTCGGCGGCGTTGGCCGCGCCGACGATCACCGCGCAGGCTTCGGGGCGTGAAAGGGCGAAACCCAACGCCGCCTGCAGGGGATCGCTGCGGCCCTCGGCGATCATTCGCCGGGCGCGGGACAGGCGCATGGCCGCCGCCTTGGCCTCGATCGGCGCCCGGTTCGGCGGGCGGAACAGCAGCCCGTGCAGGAAGATCGAGCGCAGATGCACCTCGACCCCCATGTCGCGCACGGTCGCCAGCGAACCGTCCACCAGCAGCCTCTGGTCCAGCAGGCTGGCCGGGGCCTGGATCACGTCGGGCCGAAACCGCCGGGCCAGGCCGACGGGGTCGTCGGAGGCGTAGGCGGAAATCCCCACGCGCGCGAACAGGCCCATGTCGCGAAGCGCCTTCAGCCGCTCCCAGAGCGCCAGGCCGAAAGGGGAAAACAGGTCGCCCGCCGCCTGCACCATGATCGCGTCGGCGCTGGTCAGGCCCAGCCGGGCCAGGGAGGCGCGAGCCTCCGCCTCGACATAGGCCGGCCCCCGATCGCCCCGGGCGGCTTTGACGGTGACGGCGAAGGGCGAGGGCCGGGGCATCACCGCCCCCATCACCGCCTCGCCGTGGTTGGACGCCGCCCCGGTGTCCAGGCCACCGACGCCGGCCCGACCGGCCACGCTCAACATCTCCCGCACCTCGGCCTCGGGCGATCGGCCCCGGGTCGGCGCGCCGCCGTCGAGACCGAATTGAGCCGCCCCGAGGCTGAGCTTGGAGACCAAAGGGTTCATGACACGGATGGTTTCCCCGAGGGACGGCGATGCAGACGTTCAAGGACAATGCGCCGGATGTGTAAAGAAGCGGTATCGACGACGTTGATGAAACCTTAATGGGAACCCATGCTGGACTCCTTGCCCGAATGGCCGGTCTTCGGTTTCGCGGATGATGCGAGACCCGCCCTCGAGAGGGCCAGAATAGCCGGCGAACAGCTCGCCCTGGCCACCATCGTCGCCCTGGATGGCGGTGGTCCGCGCCCGGTAGGCACGCAGATGACCATCGCCGCGAGCGGTGTTTCGGGGTTCCTGTCGGGCGGTTGCCTCGAGGGCGACGTGGTCACCCACGCGGCGTCGATGTTGGCCGACGGCGCGGCCAGGCGCCTGGTCTACGGCGAGGGCAGCCCGTGGCCGGACATCCGCCTGCTGTGTGGCGCGCGTATCGAGGTGCAACTGGAGGCGATCACGCCGGACGACGCGGCGGTGGCGAGATTGATCGAACTTGGCCATGCCCGCGTTCCCGCGCTCTGGTCGAGTGACGGGGCCCGGCGCGAGTGCGGGCCAGCGAGCACGCCCGCGGTTACGTGGCAGGGCGCCTTCGTCAAGCGGTTCGACCCGATCCCCCGGCTGATCGTGCTGGGATCGGACCCGACCGCCCTGGCGATCGCCTCGCTGGGCGCCCAGTCCGGCTGCGAGACCACCCTGGTGCGGCCCAAGGGCCCGCCATCGCCGCCGCCATTGGCGGGCGTCGCCTATCGCCGTGACGAACCGGCCGAGGCGATGGCCGCGATCGGTCTCGATCCGTGGACCGCCGTGGCCGTCGCCACCCATGACGCCGAACTCGATCACGCCGCCCTGCTGGCGGCGCTGCCCTCACCCGCCTTCTATGTCGGCGCCCTGGGCGCCCGCCGGCGACTCCCCGACCGCCAACTCTGGCTGCGGCAGGCCGGGCTGGACGACCGTCACATCGCGCGGATGCGCGCGCCGATCGGACTGGACATTGGCGGCAAGGCGCCGTGGGAAGTGGCCATCGCGGTTCTCGCCGAGATCACCGCCGAGCGGGCTCAAGGCGCGATATCCACGCAGCCATAGGCCTTGGCGCTGGCGATCGCCTCGTCGAGGTTGGTGACCTTGATGCGGCGCGGCGCCTGGCTTGGCGAGACTCGCAGCAACACATTGCGGACGCCGGAAAGATAGGTCGCCGGCAGCGCCACCTCGCCGCCGTCGGGATCGACGATCCAGCCGCGCTCCGGAAAGAAGCCCCGCGCCTCGACGGCGTCGAACGCCTCGGACACGTCTCGGGGCGGTCCGCCATCGAGGCGGTAGACCGCATGGGTGGTGTCCTGGCGGTGGCCGAGACGGAAGACAGCCACGCCCCGGTGAACGCTGACGTCGGCGGCGTTGATCGCGCAGGTGGCGGCCCCGGCGAAGCGATCCCTGGTCACCGCGACCGACCACGCCCCGACGTGGACATGGCGCGTGGTCGGTCGCGCGTGCGCGGCGGAATGGGCGACCGGGTTGAACAGGCCCAACACCAGAGCGGCGGTCAGAAGCATGGCGGACGGACCCCAGGTCGACTCATGGCCGACTGTTAGTCATGAGAGTCGGTCCAAGATCAATATCTCCACCGGATCGCCGACAGCCACGGCGGAGGCGCCGGACGGCCGGCGCACCAGCGCGTCGGCCCGCGCGAAAATCGTCACCAGCGAGGAATCCTGGTCTCGCAGCGGGCTCACACGCAAGACGCCGGCGGCGGCGAAGGTCAGGCGGGCGCGCATCCAGTGCTCGCGATCGCCGTTCGCGTCGAAGGGCACATCGGTCAGGGCTGTCGCCATCCGAGGTTCCGCGGCCACGCCCAGCATCGCCCGAAGCAACGGCCGCAGGAAGAGTTCCGCGCAGACCATCGCCGACGCGGGGTTGCCGGGCAGTCCGAGCACCCGTCGCCCGTCGTCCAGGACGCCAAACCAGGTCGGCTTGCCGGGGCGCAAGGCCACGCTTTCCACCGCGAGCTTCAGGCCCAGCCGCGCGAGCGCCGGCTTGACAAGGTCATGGTCTCCCACCGACGCGCCGCCAAGGGTGACGATCAGGTCGCCGCCGGCCCGAGCCACGGCCTCGGCGGTCGCCGCTTCCTCGTCGCCGACGGACTCGAGCACGGACGGCTGGCCGCCCCACGCTTCGACCAAAGCGGCCAGGGCGGTCGACCCGGAGTTGAAGATCTGGAACGGACCCGGCGCCCCGCCGGGCGCGACGATCTCCTTGCCGGTGGCGAGGATCGAAACCCGGGGGCGCACGGAGACCAGCACCTCGGCAAGCCCCGCCGAGGCGGCCAGCGACAGCCGCCAGGGGTCGAGCCGCGCGCCCGGCTCGAGCAGAACGTCGCCGGCATGAAAGTCGAGGCCCGCGGGGCGAATGTTGCGGGGGCCGGAGACCTCCGGAATGATCACCGTGTCGCCCTCACGTCGGGCGTCTTCCTGGATCACCACCGCGTCGGCCCCCGCGGGCACGGCGGCGCCGGTGAAGATCCGCACCGCCTCGCCGGGTCCGACGAATGCCGCGTAGCCGTGGCCGGCCGCGCTCTCCCCGACGATGCGTCGCGGTCCCGCCCCGTCGGCGGCCCGCACCGCCCAGCCGTCCATCGCCGAGGCGGGGAACGGCGGCTGGTCACGCGAGGCGCTCACCTGACGCGCCAGAAACCGGCCCGCGGCCTGGGCCAGTGGAACCGCCTCGACGCCCAGCGGCGCCGCGCCCGCCAGCATCCGCGCGCGGGCGGCCTCGACGGCCAGCAGCTTCATGCGGCGCGCCAGTCGCCAGAGGCTCCGCCGGTCTTTTCGAGCAGCCGCACGCCATCGATCACCATCCCACGGTCGGCCGCCTTGAGCATGTCGTAGAGTGTCAGGCAGGCGACCGACACCGCTGTCAGGGCCTCCATTTCGACGCCGGTGGGGCCGGTGGTTTTCACCCTCGCGGTCACCGCCAAGCCACCGTCGGCGACGCTCACGGACACTTCGGCCTTGCTGAGCGCCAGAGGATGGCAGAGCGGGATCAGGTCGCTGGCGCGCTTGGCGCCCATGACGCCGGCGATCTCGGCCACCGCGCGGACGTCGCCCTTCTTCCCGCCACCCGACACCGCCAGCGCCAAGGTGGCCGGCGCCATCCGCACGAAGCCGGTCGCCGTCGCCTCGCGGACCGTGGACGGCTTGGCCGAGACATCGACCATCCGGGGCCGCCCTTCGGCGTCCAGATGGGTCAGAGTGGGACCGGTCATGTTTCCAGCAGCCGCGGCATGATCTCGACCATGTTGCAGGGCCGGTGGCGGGAATCGAGCTGGGCGGCGATCACCTTGTCCCAGCCGTCCTTCACCGCCCCGTTCGAGCCGGGCAGGCAGAACACGAACACCCCGTCGACGATCCCGGCCAGCGCCCGCGACTGCAGAGTCGACAATCCCACCGACTGATAGCTGACCAGATGGAAGACGATCGGAAAACCGTCGATCTCCTTGTCGAACAGCGGCCGGATGGCCTCGGGCGTGACGTCCCGCCCGGTCAGCCCGGTGCCGCCGGTGGTGACGATGGCGTCGACCGCGCCGGACGTCGTCCAACCCTTCACCTGGGCGCGGATCACCGCGACGTCGTCGGCGACGATGGCCTTGCCCGCCAAGGTGTGGCCGGCCTCCTTCACCCGATCCACGAGCAGGTGTCCCGATGTGTCGCTCGCCTCGTCGCGGGTGTCGGAAATGGTCAGCACCGCGACGCGCACTGGCTTCACTACCGCCGCCTCGTCGTAGCGCCCACCGGGCGTCAATGCGTTCATCGGCTGTCTCCAAGACCCTCGGGTTTCATCAGGCCCATCGCTCGATATCCGACAAGTCCCGCTGCGTCGGCTCGATCCAGCGCGGACCCTCCGGGCCGGGCTCCTTCTTCCAGAACGGCGCCCGTGATTTCAGATAGTCCATCAGAAAGTCGCAGGCTTCGAGCGCCTCGCGCCGGTGCGGCGCGGCCGTCAGCACCAGAACGATCGGATCGCCGGGTGGGATCGGCCCGACGCGGTGGATGACCTTGACGTCCTGCAAACCGAATCGATCGATGGCGGTCTCGATGATGCCGGCGATCTGGGACTCGGTGAAGCCCGGATAGGCCTCCAGTTCCAGGGCCACCGGCGCTCCGGCCTTGCCCCGGGCGATGCCCAAAAAGCTGGCGACCGCGCCCGTCACGAGACGCCCGGCGCTGAAGGCATTCAGCGTCGCGCCGGGATCGAAGGTTTCCGTGACCAGGGTGATCATCCGCCGCTCATCGCGGGCAGGAAGGCCACTTCCGCGCCTGGCCGCAGCGCCGCATCTCCACGCGTCAACGCCTTGTCGATCGCCGCCTGCACGCCGGGTCCATCGAGCGCGTCGGCGAGGCCAGCGTCGTCCTGGCGGATCAATGCCTTCAATGTCGAAAGCCGGTCGGCGGGCTCGAACACCCGCTCGCGCCAGCCGGCGATGTCCCTCAGGCGTCCGAACAGCAGCACCCGGGCCACGGCGCCTAGCCTCCGGTGGTGGACATGTGGCGTGACACCGACGGCGCCGAGCCGCGATCGATATGGAAATCGTGGCCCTTGGGCTTGCTGTCGACGCCGCCCGCGATCGCCTTCCGCAGCGCCGCGTCGTCGTCGCCGGCCCGCAGCACCGCGCGAAGATCGGTGGCGTCTTCTTGACCAAGGCAGGTGTGCAGCGCGCCGGTGCAGGTCAGCCGCACGCGGTTGCACCCCTCGCAGAAGTTGTGGGTCATCGGCGTGATGAAGCCCAGGGTTCCGCCGGTCTCGGCGATCCTGACGTAACGCGCCGGGCCGCCGGTGTTCAGCGGCAGCTCCTCGAGTGTCCAGAAACTGGCCAGTTCCTCGCGCACCCTGGTCAGCGGCAGGAACTGGTCGGTGCGGTCCTCGTCGATCTCGCCCATCGGCATGGTCTCGATCAGGGTGACGCCGTGGCCGCGGTCATGAGCCCACTGGATCAGGGCGGGGATTTCCCTCGCGTTGTCGCGCGCCAGGGCCACCGCGTTGATCTTCACCTTCAGGCCGGCGCCGGCCGCCGCCGCGACCCCGGCCTGCACCCGCGCCAGGTCGCCGCCGCGGGTGAGGCGCTCGAAGAGGTCCGGGTCGAGCGTGTCCATCGACACATTGATCCGCCGCACGCCGAGCCGCGCCAGATCCGGCGCGAAGGCGGCCAGCCGCGTGCCATTGGTGGTCAGGGTCAGCTCGTCCAGCGCGCCGGTCTTCAGGTGGCGCGACAGCCGTTCGATCAGGGTCATGACGCCCTTGCGCACCAGCGGCTCGCCACCGGTGAGGCGCAGCTTGCGCACCCCCTGGCCGATGAACACGGTGGCGATGCGGTCGAGTTCCTCCAGGCTGAGCACCTGCGCCTTGGGCAGGAACGTCATGTGCTCGGGCATGCAGTAAACGCAGCGCAGGTCGCAGCGGTCGGTGACCGACAGGCGCAGATAGGTCACCTGGCGGCCCAGCCCGTCGATCAGGGCGGGGGCGCGGCGGGTTTCCTGGGCCAGGCTGGTGTCGTAGGGCGTCATCAGGTCACCTACATAAGAGGAAAGGCGCGATGACGACAGTGGGGCGACCGGTCCTGCCGCTCGAAGCCATCGTCCTGGCCGGCGGCGCGGGCCGACGGTTCGGCGGCGGCAAGCTGCTCGCCCCATGGCGCCAGGGCGTGCTGATCGAGGCCGCGCTCGACGCCGCCCTCAACGCCCCGGTTCGGTCGGTGATCCTCGTTACCGGCGCCGATCCCGGCGTGACGCCGGTGGCGATCGAGCACGCCATGACGGAAGGGGAGATCGGCAGGCTGAAGATCGTCCATGCCGACGACCACGCCGACGGCATGGCCGCCAGCCTGCGGGCCGGCGTCGCGGCCCTGCCACCGGACTGCGACGGCGTCTTCGTGTTTCTGGGCGACATGCCGCTGATCCCCCCCGACATCCCGCCGGCCCTGGCCGCCGCCCTGCGCGCCGGCGCGCCGGCCGCCGTGCCGGTGTTCGAAGGTCGCCGCGGCCACCCGGCGCTGTTCAGCGCCAAATTGTTCCCAGCTCTGCTATCCCTGACTGGCGACGAGGGCGCACGGTCAGTGTTGCGCGGCCTGGGCGAGCGGATCGCCGAGGTCACCGCCTCCTCGTCGGGCGTCCACTTCGATGTGGACACCCCCGACGCCCTCCGCAGGCCCTCTAGGCCTTGACGAGCGGCAGGCTGCTGGTCGGCTTGCCGGTCATCGCCAGCAACGCGTTGGCGACGGCCGGGCCGATCACCGGCGTGCCCGGCTCGCCGACGCCGCTGGGGGCCTTGGCGGAGGGCACGATGTAGGTCTCGACGGTCGGGGCCTCGGTCATCCGCAGCACGCGGTACTCGTCGAAGTTCTTCTGTTCGACCACGCCATCCTTGAGCGTGATCCTGCCGTACAGCGCCGCCGACAGGCCGTAGCAGGTGCCCCCCTCCATCTGGGAGGCGATCTGGTCGGGCGAGATGGCGATGCCGCAATCGACCGCCGTCACCACCCGGCCGACACGGGGCTGACCGCCGACCAGCTTCACCTCGGCCACCTGGGCCACCAGAGTGCCGAAGCTCTCGTGCACGGCGACCCCGCGCGTGAAGCCCAGAGTCACATCCGGACCGGCCTTCTCCACCGCCAGGTTCAGGACGGCCAGGTGCCGGTCGGCGCCGGCCTTCGCATAGAGGGCGCGGCGGTATTCGACCGGGTCCTTACCCGCCGCCCGCGCCAGCTGGTCGACCATGTGCTCCATGACGAAAGCGGTGTGGGTCGCGCCCACCGAGCGCCACCACAGCACCGGCACGCCGCCGTCCGGCAGCATCACCTGGCCGTCGACCACCGGGGTCGCCTTCAGATAGGGCGAGCCCTTGGCTCCCTCGACCGCCGATTCGTCCAGGCCGCCACCGCCCATCGGCGAGCCTTTCATGATCGATTGGGTGACGATGCGGTGGCGCCAGTGGGCCGGGTAACCGTCGGCGTCGAGCGTTACCTTCACCGCGTGGTGCACGAGCGGCCGGTAGTAGCCGGCGGTCATGTCGTCCTCTCGCGTCCACACCAGCTTCACGGGTCGGCCGCCGCCGACATGCTTGGCGACGTGAACGCACTCGGTGACATAGTCGGACTTGAAATTGGCCCGCCGGCCGTATGAACCACCGGCGAACAGGGTCTCGATCTCGACGGAGCCTGGCAGGGCGCCGACGATCATGGCGGTGTTCAGCTGGTCAACCGAGGGGATCTGAGAGCCGAAGGTCAGCTTGTGCTTGCCGCCACCGATCTCGGCGACGCAGTTCATCGGCTCCATCGTCGCGTGGGCGAGATAGGGAAAATCGAAGCTGGCCTCCACCACCTTGCCGCCGGCCGGCGCGGCGCCCGCGCCGTGGATGTCGAACGCCTGCCATTTCAGATCGCCGGAGGGCTTGACCTGATCCGAGGCCAGGGCCTTGTAGCTGACCAGGATGGCGTCGCTTCCGCGCTTTTCAGCCTTTGAATCGTCCCACTCCACCTTCAGGGCGTCGCGGCCCTGACGGGCTGCATAGGTATTGGCGGCCGTCACCGCCACGCCGGTGGGGATCTGGAAGACGTCAACCACCCCCGGAACCCTGCGAGCCTCGGCGGTGTCGAAGCTCTTCACCTTGCCGCCGAACCGGGGCGAATGGGCGACCATGGCGGTGAGCATGTTCTGCAGGTGGACGTCCTGGGTGAACCTGGCCTCGCCACGCGACTTCAGGCCCACATCCTTGCGGCGCACCCGGCTGGTACCGATCAGGGTGAAACTCTTGGAGTCCTTCAGAACTGGGGTCTTGGGCGGCGCCACCCTGGCCGCGTCGGCCACCAGCTCGCCGAAAGTCGCCGACTTGCCCGAGGGGTGCGAGACGACCGAGTTCTTCACCATGATCTCGCCGGCCGGCACGTTCCAGCGGTTGGCGGCGGCGGTGACGAACATCGCCCGCGTCGCGGCGCCGACGGCGCGCAGCTGCGGCCAGGAATTGGCGATCGCCGACGAGCCGCCCGTGCCTTGCACGCCCATGCCGAGGTTGGCGTAGATCTTGGTGTCGGCGCCGGCCTGGACCACCGTGACCTTGTCCCAGTCGGCGTCGAGTTCCTCGGCGACCATGGCCGCGAGGCCGGCGTGATTGCCTTGGCCGAACTCGATGTGCTTGGAGACCACGGTCACCGCGCCGTCGGGGGCGATGCGCAGGAACGGGCCGAACGGGCCGAAGTGCGATTCATCGGCGCCGACCGACAGCAGATCCATCGGCGAACAGCCGACCAGCATCGCGCCGCCGGCGCCGACGGCGGAGATCACCAGCATCTGGCGGCGAGAAATTCCTGCCGGCCCCAGGCCTTTGACGGGTGCGTTCATGGCTTGGGCTCCCTAGGCGTCGACAGGGTGGGCGACCGCGTCGGCGGCGGCCGCCTTGATGGCGACGCGGATGCGCTGGTAGCAGCCGCAGCGGCAGATGTTGCCGTTCATGGCCGCGTCGATGTCGGCGTCGGTGGGATGTGGCTTGTCCGCCAGCAGGGCGGCGGCCGACATGATCTGGCCGGACTGGCAATAGCCGCACTGCGGCACGTCGGCCTCGATCCAGGCCGCCTGCAACGGATGCAGCCCCTGGAGGCCTTCGATGGTGGTGATCTTCGCACCATCGAGGACGCCGATCGGCATCTGGCAGGAGCGGATCGCGGCCCCGTTCAAATGGACCGTGCAGGCTCCGCACTGGGCGATGCCGCAGCCATATTTGGTGCCGGTGAGCCGCAGTTCGTCACGCAGCACCCACAGCAGGGGCGTATCGGGCGACGCCTCGACGCTCACGCTCTTGCCGTTGATCTCGAGGGTCTTGGCCATCGTTTTTCCCCGTGGGCAAACGTCTGAACGATGTTAACTTGCATCCGCATCCAGGGAAAGAACCCTCCCTCCCGGCGACCGCGCCGAGAGCCTATCAACCCGCGGGTCTTTTTCCACTAGGGTTGGGGCCAATGGAGACCTTTCCCGCCTTCTTCCCACTGAAGGACGCCCGGATCGTCATCGCCGGCGATGGCGACAGCGCCGAGGCCAAGGCGCGGCTGTTCGCCGGCTCGCCGGCCGAGGTGGTGCGGCTGGCGCCTGGCGCGGCGCTGGATGCGGCCGCCTACGCCGGCGCGCGCCTGATCTTCGTCGCCAGCTACGATGCGGACTTCGCGGCGGCGGCGGCGGCCGTCGCGCGCGGCGGCGGTGTGCCGCTCAACGTCGTCGACCACCCCGAGTTATCGGATTTCCATACGCCGGCCATCGTCGATCGAGGTCAGGTCGTCGCGGCGATCGGCACCGCCGGGGCCGCGCCGCTGATGGCCGCGCTGCTGCGCGCCGAGGTCGAGACCCGGGTCCCGGAGTCGGCCGGCCGGATCGCCGGCTTGTTGGGCGCGCGTCGTGACGCCCTGCGCCAGGCGTTTCCGGACCTGGTGGCCCGGCGAGCGTTCCTCCGGGCGATCCTGACCGGGCCGGTCGCCCGCGCGGCCCAGGCCGGCGACCTCGACTCGGCCGGATCCCTGTTGGACGAGGCGATCGCGGCTGGCTGGTCCGCTGTCGGACGCGTCAGTTTCATAGCGACGCCGGGGGCGCCCGACCTGGTGTCCGTCCGCGCCGTCCGGGTGCTCAACAATGCCGACATCGTGCTCTTCGGCGCCGCGTCGGCGCCGCTGATCGACGCCCATGCGCGCCGTGACGCGGAACATTGGACGCCAGACCGCGCGACGGCGGCGGCGCTCGGAGAACAGGCCACGGCGGGCCGACTGGTCGCCGTC
>Ga0302326_10026028_pt1 | contig 11842 bp, 6 predicted proteins | sample Palsa_T0_3_FD_202264 | JGI IMG/M metagenome (GOLD analysis project Ga0302326, IMG submission 202264) | Peat permafrost microbial communities from Stordalen Mire near Abisko, Sweden - Palsa_T0_3 | ecosystem: Environmental > Terrestrial > Soil > Palsa > Peat permafrost | place: Sweden: Abisko... | reverse complement strand
TGTAGCAGTGGGCTTCTTCCAGCGTGCCGTTATCCTCGCAAGCCAGGTCGATGTCGCCCTGGGTCACGTCGTTGAAAGCGCATCCCGCGGCTGGACCTCCGCTACCGCTGGAGTTGCACGAAGTGCCCTGGAATGTCCCGCCAGACACGCCGTACTCATTTTGCGCGATTTGGTAGTAGATGGGATTGGGATTGCCCCAAGTCTCATTGGTCTCCTGATTGATCAGTGCCTGGATGCCTGCCATGGTAGGCGAAGCAATCGAAGTTCCGCCGAACCCTGACCAGGTGCTGGGTAAGCCGGAGCAGGATGCCGCCCCACCCGAGGTCTGGGTTGGATCGGACCAGCAAACAGTTTCAAAGTGTCCCCAAACGCCGTTGGCGGCAAACATGGAAACATCGGGAATATCGCGTACGCCGTCGGAGGGGCTGCCATAGACAGCTTGACCACCGATCAGCGCCGCGCCCGATTGATAGGAGGGTTTGGGCAGTCCCTGGCACTGAGGGTCTGAATCGCCGTCGGCGCCCTGAGTTGTACCGCCGTTTCCCGAGAAGCAGTTGCTCGCGCCTCCGCTGCCGGCGCCGGCAATAAGGTAGCCACTGGTGGTGTTCCAAGGGCTTACATTGCAAGTGCCGGTGCTTCCATAAGTTACATAGCTGCCCCTAGCGACCTGCGAGATATTAACGTTAGCGCAGGAGTCGTCCCAGGGCATCTCCGGAATGTACGACTTGGCGGAGCCATAGCCCGCAGTGTTTGTCGCATTCCAGTAGTTGCTGATCGGTGCTCCACCCTCCTTCGAGTTGTAGACATCCTCGAAATCGGTTCCACCTACGGATACGTTGAAGGGCGTACTTGTCCACCCGCTGATGCCCAGGCTGGCAACGTCATACTCGGAGCCAACCGAGAAGTCGGCGGAGCAACTGGACGGGCCTTCATCGCCGGATGCACCGAAGACCGAGATACCCTCGGCGGCCGCCGCCTGATAGGTGTTGTAGAAAGCCTGGTTGCCACCGTTACCGTTAAAGGCTTCGCAAACGCCGTAGCTGACGCTCATCACGCCGGGATACGGTGGGGGCCCGGCAACCAGGTTTTGCATGGCGATCAGGCCGCCGAAGGTTGTTGTGCCCCCTGCGCACGAGATCAACTCGATAGCTGCGCTGGGCGCGACCGCGCTGGCAACCTCCACGTCGATGGCCGCTTCGCCGTCATCACCGTTGGTGCCGGGATCGGTACAGCCGCCGGGATGCGACTGGGTGTAAGTGCCTAACGGGAAGGCGCTGGCCAAGCCGAAAGTCGTGCGATAAGTGTTCCAGTCGGCCGCGCCGCCATAGGTGTCGGTGTCCTCAACCAACGCGATGGTCTGGCCCTGTCCAGAAAAACCGGCATTGTAGAGCGGAGTCAAGTTGTAGACAGCCTGAGTGTCCTGCGGTGTCATCGCGTAGCAGGTGCCCGGTTCGGTTGGGGAGGCCGCGCCCGGGGTGCAACCGGAAAAGGTGTACTTGGATATCGGCTTGTTCATGGCGTGGGGCTTGAAGTCGTTCAGGGAGAAAATCCCCGACACCACGGGCGCCAGCGCCGCCGGAATCATCGGATCGCTCATATTGGCGATATGCGGTTCGCCGCCGACCTCAAGCTGCCCGATCTGAGTGTGGAAGGCCTCGCCGACCTGTCCCGCCGTGCCCGAGAAGTCGATCAGCATCCCGGTGGTGTAAACCTTATTGATGCGAAGGCCATGCGACTGGAGCCAGCCGGTGACGGTGTTGATATCTTCCGGCGCTACTCCGAACCTCTGTCCCAATTCCTCGGCGGTCAGCCATTGGTGGAACAGGGGCGATTTCCTATCGTTGAGTTGCTCGATCAGCTTGTCAAGCGCCTGCTCCTGCTGAGGAGAGCGCTGGAGAAAGAGCAATATGTGGTCGATGTCCATGCTGGCCGCGACCGGGCCGCGATAATTGACGGCGTTCTTCGCCTCCGGGCGGGTGTTGCCGCTCAACGGCACATACACGCGTTCGTCAATATTCTGGGTAATGCGAGAGACCGGCTGCGCCGGCGGATGGATGGCCGCGTTGATCTTCTGGGTGACGAGATTGGGCGCCTGAGCGTAGGCGCAGAGACTGGACGCTGTGAGGAACGCCAGCATCGGTACACAACACAAAACAAGCAGGGTCTTTCTTGTCATGGACTCCACCTTCCGCACCTCTTCGAGGTGTGAATTGACATTGCTTAAAGTCGGACGAATGCAAGCTACTGCAAAGGCGTAGCGAAACCTGGAAGTCTCAGACTGTCAGGACTGCGGGGGTTGACCGGCGGGGACGAAGTGACGCCGGACAGATCGCGCAATCGAAACAGAATGTTGCCGCGCATGCAATTTACGGCCACCGAATCGCAAAAATCGTTACATCGAAATTTGTAGAGCACGAATCCTCGAAGGTGCGCGAAACCACAGGCAGGATCTTGCCGAGGAGATGCGGCGGAAATCTCGAGAGCGAAATACTCCGTCCCTCTTCAGCGACCAGACTGTAATCGCGAACCGCTTAATTCGAGAATGCCGCAAAAATACTCCTTCTTAGTGGGCTGCGCAAGATCAATCTTTACTTGGAAGGAGACAGCGGTGTGCCTTTAGTTGTAGACACCAAGGTGGCAGCAGGATTCCAGTGTTCATCGGGTCAATGAAAGAGGGCACGGACCGAAATCCGTGCCCCTTTTAAGTTATCGCAGGCTGTAGATCGGTTACGGGCCTGAGACGTAGTTGTATTGGTTGTAGAGCCACTGCCCTCCCACGTAGGAGTACAGGGTCGCATATACGTTGCTGCCGTTGGCGGGCAAACTATAGACCGTTGTCGTCAGCACATTGCCCAGGTTCCCGGATTGGTAGATATCGTTGCCACCCGGCGTGGAACCGATATCCAACCAGTAAGCCGTAGCGCCAGCGCCCGCGCTCCAGGTGAAGGTCTGAACGTTGCCGCTCAGCGTGGAGCCATTAGTCGGCGTCTGCATGATCGCCAGGGTGTAGCCAAACGCCGTGTAGGTGTAAGTGGTGCCAAGCCACTGACCACCCACGTAGGAGTAGAGGGTCACGTAAACCGGGGTGCCATTAGTCGGCAGACCGTTGACGGTGACCGTGAGCACGTTGCCAAGCGGGCCCGACTGGTAGTACTGGTTGCCGCCCGGCGAGCTACCCACGTCCAGCCAGTAGTTGTTTGCACCTGCGCCTGCTGTCCAGTCGAAGGTCACCGTGCTGCCGGTGAAGGTTGAATTCGGAGGCGGAGTGGTAAGTACGCCCTGTCCCGCGCTCGCGTTGTAGGCAGTGTAGGTGTACTGGTTGTTGACCCACTGACCACCCACGAAGGTGAACAGGGTTACGTAGACCGTGCCGCCGTTAGTAGGCAGATTGGTCGCCGTAGCCGTGAGCACATTGCCCAAAGACCCCGAGCTGTAGTACTGGCCACCGCCTGGAGTGCTGCCAGCATCGAGCCAGTAGCTGGTAGCGCCGGCCCCGGCATTCCAGTTGAAGACCACGCTGCTGCCGGTCAGGGTCGAGTTCGGGACCGGCGAGGTGATCACGCCCTTCGAGCTGCCGCTGTTGAAGGCGGTGTAGGTGTACTGGTTGTACTGCCACTGGCCGTTGATCTCCGTCCACAGCGTGGCGTAGATGGTGCTGCCGTCGGTGGGCAGGCCGTTGACCGTCTGTGACAGCGTGGTGGTTGGCAGGCTGCCGGACTGGTAATAGTTGTTACCACCCTGCGTGCTGCCTATGTCGAGCCAGTAGGCCTGGGCCGAGGCGCTTGGATACCAGGTGAAGCTCGTCGAGCTCCCGGTCAAGGTCGAATTCGCCGCCGGAGTGGACATCGTCGCCGGACCGGCCGGACCGCCCTCCGGCCCGGTGGGCAGCGGCCAAACATAAGCGCCGCGGCTGCGGGTCCACAGCGCCAGGGTGGTTGCTCCACGATCAACCGACATGTCCCAAATCATGACGTTGGGCAGGCCGTTGTTGAAGCGGAACCACACCGGAGGATTAGCGGTGATGTCATCGGTGTAGTACAAGCCGAAGTCACTGCCGATATAGACCTGGCTGGGGTAGTTGGGGTTGACGATGATGGAATCGACCGGTATGTCGGGCAGGTTGCCGGTCTCGTCATTCCATGTGAACCCGTCGCATGGGGTCGAGGTCATGGTACAGACAATGCGGAACACGTGGCCGGGAGTGCTGGGACTATTGTTGTTGAAGCCACCGACCGCAGCGTATCCAATTGGAGTGCTTGCCGATGCAGCACTGGGATCCAGGGCGATGCCCATGATCGGGCGGTTGGGCAGCACGGCGTTGCCGCCGGTCACGTTGACCCATGTAGCCTGAGCTTGCGTGCCACTACCCAGACCGAAGCCGAGCTGCACGTTGCCGTCGTTGGTTGCAACGATAGCTACGCTCTGGTACTTGGGCGAGTACTTTACCTCATTGATGTACGAGCGGTTGCCCAGAGTACCTTTCGTCAAGTTTGAGGTGATCGGGTTATTGGTGACATACCACGATTTGGTAGCCGCCGTACCGGTGATCGTTTCCCAAACGCGGGTGGTGCCGGCGAGCAGATGTCCGCAGCCAGTGGTCTGGCCCGCAGGTTGGCAGTCATCGCCTCCAGCGATGCCACCGTGGAAGAGGTTAACCGGCAGAACGAAAGACTGCGTGTCGCTGGTCCAGCTACCCGCCCAATTGGTCCAAGACGCGCCCGGCTGGGTGCAGTTCGTAATACAGCGGCTGAAGCCACCGCTGTTATTGCCTTCCCAGTAGCGAAGACTCCCGGTATTGTTGCCCATCGTCGTGCCGCCGAGGAACCCGCTGCCGTTCATGGAGAAGTTGCTGACATTGAGGTTGTTAAAGATAATCGAGTTGCCGCTGCTGCCGCCCTGAACGGCGGTTACCACCACGGTGGAACCGCTACGCGCGGCCGTCACCAGGGTCGGGAGGTCGTCGGTAATCGCGGTCACGATGTTGGTGGCTTCCGCTGTGGTGCTTGTGCCTATCGTGACCTGGCCGGTGCCGCCTCTCGTGGTTTCGAAGGTGAAGACCTGCGAACCGATCTGGAATTGCTGACCGACAGTCGCAAGACCCGTCACTGTAATCGTTCCTTGAGCCTGGGTGGAACCCGTGCCCATCGGATCGATCAACCCGGAGAAACCGTCGCCGCCCAAGCCCATCTGCCACTGCACCCCGCCTGTGGGCGAGCCGGAGAACATCGCCGAGCTGGGTCCGTTGTCCTGAGCTCCTCCCACCGCGGAGGGATTCGCCGACGTGGCGAAATTCCCGCTGATGTCGCCGGAGTAGAACTCGATAGCATTGATGCCGCCATCTTGATTCATCCACGTGGGGCGAGTGGTGTTAAGGACCGCGGTGCTGGCGTTAAGGGTGGCGTGAACGCCACCGTCGTTGCCCACCAGAAGGTAGTCTGACGAGCCGTTAACGAAAGCCAGAGCGTGCTGGTCCACATGCACCACGTGGTTGCTCACGCTGGTGCCGTTGTATCCACACGTGAGGTCGTACCAGGCCGTGCCGGTGCGGCTGGCCAGCCAGACCTCGAACGTATCGAAGAAGACACGATCCGAATTATTGGGATCGACCACGATGCCCTGGTCGTACCAGTTTTGCGGATAGTCGGCGCTGCCGGACGAGCCTCCACCGCTGCTGGCGCATCCCAGCAGTGAGCCCCCGGCCGAGCCCGTCATAAAGCTCCAGGTGTTGCCGCCGTCATTACTGGCCCACGCGCCGATTTGGCAGCCGTTAGTGTTGCCGCAATTGGTGTTGTTATTCCAATTGATGGATTGCGCCTGGGCGTAAATGACGTTCGGATTGCTGGGTGCGACGGCGATGTCGATGCGGCCAAGGTTGTTGACCGTGCCACCGTTCGTCGTAGTGCCGCCGGTGGGGCCGTTGCCGCAATAGGTCGCGTTGCCGCCAGTTAGTGGATAGTTGCACGCATTACCGCTGCCGGCATTCATCAGTGCGCCCGTAAGGTAAGGGCTGCCGGTCACCTGGGTGCCAAAAACAAAACCGTTGGCGTTGCTCGCTATTGATGTAAACGCGGGGCAGCCACTGGTTTGCATAGTGGCCGTATAGAGGCCGTTGGCGCCATTATTCCCCAGATCGTACTGCACATAGGTCGGAAAGCCGCGCGTGCCCACGGCTGCAATAATGCGCGTTACGCCGCCGCCCATGTTCGTGAGTTCCAGGCCGGTGATGTCCTGGCGCTGGCCGCTGAAGCTGTTGGTCGGACAATTGGTCCAGGTCTGGCCCTGGTCGTAGGACAAATAAAGACCCATCTTGGTACCGGCTGCGATGTTATTGCTGTTATTGGGATCAACCCGAACTTTGCCGACCGCGTTGTACTGCGGGTAGTTGCCTGCCGGCTGGCTATACTCGGGGCCAAAAACGCCGGCGCCCAGAGTAGTCCAGGTGTTACCGCCGTCCATGGACTGAAGGATGCCTTGGCTGCCCATGGAGAATGAGCCGTAATTCAGATCGCCCGTGCCGGCATAGATGGTGAGGTGATTGTTGGGATCGATCGCCAGCGTATCAATGCTGGTCGTCGCCAGCGCGGGGCTATCGGTGGTGACGCTCCACGTGGTGTTACTCGTGCAGCAGTTCGTTGTTTTCCAAACGCCGCCGCCGACACTTCCCATATAGGCGACGATGCTGCCGTTCGTGGTCGTCGTCGGATCGGTCACGATGGCATTGACGCGTCCCTCGGTGGTTCCGTAGTCATAACAGCCGGAACAACCCGTCATGTGCTCGGGCATCGGACCAAGGGCAGTGAAGCTGTTGCTGTTCATCGGTTTGATGCCCAGTGCGGGATTCAGGACCAAGCCCTTGTGCCCAGCCGGCACCCCGCGCTTGATCGCCTTGTCTTGTTCGGCAGCGGCACGTGTCCAGGCGGGCGAGTAGTGGCCCGTCGGATACGTCAGCCGGTGGTACCAGAATTCTTCCTCGCTGATGAGACGCTCGGCATCGGTGGGAGCGTGGCCGAGGGTGAACTGCGTGGAGATTGATGTCCCCGAGGAGCCTATAGCCGTAGCCGTGAAGATCGGCGAGTTGCTCTTCCCCGCTGTGTTCAGGCCGCCCAGCGAGGACAGTTTCGGCATAGTTGCGGAGATGTTCAAGAGGCCATTCTCGTCAGCGCTGCCGTGGATAGTAGCAAGTATGCCGGCGGAATCGGTTTTGATAACGATCGTGACCCCCTCTCTCGGCTTCCAACTGCCGCCGCTAAAAATGATCGGCTCGCCCGGCAAGTAGCTGATCTTGTCGGCCACCAGCGTCGGCTTTTCTACGCCGGGGCCGTCTGTCCACTGCGCACCGGCAATAGGTGAGAGAGTGAGGATTGTGGCCAAAATACAAAGAAAAACAACATCAGGACGACGAAGTAGGCGACGATTCATCATTTGTCTCCGAGCGGAATTTCCGGGTTCTGGAGCGAATCCGGTGTCTTGCAATGGCGGGCTCTGATCACGGTCACAGCCCTGGGTAACTATGAAGCTCGTACCTTAATACTATCTCCCTAGTAAATGTGTAAAGAAAAATATTGAAAACGGTGAATATTTTTGGTCATTTTATGCCCTATAAGTGGTAGGCTTGGCGACTTCGAGCAGAAGAGGATTTGCATCAAGGCGAACGCTCTTCCCGAAGTCCTCTACGCCAAGTGCAAAGCATCTGTAGTTACTATCTTGACCTTCGACGTAAAACGTGCACCGCTGGGCCAGGGATCGGGCTTCATCGTTGCTAAGAATCGAGTGGTCACAAACTACCATGTGGTTGCTGGAAGTGGCTCTGCTTCCATTATTTTCGATGACGGCTCAATCGTTGTCGTCACAGGCGTAGTCGCGGGAAGCGGACCAAAAGACCTTGTGATTGTCGAAGCTGAGACCGGCAATCGACCGGCTCTTGGCCTCGGAGATGAGTTACAGCTCAAGGTGGGCGAAACCATCTATGCCATCGGTGCGCCGAATCCTTTCAGCAAGTCTCTCGAATGGCCCTTGGGAGTGAGGCAGAAATGGCTGCCGCGATCGCTGTACAAGGCGCAGAATGGCCCTTTGCGCTCCACCACCTCCCGCAACCCGGCCATTACTGTCGCCGTCGATTCTTCCTCCACCAGTTGCGCATAGTAAATCTCGCTGGTGGTGTCATCCAGAATCACGATCAGGTCGTACCAGGGCTCGTCCTGGAACCAGCGATGACGGCTGCCGTCGATGTGCAGCAGCATGCCCCGCGGCCGCCGTTCCCGCCGCTTGCGATGCACTCCCCCGCTTGCTCCCCCGCGCCACCAGTCCGGCCCCTTGTAGAGCTTGTTTTACCCAGGTAGCTCAGATGAATCCCGTGCTACGCCCCCAGCTTCTCGTGAAAATGCTGCACATTCAGATCGAAATAGCGATCCCGATACAGTCCCAACACCTGCTCGACGGTGGCCAGAGGAACTCGTTTGGGGGAAGGCTGTCCCCGTCGCCGGTCGAACAATCCGTCATAACCAAACTCTTCCAACCGCTCCCGCCAGCGCCGCATCGACCGATCGCTGATGCCGATTATCTCGGCGGCCTGCCACCAGGTTATCTTCTTCGCTATCGCCCGTAAGATCACTTCCTGTATTTTCATTGCCCGCTCCATCGCGGCCTTCGAGTAAGACTCCATGCTTGGCATGGTCTCCTACTCTCGCCGCCCGTAAAGCGGACATATCACTTGCTATCTGAACCGGACATATCATGTGCTACTGACACTCCGTGACCCGCCTTGTTGACAAGGGGGGTGGTTAAAGCATACTTCCCAAATCCCACCTTGGGAACGGAGGATGGATATGGCGTCGAAAGAAGAAGCTGTACAAGGAACGATCGGGGGAAAGCCGCTTAGCTCCGGAGCTCAGACCAAGATTCACAATGCATTGAAGTCAGCTTTGGAGGGTGAACTCGCCCAGCCGGGTGCAGTAGTGGGTACGCATCACGGCTCGATTCACATCAGCTCCTGGAACGGGATATTCAATAAAGAGTGAGAGTGAAAGCTGGTAGTTAATTACCAAAGCTGGCAGTTAATTACCAGTGATCGCCACGGCTGTTGCGGGTACGGCGCGTCGTGTGGACACGACGCGATGGGACGTGTGGGGTGGTGCGTCTGTGGAGTCCTCTAGCACGTATATCGGGCAGTTTATTTTGAAGGTTGCATCCCGATGCAATCTAAATTGCTCCTACTGCTACATCTACAACAAGGCCGATTCCACGTGGAAGCACCGACCTGCCATTATGTCAGACGAGGTGTTTGGAGCGGTTCTCGAACGAATACACCGGCACTGTGTCTTTACCGGACAAGACGGTGCAACTATCGTATTCCATGGCGGCGAGCCATGCTTAATCGGGTCCCGAAAATTCGACGATTGGTGTAGCCAAGCACGGCGGTTCCTGCACGATGTGGCAGACGTCAAGTTTTGCATTCAAACCAACGGCACCCTGCTGGACCAGGCTTGGGCTGAGGTATTCCGGAAGTACCAAGTGACGGTCGGTGTCAGTCTGGATGGCCCCAAGCAGGTCAACGATATCGTCCGGGTTGACCATCTCGGCCGGGGTTCCTACGATGAGGCCGAGCGTGGGATCAAGCTGCTGCAAGAGGCGCAGATTCCCCACGGCGTTCTCTCGGTAATCACGCTTGGCGCGGACCCACTGGCTGTGCATCGTCATTTTGTCGCCCTGGGCTGCAGGAGCGTTAACTACCTGCTGCCTCATTTCACACACGACACGATTGGACCGATTCGGCAGCTCTATGGAGCGACGCCGTGCGCCGATTTTTTGATCCCAATTTTTGACGATTGGTGGTTCAACGGAACGCCTGACCTTCAAATTGGCGATTTGCGCAACATCGCGCGAATTATCCTGGGTGGCAAAAGCCTCAGCGAAGGTCTCGGGAACGACCCGCCTTTGTACGTGTTCATCGAGGCCGACGGTGAACTGGAAGGGCTCGATAATCTGCGCGCCTGCGCGGATGGGATTTCGAGTATCAAGCTCAATGTGCGGCACTCCGATTTCCGCGAGATACTTCAGACTGAGGGAATGCATAAAACCGCTATTTTTCAAGGGATGCCTCTACCCAGGCTTTGCAAAGGCTGCCCCGAGCGGGACACGTGCGCTGGGGGTTACCTGCCTCACCGTTACTCAAGTGCGAATGGTTTCGACAATCCAAGCGTCTGGTGCGCGGACCTGTTGAAGCTGTTTGCCCACCTGCGCGCCAAGCTAGGGGTGTCCGTTGAGGAAACCCGTGAGCGCCGACGAATGCTGGCGGCGAACCTTGATTCAGGCCTCCACCCAGTGAGCGCCCACGTTTCTTGAGGGCCGCGAGAGATGCCGGTCGAAAACCGAAAAGAAAGGCTCTGCGCTATCTTGCGGCAGACGCTCGATGAGCAATTGCAATCTCAGTCAGAAGCTAAGAACTCAAGCGGCAATCGGGAGCAATTGTCCGGCCCATGGCGCGCATTTTTCGAAGAGCACAGCGCCTGGGATTCGGCGACGCGGCTCAACCGTGATTTGTATTTGGAGCTGAGCCGCCAATTCGACAATAACCTCGTAAGAGAGATTCTACTCGCTGCGGCGGACGTCAAAATTTCCCGCGCTAGTTTAACAAAGGGAAAGCTCGGCCTGCTCCGGACCGTAGCCGAGCGGTACGGATTTCAAATCGTCACAAGCGAACAGGAATGGATCCTTCGCGCCGACCGGGGAAAGGGCGGCTGGGCGAATGGAATGGGACGGTTGGCTGAGCCAGATGAGCCTGGTGGAGTTCGCAACGTATACATAGCATCTGACTCGGCCTTGGCCGAGACGGGCAGAATGCTGGACGAAGCTCGCGAAGACGATTTGTTCGGGGCCCTGCTGGGCATACCGGCCTGCTGCCGTGAAAACTTTGAACGGTTCAAGCCGTTAGCTGCGAAGAAGCAGTTTGATTTTGTGCCTTACGTGTTGGAGAATACGTGCGGCGCTATGCCGTACGATTGGCGGCTGAACTATACGGCACAATATTTTGGATGCTCGCTGTTGAGTTTCTTTCCGTGCTCATTCCGCTGTCCGGCGGCCGCTGCCGTGGCCGACAGGACCCTCAGTATGCTCGAACATTGCGATCCCGCCTGGGCGCGAGGATTCGTTGCGTTGCAGCAAACAAATGTGCTCTACACCGAGAATAGGGGATTGCATCTTTTCGGGGCGCAGCTTTGCAATGGTTCGATCGCCTATAATCCGCGAGACCTACAGTCCAGCGAACCCACCGAGCTGACCGATCTCCTCCAACAGGGAGACCGGTTGGAGGTCAATGGTAAGCATGCGGTGCAAGTGTTTCGCGGCCCGACAAAGGTAGGGGAGCTGTCGGGAGACGACGTTTGCATGTGCGCCTTCTATTAATGTTTGGCGGGTGGTCCAGCCTGTCAACTTGAGGGTGCCCACCGATTGTTTCTTAGCACCACTAACTGTTAACCAAAGCGTTACGAGGGCAGTTTTGGATCGCTATGTCTCCTATCCCCCTCGCAGTTTGACGGGGTATTACACACTGAGGGGAAAATGAATGCGTCTTCCCCGGCTAGCACCTGTTTCAGAGGGGCTGTGATGGACTTCTTGAGTTTTCGCTGCCAATCTACGTCTTCAGTGTCGCAATGGTGCAGCGGCGGTGTCTGTAATCAAAAGGTATGACTCCGGTGTAACAGCCCACAGGTATATGCTGTTTGGCCACTAGTGCTTCGACCGCTTGATTATGTAACGAAACTTGTGTCGGGCCTGCTTGCGTGGGAACTTCCACTGGATGGTAACCCGGGCGCGATTCATACGCCGATTCCAGGTCCGGGTTTGC
>Ga0302326_10026027_pt1 | contig 11842 bp, 6 predicted proteins | sample Palsa_T0_3_FD_202264 | JGI IMG/M metagenome (GOLD analysis project Ga0302326, IMG submission 202264) | Peat permafrost microbial communities from Stordalen Mire near Abisko, Sweden - Palsa_T0_3 | ecosystem: Environmental > Terrestrial > Soil > Palsa > Peat permafrost | place: Sweden: Abisko... | reverse complement strand
TGTCCGAGCCTGGATCAAGGAAGGAATGAGTTGGCATGCCGGTGATGCCGGGGATCCACTGACGATCGATACCCTCGGCAAACAGGACCTTGTCGTCGCCAACAATTTTCTCTGCCACATGAGTCCCCCGGAGGCGGAGAGATGTTTGCGGAACATTGGTCGCCTGGTGAATCCGAGCGGTCGTCTTTTTGTTTCGGGAATTGACCTGGACGTTCGAAGCAAGGTTGCCCGCGATTTGGGATGGGAACCACTGCAGGAGATGTTGGAAGAGGTTCACGATGGCGATACTTATATGAGGAGGATTTGGCCAGGCCAATATGCAGGTGTGGAGCCTCTGAACAAGAGAAGGCCGGATTGGGGAACCCGCTACGCAGCCGCATTTCGATTGCCGCAGGAAACCATGCAGGGGCAAACTTATTTAAAGGAAGAAGTCAAAGTCGCACGTGGTCACTCGGAATGTGCTTAGGCCACGACCGGAGACAACGCTTGCCTCAGTTAAAGAGTGCGATGAAGTCAGTCTTGAGAATGCAAAGTTAGTCGCGCATTGTCAATTAGAGTTGCACGAATCGCATGAATCGGTGCCAAAAAGGAGATTGTGGTGAGTATTTCAAAAGTGCTCTCGACAGCGACGACGATTCGCCAAAGCATGGTGATCGTGTTGGCAGCTGCCCTCCTGTGTCTTCCATGTCTGCTCGTTGGCATTCCTGAAAGCGGCGATGCCGCAACGCACACGATGTATCAGTACCATTTCAGTAACCAGTTCTGGAGCGGAGATCTTTATCCTCGCTGGCTCGCGGGCGCGAACAAAGGCTACGGAAGCCCGATCTTCTTGGTGCAGTATCCTTTCCCGTATTTCGGCACGGCATTGCTACGTCCTGTTACTCGCTTCCTACCGACGGCCACACGAGAGTCACATGAGCTGGGAGTGTTTTGCTTTTTGGTGCTCGCGGCCTCGGGCTTTGCTGCCCGTGCCTGGTTTCGCAATCAATACGCTCCTCTTGCTTCCACTGTCGCGGCGGTTGCCTACATCGCACTTCCGTATATCGTAGGGCAGACACTGTATGATCGAGTATCGATTGGTGAACTGAGTACATTCGTATGGATGCCTTTGATCCTCGCGTTATGCGATCGCATCCATCCGACGAGGTTCTGGGTTCTGAGCGCAATCGGCGTCGCGTTTGCGCTTCTGATGTTGAGTAATATTTTGATCGCAGTGCTCTTCGCGCCCGTGATGGTCCTTTACGCGATTGTGTCGGGGAAGCAGAAAGAGTTTTCATTGATAAAGCGCGTTGCGCCTATTATCTGTTCAATGGCTATAGGGGTTGGCGTTGCAGCCACCTATGTGTTTCCCCTCTTGGCAAATCACCGATTATTGGATGCCGATGCGGTGCCGGCCAATCATCCATATGCTGAGTTAGGTCGTCAGTTATTAGGTATCTCTCTAAGCGAGGTATCCACTTATCGGATCGCAATCCCTGGAATCATAATTGCACTTTGCGTGACGGTCTTTGTTGCGCTTCATGTCTGGCGCGCCAATCTCGCCCTGGCTGGCCGGATAGTTCTGCTGGCGACCCTTGGACTGGGAGTAGTGATGCTGATTCCAGGTATGGGACCGATGCTGGTTAGATTGAGCCGCTTGAAGGTATCGGGATTCGACAGCTATAACGGCTTTTGCGTAAGAATGCTTTTCATTGCCTTATTCACGCTAGGATTGGGACTTCTCGCGTACTGCCGTGTTTCGGCGGAGGGAGCCAATCCGCGACAGCGCTTACTTCTCGCAGTTTCTTGCGCTACATTTGTCCTGACGCTGCCCTGGAGCGCAGAAATCTGGAAAGCCTTTCCAGAATTTGGCTCAGTCATTCAGTTTCCCTGGCGGCTTTGCGCCATTCTTTCCGTCGCGGCCTCCGGTCTTTTCGCCGCTGCCATCGACGATTGCTTGCGCCATGGAATTCGAGGTGAGAAAAGGCCCTCGTTCGTTGTGATGATTTTGGTCGCACTCGTCGTCATTGGCGCGGGGAACTTCATCTGGGGCGTGCAAACAAGGTTCAGGGCCCTGAGCACTCCCGGCATTGACATGACGCGCGGCGTGGATCCGATGTACCCTACCTATGTCCCTCCCTTGAATGTCACCGGATTTGCGAAGGATTTAGGTACATCCCCTGACACCTGGGAGGTTGCACCCTCGCCAGTCGTTTACGGTGTGCGAGCTGACTTGACCAGTGGGCAAGGCAATGTGTCTGTGGTGCGCACGGGACCTCGCTCGCTCCTTGTTTCCGCACAATTCCAAGGGGACGGGCGCGTGCGGGTCGGACAACTGTTTTTGCCCCTTTGGAAGATTGTGCCGATGCCAAAGTCCGCGCGAGGCGAGACTTTGGGAAGTTCGGCGGACGGGCTCATCGAAGTGTCGCTCGGTCCTGGTCAGCATAACTTTGAACTGGTATTCGACGGCGGTTGGCCTGAGCGATTGGGTGACATCGTGACGCTTGTGTCGATCGTCGTTATAGTGGCGGGATTCGCTTTTACCGCTTTGTCGGCAAGGAAGCAGAAGTCGTTGGTGAGCGATCAAGAGCACAGTTTCTCATCGTAGACTTGCCCCTGGCCGACGTGGATTCGGTGTTATTTGTCCGAAGCTCCTGGTGAGATCGAGAAGGCTAAGATTGTGCGAGATCGACCGGAGATTCAATCGCTGTTGGTGCGCGCCTATTGTCGATATTTCATCTGCGGTTTTTGGGCTTCGTGGTCCTGGTGGCGAAAGCGGATTCTGTGTTTTCAATGTTATCGGACCGTCTATAAGGTGTTTGCGTCACGCCGCAATGTCGATCCCGACATTCGAGTACCTCAATACAAGGTAAGTAGGCGGAGGAGCTACTTTTGAAACAACGACTTAAACGCCTTGCGGGCGTTGCAGGCTTGGTCATAATCTCCGTCGCGCTAGCGGCATTCTTCGTGGTGAGATCACTCCCAAGTGGATGGAAATCGGAGCAGGTCACATGGCGTGCGCAATTGTTTGCAAAAAAAGCGGAAGGCCACATCCCGGACTTGTCATGGCGTGAGCTTTGGTTCATGACGCACGTTCGCGGGGGCTTTGGCCTGGAAGGCTTTGCGGCGCAGGGATATAGCATGGAGGGGTCGCTCCTGAATCCATACTTGACGAGTAGCGATCGTCAAAACGGCACGCGGATCTTCGGGGAACGCTGCGCAGCCTGCCACGGGAAAGACGGAACCGGAGGTTTCGCGCCCTCGCTGAATCATTCGGGACTGAAGCACGGTGACAGTGACTTTGGCATGTACAAAGTCGTGAGAGACGGCATTCCCCAATCAGGCATGGCTCCCGTTGCGATGTCGATCGAGGAGCGGTGGCAGGTCGTCGGCTTTATGAAGAATCTGCAGACTGCGAATTCAAGCCAGCATGCGGATCAAATGGCAACAGCCGACATTCATGTAAGCAGTGATCAGGTTCGCACCGCTGGTGGCAAGACGGATGAGTGGTTGACGTATTCAGGGTCTCTCGATGGGCATCGCTACACTCCATTGGCAGAAATCACGCCAGAGAATGTTTCGCGACTCCAGGTTCGGTGGATTCACCAATTCGAATCAGCTGAGTCGGCAAGAGCAGAAGCAACGCCGATTGTCGTTGGCGGAGTCATTTTCCTGACTGAGCCACCGGCCACTGTGGTCGCGTTGGATGCCAGGTCAGGCGAGGTGAGATGGCGCTACAGCAGAAACCTACCTGATAGGTTGCCGATTTGCTGCTCTCGAACCAACAGGGGACTCGCTATCCTGGGGAGCACGTTGTACCTCGGCAGTCTTGACTGTTCCCTGGTCGCACTCGATGCAACCACGGGGAGCGTGATCTGGCAAGTTCCGGTATGCAAATCGTCAGACGGTTTCTCCATGACCGGGGCACCGCTCATCGTAAATGAATCGGTGGTCGTCGGCGTGGCTGGCGGCGAATATGGCATTCGCGGTTTCGTGGCCGCTTACGACGCCAGGACAGGGCAGCAGCAGTGGAAGTTCAATACCATCCCCGGCCCCGGCGAACAGGGACACGACACATGGAAGAGCGATGCGTGGAAAACCGGTGGTGCACCAACATGGATCACGGGAAGTTATGACCCATCCCTTGACCTTCTATATTGGGGCACGGGCAACCCGGCTCCGGGATTCCTGGGAGATGTCCGCCCCGGCGACAACCTGTTTACCAATAGCGTTGTCGCATTGCACGCCGGCACGGGTAAGCTGGCATGGTATTTCCAATTCACGCCGCACGATCAGCATGACTGGGATGCAGTCCAGACCCCTATCCTGGCGGATATCCCGATCAAAGGCACCGTCCGTCGAGTGATGTGCGTTGCCAACCGAAACGGGTTCTATTATGTGCTGGACCGGACAACCGGCGAATTCCTCCTGGGTGTGCCTTTCGTGACCGAGGATTGGGCGAATGGTCTCGATGCTTCGGGCCGTCCGATCCTCACCGCGAACGCAGAGGTTACAGTCTCAGGCCGCTTGACGAGGCCTGGTGTTGGGGGCGGAGTTAATTGGCAAAATGCAGCCTTTGATCGTAAGAGCGGATTGTTCTTCGTGCCCGCCACCGAAGGCGGTTCTGTCTTCACCAAGTCCCCGGATGCAGAGCGCGGCGAACTTGGCTTTTATCCAGGGAGTGCCGGTGGCGTCGATGCACAGCCGGATTCGGTCATAAAAGCGCTGGATGCTGCAACAGGCCAGAAAAAATGGGAACTCGCCTTGCCGCCTTTCAAGAAATCCCTCGCTCATGGCTATAGCGGCCTGCTGGCGACCGGCGGGCACCTCATATTCGGGGCCTCAGGAGGTTTCGCTTTCGCAATAGATTCGTCTACCGGACGCCAGGTCTGGCGTGTATTCCTGGGCGGAGATACCTACTCGCCTCCGATTTCAATTACAGTCGACGGGCACCAGGTGATCCTGGTGTCGGCGGGTCGGGCTCTGTTCATGTTCGGACTGTAATCGGATCGCTTCCTCGCGCATTACCGGGATCTCAGCTCTCGAGCACCGTTCCTTCTCGAACATCCGTCGGTCACTTGATGTGAATTGTTGGGCTGAATGGCAAAGATCCTGCCTGCGTCGTTGGCTTTTTTACTTTGCAGTTTGCATTGACTCCAACTCGGAACAAAGCTGAGAATTATCCCAGAAGACCGATTAGGTCCTCTTCACGTGCCCCTTTTCACCTTGCAGGAGCCGGAACGGAACAGGTAGACTGAGGCCGTATCGAACATGTGGAGTCGGGAGGAGTATGGCAAATTGAGACGTCTTCTTTTTCTGGTTCCGCTGTTTTTAGGGTGCTCGCTCGGCTGGGCGCAGACTGTCGTACAAACAGCACGCTGTCCAAGTTCCGGAAATGTGGGGGCGGGCGTAGCGGGCGGGCTCTACAACGGCATATATTATTGCCCGCTCCCCAACAAAACGCTTCCCGGCAATTTGATTGCTGTCTTTTTGTATTATGCCCCCACAGGATCAACGAAGGTAACCGTATCCGACTCCACCTCTGACACTTACACTCAAGCCGTTACCGCGACTACAACAAACTCGAACACTCAGGCAATCTACTATCTCCCGGGTGCAGCATCCGGCATTACTTACGTTAGCGCAGCGTTTGCCGGTGCCACCTTCGGGGTAGCCGATGTATCCATGATTGTCGAAGAATGGTCCGGAATTGCGACTGCCGCTCCTCTGGACGCGGCAAGCTGCAACAGCGCAACTTCTACTTCGGTGACGGCCGGCTCGATGACGGTTGGAACCGCCAACGACCTCATCGTGCAGGCTGTCTTCAATGACCCAGCCAATGGATATGCAAGCCCATCGTCTGAGACTTCCTTTAGTGTCGGATCGCAGAGCAACATCACCTGGACCTTCAACGCCAGTGACCTGAATGAAAGCAACGCTGCGCAGTCGGGCATTCTCACCACCGCCGGGTCGTTCAACGCAACCTTTACCCAAGGGACGAAGCAAGTCTTCGCATCTTGCGCTGCCGCGTTCAAGTCGGCGTCGGCGGGCACCGGCCCATCCGGCATTCGAATCATCTCTGTCGACCACGCGCAGGAGGGGAATGGAATTACCAGCCCGGTGACTCTGCAAACGCCGCTTTCAGGCAATATGTTTGTCGTTTCCGATTTGAGCGGTGGGGAGGCCTACATTACTGGTATTTCGAGCACACCGTCTTGTACCTGGGCGAATACCGGCCCGGTGTACGAGAGCAGCGCCTTGGACAGCTACACGATCATCTGGTACGCGGTCGGGTGCAAAGGGGCCAGTAACATGACCCTCACCCTTACCCTCGCCGGACCGACTACCGACGATACCTACATGGTCTACGATGTGACGAACTCGAATGCATGGACTTTTGACACCGATTCCGGGGGACAAAGGGGCTCGCAGTTTTCTATCGTTCCTACCGTCACAACCTGTTCGAGTTGCGATACTCCTTCGACCACAACCGGGATTGTTTTCGGCAGTTTTTCGCAGGACGAGTGCACTGCGACTGGTCTTACGGCTCCATCTGGAGGGTTCTTTGACGCAGCAACCTACTCCGGAAATAGCCTCAATGGCGCGCAGTCGGTGGATCAGAACAACGGGTGGTTCCATTCGTTTTACACGTCCGCTCCTGGCGCGCTGACCGCGACCTGGACTGAATCCTGTGCTACGCTGCCACCAGATTATTGGGCGGGCCGCGTGGCATCGTTCAAGACGACTACCCAGACTCAGCCGCAACCACCAACCGGGGTGAAGGCTGTAGTAGTTCCGCAATAATAGGAAAATGGAATTCCCCGCTCGGGGAAGCGACAGGAATCACGTTTGCGATCTCTGTGAATCCACTTAAGCAAACAACCACCTGGGTGGACTCATGAAGCTTTCCCGCCGGACGATCGATAATTCTGGAACCTGCAAAAGATGGGCAAGAAGGTCGCAATTATCGGTGGAGGCATCGTTGGGCTGGCGACGGCGCATCAGTTGCTCCAGCGATTCCCGGATACGCGGTTGCTTGTTCTGGAAAAGGAAGCAGGGCCCGGCCGCCATCAGACTGGACACAATAGCGGTGTTTTGCATTGCGGACTTTACTATAAGCCTGGTTCCACCAAGGCACGCCTGGCCGTACAAGGAATCCGGAAGATGGTGGCATTTTGCGACCAGCACAGCGTTCCCTATGAATTATGCGGCAAGGTTGTTGTGGCAACGGAAGAGGAAGAGATTCCGCGCCTTCATGCCCTTCTTGAGCGAGGCGCCGCGAACGGATTGGAAGGGCTCCAGTTACTCTCGCCCGAACAGATTCGTGAATTTGAACCGCACGCTGCCGGTCTGGCCGGGCTCCGCGTTCCGCAGGAGGGCATCGTCGATTACCCTGCGGTGGCCGATGCAATGGTTCGCGAGGTTCGCGTGCGTGGCGGCGAGATACGGTTTTCTTCAGGGGTGACTGCACTCCAGGATAGAGGCGGTTGGAAGATTTCAACCACAAGCGGCGATTTTGAGGCGGACTTTGTAATTAACTGTGCCGGATTGCATTGTGACAGAGTTAGCCGCAAAGCCGGCAATCGTGATTCGACAACGATTGTGCCGTTTCGGGGAGAGTATTACAAACTCAAGCCGGAGCGGCAGCACCTGGTCCGCAACCTCATCTATCCGGTTCCCGATCCCAAGTTTCCGTTTCTAGGCGTGCATTTCACCCGTCTGATTCACGGCGGTGTGGAAGCCGGGCCAAATGCAGTGTTGGCTTTCGCGCGCGAGGGATATCGCAACACGGACGTTTCTCTTCGCGACATGATCGAGACCCTCACTTACCGGGGATTCTGGAGATTCCTGCTGCGCTATCCATCCATGTGCTGGGACGAATTCAAGCGATCTTGTAGCAAAGACCTCTTCTGCCGCTCGCTGCAGCGGCTGGTTCCGGAACTCCAAATCGACGACCTTACCGCGGGCGGAGCCGGCGTACGGGCACAGGCTCTTTCCCCGACGGGCGAACTGGTGCAGGACTTTTACTTCGTCCGTCAAACACGGGCGCTGCATGTGCTGAACGCCCCAAGCCCCGCGGCGACAGCAAGTCTTGCAATTGCAGACGAGATTATCGACCTTGCCGGGGAATCGATCACGCAGTGACGCTCCAGAATCATTCGTCCCGCGAGGCGCTTCCTAGCTTTTCAAGCGGATGAGTTCCCTCTTGATTTCAGCAGCGTCGCGGTAGTTGGGAAATATCTTCAGGACTTGCTCCAACTGCTGCCTGGCAAGCGCCCGCTGATCCATCTTCTCGTACGCCATTCCCAGGTGAAAGTGAATATCGGGGTTTTCCGGCAGCTTGTTCTTTTGCTGCAGCTTGAGCGCTTCCTGAAGATAGTTGACCGCCAGCGGGTACACACCCTTCTGGTAATAGACCCAGCCAAGGGTGTCAGATGGGCCGGGAGCGTCGGGCAATCCTCTGCGTGCAGTCTGCGCCAGGGATAAAGCGATGTCGAAGTTTTCGCCGGCATGCAGCATCATGCGGGCCAGATCGTTGCAGGCCACCGGATTCTGTGAATTGATGTTCAATGCGTTTTGATAGGCGTCTTCCGCGTTCTTCCAATCCGACCTGGTTTCGTACAGATTCCCCAGCAGAACATAAAGCTGCGGCTGACGAGGGTTGTCCTTGAGTGATTGCCCCGCCGCGGCAATGGCCTGATCGATTTCCCCTTTTGCGGCGCGCACCTGGCACAGCTGGATTACGGCGTCGAAATTGTGCCTGTCGAGTGCAACGGATTTCTCCAGCGCGGATTCTGCTCCGCCGAGATCTCCCTTGCCGTGAAATAGAACGCCGCCGAGCAAGTTGTAGAAGTTGCTGTTCGCAGGCGATTTGCCGATTTGGAAATTCACGGCGGCAACGGCCTTATCGATCTGTTTTTGTGTGACGTATGCGCTCACAAGACCGCGCAGAGCATCCGTCGAGTCAGCATTGCGGTTTAGGGCATCCTGATAGGCTTGGGCGGCGTCGCCATATTGCTTCTGAGCGAGCCTGAGATTTCCTAGTTGCACGTAGCCAAACGAACTCTGTGGCGCAGCGGCGATGGCCCGGCGAGTATCCTGCTCAGCCTCGGCGTAGTGCAAACGATTGATATTGGCAAGGGCGCGCAGTGCGTAGCCCTCCGTCGCCCATGGTTCCAGCCTGATCATTTGGTTCGCCGCGTCTTCCAGAGAGTTCATATCGCCTTGCAGAACCGCGGCGTTGGCAATGGAGCGCTCAGCATCAATGAAATCGGGATCAAGGCGTAAAGCCTCTCGCCATTCGTTCTCCGCGCGTTCCAGATTGCCCTGCTTTTCGAACGCAACTCCCAACGCGTAGTGAGCCTGAATGTTGTTGGGGAAATCCTTGACCACCGTCTCCAGGGTCTGCGCGGCGTTGCTCACGTCTCCGGTGTTCAATTGCATCTGGCTCCGATAGACCAGTGCATCGTCATCGTAGGGGTTCCCTTTCAGGATTTCTTCATCGAGGCTGCGTGCCTCGTCATAGCGTTTGGCCGCAATCAGAAGTTGAATATACTTCTTCTTCACCAGCGCGTCGCCTCCGCGTTCCCTATAGAGCGCGTGGTATTCGTCAACGGCCTTGTCAATGGCGCCTGTGGTGAAATAGAAGTTGCTTAGCGCCAGGAAGCTATCCGGGTTGTGAGGAAGGTCGCGCTTGGCTTGCTTTAGAACCCCCTCCGCATCAGATGCCTTGCCTTCAGTCAGGTACAGCCGTGACAGCGCCTCTCGCGGCTCCAGAGCGTTGGGTTCAAGGGCAATCGCTGCGCGGTATTCCTGCTCCGCTTCGTTGATGCGGCTATGCGCCTGGTAGTAGTCACCCAGCAGCAAGTGTGGTTGCATCGGCTTCGGGTCCAGTTCAATGACCTTCTTGAAACTTGCTTCGGCCGCGTCGGGTTGGTTGTTTTTCAGTTGCAGGAGAGCAAGGTTCACGTAGGCTTCCCAGTTGCCCGGAGCCAGCATGATGGCTTGCCGAATCTCCCCGATTGCTCCCGGATTGTTGCCCTCGGCAGCCAGCAGGTTTGAAGCCAGGGAGTGGACTGCTGGGTCGCGCGGCTCCTTTTGCAGCAGAATATCGGTCTGTTCACGCGCATGGGGAAAGTCCCGATTATGGATCAGAAGGTTCGCCATCTCCATGCGCGCTCGGTAGTTTTCGGGTTGTAACTCGACGGTGCGGGCAAATTCCTGATAAGCACGGCCCTGCTGCTGCAGGCTCACGTCGCATTCGGCCAAACGGAAATGGGCGTCGGCGTACGTAGGATCGACTTTGATTGCATTGGTGAATTCGATTGCCGCTTCGCTGAATTGCTGTTTTTCGAAATAACGCAGCCCGCTCCCAAAATATTTCTGCTTGCGCAGGTTGGGGTCCATTGAGCACGCCGACAGAAGCGTAGCGGTCAGACTCAAGGCCAGGACCGGTCGCCGGGTGGAAAAGAATTTCAACTCAAATACCTCCCGGCGCGGGTTATTCGCAACCGATTCGCCGAAACAACCCATTGCTGTATACCATAGCAGTGAAACAATTTGAATTGCCAAAAGGTCACATTTCACGCAGCAGGCGCTGCGCAACCTGGCTTCCCGCGCGAGCTCTGAAATCTTCGTGAACGATTGGGAAAGAAATGCATTCTCCAAGGTCAGGAAGACAGCCATCGTTGCAAATTCCTGCAACAAGTTGCAATCCGTAGCAGCCTTGACAATGCCGTAGATCGGTTTAACTATATATGCTCATCGAGAAATCGTGGACGCAAGAAGTGTGCACTTCAGTAACTTGGCGTCGGTGTTCAATTTCCTGCATAGTGTTGCAAACATTATCAGTCTTGACAGAACCTGGTGTTGATCTACGATGGAATTGAACCGGTGGTGGGCCGGACTGCGCGAGCAGGACGGCAGCAAGGTGACGGCAGCATTGAGGAGAGCCAAGATGAAAATCGGGACAGGAGGGTTGGCGGCAATAGCCGGTTTGATACTGTCCAGCTTCGGGTTGTTTGCCTTTGGGCAGGGGACCCCGGTTACTGTCAGCCTGACCAATGTGAACGGCGACCCGATCGTGAATGTCGGAGGCGAGTCAGTCTATGCCGGAGTGTACGGCGGCACCTCCAATCTTCCCGGAGCCAACACCGGCATTATTTGCGACGATTTCAACGATGAGGTGTCTGTTCCGCAGAGCTGGAGCGCCATCGCGTACAACGTCTCGACGATCGGTACCTCCACTCCTATAACGGACGTCCTCTTTGGAAGCGGCACCAAGGGATATACCAACGTTGGCATTGCGGGATACGCGGAGATCGCCTATCTGGTGAATATGTCCTTCGCCAGCAGCGGAAACCCCACACTGCAAGGCAACATATCTGAAGCAATCTGGGCGATCACTGACCCTGGACTTTCAGGCGTTGACTCCGCTGCGCAGACTCTTGATTCACAGGCGGCAGCTTACGCCAGTTCAACCAGCGACAACATGAGTCAATATACGAACCTCGTTATTTACACGCCCACTCCCCTCGGTCAACAGAATCAACCGCAGGAGATGTGGAGCACCGTGCCGGAAGGTGGCGCGGCCTGGCTCTACCTGCTGCTGGTCGGGATCGCCTGTTTTGGGGCGATGCGTTTCAGTCCTCGTGGTCAATCTGGAAAGCACGAAGCAATCTGAGTTCATCTTTGTCACGACCGATCAGCCCAATACGGATCAGGTCAGGATGATCGGGGTTTAGCGGTCCCAGAGTCTCTCTGCTCTGAGACCGCTTCTCGCATCGTTTCAACAAACCACCATTTGGAGAAGTACAACGGCATCTTAATTGGGTAACATCTTAAATGAGATGGTTGGCCCTCC
>Ga0302326_10026025_pt1 | contig 11842 bp, 10 predicted proteins | sample Palsa_T0_3_FD_202264 | JGI IMG/M metagenome (GOLD analysis project Ga0302326, IMG submission 202264) | Peat permafrost microbial communities from Stordalen Mire near Abisko, Sweden - Palsa_T0_3 | ecosystem: Environmental > Terrestrial > Soil > Palsa > Peat permafrost | place: Sweden: Abisko... | reverse complement strand
GCACCTGCGGCAGGTCAGCGACGGCGGGCGCCGTGCTCAGGAAGTCGTCCCACTCGGTGAACAGAACGACCTCCCGGAGTCCCGGTACGTCCGGCCGCACCTCGTCCAGGAACTTCGCCATCGGGCTGCGGTACTCCGGCACCAGGAAGATGCCCGCCGCGCCGGACTGGTTCAGCACGTAGCCGAGCTCGGCCGGGCGCAGCGCCGGATTCACGGTCACCAGGACGAGCCCGGCCAGCGCGGCGGCGTACTCGAGGATGATCCACTCGGGCAGGTTCGGCGCCCACGCCGCGACCCGCTCGCCCGGCGCGAACCGCACGGCGAGCGCGCGGGCAGCCTGCTCAGCGTCGGCAAGAAGCCCGGCGTAGGTCCACCGCTTGCGGCCAGCCGGATCGGGCAGGCCGCCGACCATGGCCAGCCGGTCCGGTGCCGCCGCTGCCGACGCGCGCAGCACGCCGCCGACGGTGGTATCGAGAACCTGCTCAGAGGTGTCGGCAGGCCAGTATGACGTCGTCAGGGCCGCCATTGCGGTCTCCGATCATGCGGCAGTCGTGATGACATTTCAGACCGCAGCCGGGACGCAGGTCAATGCCGAGGCTGGCGGCGAGCAGACGGCGAGCAGGAAACGGAGCCAGTTTGGATCGTTGTCCCCGATCGAGAAGGGTTCGATACGATTGTCAGGACTTCCCCGCTGACAACCGAATGGATCTGCGATCGTGGCGTCTGGAGATGACCCGGCGGACGCACTCGACACCACCGTGCCGCACATCGCGCGGGTGTACGACTACCTGCTCGGAGGCAAGGACAACTTCGCCGCCGACCGCGCCGCCGGCGAGGCGATGGTGGCCGCCTATCCGCACATCGTGTCCAGCATGACGGCGAACCGCACGTTCCTGGCCCGCGCCGTTCGCTATCTGGCCGGCGAGCAGGGCATGCGGCAGTTTCTCGACATCGGGACGGGCATCCCGACGGCGAACAACACCCACGAGGTCGCGCAGGCGGTGGCACCGGACAGCCGCGTCGTCTACGTGGACAGGGACCCCGTCGTGCTGATCCACGCGCGGGCACTGCTCACCAGCAGTCCCGAGGGCTCGACTGACTACATCGAGGCCGATGCCCGCGATGCGGGCGCGATTCTCGCGCATGCCGCCGGAGTGCTGGACTTCTCCCGGCCGGTCGCGCTGATGCTCGTCGCGATCCTGCACTTCATCCCGGACGAGGACCAGCCCTACGACATCGTGGCCAAGCTCGTCGACGCGCTGCCATCCGGGAGCATGGTGACGATCACGCATCCGTGCAGCGACGTCGATACCGCGGAGACTGCGGGCGCGGCCAGGGAGTTCAACGACCGCGCCACCCAGCGGGTTACCCTGCGCTCGCAGGACCAGGTCGCCCGGTTCTTCGACGGGCTGGACCTGGCCGACCCCGGCATCGTGCAGGTCCAGGACTGGCGGCCGGACGGCGATGCCGAGCCCGCGATGCGCACCGCCGTCTGGGCGGGCGTCGCCCGCAAGCCGTAACCGCAAGCCGGAGCCGCAAGCCGGAGCCGCAAGTCGTAACCGCAAGCCGGAGCCGCGTGCCTCGGGCAGACCGCAGCGGCCCAACGTCCCTCAGCCCGCCGGCGCGTGCGCGGGCGGGAACCCGCCGGTCGCTATCGGCCCCCAGCGCTCGATCGTGACGCGGATCAGCGACTTGCCCTGGCGGCGCATCGCCGCGCGGTATTCGGCCCAGTCCGGGTGCTCGCCGGAAATGCAGCGGAAGTACTCGACCAGCGCGTCCTCGGCCTCCCGGTCGGGCATGTCCAGCACCTCGGCGCTGCCGTCGACCTGAACGTACGGGCCGTCCCACTCAGCAGAGTGAACCAGGATGGAAACGCGCGGATCACGACGGCTGTTTACCGTCTTGGCGCGGCCGGGATAGGTGGAGATGACGATGCGGCCGCTGTCGTCGACGCCGGCCGTGACCGGCGACAGCTGCGGCCGGCCGTCGCTGCGGGTGGTGACCAGCGTCACGCGATGACGGGGCCGCACAAAGTCGATGAGCTGATCGTGGTCGACACGGTCAGCAGTAGCGATCTTCGGCATGAACCTCACTGTAGACGTGCCGGACGGCGATCCCGGTCGCCCTCTGCGCCGAGCGGCGCGGGTCCTGTTAGGTCCGCAGGATGTTGACAGCCCTGGCGATCACCAGGGCGCCGATGGCCAGCGACACGGCCGACTGGACCAGCATCGTGAGCTTGGCCCAGCGGGCGAGCGGCATGACGTCCGTCGGGCTGAACGCCGTCGCATTCGTGAATGACAGATACAGGTAGTCCACGAACTGCGGCTCCCAGTCCGGCGGCGCCAGTTCCGGCGAAGCCATCTGCGGGAACATCAGGTCCGGGTGCCGCATCGTTCCCGCCGCCCGGACAACCGGGCCGCCCCGGTCGAACTCCCAGTACCACAGGCCGAACGCGATCACGTTCGTCAGCCAGACGGACGCACCCGTCGTGAGCAGCGGCACCGCGGAGCTTCCCGCGCGCCCTTCGACGATGGCCCGGATAAGCAGCACGGCGGAGGCTGCGTTGGCGATCGTCACGAGGAGGATCAGCACGATGCTCGCTACGCGCATGGCGGTGCCGCCGCGCTCGACCCGGACCGGATCCGCGACCGTCAGGCCGATGAGCAGCGCTCCCTCCAGGGAGGGCATGAGCCAGCGCGGCAGCAGATCGGTCAGGTGCGCGGGCAGCAGGATCTGCAGCACGATCGCCGCGAGGACCGTCAGGGTGATCGGCCACCGCGGCTCGCCGCGTGTCGGTCGCAGCCAGGCTGGCACCGGCAGGTCCGTAGTGCGGCCGACAGCCAGATGCTCAGCCTTGCGCAGCCAGGTCAGCCACGGATCAGCGCCAGGGTGCCTTGCCGTCGGCCCGTGTGCCGGGGCTGCCTCTCCGCCCTCATCATGCGGCGGCTCTGACGAAGTCATCGGTCCCCACTGTGCACCGCCGCGATGCCGTACGCACGTACAGACTCGGGGCAATTCCGGGTGACCCGCGCCGCTGCCTCAGTGCTGGAATCGCGTTAGCCCAGCGGCGGAACGGCGCTACCCCGGTGGCGGAATGGCGGCCTCGATCAGGTGCGGGCCTGGCTCCGCGATCGCGCGGCCCAGCTGCGCGGCGAACTCGCCGGCCGTGACCGCACGGCTCGCCGGAACGCCGAGGCCGGAGGCAAGCGCGACGAAGTCGATATCCGGCCGGGACAGATCCAGCAGGCTGCGCGCTGTCGTGCCGGTGACCGGCGCACCGGTGCGCTGCAGTTCGATCGTGAGGATCGCGTACGAGCGGTTGCTGAAGATCACGGTGGTGATATCCAGCTGCTCGCGTGCATGCGTCCACAGCGCCGATGCCGTGTACATGGCGCTCCCGTCCGCCTCAAGCGCGAGCACGGGCCGATCCGGGCAGGCGATGGCCGCCCCGGTAGCCAGCGGCAGCCCCTGCCCGATCGCGCCGCCGGTCAGGCTCAGCCAGTCGTGCGGCGGCGCGCCAGCGGTCGCGCCCGGCAGGAAGATCCCGGACGTGTTGGCCTCATCGCTGACGATGGCACCCTCGGGCATCAGAGCGCCGATGACCGCGGCCGCGGTCCGCACGTTCAGGTCGCCGTCGGGGAGGTCCGGCCGGACCGCATCCTGCAGAACGGGACTGGCCCCGGTCGCAACGAGATCGGCGAGTGCGTCGAGCGCGCCGCGAACATCGTCAGCGCCCTCGGCCAGAACGTGCACCTGGCAGCCCTCCGGCAGCGGCGTGGCCGGCTTGCCGGGATAGGCGAAGAAGGACACGGGCGAGGCTGCCCCGGCCAGGATCACGTGCCGGGCGTCCGCGAGCTGACCAGAGGCTGCCTCCACCAGGTAGGCGAGCTTCTCGACCGGCGGAATGCCCGCGCCGCGCTCGTGCCGTGCCGGGAACGTCTCGGCGATGAGGCGGGCGCCCGTCGCCTCGGCGATGCGGCTGGCCGTCACCAGCGCTGGCTTGCGCAGGCCGTCGCCGCCGAGCAGGATCACGTTCGGCTCCGCGCTGTGCAGCACGGCGGCGATCTCGCTGATCACGTCGTCCGGCACAACCGACCGCCGCCTCGCGGTGACGGGCACGGCGACCTCGGCCCCGTCAGTCCAGGTCACGTCGGCGGGCAGGATCAGCGAGGCGATCTGTCCTGGCGGCGCCAGCGTGGCCGCCACCGCCGCTGCGGCATCGCCGGGCGCGTCGGCGCTCCGCAGGCTCCGGCGCACCCACCCCGAAACCGTTCCCGCGAGCGCGTCGATGTCCGACTCCAGCGGAGCGTCATAGCGCTTGTGGTAGGTGGCGTGGTCGCCGATGATCGCGAGCAGCGGCGTGTGCGCGCGGCGGGCGTTGTGCAGGTTTGCCAGCCCGTTGGCAAGCCCCGGCCCCAGGTGGAGCAGCACGCCCGCCGGGCCGCCGGTCATCCGGCCGTAGCCGTCGGCCGCGCCGGTCGCAGCCCCCTCGAACAGGCACAGCACTCCGCGCATCTCCGGCACCGCGTCCAGCGCGGCAACGAAGTGCATCTCTGATGTCCCGGGATTGGCGAAGCACGTGGTCACGCCGCTGCCGACGAGTGTCCGGACGACGGCCTGAGCTCCGTTCACGGTCGTTTCCTCCTGCGGCGCACGGCGATGCGGTCAGCTGCGCATTACAACGTACTCCGCGGGCTCAGGCACTGATCGTGGTGACTTCGCGTTCTATGCGCACGCGAAGTCACCACGATCACGCCAGCCGCGGCGCGTGGACCGCATCCAGCGCGACGCCGGTGAGATTCTCGGCCTCGGCCCACAAGCGCGCTCGCACGGCGGCATCAGTTGCCCGGCGCGGTGGCCGGACCGTCGTGGTCGGGCCGACGAGCCCGAAGCGGCCGCCGGGTCCGTAATAGCCGCCTGCCGATGCGTCCGGGCTTGTCGCGGCGTACAGCAGCGGCTCAGTTCCGGGACCGACTTCCTGCGACGGCAGGATATGCAGGCTGTTGGCCACCGTGCGCTTGGGCCGCTCGCGGCCGAGGCTCGCGCCGGCCGTCTGAAGGTTCGTCCGTGTGAAGCCGGGATGCGCGGCGGTGCTCAGCAGGCTCCAGCCGCGCTCCCCGGCGATCGTCGCAAGCTGCAGGGTGAGCATCAGGTCAGCCAGCTTGGACTGGCTGTAGGCGAGATTGGCGCGATAGCGGCGCCGCGTCCACTGCAGATCCTCGAAGTCGATCCGGCCGAAGTTCGCCACGCCGCTGCTCATGGTGACGACCCGCGGCCAGGAAGCGGCGAGCACGACCGGCAGCAGCCGGATCGTCAGCGCGAACGGGCCGAGGAAGTTACTGCCGAACTGCAGCTCGAAGCCGTCCGCAGTCTGCATCCGGCTCGGCGGCGCCATCACGCCCGCGTTGTTGATCAGCAGGTCGACCGGAACGCCTTCGGCGGCGACCGAGTCGGCGAACGCAGCGACAGAGGCGAGGTCGGCAAGGTCGACCCGGCGCACGTCGACCCGCGCGCCCGGATGCCGGGCCAGGATCTCCGCTCTGGCCTGCTCCCCCTTTGCCGGGGTGCGGACGGCCATGATGACGCTGGCCCCGGCGGCCGCGAGACGGCGGGCGGCCTCCTTGCCCGTGCCGCTGTTCGATCCGGTCACGATGGCGAGCTTCCCGGCCTGATCGGGAACGTCGTACATGCTGCTCACACCCTTCTGTTTCACACTCAAAAGACCAGCGGTCTTTTATTCGAACTTAGCAGACCGCCGGTCTTTACACAAGGGACCGCCGGTCTGTAAAATGCTGATGTGACTACCTTCCAGCGAGCGCGCAGCGAGGAGCAGCGAGAGGCTCGGCGGCGGACGATCCTTGACACGGCAGCCGCGATGCTGGCCGAGATGCCGGTCGCCGACGTGACGCTCAACGAGCTCAGCCGCCGCGTCGGCCTGGCGAAGTCGAACGTGCTGCGCTACTTCGAGTCGCGCGAGGCTGTGCTGCTGGAGCTGCTCGATGCCGCCTGGCAGGACTGGCTGACCGATCTTGAGAGGCAACTGGCGGACCACGAAGCAGAAAAATCATCCGTACGGGAACGCACCAGCCTGCTCAGCGGCGTACTCGCGACCTCGCTTGCCGCCCGCCCCGTCCTGTGCGACCTGCTGAGCGCGCAGTCCGCGGTCCTGGAGCGGAACGTCTCCCCCGCAGTCGCAGCGACCTACAAGCGCGCCGCCGTCGCCAGCGTCACAGCGCTCGGCATGCAGGCGCGCCGCTGCGTGCCTGAGCTCGGGGAGGGCGGCGCGTTCAGGTTCGCGGGCGCCGTGGTGATGACGGCGGGTGCGCTCTGGAGCAGCTGCCAGCCGTCGGCCGCGATGCTCGCTGCCTACGAGGCCGATCCCGGTCTGGCCGCGATGCGCCTGGACTTCACCGCAACCATGCGCGAGCTGGCCGAGGTCCTGATCACCGGCCTGCTGGCGCTCGCATCGCAGCCAGGCGGCCCAGCGGTTAGCTAGCCTGCCGCGTCCGCTGTCCCCCAGCGCTCGCGATAGCGGCGGACCTTCGCGATTGTGCCGCAGGCCCGGCCGTCCGGGCCGCCTGCGTACATGAGGCACCACCGCTTGCTGCCATTACGCGTGTGGTCGTAGAAGACCCAGTGGCAGTCCGGGCACGCCTTGAGCCGGCGCCAGGTGCTGTCGGTGATCGCCTGCAGCACGGCGGCGAGGATGTCACCGGCCGCCCCCGCGCCGTGCTCGTAGCAAACCCGGTGCTCGGAACCGACACCGTGCTCGGAACCGATGCCGTTGCTGCCGATCGCCGGCCGCAGCCCGAGCCGCCCGATCCACGGATTCAGGCCAGCGGGCTCACCGTTCTCGACAGCCCGCCGGATCTCGTCGCGGAGCTCACGCACGAGTGCCGCCTCGCGCCCTCGCCAGCCCTGGTCGCCCGCATAGTCGGCGAACGTGTCGGCGGGAACGCGGGAATCGTTCGGGATGAGCCAGCTATTCAGCAGGTCTCGCACCGGCTCCAGCCCGGCCGGTGCGACCTGACCTGCTGAAGCTGCCTGACTGGTAACCATCTAATGACTATAGCGGTTGCGGCGCGCAGCACCCAGCGCTAACTTGCTAAAAGAATAGCTGGTTACCTCATCCTGAGGAGAAGCAATGGCGATCGATGTGGGATGGGCAGCATTGGAGGAGCCCGGCCTGGAGCACGTGGTCCTCTCGGGTGGCCCGGACGGCTGGCTCGCGCAGGGCGACGTGATCATGGCGGGGACGAGGCTTCTCACGGTGCGGTACCAGCTGCGATGCGACTCCGGCTGGCGGTTCACCGATCTGACGATCAGCGTGACCGATGCGGCGGGAGAGCGGCGGCTGGTGCTGGCCGCTCGCGACGGCCGCTGGCTGGCGAATGGCCAGCCCCGTCCCGATCTCGACGGCTGCACCGACATCGATCTCAGCTGCACGCCGCTGACGAACACGCTGCCGATCCGGCGCCTCAGCTGGTCAGCGACGCGGCAGCATGACCTCCACGTCGCGTACGTGAGCGTGCCCGGTCTGGACGTCCGGAAGGCTGAGCAGCGCTACACGCTCCTGACACCGCCGGCCCTCCAGGGCACAGGACAGCGAGATCAGGTCGCACCGGCCTGGGCCGACACCGTGTTCTGCTATCAGTCGGGAACGTACCGGGCTGACCTGCCGGTCGACAGCGACGGTCTTGTCATCGACTATCCCGGCGGCTGGCAGCGGGTTGCCTGCGGCAGTTCCATCGCAGCCTGATGACCTGACCGCCGGCCACCTGACTAACTCTGGCGGCTCCACCGCGGCCCTACCGCCAGCCACGCAGACTCCCAGCTCGCCACCCGCCGCTTGTCCAGGATCCGGGCAGCCAGCCAGGCGATGCCGGCCAGGAAGACGGCAAGTCCGGCGAGCGCGATGGCCATCGCCGTGTTCGCGTAGGCGTTGAGCTGACCGGTCGAGAGCGGGGGCACCTCGACCTTGCCCGCCCGGTTCAGCCACACCGGAACGGTGCTGCCCGCACTCGACTTGGCGGCCACCGGAACCGCAGCGACGTGCTTCAGGCCATCACTGGTCCACTGGGCCAGCGTCCATACTGTCCAGGTGTTAGCCCCGTTATCCGTCATCTCCGGCCCGGCCGCCGAGCGCAGCAGCACTCCCTGGACCTCGTGCCAGGACTGCTGAGCATGCCGGACCGCCGAATTGCCGGAGTGCACCCACAGACCCGCCGCAGCAGCAATAAGCGGAGCCAGGGCCAGGAAGGCCAGGAACCAGGCCGGAACCAGCCAGCCCGCCATCAGGTCCTCTCGCCTGCGGAGCGGGTTGCCGTCTCGACCGAGCCGCCGCTGCAGCCACGTCGTCGTGGGCGATGCCATCATGTTCACTCCAGTGGCGGCCCGGCTGCATCGTTGCAGCCGGCCCTCATCGGATTGTCTCCCCGTTCAGTACTCTTCGCCATACCCCGCCGCCATAAGAAGCCACATTCTCTTCAACTCGGTGAGCAGCGACTGAATCCTGCGCGAAACATTCTAGAAACACGATAGAAACACGGCTACCGGCTCGCCGGGACTGCTTTGCGAGCAGCCGCCGTGAGGATGAGGGGCGCCCTTCCCGGCGTCCCTGGTTGCCGTGCGATCCGCGCCTGCGCGGCCCGGATGACCGTTGCCAGCCGAGCCCGGGCTTCCGGATGGCCGGAGCACTGCCGCGCCCGCGCGTGGTCCTTCCCGGTCTCGCTCATCTCCATTCGTTAGCCCGGCGCGTTCCGGGGTAGCGGAAGCGGGTGAATCCTGCGCAGCCGGGCGATTTGCTCGCCGGCCGGTACAGCCTTCGGAGGGTGATCGGCCAGGGCGGCATGGGCACCGTCTGGCTCGCCACCGACCGGCTGCTGGCCCGTGACGTCGCGATCAAGGAGACGGTCCGTCCCCCGCAGCTGGACGATGCCGACTGGGCTGTCCTGCAGGAGCGGTCACTGCGGGAAGCTCGCACCGCAGCGCGGCTGCACCACCCGAACATCGTCGGCGTCTTCGATGTCCTCGAGCACGACGGGCGGCCGTGGCTGGTTATGCAGCTCGTCCCCTACCCGTCGCTACGCGACGTCGTCGCTGACTCAGGGCCGCTATGGCCGGCGCAGGCCGCCCACGTCGGCCTGCGAGTCCTGGCAGCGATCCGGGCCGCGCACGCCGACGGCGTCCTGCATCGCGACGTCAAGCCGGGCAACGTCCTCCTTGGCCCGGACGATCAGATTTACCTCACCGACTTCGGCCTCGCTGTCGCCGGCAGCAACCCCTCCGTCACCGTGGCGGGGATCATCATGGGGTCGCCGGCGTATATGGCTCCCGAGCGGGCACGGGCACAGCCCGCCACTCCGGCGACGGACCTGTGGGCGCTGGGCGCGACGCTCTACGCGGCGGTCGAGGGCCGCGACCCGTTCGAGCGGAACAGCACGATGGCCGTCCTCACCGCGATCGTGGCAGACGAGCCCGATGCCCCGGCCCGCGCCGGAGTGCTGTGGCCGGTAATCAGCGGGCTGCTCCGCAAGGATCCGGCCGCGCGGCTGAGCGCCGACGAGACCGGATACCAGCTCCGGCGCATCTGCGAGGACACCGGCACGGCAGCGCGCGACAGGGCGGCCGCCGGTCTCGCGGTGCCGGTCAGCCTCCCCGGCCGCGGTCGCGCCGGCGACATACGGGGCGCAGGGGCACAGGGCACGGGGGCACGTCCGACACCGGCCCTGGGCACGCCAGCGGAGTGGCCGGCGGCGCAGGACGCGGCAGCTCTGCCGGCGCCTGCGGCCTGGGTCTCCGCTACCGGTGCGGCTGGGGCCGCGGAGACCGGGGCCGCGAATGCCCGCGCTGCGAATGCGGCCACTGCGAATGCGGGCGCTGGTGCGCCGGGTGCGCTCGCTACAGCAGCGCCGGCCGCCGGATTCGACGCCGTATCCGATGGCTGGTCGCGGCACGATCAGCCGTCGCGCCGGCGGCCGGCCGCGCGCGTCGCGTTCGCAGCCGCCGGCCTCGCGATCGCGGCCGGGCTAGCGGTAGCGGCCGTCGTCGCGCTAACCGGCAACAACGGCGGTCACACGGCCGTACCCCCGGTCCGCGCGTCGCACACCGCGTCAACTGCATCCCGGCGCGCAGGCCACGGTCATGCTTCCCGGGCCGCGCCGTCCTCGCCTGCCACGCGACCGGTCGCAGCGGTCAGTCACAAGCCACTGCGGCACACTACGTCGCCGGCCCCGCAGCCCACCGGGACCACGCCGCCGGTGCAGACCTCACCGGCGCCGTCGCCGACCCCGAGCGCGGCGGAGTCCTCGCCTCCCGTCTCAGCCACGCCAACGCCGTCCGCCGGTACCACTTCGTCGGGCGGCATCAGCGGGCGCTGATCCTCCAGGGCTGCCGGCACGGTGACCGGATTCCGGTCGCCGCAGCGCACTGCGATGCAGTGCCACTGCCGGCTGCCTCTGCTCGTTGTGTTCGAGAATGTTCGAGATTTGCTCTGCAGTCGCGCCGAGTGCTCACCCGGTGACACAGTTCTCAACGGGATAGGAACTGCCCCTCGTCGGCCCGCCCCGACGGGAGGCGAGCCTGTCCCTGCCCGGGCGGGCGGGTGCAGGGACCGAGATCACCTGGGGGGGACGGCCTCTGCGTCCGCCTGCCCGGGTTCTGGTCATCTCCGCAACCTGCCGGGTGCCAGGCACGGCGCCGGGCGGGCGCTGCCACGCGGCAGTGGCATTCCACCGAGGTGTTGCCCCCGGGTCTATCGCGCAGCGATGACGTTTGCACACCGGCAAGCATGCAGGCGGGCAGACTGGGGCGCGAACCATGCGCAGGGCAGGAGGTAGCCGGGAACATTGGCCAGCAGGAGGCCCTCCCCGCTGGCGCTGACAGTTCTCACACAGAAACTGGTAGCGCTCAGAGTCGCCTGCGGCAGTCCGTCATATGCCCAGCTCTACAAGATCTCGGCGATACTGCCGCCGTCCACCACCAGCGGCGTACTGAATTCCAGAACTGCGCCAAAGCTAGCGTTCGTGCTTGCTTATGTCCGCGCCGTCCTAGCGTATGCCGACGCCAATGACGTGCCCGTTCCCGGTCCGGAACGAGAGCTTGACTTGTGGAAGCTGCGCTGGGAGCGGCTGTACGCGCCGGAGGCCGGCGACGGGGAGATCCGCGAGGACGGCGACGGCCCGCTGCCGCAGCACGATGTTCAGCCTCGTGCCGCCGTACCGTGGCAGCTGCCCGCGGCAAGCCGCCTGCTCATCGGCCGCGACGAGGAACTGGCCTGGCTCGACCGGCGGCTCGAGGAGGCCGGCGCGAACACCGGGCCGGCCACGCTGCTCCTGCACGGCCCGGCGGGTGCGGGCAAGTCGGCGCTGGCGCTGACCTGGGCCCGCCGTCGCCGCGATCAGTTCCCGGACGGTCAGCTCTACGCGGACTTCGGGGCTCGGAACGGCCTGCGCGATCTCACGCCGCCCGAGGTGCTCATCGACTTCCTCGCCGCCCTCGGTCACAGCCCGGGCGACCTGCCGGCCGATGAATCGGGACTGGCGGCGATGTTCCGCTCCGCGCTGGCCGACCGCACGCTTCTCGTGGTCATCGAGAACGCCGAGCGGCCCGCCGACGTCCGGCCCTTCCTGCCCGGCGACGGCCGGTCAATCGTGCTGGTGACGGCCAGGGAACGGCTGCACGATCTGATCATCCAGGACGGGATAGCGGCGCAGCCAGTTCCCGCGCTAGCACCGGAGGCGGCCGTCGAGCTGCTCAGCCGCTCGGCGCCGGGCATCAGCGAGAGCCAGGCCCGGCTCATCGCCGAGGCGTGCGGCTATCTGCCGCTGCCGCTCCGGGTGGC
>Ga0302326_10026023_pt1 | contig 11843 bp, 10 predicted proteins | sample Palsa_T0_3_FD_202264 | JGI IMG/M metagenome (GOLD analysis project Ga0302326, IMG submission 202264) | Peat permafrost microbial communities from Stordalen Mire near Abisko, Sweden - Palsa_T0_3 | ecosystem: Environmental > Terrestrial > Soil > Palsa > Peat permafrost | place: Sweden: Abisko... | reverse complement strand
GCGCGCCTCGGCGTCGACGAGCAGCACCTGGAAGCGCGCGCCGCGCGGGATGAGCGCGATCTCGCCCGGGGCGACGTCGAGAGGGCCGAATTCGGTGGCCAGCCGCAGCGCACCCTGCTGCGGGATCAACAGCAGCTCGCCATCGGCATCGTAGAAGTAGCGCTGGTGCATCGAGCGGTTGGCACCATAGAGGTGGATACCGACGCCGCACTGCAGCGCCACGTCGCCGTTGCCGCACATCGTAATCAGGCCGTCGATGAAGTCGGTTGGCGCGGACGGCAACGGCAGCGGATTCCAGCGTAACGGCGTTGGCGCTGGCGCTTCCGCAAACGGCGCGCTGCGGAAGAAGGGCGCATCGAGGGCGTGGAAGGCGCCGTGCGCGAGCGCCGGGCGCAGACGATACAGCCACGAGCGGCGATTGGCATGACGGGGCGCCGTGAATGCGGTACCCGAGAATTGCTCGGCGTAGAGGCCGTAGGCTACGCGTTGCGGCGAATTCTGCCCCTGCGGCAACGCGCCAGGCAGCGCTTCGCTGGCGAACTCGCTGCCGAAACCGGACTGGTAGCGAAGCGGCGCCCGGGTCGCGTCGGAATCGGGGCGGCCGGCGCCGCGCCCGTTGCCAGTGGCGCTATCCATCAGCGGCATTCCCGTTCAGCACCCGCGCCGGTGGCCTGGGTCGCGCGCGTCAGCGGCCGACCAGCCGGATTCATCGTCATCGTCGTCATCTTCCTCCGACCAGCCTTCGTCCTCATCCGGATCGATGTTGCCGCCGCCCGACCCTCGATCGTTATCGTCCTTCTCGTCATCGTCCTCGTCCTCGTCGTCGACGGCTGGCGTCGGCTGGGGTGTGTGGGCGATCCTGGCCGCGGGCGGCAAAAGCGTCCACGCACGGGCGTCAGTCGCGGCGTCGAGTGCAGTCATGGTCAGCGCGTTCATGATCGCACAGAATGCGCGAGCCTCTTGCGGCGCCCGCCTAACGCTTGGGGCTCAACGCGTCCAGCCGGCGCTTGAGCTCGGCGGAGGCAAGCGAGGTCTCGTAGTCGCCGCGCGCCTGCGCTGCGGCGACGTCGCCGGCGGCAATGGCATTGAGCTGCCGCTTCATCGATTGCACGACCGAAGGCTCGCACTGCGCGATGGCGGCAAGGGTGTCGGCGAGGGTGCGCTCCAGGCGCCCCCGCGGCACGAGTTCGGTCAGGAAACCGATGCGCAGCATTTCTTCGGCGCGCAGCGTCTGCCCGGTGAGAAAGATGCGCTTGGCCTGCGCCGCGCCGAGCGCGCCCACGTAGCGACGCAGGCCACCGGGATAATAGTGCAGGCCAAAGCGCGCCGCCGGCATGAACATGCGCGTGCCGGTCACGCCGATGCGCCAATCGCAGCAAAGTGCCAGGTCGGTTGCGCCGCCGTAGACACCGCCGTGCAGCACGGCGATGGTCGGTAGCGCAAATTGTTCGACCCCGTCGAGCAGGTCCTCGAAGTCGCGATCGAGACGCTCGCGGATTGCGCCGAGCGTGAAGCCGGAGCTAAAGGTCTTGTCGCCGGCACCGCGAAAGACGACCGCGCGCACCTCGGACAACGTGGCGACCTGCCCGAGGTGCGCGCGCAGCACCGCGATATCGTCCGGATCGATGCGGTTGTGCTCGGCCGGGCGCTCGAAGCGGATCGTGGCGACGCCGCCGGCTACGGTGAGGCTGGGCGGACCGTCGGCCATCAATGGCGTGTCCCGGTGTAGCGGCGCCCTTCGCCATGAGGCTGCGCGCTGCAGTGTGATCGTTGCCGTGCCATGGGAGTGCCATTGAACCGCAAGAGCGGGCGTGCCGTCACGCGGCGCGCGACGCGCCCAGGCGGCGGCGCAGTGGTTTAGAAAAACCATGAAACAGGGAGGGTTGGCGATTTATGCCCCCCTGCGGCATGCCGGGCGGAGGCTCGCGTGAAGCTTCGGTAAACGCGCGCCGCCCGGTTATAAGCGTCCGTCCTGGCACTTCTATCGCCTGCGGTCCCGGCTTGCCGCGCGCGCAGGTGGCTTCGCCGATTCGCCCTGCGCCCAAGCTGGCACGACCCTTGCTACCTGTAGGACAAGGGCGAAGGCCTAAATCTTCTCCCCGGTAACTCATCAACTTAACCTGGTTAGCTGTAACGCTTTCTTATTACCGGGTGGTAAGTTACTGAAAATTGGCTATATTTTCTATCATGTATAACATTAGAGAAGGAATCTAGATCATGAACACGATGAAGCGCAGCAAGATTGCGAACGCACTTGTCCTGGCGTCTCTCCTTACAGCCGCAACACTGGTATTGGCCGGCCCGGCTCATGCCGGCAGCACGACTTCGAATCTAGCGGTCACGGCCAGCATCGCGGCCAATTGCACCATCAGCACCACGGCGGTCGCCTTTGGCCCCTACGACCCGGTCGTCGCCAATGCGAGCACCGCGCTCAATGCTACGGGAACGGTCATTATCGGCTGCACCAAGGGTTCCGCGCCGGCGATCACCCTGGGTCTGGGGTCGAACGCCGTCGGCAGCCAGCGCAACATGCTCAACGGCAGCAACACCGACGTGCTGGGCTATCAACTCTACCAGCCGACCAGTACCGCATTGCCTTCGACCTGTACTTTCCCCGGCACCACGGTCTGGGGAACGACCGGATCGAACATCTTCACGCCGACGGTACCGGCGAGCAAGGCGACGCGCACCTACAGCATCTGCGGCACAGTTACCGCCGGTCAGGATGTAAGCGTCGGATCGTACAGCGACACCGTCGTCGCAACGGTCAACTTCTAGGCCCGCGGGCGCGATGGATGCGCCCGCCGCCGGTGGCAGGGGGTCTGCAGGACCCCTGCAACGTTTCCCAGAGGGAAGGTGCCGCTACAGCCGTACGCTGTCGCGGTGGTCCTCGGGAGACGGGCCTGCCATGACCTTTGCTTCCAACCGACATAAACCAACGCGACTCCGGACCCTGGGATCCGGCGTGGCGGCGCTCGCGCTCGCGCTCGCGGTGGTCGCGCCGCCGCGTGCGGTGGGCACGACCACCACCGGGGCCAATGCAACGGCGGTGCTCGGTGTGAGTGCGACGATTAATTCCAACTGCACGATCAGCGCCAGCGCAGTCAGTTTCGGCAGTTACCAGTCGCTTCAGGCCAATGCGACCGTCCCACTCAATGCCGCGGGATCGCTCAGCATCGCCTGCACCAAAGGCTCGGTGCCCAGGATCACCCTCGATCTGGGCCAGAACCCCAGCGGCGGAAGACGGCAAATGGCGCTCGCCGCCACCAGGAGCCCCGGGTCGGACCGACTCTACTACGAACTCTACCAGCCGCCCGATGCCACGCCCGGCAGCGGGTGCAGTTTCCCGGCCCACGTGGCCTGGGGCCCAACCGCGGCGCAGACCTTCGTTCCGAGGCCGCCGGCCAACCGGGCGATGCGTACCTACAGCGTCTGCGGGACGATTCCCCCCGGACAGGGCGTGAGCATGGGTTCCTACGCCGACACGGTTGTGGCGACGGTAAACTTCTGACGTTATCCACCGACGCGGCGCACGATGGCTGCCCTTACCAATGAAACCGACCGTCACCATCGCCCGCAGCACTGCCTGGAGCGCCCTCGCCCTGTGGCTCGTCGCCGCCAACGTCACCGCCGGCTCGTTCCAGGTCAACCCCATTCGCATCGAGCTTGCGAAAGGGGCGACGACGGCTGCCATGACGGTACACAACGACGGCGATGACGCCGTCGTCATTCAGGCCAGCGTGTTGAGCTGGTCGCAAGACGAGTCCGGCCAGGATGTCTATGCGCCGACCAACGAGGCGCTGGTGACGCCGCCGATCATGACCATTCTTCCCGGCGGTGAGCAGATCGTGCGCATCGGGATGCGGCGGCCGCCCGACCCGCAACGCGAACTCACCTATCGACTCTATCTGGCGGAGGTACCCCCGCCGCCGAAGCCCGGGTTCACCGGTTTGCAGGTCGCGCTGCGCGTCGGGGTGCCGGTATTCGTGCTGCCGCCGGTGCCGGCTATCCGTCGCCTCGAATGGTCCGCCCAGATCGCCGCGGATGGCGCGATCCGTCTCGGCGCGCAAAACACCGGCAATGCGCACGTGCAGGTCACCGACTTCGAGCTCGGTGCGCCGGGATCGGCCGAGCCGTTCGCGCAGCAAACGGCGCTTAGCTATGTACTGGCTGGACAACACCACGTGTGGACCTTGCCCGTGCCTGCGGACCGCGTGAAGGCGGTCAGCACCTTCCGCCTCAAGGCTTTTACCGATGCCGGCGAGATCGACACCCCGGTCAACGTCGAGCGCTAGGCACGCCGCCCTGTGGGCCTTCCTTATGCTCGCTGCCACCGGCCCTGCCAACGCCCAGTCCAGCGCGACGGAGCGAGCTCCGTCGCTGCTGCCGGCGCTGCTTGCGCCGGATGCGAAGGACGAAGAGCTGCTGCTCCAGGTTGACCTCAATGCGCAGGGTCTCGACGACACGGTGCTGGTGCTGCGCGACCGCGACGGCAAGATTGCCGTTCCCGTCGACAGCCTCGATCGCTGGCGCCTGCGACGGCCGGACGTCGTGCCGCGCTTCCACGATGGCAAGCCGTACTATCCGCTCGACGCCATTGCCGGGGTGACCTACACCTACGACGCGTCGAAGCAACGCCTCACGATCTCTGCCCCGCCGCGCGCCTTCACCAACACCGATTTTGCCAACGCGGCGGTGCCCTATCCCGCCCCCACCCCTTCGCAGCTTGGGGGATTCTTCAACTACAACCTGTTCGCCTCGCGTGCCTCGGCGGAATCGCAGTTCGCGGGGCAGTTCGAGGCCGGTGTGTTCAGCTCCTACGGCGTGCTCACCAGCGGGTTGCTGGCGCAGGAAAACGCCGGGGTCCGGAGCAGCGTGCGCCTGGGCACGACTTGGACGAGCGATTTTCCGGAACAGCTGACAACGCTGCATGTGGGCGATGCGATCAACGTGCCCGGTGCGTGGGGTCGCGCGGTGCAATTCGGCGGCATCCAATACGGCACCAATTTTGCGACCCAGCCCGGCTACATCAGCTTTCCTTCGCTCGCCGCCAATGGCCAGGCGGCGCTGCCCTCGACGGTCGATGTGTTCGTCAACAACGCCCTGGTCGCGCAACGGCCGGTCCCGCCCGGCCCGTTTTCGATCACCAACATTCCGACCGTCAACGGCAACGGCGATGTGCAGCTCGTCGTCCGCGACCTGTTCGGGCGCGAGCAAGTCATTTCGCAGTCGTTCTATGCCAGCGTCAATCTGCTCAAGGAAGGACTCGACGATTATTCGTACGAGGTCGGCTTCGAGCGCCAGAACTTCGGCATCGCCAGCTCGGATTACGGACCGGCGATCGCGAGCGCAACCTACAGTCGCGGCCTGACCGATCAGCTGACCGGCCAGTTGCACGGCGAGCTCATGCCCGGGGTGGCCGACGGCGGCGTGTCCGCGAACTACCTGATCAACGAAATCGGCGTGGCCAGCGCCAGCGCGGCGGCGAGCGGGGGCGAGAGCGGTGGCGGCGTGCTCGGCGGCATCGGCTTCCAACGACAAACCAGCCAGCTCAGCGTCAATGCGCAGGCGCAATGGACCAGCACCGGGTTTCGCGAGATTGGCGTCACGCCACAGGCGCCGCTGCCACTGCGCCAGCTGAGCGGCTCCATCGGCTATCAAATGAACCAGTTCGGCAGCACCAACATCACCTATGTCGCCCAGGATTTTCGCACCCAGCCCAACATCCATGTCCTGTCGCTCGGCTATACCGTCGGCCTTGGGCGCTGGGCTTTCATGAGCCTGACGGCGGCGAAGACCTATGGCGCAACCGGCGGCATCGCCTTTGGCGCGACCATTTCCATCCCTATCGACGACCGCACGCTGGCCGGGATCACCTACAACGGCTCGCGCAGTCCAACCCAGGGCAACAGCAGCGATACCAGCCTGAGCCTGCAACGGAGCCTCCCGATGGGCGAAGGTTACGGCTATCGTATCGTCGGCCACGCGGACGGTGATATCCAGGCCAGCGGGTCATACCAGAATGATATCGGGACCTACACGGTGAATGCAGCGCGCTTCCAGGGCGCCACCTCCGGCCAGGTGAACATCCTGGGCGGTATTGGCATCGTCGGCGACCACCCCTTCCTAAGCCGCCAGATCACCGACAGCTTCGGGGTGGTTCGGGTTGCGGATTACCCCAATGTCACGGTCCTGCAGGACAATCAGCCGGTGGGTCGCACCGACGCGGACGGTTACGCCGTGTTGCCGAACTTGCGCGCCTACGATATCAACCGGGTGTCGATCGACCAGCAGGATCTGCCGCTCGATGCCCAGGTCGACAGGCTCAAGATCGAATCCGTCCCCTACTATCGCAGCGGCCTGTTGTTCGACTTCCCGGTGCGCCGGTCGCATGGCGCGACTTTGCACATCCGGCTCGACGACGGCGGCCCGATGCCGTCGGGCGGCATCGTCCAAGTCGTCGGCCGCGATGAGGACTTTCCGGTGGCGCTCAACGGCGAGGCATACCTCACCGGCCTCGAGCAGCAGAACCGCCTGCGCGCGACCTGGAAGGGACATAGTTGCGACTTCGAAGCGCCGTTCCCGCCGTCGGTCGAACCGCTGCCGGACCTCGGCACCTTCGTCTGTCATGGTGTCGGGCGATGAACCGCGCCGCGCAGCTTGTAGCAAACCCTCGCGACCGCCCGCCGCTTCGCCGTGCCGCAAGGGCCGTTGTCGCGCTGGCGTTGGGCCTGCTGTCGACGAGCGCCCTCGCCGCATTCACCTGCTCCGCGTCCACCGCGGGGCTAGCCTTTGGTGCGTACGACGTCTTCGGCGCGGCCGCTACGAACGGCAACGCCACGGTGGCGATCACCTGCACCTTGATACCGCCCGCAGTCGACGGCAATGTCAGCTACGCGGTAAGCCTGTCGGCGGGGCACAGCAACAGCTTCGTCCAGCGGCAAATGTTCACCGGCGCGAACCTTCTGGGCTACAACATTTATACCGCCAACACTTTCGCGGTGGTGTGGGGCGATGGCACGGGGAGTACCACGACGGAGACCGGAACCATGAAGCTCTTCGTGATCATCAACCCAACCCAGACCGTGAACCTGACGGCCTACGGGCGGATTCCGGCGCTGCAGGACGTCGCCGTCGGCAGCTACAGCGACAACATCACGGTCACCGTCAACTTCTGACCGGTAACTCTAGAGGGGGCGAACGTTGAGCGCGAGCGGCCAGGGGTAATTTCCCGGCTGAACTTGCGCGGTCAGGATGAAGCGGAAGGAAAGATGCAGCGGCATGTCACGGCCGTGGGAACCGCGCTTGATGATTGCCCCACCCTCAGGTCCGAGATCGGCGCTGCCGTCGCTCGAGCTGACCCTGACGGAGCGGAATATCGGCAGCCGGCTGAAGAAGTCCACAACGTAGCCGACCGGGTTGTTGGATGTGACCCGCCACTGCGACGCCGCCGGGGCGTCGACGTAGCCGCGGGCGACATCCTCGGCGGTGATCGTGATCTCGGCCGGTTGCGTCACAAGCTGGGCGACCGTCTGCGCCGGTACATACGCGGTGACCGCGATCTGACTGCGTACCGCGGCGGCGTCGACGTGCGGCGCGATGCTCGTTGCCGCGAGCGTCGTGAATGCGCCGAAGACGATACGGCGCTGGATGCGCAGCGCTCGACTGACCACGGCTCGTTGCACAAAGCCCGCCTTGATGAGTTCCTCGCCCAAGCGGCGACCGCTGGTCCTCTGCCGGTCGAGCGCGATGGCGAGTTGCTGCGGCGTGATCTTACCCTGCGCGACCAGAATCTCGCCAAGCCTCGGGGGCTCTTTCGGGGCGCTCCGCCCAAGGGCCGCCGGGTCGGCGCAGCCGGTCGCGTTGGGCGCAGGTTGGGCGCGAAGCTGACGTTTATTGTTCATGGCGGGGCCTAACCTGGATTCTTGGGACGATCCCAAGCTGCACGCAAGAGCCATGCCCAACGCGGGCAACGCTTACGCCTTTGTTCAGTTCTCGAAAAAACCCCGCCCTGCGGCGGCGAGTCTGACGAGCGCCTGGGATGGGGTCCAATAGGCGGCGCCGAAGCGTGTTTGCAGCGCCTCGATGCGCTCCACCACACGCGCGAGGCCCAGGCGGTCGGCGTAGAACAGGGGGCCGCCGCGAACGCGGGGGAAGCCGTAACCGGTGAGCCACACAACGTCGATGTCCGAGGCGCGGGCAACCACCCCTTCGTCGAGAATTTTCGCCGCCTCGTTGATCATCCCGAGCAGACAGCGCTCGACAATTTCCGCCGGCGCGATAGCGCGACGCACGATGCCGCGGGCGCGGGCATGCTCGATGAGCATTGATTCGATCACCGCATCGCTCTGCGGTCGGCGGTCGCCTTCGGCATAGCGGTACCAACCGGAGCCGGTCTTTTGCCCGAGGCGGTTATCGGCGATCAATTGCTCGAGCAGATCGCAATCGCGTCCGCCGAGCTCGCGCAGCTGATGCCGCAGGTTGGCATTGCGAGCGCCAATATCGAGCCCCGCCAGATCGCTGACGGCGAACGGACCCATGGCAAAGCCGAAATCGACCAGCGCCGCGTCGACCTGCTGCGGCAATGCGCCTTCCTCGAGCATGAACAGGCACTCGCGCGTGCGGATAAGCAACATGCGGTTGCCGACAAAGCCGTCCTTGCCGTGGCAGAGGACGCCGACTTTCTTCAATCGCTTGACCAGCGCAACGCCGGTTGCTAGCGCGGCATCGGACGAGACATCGGTGCGCACGATTTCGACCAAGCGCATCACGTGTGCCGGACTGAAGAAATGCAATCCGATAACCTCCTGAGGCCGGCTTGTGAAGGCCGCGATCTCGGCCACGTCCAGATACGAGGTGTTGGTGGCGAGGAGCGCCCCGGGCTTGGCCAGGGCGTCGATCCGGGCGAACACCTCGCGCTTGACGCCCAGGTCTTCGAACACCGCCTCGATCACCACGTCCGCCTCGGCGATCGCTTCGATGCCGGTTGCGGCGCGAAGGCGAGAGAGGATGGACGGCACGTTCGCTGCCGCGACCCGCCCTTTGGCCGCAGCCTCCTTGTAGTGCGTGGCCAGTCGCTGCTCCGCGCGCGCGAGCGCCGGCTCGGCGGCTTCGATCAGCGTTACCTCCATGCCGGCATCGAGCAAGGCGATGGCAATGCCCTGCCCCATGGTGCCCGCGCCGATAACTGCCGCGCGCTGCAGCGCGCGCGGCGTCGCCGCGCGCACGTCAGGCGGCAGTTTGGCGGCTTCGCGTTCGGCGAAGAACGCGTGCCGCAGCGCCTTTGCCTCCGGCGTGTCGCGCAGGGCGAGGAAATCGGCGCGCGCGCGCGCTACCGCATCGGCAAACGGCATGTCGATCGCGCGCCGGACCGCGGCGACGATTTTCTCCGGCGCCGGTTCGCCGCGACGCTTGCGCGCGGCCTCCTCGTAGCGCTCGAAGATTTCCGGGACGGCGTCGGGCAGAGGTCGGTTGGAGCTGCGCCTCGGTGCGGGCTCCGCGCTCGCGATCCGGCGCGCATAGGCCACTGCGGCGGCGCCTAAGTCGTCGGCGACGACCTCGTCGACGAAGCCTTTGACTTCCGCCGATTCGACCGCGCGCGGCTTGCCGTCGAGCATCATCGCCAACGCCGCATCGAAACCGACCAGGCGCGGCAACAGCTGTGTGCCGCCCGCGCCAGGCAAGAGTCCGAGATTGACCTCGGGCACGCCGATGCGCGTGCCGCTTGCGGCAATACGGTAGTGGCAACCGGCGGCGAGCTCGCAACCGCCGCCGAGCGCGCTGCCGTGGAGGGCCGCGATCACCGGTTTCGGCGCGTCACCAAAGCGTTGGATCACGTCGGTCAAATGCGGCGGCTGCGGCGCCAGGTCGAACTCGCGGATGTCAGCGCCGGCGCAGAACAAAGGACCGGCGCCGGCGAGGACGATCGCGCGTATGGCGTCGTCCCCCGCCGCCTCGTCGAGCGCGGCGACGAGCGCCGCGCGCACATCCCGCGACAGGGCGTTAACCGGCGGATGGTCGATGGTGATCACGGCGATGGCGCCGTCACGAGCCAGCGTCACCACGGGAGACTCGGCAGACAAGGTCGTCGAATCCGTGACGCGCTAGCGGCCGCAGGCGCGCGCAACGGCGTGCGCGGGCACGAATCGGCGCCGCGCGACTGTCCTCGCGCGGGGTACTTGGGTCTGGAGTAAGTGGGGTACCGCGGACACGCTGTTCTCCGGGCGGGGTGCGGATGGGCGTGCAATCCACCGCCGCTCCGACGCTATACTAACAGCTACCTGGCCCGGCGTTGCCGGACCCTGGCGCGCACAACACAACACCGCCGTTCGGCACTGGATTGCCTTTTATTTCGGCAACGAAATCTCCGTGAGCAACGCTCAGAGCGGGCCTCTGTCCGGTCTCCGGGTGGTCGAGTTCGCCGCCATCGGTCCGGTACCGTTTGCCGCCATGTTGTTCGCCGATATGGGCGCGGACGTGGTGCGCATCGCCCGGCCGGATGCGCCACGCGTAGACAAACGTGACCTGGTCGAGCGCGGCCGGCGCATGGTTTATCTCGATCTCAAGTCCGGTGTCGGCCTGGAGGGCGCGTTCGCGCTTGTCGACCGGGCCGATGCGCTGCTCGAAGGCTTTCGCCCCGGCGTCATGGAGCGCCTGGGCATCGGCCCCGACGAGGTCCTGCGGCGCAATCCGCGGCTGGTATACGGGCGCATGACCGGCTGGGGCCAGACCGGGCCACTCGCATCGACGGCCGGCCACGACATCAACTACATTGCGCTTGCCGGCGCGCTGCATGCCATCGGCGAGGCCGGTGCGGCACCCGTGCCACCGCTCAACCTGCTCGGCGATTTTGGCGGCGGCGCAATGTACCTGGTCGTCGGCGTGCTCGCGGCGCTATTCGAGCTGCGCCGTTCCGGTCGCGGACAGGTTGTCGATGCCGCGATCGTCGACGGCACCGCATCGCTGCTCACCTTTGTACATGCCGCCGTGGCACGCGGCGAGTGGCAGGACGAGCGCGGCAGCAATTTGCTCGATGGCGGCGCGCCCTTCTATACGACCTACCGCTGCGCCGATGGCGGCTACGTCGCGATCGGCGCGCTAGAAGCGCAGTTTCACGCGCAGTTGGTTGAGCGCCTTGGTCTGCCGCCGGAAGCATTCGCCGATCGCCTCGATCCAGGCAGTTGGCCGCGGCAGAAAGCGCTCTTGCGCACGGCTTTCGCCGCGCGCACGGTGGCCCAATGCCGCGATCTGCTCGAAGGCAGCGACGCGTGTTTCGCGCCGGTGCTCCCGTTGGGCGCGGCGGCGGCGCACCCGCACATGGCCGCGCGCGGGGTATTCGCCACGCTCGACGGCGTCTCCTGTCCCGCCCCCGCGCCGCGTTTTTCGCGCACGCCCGGCGCAATGCGTCCCGTGCAGGGGGCGGCGCACGACGCGGCGGCGATCGCCCGCGACTGGGGCTCGCGCTAGCTCAAAACGACCGCGGCAGGCCGAGAACGTGCTCGGCAACGTAGCTCAAGATCAGGTTGGTCGAAATCGGCGCCACCAGATAGAGGCGCGTCTCGCGGAACTTGCGCTCGATGTCGTACTCGGCGGCAAAGCCGAACCCGCCGTGCGTCTGCAGGCAAACGTTGGCCGCCTCCCACGCCGCTTTGGCGGCCAGATGCTTGGCCATGTTGGCCTGCGCGCCGCACGGCTCGCCGCGATCGAATAGGGCACAGGCCTCGAAGCGCATCAGATTCGCTGCCTCGATCTCCATGTAGGCTTCGGCGATGGGAAAAGCGACTCCCTGGTTCTTGCCGATCGGCCGCCCGAACACCACCCGCTCGCCGGCGTACTTGGTGGCG
>Ga0302326_10026022_pt1 | contig 11843 bp, 9 predicted proteins | sample Palsa_T0_3_FD_202264 | JGI IMG/M metagenome (GOLD analysis project Ga0302326, IMG submission 202264) | Peat permafrost microbial communities from Stordalen Mire near Abisko, Sweden - Palsa_T0_3 | ecosystem: Environmental > Terrestrial > Soil > Palsa > Peat permafrost | place: Sweden: Abisko... | reverse complement strand
CTGCTGATTGAGCAGGAACATGAAGACGAGAAGAAAGAGGCACCAGTGGCTGACGCTGAAGACTTCAACACCCAGGTCATCAGGGAGTTCCGCGAGAACGGCGGGAAGGTGGGCGGGCCGTTCGAGGGAGCTCCCGTGCTGCTCCTGCACCACAAGGGAGCCAAGACCGGTACCGAGCGAGTGAACCCGCTGATGTACCAGCAGGTAGGCGACAGCATCGCGATCTTCGCCTCGAAGGGGGGCGCGCCGACCAACCCGGATTGGTACCACAACCTGGCCGCGCACCCGGACACGACCATCGAAGTGGGTGCCGGCACGGTCAAGGTCAGCGCGCGGGAGGCGGGCCCAGAGGAGCGGGCACCGATCTGGGAGAAGCAGAAGGAGACCTACCCGCAGTTCGCCGCGTACGAGGAGACCTCCGGGGACCGCCAGATTCCCGTCATACTGCTCGATCCCGAGGCGTAACCTCACTCCTGGCGGCCATAAGCCCTAGATCCTGGCATATCCGGATCCAAGGCTGGAACCCCGAAGGCCCGCCGGCCGGGATGGAGTGCCGCTCATGGACGCAGCCGGACCTGTGGTGCGCACGACTGGCGGGCTGGTTCGCGGCCGGTGGGCCGCGAGCCAGCGTGCGCCAGGACCAGGCGCCCCGGACCCGAGTGCCCCGGACCTGAGTGCCCCGGAGCATGGCGACCCGATCGCCGTGTTCCGGGGCATTCCGTTCGCCCGGCCGCCGGTGGGTGACCTGCGGTTCGCCGCGCCGGTCCCGGCGCGGCGCTGGGACGGAGTCCGGGAGGCGGACGCGTTCGGGCCGCCGCCGCCGCAGTCCGGGCTGCAGCCCACGCCGGTGGCGCCGCCCGCACCTGGCGCCGATCCCGGCGACTGGCTCACGGTCAACGTATTCTCGCCCGACCCGGGCGCGGCCAGGCTTCCGGTCCTGGCCTGGATCTACGGCGGGGCCTACCGGTTCGGCGCCTCCGGCCAGCTCGGCTACGACGGAGTGCCGATCGCCAGCCAGAACGTGGTCGTGGTCACCTTCAACCACCGGGTCGGCGTGGAGGGTTACGCCTACCTGCCCGGCGTTCCCGCTAACCGCGCGCTGCTCGATCAGGTCGCGGCGCTGCACTGGGTCCGGGAGAACATCGCGGTGTTCGGCGGCGATCCGGACCGGGTCACCGTGTTCGGCGAGTCAGCCGGGGCGGGGGCGATCGCGTCTCTGTTCGTCATGCCCGTGGCGGCCGGCCTGTTCCGCCGGGCGGTCGCGCAGAGTATTCCCGGTACCTTCTTCTCGCCCGAACTAGCCGCCGACGTCACCGCCGCGATCGCCGCCGAGGCCGGGCTGCCGCCCACCGCCGAAGCGTTCGCGGCCGCCGACCCGGCCCGGCTGGCTATCGCCTCGGACGCGGTGCGCCCCGGCGACCACCTGGACCGGTGGGGTCCGGTCGCGCACACCAGCACGCCGTTCTCTCCCGTGGTGGACGGCGAGGTGCTGCCCGCCGCGCCCTGGCGCGCGGTGGCGGCTGGGGCCGGCCGCTCCATCGACCTGATCGCCGGCCACAACCGCGATGAGTACCGGCTGTTCACCCGGATGCCCGGGCAGTTCGGCCGGATCACCGCGGAGCAGGCCGATCGCGCGCTGCGGGCGCTGGCCCCGAGCTCGCCTGGCGTGGACGGCGCGGCGGCCTACCGCGAGGCCTTTCCCGAGGCGGACGCCGGGACCTTGTTCGAGCTGGTCCAGTCGGACTTCTTGTTCCGGATGCCCACGCTGCACTTCGCGCAGGCTCATGCCGCGGCGGGCGGCCGGACCTTCTTGTACGAGCTCAGCTACCCGGCCCGCCCGGCCGGCATGGGCGCCTGCCATGCGCTCGACGTGCCGCTGGTGTTCGGCGTGTACGCCGGGCTCGGGCGGATGCTCTTCGGGCCGACGCCGCCGGACAGTGCCGTCCGGCTCGGGAACCTGATGCGCTCACAGTGGGCCGCGTTCGCCGCGGACGGTGATCCCGGCTGGCCGCCCTATGCCCCGGGGCGCCGGACGACCCGGATCTTCGATGACCCGCCGGCCGTGGCGCCGTATCCGGAAACCGAATCCATGCACATCTGGGATCAGCACCGCTTCGGCGTCCTGGACCTGGACGCCGCGCCGGACGCGGACCCGGCCTACGGTGCGGACTGCCACCCGGACGCGGACCTGGACCCGGCCTGAGCGATAGTCTCATGGCCTAGCCGCCGGAGAAGGGTCTGAAGGTGCCGATATACGCGCTGGGCGAGTACGAGCCGGAGATCCACCCGTTTGCCTTCGTCCATCCGGACGCGGTCGTGATCGGCCGGGTGCGGATCGGCCCGGAGGCGTCGGTGTGGCCCTGCGCCGTGCTGCGTGGTGACCACGGCCGGATCGAGATCGGGACCCGGACCTCGATCCAGGACGGGACCGTGATCCACTGCACCCACGACTGGCCGACCCTCATCGGCGGCGAATGCGTGGTCGGCCACAACGCGCACCTGGAAGGCTGCGTGGTGGGCAACCGGTGCCTGATCGGCTCCGGCTCAGTCGTCCTCAACGGCGTCCAGGTGGGGGAGGGAGCGCTGGTAGCGGCGGGCAGCGTGGTACCCGAGGGCTTCGAGGTGCCGCCCCGTGCCATGGTGGCGGGGGTCCCGGCGAAGGTCAAGAAGACCGACCTGAAGGCCAGCTTGGTGGACAAGGCGGTCCAGAGTTACGTCGATTCGGCTCGCGCCTACCGGGACAACCTCAGGCGGCTGGACGGGTAGCGACCGGTCATGATCGACGGCAGGGCGGTCGTGGACGCCCACATGCATGTGCCGAAGCTCAGCACGGTCTCGCCCGCGTGGCTGCAGTGGGCCATCGATTTCGGCCGGGATTCCCCGTGGCGCAGCGTGTACGGAGCCGACGGGGTTCCGGTGCCCGCCCGGCTGGACGCGCTGCTCGACGCCGAAGGCGTGGATGCCGCCCTGCTGTTCGCCGAGTACAGCCCGCGGACAACCGGGATCCAGCCGGTTGAGGATCTGCTCCCGCTGATCGCGCACAATCCCGGCCGGTTCCGCCTGGTGGCCAACGTGAACCCGGAGCTGCACCAGCCTCCGGTCGCCGAAGCCGAGCGCCAGCTCGGTCTCGGCGCGGTCGCCCTCAAGATCCATCCGGTGCACGGCGGCTTCCGGCCCGTCCGCGACGATATGTACGAGGTCTACCAGCTGTGCGCCGAGCGCGGCGTGCCGGTGATCGTGCACACCGGCGGGAGCATCTTCCCTGGCTCGGACCCCGGCGCGGGCGACCCCGGGCTGATGAGCGAGGCCGTCGCCGACTTTCCCCGTGTCCAGTTCGTGCTGGCCCACGGCGGCCGGGGGCAGTGGTACGCGGACGCCGCCCGGATGGCCCTGGCGCACGCCAACGTCTGGTTCGACCTGGCCGGCCTGCCGCCGAAACGGCTGCCCGGTTACTACGCCGGTTTCGACTTCACTCAGCTGGCCAGGAAGTGGATCTTCGGCACCGACTGGCCCGGTGTCCCCGGCGTGGCCGCCAACGTGCGCGCGGTGGCCGCACTCGGGCTTCCCGCCGACGTCCTCGACGACGTTCTCAGTGGCAACGCCTACCGGCTCTACTTCGGCCAGGAAGCCGGGTCGTAACACGGTTTCCGCCAGTATCAAAGGCCCCGCCAGCCCCGCGTTACGGGCTCGCCGTTTGAAATGAAGGAATCATCGTACACAATCATATGTGTAGGGTGATTCTTTCATTACATAAAATGGGCGTACCGAGCCCGCCAGCAGCGGTAGTCCGCGATCAGCTGAGCAAGCGCCGCGCTTCCGCGAGACCATCCGCGTCGCTACCCGGCCCGCCGCGAAACTCCGGCCCGCCACCAAACTCCGGCCCGCTGTACTCAGGCGAGAGCAGCCGCTGCAGCAGCGCGACCTCGCTGCGATCAAGATCGGCGGTGGCGGGCAGCTCGCGGAGCCGCTCCCGGGCCAGCGCCAGCGACTGCTGCGCGACCTTGAGCTGCTCCCGCAGCCGGATGTTCTCCTCGGCCAGCTCGCCGTGCCTGGTCCACGCGCTGGCCAGTTCCTGCTCGAGCCCGGTGACCGTTTCCTGCAGCACCGCGGGGTCTTCCTGCTCGCCGCCCGCGCCGGTGACCGCCAGCCGCCTGACCACCTGGACCAGCAAGCGGCGCGCCAGCTCGTCGTAGTCAAAGGCAGCCTCAGCCCCGCCAGGCACCCCCAGCCCGCCGCCTCCGTCCGCCCCGGCCAGCGGCGCCGCCCCGGTCCGCGAGGCCGCCCCGGTCCGCGAGGCTGCCTCGGCCCGCGGCGCCGCAGCCCCCGCCCCGGACGCCCGCCTCGCCCCGCCCCGGCCCCCCGCCGCGCCGCTCCCAGAACCGACCGCGCCGCTTCCAGAACCGACCGCACCACTCCCGGAACCGACCGCAACAGCCTGCGCCGACCCCAGGCTGATCCGGTAAGTTCGCTTGCCCCGCACTTCGCGCTCGATCAATCCCGAACGTTCCATTCCGGACAGCAGCTGGGCAAATGCCACGCTCGAGCCCGGATAGCCGACCGCGGCGGCGAGCTGCGTGCTGGCCATGCCGTTAGCGTCGAAGAGCTCGCTGGCCTGTGCCAGGTACGCGATGATGTGCTCGCGCGTGCCGACGGCCCGCTTTCTGGACGTCCTTTTCCCGACCCCCAACGTCAGCACCCTTTCCCGTGGCAATCACGCCTGCCGACGTGCTCATGATAGTACGACCGGCTTCCCGCAGCATGATGAGCGATTAGCTGGGTAGGGCCCGGCGATAACTAATCACCTTCAGTGAGGCGCTATGAGGTTCAACTGGCAGGCGCGGCGGCCTTAAGTGCGAGGAACAGCTGACGTACGATCGAAGTGCCGTCGCCGCACCGTACGTCATGCTTGCCGGGCCGAAACTAGCCGTCGGGTGTGCACGTTGACCTTGATACCTGCACATACGGCTCATGACGACCACGACGAAGACAGAGCATCGTGAACCCGAACCTGGATCTGGCCTACGCGACCACTCTCGTGGCTGCCGTGCTGCTCGGGATCGGTTTCGTGCTCCAGCAGTACGCCGCCCGGCAGGAGCCTGAGTGCCGGTTCCTCAGCTTGCGCATCATCACCGACCTGCTGCGCAAGCCCAGGTGGCTGGCCGGCATCGGCTGCATGGTGGCGGGCCAGCTGCTCTCGGCGTGGTCGATCGGCCATCTCGAGCTGACGCTGGTGGAGCCGCTGCTGACGACCTACCTGTTGTTCGCGCTGGTGCTCGCGGTCCCGATGGCCAAACAGGCGGTCAAGTGGCGCGAGGTGGGCGGCGCGCTCGTCTTGTGCGCCGGGGTAACGCTGCTGTCGCTTTCCCGGTCCACCAAGCCCATCGGCCTGTCGTTCGGCTCGTTCTCCAACTGGCCCGCGGCCGCGGTCATCGCCGGCATCGCGTTCGTCGCCGTGCAGCTCGGGCGCGGCCGGAGCGACAAGTCGCGGGCGACCCTCACCGGCCTCGGGGCCGGCCTGGTCTTCGGCATCCAGGACGCCCTGACCAGGCAGACCCTGGAGATCTTGCAGGGGCATTCGTTCACCGCGCTGTTCGGCGCCTGGCCGCCCTACTGCCTGCTCGCCACCGGAATCGTCGGCCTGTGGCTGATGCAGAACGCGTTCAGCGCGGGCCCGCTGCACTCCTCCCTGCCCACCATCGCGGCCGGCGAGCCGGTGGCGGGCATCGTGCTCGGCATCGTGGTGTTCGGCGACCGGATCCAGGTTTCCCCCGGCCCGCTGGCGATCGAGGCGGGCGGGATCGCGGCCCTCATCGTCGGCGTCGTCATGGTGGCGCGCTCGACGGCCTTCGGTGGCCTGCATAAGGTGAAAAGCGCCATCAAGCCGGAGCTCGCCACCGCGGCGGGCTCAGCCGCTCCGGCCGCGCAATCGCCCTCGGGCACCGCACCGTTCCCGGCCGCCGCACCGTCCCCGGCCAGTCCGGTCCGCCACGTCACTCCGGCTAGGAAGACCAGCCTCAGCCAGACGCCGATCTCCCGTGGCTGGCGAGTCAGCCGCGCCTACCGGCGCCAGGTTCCCGGCCCCGCCTCAGGCAAAGAAGGCGGCTGAGCCATCACCGACGACGGCTGAGCCCCCGCCGCCGACGGCTGAGCCACCGCCGACGACGACGGTTGAGCCTGCGCCGGCGCCGATCGCGCCCAGCCCCGGCTGACCCCGGCCGAGCCCCGGTTCAGCATCGCGTCCAGCGCCCCGGACACGCTCCCGTCAAGCGCCACCAGCTGCCTGACGACCGCGATCATCGACGGCACGGCCCAGAAATCCCCGCAGACCCACAAGATGGCCGCGCCGATCTGCTGGTCGGCGAACGGCGGCAGGGTGACGCCGGGGATGTGATCGTAGACCGGGTACACCGAGCCGCTGACGAAGATGCTCAGCCCCATCGCCAGGCCGATCATGATGAAGTTCGTGATGAGCAGCGCGCCCGCCTGGCTGAGCAGCGGCATCTGGCGGCGGAACGGCGGTGACGGGATGAACTGCAGCCAGAACAGCACCCCGGCGGCGAGGAAGCTGCCGTGCATCAGCCAGATGTGCACCGCGGCGTTCCGCTCGGCCAGGTCGAAGGGCCCGGGCAGGTGCCACACGATCATCACGACGTTGAACAGCCCGACCGAGACCCAGGGCCGCAGCACCAGCCCGCCCAGTGCCCGCAGCGGCCGCGACCAAGTGCCCGCCAGCACGCCGCGGGTCGCGCTGCGGCCGGACCGGCCGGGCAGCGCGTCGAGCAGCGGCTGCCACGGCGCGCCCGCCACGATCAGTGACGGGGCGGCGAACATCAGCAGCAGGTGCTGAATCATGTGCACGAAGAAGTAGTCGTCGGCCCAGTAGTCGATCGGCGACTCCACCGCCAGCAGGAGCACCACCAGCCCGGCGTAGAACAACAGCGACCTGAGCCGCCGCTCCCGGGTGCGTCCGGGCCGGGACCGGCGCGCCAGCCGCCGCAGCCCGGTCTCGTGCCACCCCGCGACGACCAGCGCCACGATCAGGAACGGATCGAACGACCAGTGATCCGCGAGGTAGTTCATCAGCTCGAAGAGCCGTACTGAATCGGCACCTTGATCACCTGAACCGCGGCCCAGGCGCCCTGGCCGAGCCGCCACACGGTGAGCTTGGACCCCGCGACGGCCAGCGCTTCATACGAGCCGCCCGGCCCTGGCGCGAGGGTCGCGGTGCCCGCCGGGACGGCTGGCAGCGCCTGCCACGAACGGCCGGGCCCGGCCACGGTCTCCGCGCGCCCGCCGCCGAGCAGCAGCCACGCGCTGCCGCCGGTGCCGAATCCGGACGCCCGCACGGTGCCCGCCGCGACCGGATCCGACACGGACCAGCGCGCTCCGTCCGGCCACGCCGCGAGCAGGCTGTGCCCTGCGGCCATCAGCACCGTGCTGCCCGCGGCGGTCCCGGCCAGCCCGAGCACCTGCACCTGATCACGCCCGAACGCCGCGGGCAGCGCCAGCCCCGCCGACCGCCACGTCCCGCCGACCTCAGTGAAAACCCCGGCCACACCCCGCCGTACGCAGCTTCCCGCCGCCACCGGCGCTTCATTTTGGCCGAACGACACGGCGTGCACGCCCGCTAGTCCGCACCTGCTCCCTGCCGCGGACGCCGCCAGGGCGGACAGCGTCGTGAGCCGCGACCACAGCCCGGCGGCCGCCGCGCTCGCCGTCGGCGCCCGCTCGATGCTGCCGTCTTGCAGCAGCGCCAGTTCCGGCCCGGCCGGCGTCGCGGCGATGGCGTCGGGGACGTTGGCCAGGTCGGCGTCGAGCAGGCCGGTAGACCAGTTCCGGCCCGTGTCGGCGCTCGCCGCCAGCGGCGAGAAGGCCAGATCCTGGCTGGGCCGGAACCCGACGAGCAGCGAGCTTCCCGCCCCGGTGGCCACCAGCCCGCCGTTGTCGGCCACGCCCGCGGGGGTGACCAGGGACCACTTGCTGGCGGCCGCGGGGCGCACGAAGAGCTGCCAGAAATTGTTTTCCGATGCGGCCGGCCCGCCCATCACGGCGATGGCCCAGGTACCTTGCGCCGTGACCAGCGAGGTGCTCAGCGGCGCGGTCACGGGCGGCGGCGCGGTCGCGGCGACCTTGGCTGCCTGCGTGCCGCAGCCGGCCAGCAGGCTCGCGCACCCCAGGCTGGCGCACCCGAGCAGGGCCAGGCGCGCCCAGGCCCGGCTGGCCGTCATGAGCCCCCCAGAGCCTGCCGGGCGTACTGAGTGAGCAGTACGGCGAACGAGGACTTGGTGCTGGCGGTCGCGGGCCCCGGGTCCGCGTTCAGCTCCTGGCGGATCTCACCGGACCGGTCGATGACCAGGACCAGGTCGTTATGCGCAGACATCGCCCCGGCGGGCAGGTTCTCGACCGTGACGCCGTACTGCCGCCAGAGCGCGGCCAGCTGGCTGGTCGAGCCGGTCAGGTACAGCCAGTTCGGTACCGCGGCGAGCCCTTCCTGCCGGTCGAACGCCTGGGTGAACACCGTGGACCGGTAGGTCGGGTTGGCCACGACGGCGACCAGCATGACGTCCTTGTCCTGGGCGCCGAGCAGTGTTCCGGCCTGCTTGAGTTCCTGCGCGATGATCGGGCAGTCCGTCGTGCACACCGGGTCGAGGAAAGTCAGCAGCACGACCTTGCCCCGCAGGCTGGCCTGCGTGACGGCCTTTCCGTTCTGGTCGGTGAGCTGGAAGGCCACGGCCGGGATGTCCAGGGTTTCGCTGTCACCCGAGATGGCCAGGGCCAGGATCGGGTCGGCGGTACGGTTAACGGTCGCCGAGGCCATCGGCGCCGCCCCGAGCACGATGACGGCCACTGCGGCGAACGCCGCCACCGACCGCGCGCTGGCCGTCGCGAGCGCGCTGCCGAGCGCCCGGGGCCGCAGCCGCTGACTCCAGCCCGGCGCGGCGGCGGCCGCGGGTGTTCCCGTCTCGGCCTGGACTTCCTCGGTCTGCGGTACCTGCTGCGGCGCGGGCGTGAGCGCGAGATAGCCGGCCGCGAACAGCAAGATAGTGGGGATCATGCTGTTCGGATCGGTCCCGACGCCGCCCAGGAAGCCGAGGTCCTGGACCAGCACCCAGACGGCCAGGCAGAACACCACGCCGAACCACATCGCGTACCTGACCAGGCGTGGCCGTCCGGTCAGGAAGGCCGCGCCAAGCGCGGCGAGGACGATAACGACGGCCAGGTTCACCGCGAAGCCGTTGCCCGCCGCGAACGAGCCGAACTGGGTCAGCAGCGCGGACAGGAAGTGCGGCTGGTGGGTCGAGGCCATCGACTGCACCATGGCGGTCAGAGGGCCGGGCTGGCCATGGGTCGTGCCCTGCCAGAAGCCGCGGCCGGGCCAGGCCTGCAGTACCGCCATGCCGATGAAGAACAGGCCCAGGCCGGCCAGCAGCAGCCGGCCGAGCCGGGGGCTAAGCCAGCCGCCTTCCGGCAGCGCGATGAGCGCGCCCGCGACCACGTAGAGCAGGACGGCGCCAGGCGCGCCGGTCAGCCAGCTCAGGCCCGGCGCGAATATCCCGCCGAACGACTCCCCGAACACCCAGACGGTGAGCCCCCACGCCACGCTGGCCAGCCCGGCCAGCCGGGACCACCGGCCGCGCGCCGCCGTGATGAGCCAGGCGCCGATGCCGACCTGGATCCATACCGAGGCGGCCCCGGCCTGGATCGGGTGGTACGACCAGACGGTCGCGCCCCAGTTGACCAGGTGCTGCACCCAGCCCGGCGAGCTTGCCGCGGTCGGCTCAATAACCAGCGAGGGCAGCCCGGCGGCCATCTTCGGCTGCGCCTGCAAGATACCGTCCAGGATCCAGATCGTCCCGAAGCCGGTGCGGAGCAGCCACCGCCCCCGGGATTCCCCAGCCCGAGCTCCCGCCTCGCCGGCCTGCGCCTCGCCGGCCTGCGCCTCGTCGCCCTGCGTCGCGCCAGCATCGCCGGCCTCCGGCTGTGCGCCTGGTGCCGCCCGCCAGGTCCGGGCCGTCGCCCAGATCATTATCAGGAACACGAGGAGGATCAAGGCGATCGCGCCCTGATGGAGCAGCGCGGATCTGAATGCGGCGACGACGGTCGGATCATCGGGACTCAGGCCTGAGTTCATCCCGGGCACGATCCGCTCCTTCCGATGTGGGCGCGGCAGTGCGCGTGCAGCCAGGGCCAGCGCGCTTAGCGTAGTGCGTTTCACCTCGGCTGATCCCGCCAGGGGGCCAAGATGATGAAGATGTCATGCGCTGTGGCCCGTTAGCCCGTCCCGGCGTCCTGCCAGCGCGTGCCGTCCGGCGTGTCGCTGACGTCGAGCCCGGCCGCCGCCAGGGCGTCCCTGATGGCGTCGGCCGCGGCAAAGTCACCCGCGGCGCGCAGCGCGTTCCGCAGTTCGATGAGCGGCTCCACCGCCGGCCGCAGCCGGTCCGCGGGATCGGCCACCCCGTCCCGCGCCGCCCGCCCGAGCCGCCCGATGAGGCTGCGCAGCAGCAGGCGCGCCTGCTCGGTTCCCTGGTCCTCGTCGGTGTCGGCCTCCCATAGCCCGATCGCGTGCTCCAGGTCCAGGATCACCGCCGTCATCGCGCCGGCATCCCGGTCGCCCGCCGCCACCCCGAACTCTCGTTCCGCGCCCGCCATGATCTCGGGCAGCGGCAACGGCGCCGCGTCCCTGGCAGCGGCTGCGCTGTCCAGCCCGGTGTCGGCCAGCCCGGTGTCGGCCGGCCCGCGCGAACCCGCGGTACTCATGTCAAACCGGCGTCTTGGCCGGGGAGAACCAGCGTCGCCCCGGACCAGGGCAGCCAGTTCGGCCAGCGTTACGGCGGTGCCGGACGCCAGGATCGTGCTGTGTCCCGAACGGCGTACGGTCAGGGCTCCGCGGCCGCGGACCTCGACCTGGCCAGCCGCGGCGTCGATCAGGACAGCCGTATGCTCGTCCACGCCAAGGACGGCGGCGTCGGCGGGCAACTCGCGCTCCATGACGGCCAGCCGCCGCGCGCCCAGGTAGCAGTGCCTGGTGTCGTAGTGGCCGCCTTCGGTGTTGTCGTAATGCGGGATGACCGCGGCGGCCAGCCCGAGTCCGCCGAGCAGGTCAAGCCCCGGCAGCCAGCGCAGCGCGCCGCCGGCCTTGTAGATCTCGTAGACCGGCAGGGTGTACCGCCCGGCGGTGGCGGCAGCCGCTGAGGCCAGCACGGTAACCCCGTGCCCGGCCAGCACCCGTTCCCGCAGCGCGGCCCCGGCCGGTCCGCCCCGCCAGTGCGCGAGCGCGTATGACGGGCTCCCGGGCCCCGCGAATACCCAGTCCGCCCCCCGGATGCCGGCTACTTCGACGGAGGCCGGCGCATCGCCGGCGGTAGGCGGAGCCATCTCCTGGCTGGCCTCGGGGTTGGTGCCCGCGGCGACGGCGACCTGCAGGCCCACGCTGTCCGCGAAGTAGCGCTGGGCGCGCGCGGACACGCTGGCGGCGTTCTCCTGGAAGGCGTAGGGCGTGCTGAGCAGCAGCGCCCGCGGCCGGCCCGAGCTAAGCCGGGCGAGCAGGTCCCGGTGCACCGTGACCATCGTCGGGCTGGTCTCGCCTGACCCGATGATCGCCAGGACGCGGCGTTCGGGGTAATTAGCCATCTCTCGTACGGTAACCGCCGCCGGCCGGACGCCTGGGCGCAGCCGCCTGGGCGCGGGGCGTCTAGCCGGAGACCGGGTCGGCGCTGGCCTTGCGCCTGAGCGCCAGCTTCTCTGGCCACGCCGCGCCGGGCCTTAGCCCCCAGGCCGCGACCGCGAGCATGGTCAGCACGAACAGCACGAACGTGATGACGTGAACGCTGGTGCAGTACAGG
>Ga0302326_10026021_pt1 | contig 11843 bp, 6 predicted proteins | sample Palsa_T0_3_FD_202264 | JGI IMG/M metagenome (GOLD analysis project Ga0302326, IMG submission 202264) | Peat permafrost microbial communities from Stordalen Mire near Abisko, Sweden - Palsa_T0_3 | ecosystem: Environmental > Terrestrial > Soil > Palsa > Peat permafrost | place: Sweden: Abisko... | reverse complement strand
GAGGTACGCGTTGCGCCGGCGGCCGAGGTACAGCATCGATCGACCGGTTTCGGGGTGCGTACACACCAAGGGATGGAACGTGCCGGGCGCCTCGCGCGGGTCGTCGCTCGGCGTGACGCCTTGGCGCATGTAGCCGCCGCTGTTGTACGTGCCGTCGTGTTTGACGCGAAGGCCGGAAATGCGCCGCTGCAGGTCGGCGGGCAGCGCCTCGTACACGGAGTACATGTTGACGAACGCCGTGTCCCCGCCGGCCGGCGGCACCTCGAGCGCATACAGCATGCTCGCCTTCGGGGGATCGTCGAGGTAGGACATGTCGGTGTGCCAGTAGGCCTCGCCGCTGCCGAGGCTGCCGATCGGTTCGCCGTTTTCGATCACGTTGGACACGACGTACAGCTCCGGCATGCCCTCGACGAATCGCCGCCCGCTCTCTTGAATCGGCGCGAGGTCGAGCTCGCCGAAGCGCCGGCTGAACGCTATGAGGTCCGCATCGCTCAACCGCTGCCCCCGGAACAGCAAGACGAGATTATTCAGCCAGGCGTCGTGGATGTCCGAGAAGCCGGCGTCGTCGTGCTCGCGTAGGTCTACCCCGCGAATCTCTGCGCCCAGGCCGCCATCGGTGGATCTCACCTCCATCCGTTTCCGTTCGCCTCCAGGTCTCTGCCGATCGATGCGTATCGGTCGTCCACCGATGCCGCTGTTGGTGGGACGGCGCTTCACCGTGAGAGGCCGCGACCACGTTCGAGCGCCGAGCAACACACGGCATCTCGCCCGAGCGTGTAGTTGCGAACGCCTAAGCAGACTCCTTGAGGCCTCCTGGGGGCGCGAAAGGGAGCGTGCGCCCGCTGCATCAAGACCCGTGGGCCGGCGCCCGTCCTCTGAATCCCCCTCCGTGACTCGTGCCGGCCGTTGCCGCGCTCAGGCGACGGCAGCGCTGCACGCCTTGCTTTCTCGGAGGACAAGCAAGTTTATGAAATCCCTACGTTGCCGCATCCGCGCCACGCAACGCCGCGACCCGGTCCTCGCCACGCTCCAGCGCGACCCAGGCCTCGCTCAGGCCAGGGCGCGCCCGGGTCACGCCCATACTACGGTGCGACCGTCATCGCTCGCGCGACAGAGCACGACCGGGATCTCGGTATAACTACGGTGCGACGCGGATTCTCGCCATCATTCCGTTGTCTTCGTGCGATAGGATATGGCAGTGGTAGACGAAGTCTCCGATGATGTTCGGGTCGCGGAAGTCCATTCGCAACGTGACCGCACCCGGAATAAATTGGCCCGACGAGCCGCTGGCAAACGAGCCGTAGGGGACGTCGACGGTGTCGAGCATCTGATGCTCGCCGAAGTCGATGCCGTGCCCCCGCACAACGAGGAAGTGAATCTGGTGAATGTGGAACTCGTGGAGCTCTTGCGTGTAGTTCAGGATCGTCCAATCCTCGACGGTTCCGCTCTTCACGATGACGTCCGGCGGCCCGCTCGACGCGAAGGGGTGCTCGACCGCGTGTGGGTTCGATAGCTCCGTGATGTAGCGATCGGGCTCGAGCTCGTCCTGCCGATTGTATTCGGTGAACACGAAGTACCGGTGCTTCGTCGGCTGCGCCTCCGCAAGGTCGGAGAATCGCATGCGAGCCACGGGAACGGCCCGCGGGACCACGAGCGGCTGCTTCACCGCGTGCCCGCTGGGTTTGACGTGGACGACCAGCAGGTTTCGTGCGTACGCGTGGTCGCCGAGGCAGCCCGAGTCGATCGTTTGTGTGTGCAGGACGATGTCGCCGGGCGTCGCGCCGTACAGGTAGAATTCCATCCGCGACGCGGGGCTCAGGCGCACGTGATCCATCGCGACCGGCTGCCACGTGGGGACGCCGTGGACGACGACCAGCGGCACGCCGTCGCGCGACGTGACGGGGATCGCGACCCGCCGTCCGTTCACGAACATCTCGACGTCCAAGATCGTATCTGCCGTCGTGTTCGCGAATCGCCAGTACTCGACGGCTCCCTGCGCTATCGTAGTCCACGGGAGGAGCTTGAGGTGACCCGACTGCGGGGGCACGAGCACGGTGTTGACGCGCAGGTGCTTTTGGCTGGGGCGCGCGGCGTCGAGGTCGGGGCACGCGTTCGGCGTGCCGAAGCGGAAGGGCGGTGGCGCATAGTCCATCGGCGGCGGACCGTGCGCGAGAAACGCAGCGCGAATCGCCGCCAACGGTGGGGGCAGCGCACGGATGCGGCGGACGGCTTGCACCGTTCGCGCGTCGGGTAGCTGGCCGTCGCTGCCGAGATCCCGCACCACGATGACGCGGTTGAACAACTGCTGCGGGATCGCTGGCTGCAGCGGGTCGATGATGATCGCGCCCGTCAATTGGGAGAGCACCTGGTGCTCGCTCTCGCCGTGGGCGTGCGGGTGGTACCAATACGTTCCCGGCGGCTCGTCGAGCGGGATGTCGAGCACGTAGGTGTAGGTCTTCGGCGGCTCGCTGGCCTGGCGCCGGGGACAGAGCATCACGCCGACGACGTCGTCGCTCGGCCGCTTGGGCGAAACGTTGAGGCCGTGGAAGTGCATGTTGGTGTCGTTCCACGGCGTGCGATGGTACCCGTAAATGCGGCCGGTCACGGGATCGGGGGTCGGCGTCGGCGTCAATTGCGGCTGCCCGCACATGAGCGTGTAGTCCTCGGCACGCTTCGTGTCCGCCATCCCATCCATCTCGTCGGCCTGCGACGAGTCGATCGCGACGAGTGGTGGGTGTGTCGGCGCCCTGAACATCTGATTGACCAGCGTTAGGCGCAGCTCGTCACCTTGCCGAAGGTGGAGCGTCGGAGGGATCCACGCTTGCGCGCTGGAGTGCTGCCCGGCGACGACGTCGTGCCACCAGCACATACCCTCCTCGGCATCGGGATTCGGATCGCCGCGCAGGTAGAGCGTTACGGTGAGAACGCCATTCGTGCTTCGTATCTCCGGCGGGTTCTGGATCTCGTTCGTCTGCGGCAGGGAGTTGCAGGCGGTTGGGGGAGACGGAACGGCCGCGGGCGACGCAGCGGCCGGCGGCGACGCAAGCGCAGGTGCGGCAAGGCCTGGCGCGGCGAGCGGCAGGGCAGCGGCGATCAGAGACGCGAGCATAGGACCTCCTCGAACGACGCCCGGCGTCGCTACGGTACGACGCGAATCCTCGCCATCATGCCGTTGTCTTCGTGTGAGAGGATGTGGCAGTGGTAGACGAATTCGCCGATGATGCGGGGGTCGCGAAAATCCATCCGTAGCGTCACCGCACCGGGTACGAACGGACTGGAGCCGCTCGGCCCCCGATAGTGGCCGTACGGCACGTCGACGGTGTCGAGCAACTGCCCTTGGCCGTGCTCGATGCCGGCGCCGCGGAGCACGAGAAAGTGGATCTGATGGATGTGGAACTCGTGCAGCTCTTGCGTGTAGTTGAGGATCGTCCAGTCCTCGATCGTCCCGTCCTTGACGATCACGTCGGGCGGTCCGTGCGACGCAAATGGATGCTCGATCGCGGTCGGGTTCGAGAGCTCGGTAATGTAGAGATCGGGCTCGGGCTCGTCGTCGCGGTTGTACTCCGTGAAAACGAAGTAGCGGTGCCGGCTGGGGCTCTGTTGGGCGAGGTCGGAGAAGCGCATGCGCACCGGGCTAACGGCGCGGGGCACGATTTGTCGCTTGACGCCGCTGCGCGGCGAGGCCGTGACGTGTACGGCGAGCAAATCGCGCTCGTAGGCAAGATCGCCGAGGCAGCCCGAGTCGATCGTGCGCGTCCGCAGAACGATCGTGCCCGGGACGTTCGCGTGCATGTAGAACTCCATGCGAGAAGCCGGGCTCAGCCGCACGAGGTCCATCGGCACGGGCTGCCACGTCGGCGCTCCGTTGCGGACGACGAGCGGTACGCCGTCGCGTGACGTGACCGGGATCGGCACGATCCTGCCGTTCACGAGCATCTCGACGTCGAGGATCGTGTCTGCCGACGTGTTGACGAAGCGCCAATACTCGGTCACTCCGGCGGTGATCGTCGTCTCCGGCAGGTCTTTGACCTCGTTGGCCTTCGGCGGCAGCGGCACGCGGTTGATCAGCAGTTCCTTGGTGTTGAAGCGCGGAATCGGCGCGCGAAGCGAGTCGGGGCATGGATTCGGTGGCCCGAATCGGAACGGCGGCGCCGCGAAGTCCAGCTCGGGAAGGCCGTTCGCGGCATAGGACGAGCGGATGGCCGCCATCGACGGGCTCGTCGCCCGAATCGCGCGTTCGTTCTGCCGTGCGGGAGGCCGCAAGCTGCCGGGAGCGCCGAGATCGCGCACGACGATGATGCGGTTTCGCATCTGTTGTGGGATCGAATCGACGAGCGGGTCGATGATGATGACGCCCGTAAGCTGCGAGATGACCTGACGCTCGCTCTCGCCGTGCGCGTGCGGGTGATACCAATACGTGCCCGGCGGCTCGTCGTTGGGGATATCGAGCACGTATGCATAGCTCTTCGGCGCATCCGACGGGGTCTTCCGCGGGCAGAGCATCACGTCGACCACGTCGTCGCTCGGCTGTTGCGGCGAGACGTTGAGCCCGTGAAAGTGCAGGTTGGTGTCGTTCCACGGCGACCGATGGTACCCGTAGATCCGGCCCGTGAGGGCATCCGGCGTTGGGGTCGGCGTCAGCTGCGGCTGGCCGCACATGAGCGTGTAGTTCTCGCCGCGCCCCTGCCCCGCCATGCGGTCCATACCATCCATGCCGTCGCTCTGGCTGCGACTGATCACGAGCGGCTCGCCACCGGGCGGCCGCACGAGGCTGTTGATGAGCGTCAGCTGCAGGCGTTCGCCCGCGCGGAGGTGCAGCGTGGGAGGCGTGGTCCACTGGCTGGGGTCGTGGCGGCCCGCACCGCTATACCACCAGCAGACGCCGGTGAGGTTCTTCGGGTTCGGGTCGCCGATGAGATTGAGCGTCACGCTGAGCACGCCGCCCACACTCTGTAACTCCGGCGGGTCCACGACCTCGCTGGTCGCGGGAATCGGATTGCACGTGCCCGGCAGCGCCACCGGAGTCGGGGTGACCGCCGGCATCGCGAGGGGAGCGATCGCGAGGAGGAGAGCGGCAAACATGCAGGTCGTTCCCTTCTGTGGATTCGGCGGAACGAATGGAGCCGCCCGAGCAGATGGCTGCGGGCGGCTCCGTCGCGGCTAGGTGCTCCGCCTATGCGGAGAAGTCCGGGGTCTCAGTTGTAGCTGTGAACGCACGAGAGCGACGCGTTGCTGAACATCGGCTGCGCGGTGTACGACTTCGACCCATACGGATCGTTCTGGATGTTCGTCCACGCGCAGACATCGCCGATCTCGCCCCAGCTATCGTTGTACCAGCCGGTCGGGGGATTCGGGTCCGTGATCGACTCGCCGTACTCGTGGCCTTCGACGATCGTCACGCCCTCGTCCGCGGCAGTTTCATCCGACGGAGCGGTGATGATGCTCGCTCCGCAGTTCGCGCCGGCATCCGGGATGTACGGCAGGTTCGTGTACGAGACGAGATTTCCACCCGAGGTGGTCGCGCTGTGGTACGCGCAGAACTCGGTCCCGAAGCCGGACGTGCTATGGTTATGCGCCGTGACGACGACGTACGACGCATTGGCGTCGTAGCCGAAGTGCGCAACGCCCCGCACGGATTCGGCCGCAACCTGCCCGTCGGTCGGCGAGCTCGGAATCGTGTTCTTGTTGTCTTCCCAGAGCCCGCCGAACTGGCTCGACGGATTCTGGATGTTTCCGTCCGGACCGGTGTACTGCGTGTAGATGTTGTTATACGAGCTGCCGCCGAGATTTTGCGAGTAGCTCTTGAGGAGCTTCTTGAGCTTGTTCGGGTCGCCGGCGCTCTTGAAGCCCCACAGAATGAGGTACATCTTCGGCGTCGTCAGCACCGGGCCGCCACCGTAGACGGCGGGCGTCTGGGGTGGGTGGCTCCTGCTGGCGTTCTGGCGCGTCCCCATGTAGTGCGGCGTGTGATACACGACACCATGGTCGTTCCACCAACCGTTTCCAATGTACTGAACCGAGTCGACCGGCCCGCGCCCCTGCGATGCAGCGGGATGAACGACACCTGCGCTGGCCTGAAGGCCGACCGCAGCGAGGCTCGCCGAGCACACAAGAACGCCGGCGAGCCGCGAGAGCTTACCCATAGATTCTGGACCCCTTCGGAGGGAATGGAGGGAGAAGCCCGTCGCTTTCCTGCTGCGCTCGGCTGCTCCTGCGCGGTCGATTCGACACGGGTCGGGCAAGCGCGTTCCCTCGCGCGCTTGCCCCGGGGTCATACGCCGATGCGCGCGCGTTCAGTGTGGCGCAAAATACGCCACCTGTCTACGGCAGCGCTTGGCCTTTTGCCAAGGAGCCGCGGCACCTCTGGGACCTTTGCACCACACGCCCGTCACCCGGGCCCGGCGGCGGCGCGGTCACGCCGGCGCGGTCACGTCGGCGCGGTCTCGACGAGGGGCCCGGTAACAGTGGCTCGGGGAAGGATTCGAATCGCGAGCTACGCGGTGTCGCGTCGAGCACGACAACCTTTCAGCAATCCTGAACTTGCATGCAGGGCGGGACTCCTTCGGTCGTGGCGTCTTCGGCGGCGTCGGGCAAGGTCGTTCGAGGGCGGGGAGAACGCGGCGCTCACTGAAGAACAGCCTGAACGCATCTTGGGCCGGCGTTGCTTGCTCGTAGGAGGAGTAGATGTTCTCTCGCTTGGTACCGTGCGCCGCACCGCTTGTGCTCGCGCTCGGAATGACCGCCGCCGCGTCGGCAAGTTCCCAGGTCGACATCGGGACGCTTGGCGGCGGCCGCGATCTCGGTCGCGCACCGGCGTCCACGCTCGTGCGGATCGCAGTCGTGCTGCGCTACCGCCACGACGCCGAACTCGACGCCCTGGTCGAAGCGCAAGGTGACCCCGAGTCGTCGCTCTACACGCATTTTCTGTCACCGGCACAGTTCCGGAACTATTTCTCACCGACGGCCTCGGACTACGGACGCGTCGTCACGGCCCTGCAGCGCGGCGGCTTCACGATCGCCAAGACGTTCGACAACCGAACCGTCGTCGACGCGGCTGCTCCGGCGCCGATCGCCGCGAAGTTCTTCGGCACCGATATCCATCGCGTGCTGACGCCGGATGCGGGAATCCGATTCACGAACGTGCGGGCCGGCACCGTCCCTGCACAGATCGACGACGTCGTTCTCGGCGTGTTCGGTCTGGATACGGTGCGCCGCATGCACGCCGCGCACGAGTTTCTGCCGCGCGGCGCCGCCCGCCCGGTGCCACCGAACCTGCGGAAGGACACGCCGCCGCTCTTCGGGCCCGACGGCGGCTACGGGCCGCAGATCTTCATCAACTCGTACGATCTCCCGTCCGGCAGCGGAACGACCGGGACCGGCCGCTTCACCGGCATGGTCGGCGACGCGGATTTCCTGGAGAGCGATCTCACCGGGTATCTCGCGTACTTCGGCGTGACGCGCACGGGGCCGGCGACGACTCGCGTGCTCGTGGACGGCGGCCCGCCGCAGGGCGATGGGGCACCGGACTCGGTCGAGGCGACCCTCGACGCCGAAACCCTCGTCTCGCTCGCGCCGGGGACGTCCTTGTACTCGTACGAGGCGCCACCCTCGTCGACGCTGATGTACTTCGTCGACATGTACAACCAGATCGTGAGCGATAACAAGGTCGACACGGTCAACACCAGCTACAGCGAGTGCGAGACCGCGTTCATCCCCACGTTCCCGAAGGCGGCGGATGCGGTGGAGAAGCAGGGTTCGGCGCTGGGAATCACGTTCCACTCGGCGACGGGCGACTACGGCATCGATACCTATGGCTGCAACTTCCAGAGCGTCGGTACGCCGGCGGACACTCCGCACAACATCGCGGTCGGTGGAACGAGAATGGCCGTAAACGAGCAGACCGGATTCGAAACGAGCGAAGTCGGCTGGAACGACCCCGGCTGCTGCGCCACCGGTGGCGGCGTTTCCGTGGTGTTCAAGCTTCCGCACTACCAGAAGAAGGTGCAGAACATCATCACGAGCGGACGAAACATCCCGGACCTGGCGTTCGACGCGAGCCCGTACACGGGCGAATCGTTCTACTACGCCGGGCAGTTCCAAGGGCCGATCGGCGGGACGTCGCTCGCGTCTCCCATCTTTGGAGCGTCGCTAACGGAGATCGACCAACTCAAGAACAAGCGCGCCGGGTCCTTTAACGGGCGCCTTTACCGGACGTGGCTGGCCAACGGCTACTCAAAGGGCTCGACCCTGTACTTCCGCGACATCGTGTCGGGCAGCATCCCGCCGTACGAGGCAATGCCCGGGTACGACCAGATGAGCGGCATCGGGGCGATGCTCGTCGGTAACTTCGCCGGCGTCCTTCGCTGAGCCGGATCTCCGGCTAGCGACCTCCCGGGGCAAGCGCGTTCCCTCGCGCTTGCCCCGGGTCACCTCTCCGAGCGGCTCGTCACCTCTCCGAGCGGCCGTTCAGGAAGCGCTTCACGTCGGCGCCGATCGCAGCGGGAGCATCCCGCCACGCGTGCCGCGCGCCGATGGAGCCGTCCGGGGCGATCAGGTACAGCGTCCCGCTGTGTGCCTCGAGGTACGCCGCGGCGTTCTGCCCCGGAAGCCGCTGGCTCCAGATACGATAGGCGTCGTACACCCGAGCGAGGGACGCTTTCGATCCCGTTAGGCCGACGAAGTGCGGGTCGAAGGCGCGGACGTATGCGCCTAATCGCGCGCGATCGTCGCGCGCCGGGTCGACGGTGACGAACGCCACGACGAATCGGCTGCGGTCGCTGGGCGGAAGCGTGCGGCGGATGTGCGCCAGCTCGGAGAGCGTGAGCGGGCATGTGTCGGTGCAGTGCGTGTATCCGAAGTACAACGCGACCTCGCGGCCACGCTGAGCGGAGAGCACGAAGGCGTGCCCGGACTGATCGGTGAGCGTGAAGTCGGGGGCCGCGCTCGCAGGTGCGAGCGCGACTCCCAACGTGACGAAGAATGCGGCGAACGCTCGGATCAGAGAAGATGTCGCGGGGTCACCGCTCGGCGTCGCCGGCGGCGCGTGAGCTCGGCCAGCATCGGCAGCATGAGGACGGGGCCGAGTGCGAGCCACGCGACCGGGCGCTGCTGCCTCGTCGCGTTGCGAGCGACGGCCGGGGTGCGTGCGGCGGCGATGGCCTCGACCGGCTGCCAGTCGCCGCGCTGAATGCTGCGCAGCGTGCCGTCGGGGCCGATGACGGCCAAGGCATCGGGATCGCGCAGGCTCCCGCTCTTGGGCTCGCCGAGCCGTGCCGCCAGCGGTAACAGCTTCGACGAACTTCCGGTCACGAAGCTCCAGCGCCGGGCGTCGGTGCCGAAACGCTTGCCGTAGTCGCGCAAGGCGACGAGCGTATCGGTCTTCGGATCCAGCGTGAACTGCACGAGGTGCTCGCGCGCCGGGTCGATATGCGCCTGGAGGTACGCGAACTTCCCCGATGTGAGCGGGCACGCGTACCCGTCCGGACACCGCGTGGAGACGAACGACGCCAGCAGCACCTTGCCGCTCGCTCCGCCCGACGGGAACGCGCGTCCGTCCTGATCGACCAGTCCGCTCAGATCGAGGTGGTCGCCGGGCGCGGCGACGGCGACGTCAGGCAGCTGCGGACGCGTGGGCTCGTCGGCTTTCGAGACGTCGGCGTTGGCCGGGAGCACGCGAATCTTCTGCATCATGCCGTTGTCTTCGTGTTCGAGGATGTGGCAGTGATAGACGAAGGTGCCCACGATGTCCGGTCCGCGGAAATCCATCCGCAGCCGCACCATGCCGGGCGTCATGTTTCTCTTCCCCGTCCCGCCGTTCGGGAAATAGCCGAACGGAACGTTCACGGTGTCGAGCAGCTGCGATTGTCCCCCCGGAATGCCCCCACCGGCTTGGAGAACCAAAAAGTGAATCTGGTGGATGTGGAACTCGTGCACTTCCTGCGTGTAGTTCAGGAGGATCCAATCCTCGACCGCGCCTTCCCGAACGGTGACCGCCGGCGGCAGGTCCATCATGAAGGGGGTTTCGACCGCCTTCTTGTTGCTGATCTCCGTAATATAGAAGTCCGGCTCGCCCTCGTCCCGCCGGTCGTACTCGGTGAAGGCGAAGACGCGCGTCTTGGATGGCTTCACCTCTGCAAGCGTGGAGAACCGCGTCGGAACCGGGTCCACCGCGCGCGGCGGCACGATGCGCTGCGACCCCTCGGAGGCGCTGACGTGGATCGTCACGACGCTCCGCTCGAGTTCGAGATCGCCGACGCAGCCAGCGTCGAATTTCTTCGTCACGATCAGCATGCGGTGTCCGGGGTTGGTTCCCATTAGGTAAAACTCGACGCGGCCGGCCGGCGGAACGATCACATGATCCATCGGGACCGCCTGCCATGTCGGGTGCCCGTTCGTTTGAACGAGCGGCACCCCGTCGCGCTCGACGACCTGGAGCGGAAGTATCTTTCCCTCGTCGCGCAGCTGGAGATCCAACACGGTGTCGGACGCCGTGTTGGCGAGCCGCCAGTACTGCGTCTGGCCGGCGGGAACGGTCAAGTGCGGCGGAACCTGGGTCCTGATCTGCTGGAAGCCGATCGGCAGCGGAATGTAGTTGACCGTGAGTTCCTTCGTGTTTCCATTGGGAAGCATCGACGGGCACGGGGCCGGCTTCCCGAACGGGTCACGATACGAATCGTTGCCGTCGTTGACGTGCGTGACACCGGTCGCGACCGCTTTGCGGATATCCATGAAGTCCGGGATCGTCGTTTGCTCGAGGCGTTTGTTTCGTAGCGTGCCGGTCGAGCTCAGGAAGTCGCGAACGATGATGATCTCGTTCGGCATCTGGTCGGGGATCGAGGCGACGATCGGTTGGACGATGATGACGCCCGTCATCCCGGCTTGCACCTGGTGCTCGCTCTCGCCGTGGGGATGCGGGTGGTACCAGTAGAGACCCGGCGGCTCGTCGCGCGGAATGTCGACGACGTACGTGTAGCTGCGCGGCGGGTCGGTAGGGGCCTTGCGCGGGCAAAGGAGCACGTTCACGACGTCGTCCGACGGCTGCTTCGGCGACGTGTTCAGGCCGTGGAAGTGCATGTTCTCTTCGTTCCACGGCGATCGGTGATAGCCGTAGATCCGCCCCGTCCGCGGGTTTGGCGGGGGCGTCCCCATGGTTTGCGGCTGGCCGCACATCAGCCCGACCCCGCCGCCGCCGCGATCTTCGTCCGTTACTCCGCGGCCGATCGACAGCGGCGCTTGCAGCTCGTTCGTTCCATGCGGCGGCTCCCGTAAGTCGTTGACGAGCGTGAGGACGATCCGATCGCCCTGCCGCACGCGGATCGTCGGCGGTACCGTCACGCGCTTGACACCCTCCGGCGTCTGGACCTTGTACATGTAGCACATAAGCTGCGTTTGCGCCGGGATTCGCTGCCCTTCGGCGACCAGCGTCAGCTCGACGAGGCCGCCGTGACTGCGCACCTCGAGCGGTTCCTTGATCTCGGCGCGCACCGGCGCGACACCACACCCCGTTGCCAAGTCCGGTGTATCCATCGTACGCGCGGGCGGCGGTAGCGGACGCTCGAGTATCGCGGCAAGGGCCAGCGCAAGAACCATGATGAGCTCCTCAGCAGAACGAGCTGACGCGGTGGTCAGAACGTGGGCCGCGTTGCAAGTTAGGCGCGCCTAATAAGGGGTCCTTGCGCCGATCCTCGGTGCGGTCGAACTTATTTTCGCAGCGTTTATCAATACAAGCAGGCGGTTGCGAAACAAGCAGGCGGTTGCGAACGAACGACGCCGGCCGCGGCTCGTTGCCGCGGCCGGCGGTTCGTTTTCCCGACTGGCTAGAATGCGCCGAAGTTTGCTAGACG
>Ga0302326_10026020_pt1 | contig 11844 bp, 8 predicted proteins | sample Palsa_T0_3_FD_202264 | JGI IMG/M metagenome (GOLD analysis project Ga0302326, IMG submission 202264) | Peat permafrost microbial communities from Stordalen Mire near Abisko, Sweden - Palsa_T0_3 | ecosystem: Environmental > Terrestrial > Soil > Palsa > Peat permafrost | place: Sweden: Abisko... | reverse complement strand
GGATTATTGTAACAGAGATTTGGAAACGCAAGGCAAGCAGCAAAGGCTGCCCCACGCCGGCTCCTTCTAATCCAAATTCCCTTGATCTTCCTTAAGTTTTCGAGCTAACATGAACTGGCGCCTGCCGGTAGCGGTGTGTGGGCAACAAAATCCGCTGCTGGCCTGGGCGGCCCACCGCAACGCGGGGCCGCGCCGGTGACGTCAGAGACAGAGGCGGTTATCAATCTGAAGCCGGACATCGACGATCTTGTACCCTCGGAGGCCTCGCCACGGCATTCCGTTGACGACCGGTCAAGCGCGTCCCCATTCCCGAAAGTCTTGCGCCGCCGCCTCGACAACTTCTTTTCCGACGGGAACATTTCTCCCAAAGCCGATCGCGCGATGTGGATCAAAGTCGCTGTGGGTTTGGCAGTGCTGGCGGGAAGCTGGATTGCCCTCTACGCGCTCAAGCCGGATGCATGGAGGTTTGTAGCGGTCTACCTTTTGAATGGCCTGGCCCAAACTTTCCTATTGCTGAACATCGCGCACGACAGCAACCATAATGCCATCTCGCCGCTGCGGTCTGTAAACAAAACCCTGAACTATGTTTTCGATGTGTGTGGAATCAATTCATACATGTGGCGGATCCTCCATCACCGAGGCCACCACTCCTGTATCAATCTCCACGGAGAGGACGACGCCCTAACGGGACGCAGCATCCTGCGGTTTACGCCCCACGAACCGCGCTCGCGCCTGCAACGGTTCCAGCATATCTACGCACTGTTTCTTTATGCGCTATTTTCTCTCGACTATGTTTTCGTCAGAGACTTTGAGTGCTTTTTCTTCCCGTCCCACGGATATCTGAAGCGCACCATGCATCCGCGGCGAGAATACGCGATTCTCTTTGCGGGCAAAGGATTCTACCTCACCTACATGCTTATTTTGCCGGTCGTGATACTGGGGAAATCGCCGCTGCTGGTCGCTGTGTCGTTTGTGCTGGTGCACATGATCGTGGGGTTGACGGTATCGCTGGTTTTTCAGACCACACACACGGTAGACAGCACTTACTTTCCCTCGAGCCGCAGCGAGTTTGACAACGGCGTGTATCACATCTTTGCGACGACTGCCGACTATGCGACGGGTCACCCGCTGGTAGGATGGCTCACCGGCGGACTCAACCACCATATCGTCCATCATCTGTGTCCTTTTGTGTGTCACACTCACTATGCTCCTCTGACCCGGATTGTGAAGGAGACAGCTGCAGAGTATGGCGTTCCCTACCGGCAGCATCCCACGATGAGGCAGGCAATCAAACATCATTTGATACTCTTGAAGCGATTGGGAAACGAGGATTCATTTTCGAGTACCCTGGACAGCGAGGCGTGAGTTGCCCCTAACCGTGCCCGTTGTTTCCCGATTCCGCTCCTTCATGGATTCACGGGCGATGGCCCATAATCCCGTACGCGTTCTCTCCAGGTACGCCGAGCTCCACGGCGACACGTACCGCTTCTATTTCGGCGGCGTTAAAGAGGCCATCGTAACCACCAATCCCGACGTCGTTCAGCACGTGCTGAAGACGAATGCGGAAAACTACCACAAATCCGAAATTCAAATCAAGCGGATGGGCCATTTCCTGGGCAAGGGCCTTCTGACCACGCACGGGGAAGCCTGGCGGACGCAGCGGCGTCTTATCCAAAAGGGCTTCGATCGAAAGCAACTCGATGTTCTGTCCTCGATCATGCAGGACTCCCTCGCGGACTCGCTGCGCGACTTCGACAGGCAAGCCCGTACCGGCCCTGTCGATATCTACCCCCAGCTGATGAAGATTACCTTCGGGATGGTAGGCAGGTCTCTTTTCGGCGCGCGGCTGAAAGACGAAGCCATCGGCCTCATCAGCCTGACGATTTCCACGGTTCAGGAATTCATGGTTCGTCAAACCATTCAGCCCTACCTCAATCCCTGGTTTGCGCTCTCCGGCGAACTGCGCAGACACGAGGAGATGCGAACCCGCGCCGACGGCGTCCTGCTCGACTACATCCGGAGGCGGCGCCAGGAGGCGCCCGGCCACGACTTACTGCAGATCTTGATGGATGCCCGCTACAGCGACGGCCAGGGCATGAGCGATGAGTTGGTCCTCAGCGAGAGCATGCAACTGCTGGTCGCCGGGCATGAAACCTCGTCGAATGCTTTATCGTGGCTTCTCTATTTATTAAGCTCGCGCGCGGATTGTCTCGACAAGATACGGCAGGAGTTCGATTCTGTATTGGGCGCCAGGCCCCTGAGTTACTCCGACGTTCCTAAGTTCGAGTTTACGACACAAGTCATACAGGAGGCGCTGCGCCTGTATCCGCCGTTTTGGATGGTCGACCGCATGGCCCTCGCGGACGACCGCGTAGGGGATCTCGACATACCCCGAGGATCAACCGTGGTTGTGTTCATTTACGGCTCGCACCATTCGCGTCAGTACTGGGAGAACGCGGAGAGTTTCGACGCCGAACGCTTCACCAAAGCGAATGAGAAACTTCACCGGCCCTTCACCTATTTGCCCTTTGGCGCCGGCCCGCGGGGCTGTATCGGCGGCAACTATGCCATGCTGCAGATCCTCATGATTCTGAGCGTTCTGCTGAGAAAGTACGATCTCCGGCTGGCACCGGGCCAGACCATCGAAGCACGCCCCATGGTGATCCTGCGGCCGGAGCACGGAATCCGCATGATGTTCACCGAGGCGCCTGCTACTCTGGCGGCCGCGGCGGGCCCATCGTCAGCGTTTGGAACGCGTCTTGGGAGTTGCCCCGCTTTTGAGGATCAACCTGGTAAGTAGATCCTCGGCCTGGTCAATGGGAATAGGGTCGGCAATATCGATCGGCGTTCTGCCGCGCGCGTCTCTCTCGTCAAGTGGAGCGCCCTTGTCGGCCAGAAACTGAATGACTTGGCAAATCTCCGGCTGGGTGGCGCGGTCCTCAGTGCCAGCCACTGAGGCGTGCATCACGGTGCTGCCGCTGCTGGTCACCGCTTTGACGTCGGGGTCCAACTCAAAGACGTACTTCACAATCTCCACGTGTCCGCTTCCCGCCGCGGCCATCAGCAGCGTGCTGCCGTCCTGCGCCTTGAGCTTCGGGTCGGCCCCGCCGGCGACCAGCGCGCGGACAACTTCCGGGTGATTCGCTTTGGCGGCAAACATCAGCGGCGTTATCTCGCCGGCGCCTTGACGGCTGCCTCGCCCGCCGGCGGGAGGAGCTCTGGTGGTGCGCGCATTCGGATCGGCGCCCTTGGCCAGCAGTTTCTTGACTAACTCCACATCGCCAAACTGTGCGGCCGTGTGCAACGGCGTGTTGCCGACGCGATCGGCGATATTGGGATCGGCGCCGCCTTCCACCAGAACGCTCGCCGCTGAGCCGCTCTTAAATGACACGGCCACGAGGAGCACTTTCATGCCATCGGGCAGCGCGAAATTCGCATCGGCGCCGGCGGCAAGCAGCTCCTGCACGGATTTCGGATCGTTCTTGATGGCGGCAAATACCAGGGCCGTAAAACCGCTCTTCGAGGCGGCGTTGATCTCGGCCTTGTTATCGATCAGGAGTTGCACTACGTCGGCGTGGCCTTCCGCGGCTGCCCACATCAGCGCGGTCTGGCCTTTGCGCGATTCTGCCAGATTCACGCGCGCGCCGTGGGCGATCAACTGCTTCACTGCGTCGGCGCTGCCCGCACTCGCGGCGATCATCAATGCGGTCTCGCCGTCCCAACGCGCGGCGCTGGCGTCGGCGCCGGCTTTCAGGAGGTGGTCCACCAGGACGGCGTCGCCGTTAGCGGCGGCCAGGGTGAGCGGCGTCTCGCCATATTCGTCGGCGGTTTTGGCGCTGGCGCCCGCGGCCAGGAGCAGGTCGGCGGATTGGCGATCGTCGAGATACGCGGCCCAGGAGAGCGCGGTGGCGCCATCCGGCTGCGCCGCGTTGACGTCGGCATGCTCGGCCAGGAGTTTGGTGAAGGCTTTGGTGTCGCGGCGCTTAACGGCTTCGGCCAGGCGGAGATCGGCTGCTGCGGCGGCGGCAGTGGCCAGGGTGACTAACACGAGGGAGAGAGTCAACGCTTTGGATCTCATGGCATTCATTTCGACGCGGATGGCAAGCTAAAACATGCCCCACCTACAGGGTGAGGTGTTCTAGTTCGCCGGTGGCGTCGCCGAAGTGTTCGGTGTGCACGCCGGATTTGTCTAACAAACTCACCAGGAGATTGTTGAGCGGGGTGTCCTTCGGATAATTGAGATGGCGGCCACCTTTGAGTTGACCCGCTCCGCTGCCTAATACGGCGGTCGGCAGCTCATGGTGCGTGTGTATATTGGCGTCGCCCAGGCCGGAGCCGTAAAGGATCAGGCTGTGGTCGAGCAGATTGCCGTCGCCGTCCGGCGTCGACTTCAGCTTACCCAGAAAGTAAGCGAACGTCTCCACCAGGTGGGCGTCGATCTTGGCTACCTTAGCGATCTTCACCGGGTCGCCCTCGTGATGCGAGAGGGAATGGTGGCCGTCGGAGATGCCGATGGAACGAAAAGGCCGGTTGCTGCCCGCCCTTCCCAGCATGAACGTAATGACGCGGGTCATGCCGGTCTGGAACGCTATGACTTGCAGGTCCATCATGAGCCTGGCATGGTCTTCGAACGCTTCCGGAATGGAACTGGGGCGCTCCATGGCAGGCAACTTAATTTCGGCGTTCTGCTGCTCGGCTTTCTGAATACGCCGCTCGATATCGCGAATGGCATCCAGGTACTGGCTGAGTTTGTCCCGGTCGCTCTTGCCGATTTTCGTTTCCAGGCGGTCGATGCTTCCGGAAACGTAGTCGAGAATGCTGCGCTCCTCTTCCAGCATGGCCAGGCGGTCGGCCGGATCGGTGCTCTCGCCGTCGCCGAAGAGACGCTCGAAAACCGCGCGCGGATTCACTTCCACCGGCAGCGGCGTGGTTGCGTTACGCCAACTGACTGTATTGGTGTAAGCGCAGCTATAACCCGAATCGCAGCCTCCCGCGAGGGACGGCCCTTCGAGACCGATCTCGAGCGATGCCAGTTGCGTACTCTTGCCAAACTCCCGGGCGGCCAGCTGATCGGCAGAGATGCCGGCGCGGATGCCGACGCCCTCGGTCTTCTTGGGGTGCACGCCGGTGAGCCATGTGGCGCCCTCGCGCGCGTGGTCGCCCGAGCCATCGCCCAGCGCCCGGCCGTTGACTTGAGCCAGGCCGGTGATCACGGTCAAATCCTCGCGGAAGGGCTCGAGCGCCTGCATGGTCGGCGTAAACTCGAACCCCGTCCCTTCCGTCTTCGGAATCCAGCGGTCGAGAATCATGCCGACGGGATGGAAGACGAATCCCAGACGTACCACCGGTTTGGCGGCGCTTGCCATAGCGAACGCGGGAACCATGGAATCGAGCAGCGGCAGAGCCAAGGCCGTGCCGAGGCCGCGCAGAAACGTACGGCGCTCAAGAGATTTCCGGGTGATGAACATTATTCCAGAGCCTTCCTCAGCTGAAAAGGCGTACTCTTCACGATAGCAACAATTAGCGACTGCATACGGAAGTTGTCACGCCCCGCCTGACGCACGATGGACCGGACCGAGGGCTCGTCATAATACTCCAGGCCGCGGCCAAGGGCATATGTGAGCAGCTTCGCCGCGGCGGTATGCACGAACTGATCGCGATAGTTTTCGAGCAGCAGCTTTTTCAATCCCGCCGGTCCCTGAAATTGGACGCCGCCGGGCAGCGTGCCAGATGCGTCGATCTTGGCGCCGGCATCCCGGTCGCGCCATTTGCCCACGCCGTCGAAATTCTCCAGCGCGAAGCCGATCGGATCCATGCGGGCGTGGCAGGATGCGCAAATCGCATTGGCGCGGTGCTGCTCCATTTGCTCACGCATGGTCAACTGCCTGCCATCCGCAGCGTGCTCCTTGAGTTCGGGAACGTCGGGCGGCTTCGCAGGCGGGGGCGATCCGAGCAGATTGTCGAGAATCCACTTGCCGCGCTGCACCACCGAAGTCCGGTTGGGATATGAGGTCACGGTGAGAATGCTGCCTTGTCCCAACAAGCCGCCGCGATTCGGATCGGTAAGCGTCACCTGGCGGAACTGCGGTCCATAGATATTCGGGATTCCGTAATGTTCCGCCAACCGCTGGTTGAGGAACGTGTAGTTAGCATCGAGTAACTCCATCACGCTGCGGTCCTGGCGCAGAACATTGCGGAAGAATAGTTCGGTCTCTTGGCGGAACGCCTGGCGCAGACTTTCGTCGAACTCGGGAAAGGCATCGGGGTCCGGCCTTTGCTGGGTGAGGTTGCGGATGTAGAGCCACTGGCCGGCGAAGTTGGAGACCAGCGAATCGGCGCGCGGGTCGTCCAGCATGCGACGCACTTGCTGCTCCAGCACGGCGGGCTCGTTCAGCTTGCCCTTTTCCGCCAGGTCGAGTATTTCGCCGTCGGGAGCGCTGCTCCATAAGAAGAAAGAGATGCGCGATGCCAATTCGAAATCATTGATGTGGTATACGCTGCCGGGGGCGGCGCCGGGCGGGTCTGGCTCGATGCGAAACAGGAAGTCCGGCGAAACCAGCATGGCGCGAAGGGCTTTCTCGATGCCGAAATCGAAATCGCGCTCGGCGCGGCCGCTCTGGTAAAAGGCCAGCAGCGGTTTGAGGTCCGCGCCGGTGAGGGGCCGGCGAAACAAGCGGCGTCCAACGGAGGCGAGGATCTTGTTCGCACAAGGATCTTCTTCATCGCTGCCGGCCGGATGGCACACGAAGATTCTGGCCCGGCTGGGCGTGTCTCCCGGACCGGTGACATTGTAGGGTCCCTCGATTGCGATACCCGTCGTCTGCGGGGGGCTGCCGCCTTCGGGAACTTCGAATCGCTTCAGTTTGGCGCCGTCGAGACGCAGGTCCAATTCGGCCATGGGGGGCGCCGGCCCTCTGCCGCGGCCCGGGCGAGCGGCCGCAGCGGCAGCATCGTCACCGCCGCCACGGCGCCCGGGAATCGTCTCCGATTTCTCCGACTCCCGGAGGAATGTGACGCCGATGGTCCGCAAGCCCGCCGGGATGGATTGGCGAACCTGCCGGCTGCCGCCTTCGCCGCCGTTCAGTTTGACGCGGATGATGTATTCAGCACTGACGGGGAAGTAGTATTGGAGCGCAAACCCGCCACGCGAATCGAAGGGCAAATCGTCGCTGACCCGCTCGTTCCGATTGCTTCCGCCCGGAGCCGCAAAATCTTCCACCGAAGGTTTGCGGCCGGCTTCCCCCACGGCCAGGCGGCTGACCAGACGAGCTACCGATATATACCGTTCGAGCAGGGCAGGGGAGACCGACAGCACGTCGCCGATGTTGTCGAAACCGTAACCCGAATCGTCCGCGGGGAGTGACGCGCCGGGTTGAATGTCGAGTGCCAACACATCGCGGATGGCATTGCTGTATTCGGCCCGGTTGAGGCGGTGAACAGCCGGCCTGCCCGGGTTGGGATGGGCTGCGGCGGCTTTATCGAGAGAGTCTTCGAGGGATTTGGTAAATGCGGCCGAAGCTGCAGCCGAAGGACGCGGCAATCCGGCGGGAGGCATCTCGCCGGAGCGGAGCTTGCGCAATACCTTTTCGAGAATAGCGGCGTTGGCGGCCGCGTTGGAAAGGTCGAGCCCCTGCAGGGAGACGCCGCCGGTGAGCGCTTTCTGGTTGTGGCAAGCGACGCAATATTGATCGGTCAACGAGGGCGGGGGTGCGGCGTGGGTTTGGGACTGGGCGGCGCTCGGTGCACCGGGGAGGAGCGCAAAGAGAGCCCATAGGGGCGCGGCTCTTCTTTCCGGCCTTTTTAAGAGCATTGACTAAGACTGCCTTTCAAAATGGGGGCCGTAATCAATGATAGCGCCTGGGAGTGACGTCGCGGTAGAGCGGCGCGGCTTTCGCCAGTGTGGGAAGTGTCCGAAAGTGGGATTGGGTTCGTTTTGCGTGACAGGGGTGGGCGGACCGCCGCGGGTAAGGGAGTATTGATTATATGAGACATAGGAATGGGCCGCCGACGAGCGCTGATGAACGCAGATAGGTTTCTGGGGATGTGGGCAGGAGTGGAGTGTTCGAAAACGGGATTGGAATCGAGATGACGACATATCGTGCTGATACTAAGGTACACCTGCGTCAATGGGGAATCGGGGCGGGATGGGCGCGGAGGGCTGTGTTTAGGGGCTGGAAATATTTCCTAAGGCTGTGACTGACAAACGGGCGCGGCGGGACGCAACTCGCCTACGAACCGGCGCGGCATCTCGACGTACGTCCCGGGCCCGAGCGGGAGGTCGCCGGCTTCGCGCCGGAGCATTCAGATTTTGGCGCGCGTAGGCGATGGACTTCAGAATGTTGCCGTCCTCCAGTTTCAGACTGGGCTTCGGGAGTCATGCAGGTAATCCGTGGCAGATGGCTGCCCGGCTTGTGCCTGCGCACAATCTCGAGAGCGACGACGGGCGGGAAAGCTCCGAGCCCAGGGGCAGAGCCAGTATACTCCACTGGAGTGTCCTTAATTGTGCAGACCGTTGTGGAGACAGCGGGATTTCTTGGCGACGCCCGCTCGGTGCGGCTGGCGACGTAATCGAAGGAACCGGCGGCGCTCGCAAGGTGCGGTTTGCCGGAAAAGGCAAGGGAAAAAGTGGCGGCTACCGCGTCGTCACATTCTTCACCGGCCCGGATGTTCCGGTTTTCTTGCTGAATATCTTTGCCAAGAACGAGAAAACTGATTTGAAGCCGAAAGAACGGCGCATCCTGAAGACGGTTCTGGCGGATATTGCGAGGACCTATCGGTCCGGAAGGGAGTCGAAATGAAGAAGAGGAGGGCGACTGCGGGAAAGCGGATGATTGAGACCGCCAGACAGGCGCTCGCTTTCGCCACCGGCCAGAAAGACCACGGCTGCGAGATCCACGTCCCAGATGATATCGACGTCAAGGCAATCAGGGAAAAGATCTCGCTCTCTCAAGGCGAGTTCGCTAAGTTATTCGTCTTGAGCAAACGGACCTTGGAACATTGGGAGCACGGGCGACGAGTCCCGAGCGGTCCCGCGAGGGCTTTTCTGACAGTGATTTCACGGGAACCGGACGCGGTTCGGCGTGCGTTGCTTGCCCGATGACAGCTTAGAGGGCGCCGGCTTCACGCCGGAGCATTCAGATATTGGCGCGCATAGGCGACGGACTTTAGAATATTATCGTCCTCCAGTTTCAACTGGGCTTCGGGAGTCATGCCGGTAATTCGCGGCAGAGGGCTGTCCGGCTTGCTCTTGCGCACGATCTCGAGGGTGTGCGCCAGGTCGCGGCCGGGCAGCGGGCTGTAGGAATCGTCGAATGTCACCCAATACTTATCCGTGAACACGGGGATCTTGAGCGGATCGCGCGTGATCATCTCCAGATCGAACGGGATGTTCGGGTCCTTGTTTCGCAAGGATGCCACCATCCCTTTGATATCGAGAAAACCTTCCCCCAGCGGCACTTCGGATAGTAGGAATCCATCCTCGTATGGCTCTACGGCCATATCCTTGATGTGGCAGGCGTACGCATACGGCAACAGGTTGCGGAGCGTATCCGAGGGGTCTTCGCAGAGCGACACGTTATTGCCGAAATCGAAGTGCACGCCCACCCACTCGCTGGACACGCGCTTCATCCACGCCGCCTGCTCGGCGGATCGCCAGCCTTTGTGGTTCTCGATTCCCAGCCGCACCTGATATTTGCGCAGAATCGGCTCGGCGAGAGCAATCGAGTTCTGGCATTGCGCATAACTTCGTTTGAATTCGTCGAGGGTGTTGAAGTCCTCATAACGGCGGCCCGTCATGGCCGCGTGCAAGGAGATGGCGCCGCACTCCCTGGCCGCCTTCACCGCGGCGTCGAACGCGGCTACGCCGGCCGCATCGCGGGGATAGCCGACGTCCAGGATGACACGCATGTTGTACGCTTCGATCTTCTGGCGGAACGCTTTGATGGAGTCAGGATTGTTAGCCGGCAGGCGGGTTTCCACCACGCCAAATCCCAGATTGTGACAGTGCTCCACAAAGTCGAAAGTCTGGCCGCCGCCACGGCCGGCGCGAGCGCGCATGGGGAAACCCGCGGGCGCGCCGCCGATGTTACGCATCGGCGCGGGTGGCGGCTGCGTGTAGCCGGTTTTTAGTGACAACAACGCGGACGCTGCGCCGGCCGCACCAAGCAACTCTCTTCGGGTCATCGATTCCCGCCTCTCCCAAGCTTAAAGGCAAACAAAGTGTCGCCGGCGGCAGCCAGCAGAAACTGGCTGCCGTTCAGCATATAAGTCGATGGGCCGTTGCTCACCATCGCGCCCACGTGAAAATGCCATAAGATCCGGCCGCTCGCCGGATCGAATGCGAGCAGGTTCCCGGAAGGATCGCCGGTAAACAACAACTTTCCCGCCGTGGTCAAGATGCCGGGAAACGCATTGCCGAAGCCGCCACTCGGATACTTGTGCTTCCACACAACGTTACCGGTCTTATAGTCGACTGCGATCAGAACAGGTTCCGAGAGACCGCCCCCTCCGCCGCCGCCGTATCCTTGCGGCTCGGGATCGTCATCGGTGAGATAAGTGACGCTGTATCCCTGTTTCGCATTCACATAGAACAGACCCGTTTCGGGATTGAAACTCGGCGGAGGCCAGTTGGTTCCACCGCCGCCGGGAGTGTTTATCAATGAGCCGTCTACCTTGGGCTCCTTGGCCGGATCCGGAATCGGCTGGCCTTTGGCGTCGATCCCTTTCATCCAGTTCACGCCGATGTAGCCCTTGGTCACCAGGCTCTCGCCATTGGTGCGATCGAGCAATGTGAAGATGCCGTTGCGGGCGGCCTGGGCCAACATCTTGCGCGGCTGCCCGTTGAATAGTCCGTCGAAGAGCACCGGCGTCTCCACGTTATCCCAGTCATGAGTGTCATGCGGGGAGGGCTGATGATACCAGACCAGCTTGCCCGTGTCGGCATTCAACGCCACTATGGATGCGGTCCAAAGGTTGGCGCCCTGGCGCCCCTGGCCGGCGAAGACAGGATTCGGATTGCCGGTTCCCCAGTAAATGAGGTTCAGCTCCGGATCGTAAGTGCCCGGCAGCCAGGGCATACCGCCGCCGTGTTCCATCGCTTGCGGATTCGGCCATGTCTCGGCGCCGGGCTCGCCTTTGCGGGGGGTGGTGTTCCAGCGCCATTGCGGGTCACCGGTTTCAGGATCGCGAGCCTCGAGAAATCCGGGGACGTCCATGGCGTCGCCGCCCACGCCCACCAGGACGTGATTCTTCACCACCAGCGGACTCATGGTGCAGAAGTACTGCATTTTTTCGTCGGCAATCTTCTTCCTCCATCGCTCCTTGCCGTCTTTCGCGTTCAGAGATACGAACCAGCAGTCCGGAGTCATAAGATACAGCCAGCCGCCATACATGCCAAGACCGCGGTTACCGACCAGGTGGCCGCCCTTATCCTGCCAGCCGTAGTGCCATATCTCCTCGCCGGTGCGGGCATCGACGGCCCAGGCGTGATCGGGGATCGTGAAGTAGAGGATTCCATCGACCATCAAGGGAGTCGACGTGATTTTCGGGCTGCCGACGCCGCGCTGCTGGCCGATGTTCTCGATGCGGTAGAACCAGGCCAGGGAAAGGCTGCCGATATTGGCCGCGTTGATTTCGGTGAGCGGGCTGAAGCGGCGGCCCGAATAGTCGCCGTTGTAAGTCGGCCAAGCGTCGATGGCTGGCTTCAGGAGGGCCTTGGGGTCGAGAGTCTGACTCATTAGCGCCAGGGGCAAGATTAGCGCTAGGGACAAACGCTTGCTCGCGCGCGCGGCTGGGCGGGGCAGGTTGGCAACTTGCGGCCGATTGGCAATCGGCGCACCGCCGGAT
>Ga0302326_10026018_pt1 | contig 11844 bp, 3 predicted proteins | sample Palsa_T0_3_FD_202264 | JGI IMG/M metagenome (GOLD analysis project Ga0302326, IMG submission 202264) | Peat permafrost microbial communities from Stordalen Mire near Abisko, Sweden - Palsa_T0_3 | ecosystem: Environmental > Terrestrial > Soil > Palsa > Peat permafrost | place: Sweden: Abisko... | reverse complement strand
CGGAATATTCAGCGCCTTGGCCTTTTCGCGGTCGATGGTGACCAGTTCCTGCGGGTCGTTGGCAGAGAATGTGGTGATCACGCCGGTCAGGTCCTTGCGTGCATGGCTGGCGTTCACAATCTGGTGCGCGACGCGGTCCAGGTCGCTGAGCGTGTTGCCTCCCAGGTCCTGCAGCATGAACTGAAAACCGCCGAAGGTGCCCACGCCCTGCACCGCCGGCGGCTGGAAGCAGGCCACCAGGCCGCCGTTGGGCGCAAACAGCAGGCTTCCCAACTTGGGCGAGAGATCGGCAACGATGTCTGTGGCAGAGTGGCCTTTGCCACGCCGCTGGTCAGATGGCTTGGTGCTCACAAAGATCAGGCCTGCGTTCGAAGAGCCGCCGGAAAAGCCGAATCCCATGACGGAAAAGGAACCGTTCACGTCCGAATTCGAAGCCAGGATAGCCTGTGCGCGATCAGCCAGAGCGGTGGTGTATGCCAGCGACGATCCGGGAGGCGCCTGCACAATCACAAACAGATAGCCCTGATCCTCCTGTGGAATGAAGCCTGTAGGGACGCGTTGGTAGATCCATGCAGTGGCGCCGAGTCCACATAAGAAAACCAGCAGCAGCAGGTAGCGCAGTTGCAAGGCGACATGGATTACCTTGCCGTAAGTACGTCCCATCCAGCTCACTGTCGCATCGGCGCCGTGGATGAATGCGGCGAAGGCGCGCGAAACCGGGCGAATGTGGAGGAAGTCCAACTGCTTGGGGCGGTCCTCTTCGCCGCGCAGCAATATCGCCGACAAGGCAGGCGAAAGCGTAAGCGCGTTGAAGGCTGAGATGGCGATGGCGAACGCAATGGTCAGGGAGAATTGCCGGTAGAGGATGCCTGTAGTTCCGGGGAAGAATGAAACCGGCACGAACACGGCGATGAGCACCAGCGATGTTGCGATCACCGCGCTGGTGACCTCGCCCATGGCGTTTGAGGTAGCCACGTGCGGATCGGAGTGCTCCATGGCAATGTGACGCTGCACGTTCTCGATGACCACAATGGCGTCGTCCACCACCAGTCCCGTGGCCAGCGTGATGCCGAACAGCGTGAGCGAGTTGATGGAGAAGCCGAAGATCTTGATGAAGGCGAAGGTGCCGATGAGCGACACCGGAATGGTGACGGCGGGAATGATGGTGGCGCGCCAATCCAGCAGGAAGAGAAAGATGACGACGATCACGATGGCGATGGCTTCAGCCAGCGTGAACATCACCTCGCGGATGGAGTCGCCGACCACCGTGGTCGAATCAAATGCGATGGCGTACTCCAGGCCCGGCGGAAAGCTCGTTGATAGCTGTTGCAACACCGCCTTGGCCTGCCGGTCCACATCCAAGGCGTTGGCGTTGGAGAGCAGTTGAACGCCAATGCCCATCGCATCGTGGCCGGAATACTTGAGCGAAGTGCTATAGTCTTCCGCGCCGACCACTGAGTGCCCCACATCCTTGAGCAGCACCAGGCCGTTGGCGGAGTTCTTGACGATAATGTTGTCGAATTCGGCCGGACTGCTGAGGCGTCCCACCACGCGCACCGGAATTTGAAAGGCCTGCGTCGCGTCCGAAGGAGGTTGGCCCAGCTGGCCCGCCGGAATCTCCACGTTCTGCTCCAGCAGCGCATTCACCACGTCGGTGGCCGTCAGCGAGCGGGCAGCCAGGCGCACCGGATCAAGCCACACGCGCATCGCATACTTGCGCTCGCCGAAGATCATCACATCGCCCACGCCAGGCACGCGCTTGACCGCGTCTTTCACGTAAACGTCGAGATAGTTTGAAAGGAATTCGGACGAGTATCGGCCATCGCGCGTAAAGAAGCCGGCAGCGAAGACGAAGTTGAAGTTGGCCTTGGTGATGCTGATGCCCGTGGCATTCACCGCCGCGGGCAACCGCCCGGTGACGCTGGCTACGCGATTCTGCACGTCCACAGCTGCAATGTCCAAATCGTAGCCGGTCTGGAAGGTCGTCGTCACGGAACTGGTTCCGCTGTTGGTGCTGGAGGAACTTATGTAGCGCATCCCCTCCACTCCGTTGATGGCCTCTTCCAGCGGAATGGTTACGGCCTTTTCCACGGTGTCGGCGTTGGCGCCCACATAGTTGGTGGCCACCAGCACGGTGGGTGGCGTGAGCGTGGGATACAACGCGACCGGAAGCGTAGGAACGCAAACCGCCCCGGAAAGAATAATGAGCAACGCGCATACCGTGGCGAAGACAGGCCGGTGAATGAAGAAATCGACAAACAAGATAAGCCTTCCTTTTCGTTTTTCAGCGGGCGGAAAACTTCACGCCAGGCACCGGCTTGCGGCTCACGGCCACATTTTGCTCGCAATCCACCTCAGGCACCCGGCAGCGGCATCACCGGCATGCCGTTCACCAGGAACTGGGTGCTCGAAACCACCACTTTGTCCCCAGGGCTTAATCCCGAAGAGATGGAGTAGTTGTTGCCCACCGCATCGCCCAGTGTGACCGCCGTCTGCTGTGCCGACCAGTGGCCATTTTGCTGCCGGGCCACGAATACAAAGCTCTGGCCGCCCTGGCGCGTGACGGCTAGGACCGGAATGACCGCCATCGGTTTCGTGCTCCAAATGACCCGAGCTTTGATCATTTGCGCGTTGCGAACCGTTTCGGTCGAACTATGCACCGGAGCCTTCACAAGGATTCCCTGCAGCGCGCTGTCAACCTGCGGTGAGACGAAATCTACATTCGTTTTTTCCAGCAGCTTGCCGCCGGTGTCGTAGAGTTCCACTCCGAGACCTCGACGAGCCTCGCTGGAACGCTCCGTCGGAACGTAGATGTACGCTTCCAGATCCTTGTTCTGATCCAGGGTAGTTAGAACCGTGGTGGTCGATACATAATCCCCCACGTGTACAGGCACATCGCCGATGACCCCGTCGAACGGCGCGCGGACGGAGTAGTAAGCCAGCTGCTCTTCCTGCGTCTTGCGCAAGGAAACGGCGGACTCATAATCCGCCTTGGTATTGGCGTACGATTGCTCCGCTTGATCCATGACATCGCGACTGATAATGCCGTCCGCGAAGAGCTTGCGCTGTCGTTCGATCTGGAGGGTGTTGTAGTCATAGAGGGCTTTTTTCTGCCGCTCCGTCGCGCGCTGGGCTTCCACGGTGGCCAGCTGCGGCTGTGCGTCGATCTCCATCATCAACTGGCTCGCTCGCACGTTGTCTCCTGACTTGACGTGAATCTGAGTCAGACGTCCGCTGACCTGCGGCTGCATAGTTGCCGAGCGGCGGGACATGATGGTCGCCACATATTCGCTACTCTGCGCCACTGGCGCCAGGGTAACGGACACCGTTTTTACCGGCATGGCCTGCATCCCCGCCGCGGCCGGGGCCGGTGGTTTCTGTTGGCATCCGGTGATCGTCAGGCCCAAAGCAACTGCGTAAATTGCGCTAAAATTGCGTTTCAATGCTGGAATCCTCATATGACTTGTTCCATGCCGAGACCGGCAGAATGCAATCGCGATCTTCGTTGGAATGCAGCACCCATCCTACAACCGAGGCAGTGGCTTTGACTGTGCACGACGGCCAAGTGCATTCTCACCATTAGAAAATCGTTTGAGGCTGCTTTAGTTGACGCCCGACGATAGGCTATTGTCGCAAAATATTCGCCGGTCGTCCGCTCCCTTGTTGCAGGCCGGTCCGGCGAGCGTCAGGCATTTTCTCCCTGCCATGCGAATGGGTTGAAATTGGTGCGCCGGTCGAAGGCATCAACCCCCTCTGCGCGCTTCAGCCATCCCACCACAAGGTAGGTCACCGGCGTCGCCACTACCTCTACTGCAACCTTGATGAGATAGGACGAAAGAACCATCCGCAGCAGCATCGGCAGAGACTGCGATCCGGCGAAAGCGACCACGATAATTACCGTCGTATCGACAGCCTGGCCGGTAACCGTGGAACCTACCGTGCGCGTCCAAAGCCATCGGCCACGGGTAAAAAGCTTGAGTTTGGCCAGGGTGTAGCTGTTGGTGAACTCGCCTGCCCAGTAGGCCACGAGGCTGGCGAAAGCGAAGCGCGGCACCACACCGAAGACGGTGGCAAAAGCTGCCTGTCCATGCCACTCGGGAGCCGGCGGCAGCGCGACGGCAAGCTGGCCCATCGCGGCAAGGAGAGCCATGGCGAAGAAGCCCAGCCAGATCGCGCGCCGGGATGAGCCATAGCCATAGACCTCGGTGAAAACATCACCGCAAATATAGGTGAGCGGGAAGAGAAACTCGGCAGCACTGGGACGCAGGGGGCCGAGCTGGCAGATTTTGGGGCCGATCAGATTTGAGATGAGCAGCACCACCACAAAGCCAATGGTCAACAAATCGAGATAGCGGAAGCGGCGCATCAGTTTTGAGGATATCGCAGGGCTGACTGGCTTGCGAAGAGTGAGGGCTATGCGAAGCCGGCTTGCGGCGAGTTTGAAACTGGATCGGCACCGCGGGCGCGCATCTCATTACAAGATCGGAGGAAGATCGGTCTTTTGACATGCCAGGAGTGAGTTGATAGCCTTCATAAGGGCGCATACGGCCATCCCCGGCTGTTCCTGCTCTCCTGAGCGTCCCCGTCGTCTAGCCCGGCCTAGGACACCGCCCTTTCACGGCGATAACACGGGTTCAAATCCCGTCGGGGACGCCAAAATAACCCACCGCATATCCTCGTCCCGGCTTGTCCTTCTGGATCACTTCGGTTCCGATTGCCAAATTAGGTCATCGGAGAATCATTTATACTTCTGCCACTACGCCTGTCTCAAAGCTCTCCCCCAGAGCATGCCGGGGCTCGGCTGTTCCATGCAATTTCTGGCGATTTGCGAAGCGCGCTATGGATGATGTTCCCTCGGGCAGCGAAAAAACACGTGTTCCAGGAGAAGCAGCGTCTCGCGCTGTGGGAGCGGCTCTTTCTTCGAAACCGCCTGAAAGCTCGTTGCCTCCCCATCGCCCCGCTCAGCCCCCGTCGCCGCGAAATTCCGAAGCAACAATAATCTCTACCACCCCGCTTCGACAGGATTCCGACCCGGTGCCTGCGGGCGAAGCTCGGGAACGAAATCCGGAGGCGACAGCCGAAGGCATCCGGCCCCGCAGGGACGATGCGGCCACAATCATCTCCGGCGGTGCGACCATCGTTTCGGGAACTCCTGGTCGCCGGAGCCCACCTCCTGAAGGCGCGAACACGATTCTGCTGCAAATTGGGACTCTTCTTGGCAGCCGCTATGAAATTCTCGAACTCCTCGGTGAAGGTGGTATGGGAGCCGTGTACAAGGCCGCCGACCGCGAGGTGGATCGAATTGTTGCCCTGAAAGTCATCCGTCCCGAGATGGCTTCGAATCCCGAAATCCTGGCCCGTTTCAAGCAGGAGCTTCTGCTCTCATCCCAGGTAACCCACCGCAACGTGATCCGGATTTACGACCTCGGCGAAGCCCAGGGCGTGAAGTTCATCACCATGGAGTATCTGGAGGGCGAAAACCTCCATCAGATCCTGAAGACACGGGACAAGCTGGAAGTTGCGGAAGCGGTCGACATCATGGAACAGGTGGCCTGCGGGCTGGCTGCTGCTCACGCGGTTGGAATCATCCACCGCGATTTAAAGCCGGGCAACATCATGCGCGACAAGAGCGGCCGCGTGGTGGTGATGGACTTTGGATTAGCTCGCACATTCTCCGGCGATGGGATGACGCAAACCGGCGCCATGCTGGGGACGATCGAATATATGTCTCCGGAGCAGGCGCAGGGTATGGACGTAAAGGCGAGCTCCGATATCTTTACGGTCGGCCTGATCCTGTATGAGTTGCTGGCCGGGGTCACACCCTTCTATGCGGAAAGTGCGATCGCGAGTCTACTGAAGCGTACGCAGCAACGCGCCGTGCCATTGGCGGATGTCGATCGGAATATCCCAGGGACGCTAAGCAATATCGTCGCCAAGTGTCTTGAGAAGGAACCGGCGAACCGCTATCAGAACGCGGGAGAACTAGATGCGGATCTATGCGCGTGGCAGGGCAAGGGCGGGAGAAGGGTTTCCGCTTCGTCGGCGCGGCGGCGCATGAACCGAATACGGGAGCTTCCGTGGCCGCGTCTCGCGATCGCGGTCGTTCTGATTGTGGCAATCGCAGCCGGGATTGCCTGGTACGGCATCAGGAGACAACAGGCTACGAAATTAATGGCGCATGGCCCGGTCTCGGTGCTCGTTGGCGACTTTGCGAACCATACCGGCGACCCGCTTTTGGACAACACGATCGAGCCGATGCTCGGTGTGGCCTTGGAAGGCGCGAGCTTTATTAACTCCTACAGTCGCGGGGATGCGCGAAAGCTGGCCAAGAAGCTCCCTAATCCCACGGACAAACTCGACGAGCAGTCCGCGCGGCTTGTTGCCGTAAATCAGGGCGTCAACGCGGTCATTACCGGCGACATTAGCTTGCGAGACGACCAATACGACATTTCGGCGATCGCACTGGATGCGGTGAGCGGCAAGGTGCTGGCAAAATCGGAGATTAGCGTCGCCAATAAGCAGGACATTGTGAGCAGCCTTCCCAGGCTGGCGGCGCCCATTCGCAAAGCTCTGGGTGATACCACGCCCGCTTCAGTGCAATTCGATGAGGTGAGTGGGGGCTTTAAGGCCGCATCGTTGGAGGCTGTTCACGAGGACGCTCAAGGTGTTGACGAGCAGTTCGCAGGCAAGTTCCAGGATGCGTTTGATTCGTTCCAAAAAGCTTCGCAACTGGATCCAAAGTTTGCGCGGCCATACACCGGCATGGCGGCGATGGCCCAGAATCTGGGCAGACCGGGAGACGCAGTAAAGTACATGAAGCTTGCGATGGAACACGTCGACAGCATGACGGAGCGGGAACGCTATCGCAACCGCGCGCTGTACTACCTCATCACGGGTGACTGGCAAAACTGCGCTCAGGAGTACACACAGCTTGTTACTCACTACCCTGCCGATCGCGTCGGCCAGTACAACCTTGCTACTTGCTATATGCAGCTGCGCAACGTGCCGAAGGCGTTGGAAGCAGCGCAACATGCGGTTGCGATTGTCCCCAGGGGAGTGGGGCCCCGTCTGAACCTGTCATTCATCAGTTCCTTTGACGGAGATTTTGCGGCGGGCGAAAAAGAGGCGCGTGCCGGGTTGACGCTCAATCCCTCGTCCGTGCAGGGATACCTGGTGCTCGCCGAAGCTCAAGTTGGCGAGGGGCAGATCGACAACGCGACCGAATCGTACCGCCGGCTTGCGGACCTTGGACCGGCGGCGGCGTCAATGGCGAACGCTGGATTGGCCGATCTCGCCGCCTATCAGGGGAAGTATGCAGAGGCAGCGAGCATCCTTACAAACGGAGCCGCTGCCGATGTTGCGGCAAAGAATACCGACGATGCCGCGAGGAAGTACGCAGCGCTGGGAAACATCGAGGAATTGCAAGGAAAGCATGCGGCAGCGCTCTCTGATATTGGCAACGCGCTGACATACAGCCAGTCTACTCAGATTGAATTTCTGGCGGCCAGCACGTATGTCGATGCTGGAGAGATGGCTAAAGCGCAAAAGCTTGCTGCAAGCCTTTCTTCTGCGCTGACAAGTGAGTCGCAGGCTTACGGCAAGATCGTAACGGGCATCATGGCGCTGAAGCGGAAAGACTCGAATGAAGCAATCCGGCAAATCACAGCCGCGAACAACCTGCTCGACACCTGGATCGGTCATTTCGATCTGGGGCAGGCTTACCTGGAAGCGGGAGCGTTCACGGAGGCTGACTCACAGTTTGATCAGTGCATGAAGCGGCGAGGCGAAGCCATCGAATTGTTTTTGGACAACACGCCAACTTATACCTATTTCCCGCCCGTTTATTACTATCAGGGGCGCGTGCGGGAAGGAATGAAGAGCGAGGGGTTCGCTGACTTCTATAAGAGCTACCTCAGCCTTCGCGGGCAGTCGACGGAAGATCCGCTGGTCGCCGAAATCCGCCGCCGAATCGGCCAATAAGCGGCAGCGAGAAAGCCGGGAATCAGACAACAAAAGGAGTGCCGGGGGTTACCGGCACTCCTTTTTGTTCGACTCTGATCCTCCCCTGCATGCTTGCGTCTCCGTGGCTTCGTTCGGTGCTGCTAGTTTCCCGAGAGCGAAACAGTCTGCGAACCGGCTGAAGTGTTGTCAGTGACCGTCAGGTTGGCAACGGCACTTTTGCCGCCGGAAGTGAACGTGACCGAGATGGTGCAGTACTTACCCGCCGCGAGCGAACTCGACGAGTTTGGGCAATTGTTGGTTTCGGAGAAGTTGCTTGCGTTCGTGCCCGTAATACCAATGCTGCTGATGATCAATGGCGTTGTTCCCGTGTTGGTGAGCGTCACGGGTAGTGAGCTGCTCTTGTTGGAATTTACCGTCCCAAAACTCAGGTTGGGACTCGGACTCAGGGTGGCCGCAGAATAGGTCGCGGTTACGGACGTCGTAATCGGCGTCGCAGCCGCGTAGTTAGTGTTGCCCGCCTGGCTGGCGGTCACCTTGCACGTTCCCGTCCCGCTGGTCATCGTATAGGTTGTACCTGAATTGCTGCATGACCCGGAACTGGTGAAGGTCACCGCGTTCCCGCTGGCGCCGCCCGTGGCCGCCACAGTGAAGCTCGTCTTGTAAGCCGCTGTCGCCGGTAGGCTGGTGGTGAATGTGATTGCCTGCGCGGCCAGAGTTGCGGTTACGCTCTCGGTAACCTTCGGCGCTGCCGAATAGTCAGAGTTGCCCGCCTGGTTGGCGATCACCGAACACATTCCCGTGCTGCTGGTCATCGTGTAGGTTGCACCTGAGTTGCTGCACGCTCCGGAACTGGTGAAGGTCACCGTGTTCCCGTTGGCCGTGGCTGGGCTCCCGCTGTAGGCCGATGCCGCCACCGTGAAGCTCGTTTTGTAGGCGGCGCTCGTCGGGGCGCTGGTGCTGAATGTGATTGTTTGCGCGGCCAGCGTCGCGGTTACGGTCTTTGTGACCTGTGCCGCCGCCGCGTAGGTAGAGTTGCCTGCCTGGTTGGCGATCACCGAGCACGTTCCAGTGCCGCTGGTCATGGTGTAGGTTGCGCCTGAATTGCTGCACGATCCGGAAGCCGTGAAGGAGACCGGGTTCCCGTTGGCCGTGGCCGGGCTCCCGCTGTAGGCCGATGCCGCCACCTTGAAGCTGCTGTTGTAGGCGGCGCTCGCCGGTGGGTTGGTGGTGAAGGTGATCGTCTGCGGTTCCAGAACGGTGGCGCTCAGTGCGACCGGCTGCGGACTGCCCGGCGCATTGTCCATGATCTCCAGCGTCGCGGTTTGCGGTGTATAGAATGGACCCGCGACGAATGCGATCGTAATCGTGCAACTCTTCCCAACTGCTAATGGTGTCAGGCAAAGATTCACTGCAACAAACTCGTTGGAGTTTCCTCCTTTTACGATCGAAAGGATTGGATCGTTGATGGTAGCGGGAGCCGTTCCGATGTTGGTCACCGTGATGGTCTTCGTTGTAATGCTTCCCAGAGACACAGTGCCGAAGCTGATGATGGTCGGATTCACGGTGAGTGCTGGTCCGTTTGCGTTTACAGTCTCCGTGACCGGCGTCGCCGCCGCGTAGTTCGAGTTGCCGGTCTGGCTGGCAATCACTGAGCACGGTACGGTGCTGCTGATCATCGTATAGGTTGCTGTACCCGGTGTTGTGCCCGCCGCGACGCTGCACCCTCCAGAAGCCGTGAAGGTCACCGCGTTCCCGTTGGCCGTGGCCGGGCTCCCGCTGTAGGCCGACGCCGCCACCGGGAAGCTCGCGGGGTAGGTAGCCGAAGGCGGAGCATTGGTGCTGAAGATGATCGTCTGCGCGGCCTGCTTTATGGTCAAAATGCCGGGCACGAAGAGGAACGAATAATTTGCCGCGGCCAACGTGCCTGTCGTCACCGTGATCGGATAGGGGCCGACATTGCTGCCTTGAGTTGCAGTCGTGGTCAACGCCGGCGCGCCACTGACTACCGAGGATGTATCGCGATTCACAAAGGTGCCGAAGCTGTAAGTCAACGCTGGGAGAGGTTGCCCATAGGTGGCCGCGATGGGATTTGCTGTTACGGTGAGCACCGCCGGGGTGATGGTGAACGACTGTGTCAACGAAGCGGCACTATAGGTGGTGTTATTCGCTGTTGTGTATCCGGAGGCCGACGCCGTAATCCTGCACACGCCGACGGCGGTCGTGGTGACAGTGCTGCCGGTCACAGTGCATGGCCCTATTGCCGGCGCCGTGAAGCTGACCGTCTGCCCTGAGGGCAAAGTCGACGCGCTTACCGAGAACGAGCTGCCATATTGGACATTCTGCAATTGTGCGAAGTTGATCGTCTGCGACTGCGTGGTAGAACCCGCCGGCTCGATCGTGAATGACTCGGACACCGAATTCGCGGCGTCGTAATAGGGGGGCGTGCTCAACGCTGTCGGATTTGTGCCCGGTTGCGACGCGGAAAGGGTGCAGATCGCCGGACTGCTCCCCGGATCGTTGACGGACACAGTGGCCTTGGAAACGCCGCCGGCAACCGTCTGGCCGCTGACCGAGCAAGGACCTGTTGCGACAAAATTCACTGGCAATCCGTTCGGGTTACTGTTCGACTCGGCCGTCGCGGTGACCGTAACTGTGGGCGGCGGAGTTGAATATGTAACAGAACTCTGTAATGGGCCGAGCACAATGGTCTGGAGATTCTTCACGATCGCGGGCACCGAAGGCGCACTCGACCGTTGGGTAGGATCGATCTGTACCGGATTGAGGGTAGTTGAAATCGTGTAAACCACAGTTGATGAGCCCGAGCACGTGACCGGGTTTGAGTCAATAAATTCCGTCGCTGGAGTAGCTCCACCGACACCGTAGACAACGCCAATATTGACGGCGTCCGAGCCGTTGGGGTTGCAGCCGCGATAGACCGTGTAGTACTGAACGACACCGAAAGCCGGCGCCTTCCAATCAACAGTGACACTTGTCACCGCCCCGTTTGTCATCACCGGCGTGAGCGTGGGCGAAGACGGTGGCCGCACGATTGAGTTGGCGGTTAAGTAATCCACTTCAGTGAGGACGCCGCCGCTGCCTCCGATGCTGAGGCCGCCGCTGCCTCCGATGCTGAGTCCGCCGCTGCCTCCGATGCTGAGGCCGCCGCTGCCTCCAATGCTGAGTCCGCCGCTACCTCCAATGCTGAGTCCGCCGCTGCCTCCGATGCTGAGGCCGCCACTGCCTCCGTAGAAGACGCCGTTGCTGCGGTACGAGATCTCGTTGGCCAGAGCTGCGAGCTCGCCGCTGGCGGCGCCTACCTGGCGCAGGTCGAAGCTGGTCACGTCGTTGTATCCCCGCAAGTCGGAATACTGCGCGCCGTCGAATGTAATGTTTTGTTCATTGAGCCACGCCGGAGAGATGGGATCAACTTGCCCAGTCACGCGATAGGCGAGATTGCCGTCGAGCGGTGAGCCGTCACAATGCATCGTGGCCGGACTGGTTGTCGTGCTGGGACGCGTAGTCGTGTACCAGGACGAGGTTGAGTACGTCGCAAGCGCGCCGGAAGAATCAGTAAGCTGATACACAGAACCAAACTGAATGGGATTCGGAACGGGCGGATAGGCGGTGCTGCTGTCCCCGGCCAAAACCGTGGGTAACCCGCCCTGCGCTTCGCCGAACAAGGTCTGGTTGGAGTAAGCAATGGTGGCGTTCGGTCCGAGTCCGTCGATCTGGAAGAGATAGTTCATCGTGCTCTGGAAATTCGGCTTGCAATTGGGTTCAAAGGTTGGGATGTAGCTGCCTTGCGTGTCAAAGTAGAGCCCGCCGTGGGTCAACCCAAGCGTGTGGCCGATCTCATGAAACAGCGTGCCGGCTACCACGGTT
>Ga0302326_10026012_pt1 | contig 11846 bp, 13 predicted proteins | sample Palsa_T0_3_FD_202264 | JGI IMG/M metagenome (GOLD analysis project Ga0302326, IMG submission 202264) | Peat permafrost microbial communities from Stordalen Mire near Abisko, Sweden - Palsa_T0_3 | ecosystem: Environmental > Terrestrial > Soil > Palsa > Peat permafrost | place: Sweden: Abisko... | reverse complement strand
CGGCGGCGCACTGTGCATGAAAACTTACGGGCATCTACGCGACGAACATAGCACCAACGAAGCCAAGAAGGTTGCATTTTAGCACTAATTATATTCCTTCATACGGCAACAAGTTCGCCAGTTTTAGAGTCAACCCCAGCCGTCTGAATTCTCACATGTTTGAAATCGTTGCAGTGGAGCATCTTTAAGAGTCGCTCTTTGACGCTTGGTTTCATCCGCATTCCGAAGACTACCCGATGCAAGCGGCTTGGTTCAAACGACCAACAGATTCTTTGGTCACTCAGCCAAGTGCGTGTGGAAATCGCAGGAAACCCAGGCAACTTATCCAATGGTAAAATAACTCTCCATTCCTTTTCATATTTCCAATCCATGTGCTTTGTGCAGCAAGCGTCGAATAAGTCGGTCCTGTCCCACAAGTACCGCTGCACTGGCGAACAGTACCCAAGCTCTACCGTTGGACCTACAGCAGAAGCCCGCATCGCCCTGCCGTATTGTTCACTGCCATGAGGGGCATCAAATTCGGCTACGAATCCGGTATGGCTTTCTGCATAATGGGCCCACATCAACCGACACAAGGGCTTTTCCGTAAGCGAAACGATCCCGCATATTTTGCTTTTTCACGTTGGAAAAACTGAGGATACTTCGCAACGAGTTCCGAGCTTGTCAAATTCGGGTTGTTTCCGGTCAATTGGTCTATCTCTTGTTCCGTAAACTGCGCTGTTGTCGGCAAAAAATCCCAGGGGTCGTTGAGGTACAATGGCGGCGTGACCATTACCGAAGAGCTTTCAAAAAAGAACAACTTTTCCTCTGAGGGTGCCAAATATTTAAATAGTCCTGTTGTTTCGGAATTCACTAGCGTCTTGTCGCCTATAAGGCCGGTCATTTCGGCAATGGTTTTCCGGACCTAAATAAGCCGATAATCAGTTTATGGCCTTGTTTCGCCTCGTCAAAGGTTGCGTACTCCTTCTCATAGATTGGCGACCAGTGGTCTTTTTCACTGGAACATCCATGCGCCCGGGAATCCAGGAGGCCACAATGGCGAATTCTAAAACCCAACGCACTCTCATTCAGGTGCCACCAAAGAAAAAACAGCCCTTGACGCATCTTCGTGCCGCGTGATTAACGAAGCATGTTTAGCCGTTAAATCTATCACCTTCTCCCGATCTTGTGAATACGGCGCAAGAACGCGAATATGGAATCCGCCGGGGCGTTCTCGGACGTACATGGTTCCAACCCCGGAACAAATCACTGGCTCATCGTATTCTGGAAATTTTATCGTCACCCTGAATTCGAGCGTTTTTTCGTTCAATTCGCTTTTTGGATAAGGCAACGACCCCCAAAATAGGCCGGATGCAAGGGCTGGTCGCTCCCATTGCTCGGAGGCCACAATTGCTTCTGCTTGCTGGATTGCATTTTCAGTCTGCATAGCAAAACGTCGTTGACCGACTCAAACTTGTCAATGCTCACTTCCCCCGTTTCCGTCCCCAGCATGGCACAGTCTTTGCGACCGTCCAAGCGAGCAAAGCCAGTGCCACGCCGGAGCCAGAAACGCCCAAAGTCAGTCCGCCACTCCGAGCTTTTCGCCATGTCCGCCGGACGGCCCGCCACTCCATCCACCCGACCATCCCGCAGCCACTTCGAAAACTCGTAGAGACGGAGAAGGTTTGGAATTTGCGCAGTTCAGTTTTACCCCATGGCCCGGATGGTTTTTTGGCGCGGCCCCCCGCGAACCTTTCCCTCTTACCCGGCTGCCTCACAACATGACCACTCACCACTCATTCGGAAAAGAGAAGAGACTAGCATCGCGGCCAGCGACATGGTAAATATAGAACGTGAAAACGGTCCATGCAGTCTATGAGAGTGGTGTGTTCCGACCGCTAGAAGCAGTCGAACTTCCGGAGCGCACGGAGGTGGAGTTCGAGCCACGACCGGTTGCGCAATCGGAAGATCGCAGTGGCCGTCTGGACGCTATTTACGCCATATTGGGTGAACGCTACCAATCCGGCGAACATGATGTGGCCGCCCGCCATAATGAGCACCAACCATGACCGTGTTTTTGGACACGGTTGGTCTCTTGGCCGTTTGGGATGAAAGTGACCAATGGCATCGAGGGGCACAGACTCGATTCTCAGAGTTGTTGAATGCTCGGGCTGATTTGATCACAAGCAGCTTCGTCCTGCTCGAATGCGGCAACGCCGCCGCGCGGAGGCCATATCGTTCCGCAGTCAGCCGATTGCGCAAGCTGATGGAGCCGGGACATCATCTTATTGTTCCAACTTCCGAGGACTGGCAGTCAGCTTGGGTGGCCTATGATCGTGGCGAGGCTGATAACGCCGGCATTGTGGACCACGTCTCGTTTACGATCATGCGGCGTTTGGGAATATCCGAAGCATTTACCAATGATGCGCACTTTCGAGCCGCCGGATTTAAGACACTGTTTTGACACCGTTCGTGCGCTTGTAAGACAAGGGCGTTTTCACTCGGCGGATCCAACAGCACGATTATCCCATTCCCTGAATTCCATGCAGTCAACAATGTCAAATGCGCCTCGCAGAATTACCAAACCACTGCTTTAGCCCTTGGCCAATCTGGCCGATAAACACGCTACGGCGAAAATCGGGCCGTTTTGACCCTCTTTGCAGCGGTCAAGACGAAGTCGTTTTCGCGCAGATTTAACATTTTAGAAACATTGTAATTTACTATCGACGAGGGGACTGAGGTTCTGGCAGTATCGGTCAAGCACGATCCATGTTCGAAGCTTTAAAGAAACTATTTTCGAGGTCGGCCACTCCGCCGACCGCCGCTTCCCCGTCAAAAGAGGAGCGTATTCCTGCTCCCGCGTCCGGGCCTGGAGCGGCTCCGACAGCGGCAAGACCCGTCACGGCCATGCCGGGAGTGGTCCCCAAGCACACCGGCGACATGATTGTTTTGCCTTTGGGCGATATTATCGCAAAGTTGCCTCCGGCCATCACGCCGCTGGTTTTGTCAAAAACTGGAGGGACCTTCTCATTTCCGGCCGGGACCGCGCTGGATCAACTGCGAACCGGGGCGGTGCGTATTCCTTTCTCGCAATTGCGCCATGGCGCGCCGGGCGGCACGTTCGCGAATAATTTCACGCAGGACGCAACTTTAATTGATTTGCCTTTGCCATTGATCCTCGCTGCGCTCGGCCCCGGAGGGCTGGCCAGGCGGTCTGACCAAAGGCAAATGGCCCTCCCGGACGAAGTGAAGGGTGTCTTCGCCGGCAAAAAAGGACAAGGTGCTGCGACTGCGGCTGCTCCGGCGGCGGCTCCCCCGGCTCCCGCGAAACCGGTCGCTGCTGCTCCTGCGGCCGCCCCCGCTGCGCCAAAGCCTGCACCAGCCCCAGCCCCGGTCGCACCGAAGCCGCCTCCAGCGGTTCCAGCACCCGTGGCGCCCAAACCTGCTCCTGCTCCCGTAGCACCACCTCCCGCGCCTCGGCCTGTTACCGTTGCGCCTGCTGCACCGCCGCCTAGACCACCGGCGCCTGCACCGATTCCTGCGCCGGCTCCAAGACCAGTTACACCAATTGCTCCAGCACCCGCGGCGGCCAGACCGATTACGCCAATCGCGCCGTCTGCCCCGGCCCGTCCGACAACTTCGATCGCGGCTACTTCGGCAGCGCCTAAACCAGCCTCTCCGCTGCCGTTCGCGACTGCGCGTCCATCTCCACCGCCGCCGCCACCTCCGCCAGCGCCCGCACCGGCTGTCGGCGCACCAGTTTCGACTGACAACATTGTTGTAACGACCATTGAGGCTGTGTCCGCCGTGTGGCCAGAGGCAATTCGTCTTGAGATTGAGCAATTTAAATTGGCGACCGCCACAATTTCTATTCCAATTGCCCGTCTTGAACCGGCCATGAAAACTGGCCGGGTTATTTTTACCTGGGCGGAAGTATGCGTGTGGTTAAGCGTCGCTATTCCACCATCGGTTAATGGCGAGACCGAAATAGTTTTGCCACTTAAAGTCATCGCGCCGCTGTTTATGGCCGCGCCGCGCGCTGGCAAGACTCGTAAAGTTGTTTCCGTTGCTGAGAGTGTGCCGGATCTTTTCGCGACCAAACAGGCTCCTCCGCCGCCACCGCCTCCGGCACCTGAGCCACCACCGCCCGCGCCTGCACCTGCGCCAGTTGAAGCGGCGTTGCCAGTGCCAGCCCCGGAGCCAGAGCCAGTCATTGCGCCTCCCGCGCCGGAGCCAGAACCAGTTATTGCGCCAGCAGCATTAGCGCCAGAACCAGAACCGGTCACTCCCGAAGTTGCTACGGCGACACCAGAAGTCGCACCTGCGCCGCAAAGTTTTGCCGAGATTTTAGGCCAGCCTTTCAAGACGGATTGGACGCCGGCGGAAATTGTCCAAGGACTTATGGCGATGCCCGGTATTGCGGGAGCACTGCTGGCGTCAAAGGACGGATTGCTGGTGGCCGGCGAGATGCCCGCGCCCCTAAAGGTGGAATTGATGGCTGCATTTCTGCCCCAAATGCTATTGAAGGTCAGCGGCAGTACGGTAGAAGTGGAACTGGGGGCATTGCGCGCCATGAAACTTTCAACCAAAGACAGCGACTGCTTAATATTTAGAGGTGGGGCGCTAAGCCTGGTGGTTTTGAGCGGGCCTGGCCAAAAGCTGCCCGAATCAGCGCTTGAACAGATTGCGGGCGAGCTTGCCCAATCGAACCAATAATTAATTATGGCGATAATCAATCAAGCTACCAAGGAACTGCAGGTCAAAATCGTTTACTACGGCCCCGGCAAGGGCGGGAAGACGACCAACCTGGAGCAAGTCCATGGCAACGTGCAAGGTGTGCAGGAAAAGGGCAAACTGGTTTCCCTGGCGACGAGTTCGGATCGCACGCTGTTCTTCGATTTTTTGCCCATTGAGGCGATGGCCATCAAGGGGTTCAAAACTAAATTTCAACTTTACACCGTTCCCGGCCAGGTCATTTACAATACCACCCGCCAATTGGTGCTGCGCGGGGTGGACGGCATCGTGTTTGTGGCTGATTCCCAATACGACAAGATGGCCGAAAACGTGGAAAGCTTTCAAAACCTCGAAGAGAACCTCAAAGCGCTCAAACTCAATTTCGGCGACATTCCTTACGTCCTGCAATACAACAAGCGCGATCTACCCAATGCCGCCCCCACGGAGTATTTGGATTTCCTGCTTAATAACCGCGACGTGCAAGTGCCCGCCTTTCCCGCCGTGGCCTTCAAGTGCGAGGGCGTCTTTGAATCGCTGAATATGATTACCCGTCTGCTGCTCAACAAGTTCATCAATGAAGGGGCGCGGCGGACTGCCACCTGATTTATGCCTGGCCTGCCGCCGCTCATCCAGGAAGATGTAGATTTGCTGGACTCAGTTCTGGACGAGTTGCTGCGAAAAAGCGGAGCTTCCACCTGCCTGGTTGTGGACAAGGGCGGCCCTGTCATCGGCCAGCGTGGCTCTACCCATGAATTTGACATGACCACCATCGCGGCGTTGGCGGCCGGTTCGTTTGCGGCGACTCAAGCCATTGCCGACTGCCTGGGCGAGGCCGGCTTTACGAATATTTACCAGCAAGGCGAACGCTATAGCCTGCTCTTCTGCAATATCGACGAAAATGCCCTGCTCATCATCATCTTCAAGGCGGAAGTGAGCGCCGGCGCCGTGAAGTATTTCGCCGCCACGTCCGTAAAACAAATCGCCGCCCAGATGGAACGGGCCCAACTCCGTTCTCCCGGGGAAAGCCTGGATTTGGTTTCAGAAAACACCTTGGACGTTTCGAGCATTTTCGGCAAGAAGCAGGAGAATTAACTCTTGCTTAACAATTTTCCGGGTCTTGGCCAATCATCTCTTAACATGGGTGCGGTCTATTCTTACGTAACGAGGAACAAAGCGATTTAAGACTGGCCGTGTAGCCAGCCGGCTTTTGTTCCCGCAACAGAAGGATAGACATTATGAAAAAAGCATCATGGATCGCAGGAGTGACGCTCCTGCCGGCGGCTGGTGGATTTGCCTTGGGTTTTCAATATGGGCCAAGGGCCATTGCGGCCTTGTGCGTGCTGGCGGCTTGGACGGCCGCCGCACAGCCAGACGGCGGACCACCCGACCAAGGAGGCGGACCCCCGCCCGGATTTGGACCGCATCACCACCGCATGCCCCTGCTCATCAAAGCGTTGGACACCAATAGCGACGGAGTTATTGACGCCAATGAAATTGCCAACGCGTCCGCCGCTCTGAAAACACTGGATAAGAAGGGCGCTGGCCAGCTTACCATCGACGAATACATCGGCCCTTGGGCCACGAACACGCCGCCGCCCGGTTCAGACGGAAGGCGTCCACCACTTCCACCCATTGTCAAAGCCTTGGATGTCAATGGCGATGGAATTATTGACGCGAGCGAAATCGCCAACGCTTCTTCAGAGTTGCTCAAGTTGGATAAAAACGGCGATGGGAAATTGACGCCGGATGAATATCAACCGCCTCGGCCGCCGCCGCCCAACGGGCCTGGCGGTGATCAGGCGCGTTTCAATGGACCGCCACCGGGTGGGTTCGATGGTCCACCGCCTGGCGACGGACCGGAGGACGGGCCTCCACCAGGACCACCACCACCTGACATGGACGGACCGCCGAATAGATAATTCTGCGTATCTTATGCCTTGGCCGCCTGCGGAGCTGTGAGAAGAATCTCAGCGCCTTCGCGGGCGGCTTCCACGGGCAGTGATTCGCCCAGCGCTTTGACGAACTGCCTGGCCCATTCCACCATGCTGTCCATCTTGGCATCGTCATGAGCGGGGTCATGATGGAAAAGATAAAGGCGTTTCACATTCGCGTTCAAAGCCAGCGCCACCACGTCATCTACGCAGCCGTGGCCCCAGCCGACCCGCGTTTGATATTCCGTCGCATCGTATTGGCCGTCAATAATAAGCACTTCGGAGTCGCGGATGAAATCGATAAGCTTCTGGTCCATGCGCCGGGCGTATTCCAGGATTTCCGTTGAGCCGGCATGAGCCTTGGGGTCCGCGTGGTATTTGTAGCGTTGGAAAGGTTCGTTGTCCGGCAAGTAAGCGATAATGCCCGCGCTAGTATGCAGACGGTAGCCGACACATATTCCCGGATGATTGAGATAAATAGTCTCGACTCGAATACGGCCAATTTTAAACTCCGGCTGTTTCATTTCCTGCAAGGTGATATGGCTGGGCAGTTGTTGCCAGCCCACCGGGAAATAAGGGCTTTCCATCTGGCTGGATAGAGCGCCCAATAATCCATCGCGCGCCCCTTCGTAGCCCAGGATGCGGACGCGGTTCAGGGAATTATAAGCAGGGTCGAAGAAAGGGAGTCCTTGTATATGGTCCCAATGCGTATGCGTGATCAACAGCGTCAAAGATAACGGCACGTCTTTAAACTCCTCGGCCAGACTGAGTCCCAGCGGGCGGATGCCAGTGCCGGCATCCAGCACTATCAACTGGCCGTCGGCGCGGACCTCTACGCAAGCTGTGTTCCCGCCGTAACGCAAGGTGGACGGGCCCGGCGTGGCGATGGAACCGCGCACTCCCCAAAAACGAACCGCCACCTTCCCTTCGGGAATCACGCTGGCCGGCAACGGCGTAAATTCGGTGTTCGCTCCGTCAGGTGTCGGCGGATAGGTGGTGATTATCGAATCAACGGACGGAATGCTCTGCAGCAGCCGCAGGAGGTCGGATTGTAAAATCGGTTTGACAATGCACTCGTCGGCGCCGGCCTGGAAAGCTGTTTCACGATCCACGCCGTATCCGCCCATGGCTGTGACAACGATGCGGGTGCCGGGCAATTTTTCCGGCTTGGTGCGCAGAAAACGGCAAAGCTGGAAACCGTTGTAGCGCGGGGCCTGCAGGTCACAAAGGATCAGGGCGGGCTTTTGTTCCAAAGCAATGGCCAGGCCGGTGGCTCCTTCGTCGGCCTCGAGGACCATCCATCCTGCCTGGCGCAACCATTGGGCCAGAGAATGACGGAGTATCTTGTCCTCGTCGATCAGCAAGGCGGTCTTCATCAAAGAATGTGGCGATTGTGGAGGCCTCGGCGGAAAAGACAACCATATTGTTTAAACAAAAAAATTTCTTCGAAGGCACGTCAACTACTCAGTCAGCTTGGGCGCCGGTGGCTGACGCTTTAATGTGAGGCGTGTCACACGCATATTTTCAGTGCGATCGACGCGCAATTCGTAGGTGCCGAGCGTGATGGCGTCGCCCGCTTTGGGAAAACCGCCCAGACGTTGGGTAACCCAACCGCTGGTGGTGGCCACGTTGTCGCCGGAAAGATTTTGCCCCACCAATTCGGCCAATTCGTGCAACGGCAGCGCGCCTTCGATTTCCCATCGGTCCGCTCCGCGGCGCATCAGCAGCGGTTTCTCCTGGTCGAACTCGTCCTGGATTTGCCCCACCAATTCCTCCAGGACATTTTCCAAAGTAACCATACCCACGGTGCCTCCATATTCATCGACGACCAAGGCAAAATGAAGTTTGCGCTCCAAAAAGAGATGCAGAAGTTTTTCCAATCGTGTCGTCTCGGGCACATAAATCAATTTTCGCACCGTCGCCAGCAAGTCCTGGCCGCGCTTGGCCTGATTGCGTTGCGCGAAAAGGTCTTTGATATGGACCACGCCGCGCGATTTATCCACATCGCCCCCTTCGCAGAGCGGGAAGCGCGAATACCGTGTTTTCTCGGCCAGCGCCAGGCATTCCTGCAAACTGGCTTCGGTGTCAAAGACGGCGATTTCCATGCGGGGGCGCATGACGTTGCGGACGACGCGATGGCTGAGGTCCAGTGCGTTGAGGACGATCTCATGGCCCAGGCGCGCGGAGCCGGTGCGGCTTTGGTTAAGCATCAGGCGCAATTCCTCCTCGGAATGGACCAGGCGCGCGGAGCCGGACGGCTCCAGGCCGACGCGCTCCAAAAGCCAGCGCGCGGAATAGTTCAGGAGCCAATTGAACGGAAAGGAGATGCGGTAAAACCATTGCAACGGAGGCGCGATGAAAAGCGCGGTTGGCAGCGCGCGCTGAATGGCGAACCATTTCGGCCCCAATTCGCCAATCACAATTTGCAGAAACGTGGCCGTGGCAAAACCAATGGCGAAAGCGGCGGATTTTTGGACGTGAAGCGAAGCCACGCCAATCCATTGCAACGGCGGCGTCAGCAAGGAAAGGAAAACCGGTTGCGCCAGCCAGCCCAAACCGAGGCTGGCCATGGTGATGCCCAATTGCGTGGCGCTGAGGTAAGAGGTCAGGTTTTGCAAGATGTGCCGGGCCAATCGCGCGCGCCGGTTTCCCGCCGTGATCAGGGCATCCAGTTGGGTATCGCGCAATTTTACAAAGGCAAATTCGGCCGCGACAAAAAAGCCATTGAGCAGGACTATGGCCAGGATGCCCAGCACATGCAGCGCGTTGGCGGCCAAGGCATCCGAGTTCATAGCGTCACTTCCCCAAAAATGACTTTGAGAACGTCTTGCAAAGTAATGATCCCGGCTTCGCGGTTGTCGCGCCCCAAAACCACGGCCAGGCGCGCGCCGGTGTGTTGCAAGCGCCGTAGCGCTTCCTCCAAATGCAAATCTTCGGGCAAATAGAAAACCGCCTGCATAAAGTCGCGCACGGGTTTTTCGTAGTTGACCTCGTTGGAAAAGAGGATTTGTTCCAAATTGATGATCCCGGTAATGCGGCTATTTTGCGCATCACGAGCGGGGATGCGGGTCAACTTAAGATGGCGGCACAAACTTACGGCCTCAGACAAAGGCCTGTTTGAATCGATAGTGATGGCGCTGGCCAGCGGGAGCATCAAGTGACGAACGCGCAAATTGGGCAAGTCGAGAACTCGATTGATCATGGCCCTTTCCTCGGTCGTCAGACTCGGGGCGGCATCCTGCATGATGAAGCGTAACTCCTCTCGGCTGCCGAACAGGTGCCCGGTATGAGCCTGGCCGCCCGTCCAATGCAACAGACCGCGCGAAAACCAGGCTACCACGGCCACTAACGGCGCCAGCAATCGATGAATAAGGCGGAAAGGGCCGGCCCAGGCCAATGCCAGACGATTGGGGTAGCGCTGAAAAAGCGTTTTGGGCGCCAATTCACAAACAATGTAAAATGTGAACACGCCGGCCAGGAAGACCACCCCTTCCGCCAACCGGCTGTGTCCAGCCCAATCTGGCAAACGCATCACGCACAGGCTGAAAAGGACAAAGTTGACCACGGTGTTGCCCACAAGAATGGTCCAGAGGAAGTCCTCTGGATTTTGCAGAAAACCGTGCAACACGGCCGCCCGCCGATCGCCGCTGCGCATGCCTTGCCGGATGCGAAAACGATTCAAAGCCAGCACCGCTGTTTCCATGCCCGAGAACAAAAAGGAAAGCGTGACGCAGAAGAGCGCGACCAGCAGAACCAGGATGTCGCTGTCGGTCATCGTTTTTTCACTGCCTCCACCAGCAGTTCCCGAATGCGGCGCTCATCGGCCGCCTTAACTGTCAAACGCAAACCGGACACCACAATGGATTCTCCAATGGTCGGCACGACTTCAAATTCCTTCAGCGCCAGGCCTGCCATCGTTTCGCAGCCCGAGCACTCGGGTAATTGGGGATATTCCCGGCGGAAATTATCCAAACGCAATCCACCGCTGACGCGCCAGCGGTTCTCGGCCAGCTTTTCCAACACGGCATTTTCGGTGGCATGCTCGCTGCGAATTTCGCCCAATACTTCGGCCAGGATGTCTTCGATCGTCACAATGCCAGCCGTACCGCCAAATTCGTCCAACACAATCGCCAACCCGCGCTGCTGGCGTTGAAGGCTTTTCAACAATTGCAACAGGTTCATGCTTTCCGGGACAAACGATGGAAACTCGATGGCCAAAGAAAGATCCGCCTCAGGCTCGGAGAGCAGGGCCCGGGTGTTGAGCACGCCAACAATGGTATCGACGGTTTCGTCGTAAATCGGCAAACGGCCATGCTTGAAGCGGCGCGCGGCTTCTATCATTTCGGTCACGGAAAGGTCGTCGGGGATACATGCCATTTGCGCTCGCGCTTTCATCACGTCGCCAGCATGACGACGGTCGAGATTGATGATTTGCAGGATGATTTCCTTTTCGCCGGCGGCCAGGGCGCCTTGTTGGTAAGCCATTTCCAGCAACTCCTGATACTCTGCGTCCGAAAGACCCGCCGGCGGGACAGGAGGATTGGGGAAAACGCCCAGGCCCAAATTGGTCAGCCCCTGCGCCACGCGTCGCAGCGGGCGGCTGACCTTTAGCAAAAAAAACATGAAACGAGCCACCCTCAAGGCCCACAGTTCTGGAGCACGGACCGCCAGGGCCTTCGGTGCCACTTCGCCGCCGAAGAGAATCAAAACCAGCAATGCCACCCATACCGCCGGCGGTGACCAGTCGCGACGCAGGGCCAGCAGAAACCCGACGGCCACAATGCCAGCGTTGGCAAAGGTATTGCCCAGCCCCAACGTGGCCAGCAAATCCTGGGGCTTGGATAAAAGCCGGTTAATGATTGCGCCGCAGGCAGGAGACCGGGCCTCCAACTGCTTCAATTGCCACTTACCGAGCGAGAAAAGAGACGTTTCGGCCAGCGCGAAGAAGAAACTGGCGCCCGCAAAGAAAGCCAGGACCACCATTGCCAAAGTTGGCGACATCACAGGAAGCTTGGGCCAGAAAGGCCTGCCGCAAAAGGTAAAAATCCTCCTGCACGTTATTTCTGGTGTGATTGAAAGTGGTGAGATGAAAAGTACTGCAAACTTTGCGGACTCGAGAACTCCGCAGTCACGATTCTAGCGGCCCGGGGAGCGCGACCGTCCCAGTCGCCCTGGCTGGCGTCTCGCCGGCCAGCCTCCCCC
>Ga0302326_10026010_pt1 | contig 11847 bp, 7 predicted proteins | sample Palsa_T0_3_FD_202264 | JGI IMG/M metagenome (GOLD analysis project Ga0302326, IMG submission 202264) | Peat permafrost microbial communities from Stordalen Mire near Abisko, Sweden - Palsa_T0_3 | ecosystem: Environmental > Terrestrial > Soil > Palsa > Peat permafrost | place: Sweden: Abisko... | reverse complement strand
CATCGACCTGGTCATCGAAGGCGAAACGCTAGGGATCGTGATGGAACTCGTCCGCGGCCGGGACTGCGGCGGACTCTCGCCGAGGAGCAGACGCACGTGCCGATCGCGGCGGCCCGGCTCTTCCGCCAGCTACTGGCGGGCCTGACGGCAGTGCACGCCTGGGGGTGCTGCACCGTGACGTCAAACCGGAGAACATACTCCTGGACTTCTATAGCAGCCGGATGCAGGTCAAGCTCACCGATTTCGGCATCGCGCGGCTGACCTATGGGACCGCGCTGACCAGGACGACTGGCCTGATCGGGACCCCGGAGTACATGGCACCGGAAACCGCCCAGCAGGGCACGGCCACCGTCGCCACCGACCTGTACTCCGCTGGGATCGTGCTGTACGAGATGCTGGCGGGGCGCACCCCGTTCGGCGGCGGCCCGCCGCTGGCGGTGCTGCGACGTCAGGCCGAGGAACCGCCGCCGTTCATTCCGGGGCTGCCGCCACGTCTGTGGGCGTACCTGGAGTCCCTGCTCGCCAAGGACCCGGTCGGCGTCGGCCGGTCAGGCCGCAGACATGCTGCTCGCGCTGGAGCCCGGACTGGCCGGGCTGCCCGCACTGCCGCTGATGAGCGTGGCACCGCCCGCCGGAGCCGCGTCCCGGATAAGCCGGGACGCCGATCCCGATCCGTTCGGCCCGTCGGGTCTAGACGATCAGCCGAGCCGCGGGACCCTGCTGCGCTATCGCGACCGCGGCGGCGACCCGGGTAAACTGCCCGCCGGAGCGGCAGAGCGCTTCGAGCCACCCGGGACGGCGGCGGCCTTCACCGCTGGCCGGCCGGCCCGACCATCGCGGCGGCCAGTCGTGCTGGCCCTGGCCGCGGCCGCCGCGGTGCTGGCCGTCGTGGCCGGCCTGGTGATCATGCGCCCGTCATCGCATCCGGCGGCTCCGCGCGCGACAGCTGCCCGACCGCAGCCGACGGCCGCCTACGCCTTCCCCTCGCAGCGGTACCAGTCCGGCCTGGTGGTCGCGCGGCGGTCGACGCTGAGCGGCAAGGACGGCACCGTGCTCACCGAGACGATCACGCTCAGCAGCGGCACCGGCAAGACCCTGACGGCCTGGTTCAAGGACAGCATCCCGGCCGCGATCACCAACAGCATGCAGGCGCTGCGCTTCAGCGTCATCCCGGGGAAGATCGTCAATTCGGATCCGGTCGTGGAGTGGTACGTCCGGGTGCCCGCCCACGGCACCGTCACGCTCGGCTACGTCGCGGCCGTCGCGCCGCAAGGCGCAACCGCCGCGCGGCTCACGGGCTGGGCGCAGCGCCTGGATGCGACCGAGAAGAGCCTGAACACGCCGCCCGCGCCCCGGGCGACCACACCGCCTGCGCGAGCTGTGGCGCTCTCGGAGGCATCGCTTAGCACCGGGAACGAGAACCCGAAACCCTATCCGAGCTACACCCGTAATCCCAGCGTGGTCACCTGCGGCGACGACGCACCATCGCCGTCACCCTCGCCTTCGGCGGTGGGCTTCTGAGGGCTGCCCGATGACGAAGGGCCGTCAGTTAATACGCTGTCAGCCCTGGAAGAGGGCATACATGATCATGATGAAGATGAGCGCGATGAACGCAGCGTTCCAGGATTTAAGCCGGAAGCGCGTCGCTCCGGCCGCGGCGGTAGAGCCAGCCGGGGCTGGCTTCGGCGTCTTGTCTCCGGAAAGGACGCCGAGCGCGGCGAATACTAGGCCGATGACCAGCAGGAACAGGCCGATCGAGAAGGTGGTGCTGAAGTCTTGCGCGGCGGACGCGGGCACCCCGGCCGCGGAGAGATCAGTGGTCAGCGCGGACAGGGAATGCTGGTTGACCGTGGCCAGGGTACCTAGGTCGATGCCCTTCCATGCCGACCGGAAGACGACGTAAACGAGGAGAATCACCTTGGCCGACTCGATGTACTTGTGGATCTTTCTGCGCGCCGCAGATGCCCCGGGAAAGTCTGGCCGCTCGTAGGTCCACATCGCCAGCACGGCGAGAATCGCGAGCCCGACCCAGCAGTCGAAGTCGTGCTTGGTGAACGCGATCGAGCTCAGTGCGGGCGGGCTGGTGGTGAGAGCGGTGCCGTTGAACTCCCTGATCAGCGGAGTGAGACCCTGCGCGACGAGGCTTCCGTACCCGCTCACGTTCGTGACCTGGTAGCCGCTATGCAGCGCCGCGGTCATCGCGTTGCCAGCGCTCAGCCAGACCATGCTTTCGTACCAGGGCGTAAGCCAGGCGACGATGACGAAGGTCGCGCCGATGAGGACGAGTACTGCGCGGGTCCGGGGACGGAACTTGAGGATTCGGGCGGTGGTGTACTTCCGCAGATTCTCGATAAGCTTCTCGTGCGGCACCGGATTTTGCGCACCACGGGTACCGTCAGCTACATCCACGTCAGTCCATTCCGCCCCTATGGCGATACACAGTTCCCGCCTCAGCGGGAATCATCACGGCCGCTGCGACTGCGGCCATTCCCCCTCGCCGCCGGGACGCCGCGACGGGAAGCTCTTTTCAAAGAGAGTAATAGAGTGTCGCACTTAGGGCAACCCTTGATTCAGGTATCCCTTGCTGCGGTCGTGAAGTTTGCGAATTGACCGACAACGGTCGGTCGACAGTATTCAATATGCGAAAACGATTTCGGTATACGATATGCGCCTGTCCACTGGCGACTACTCCTCAGCTCGGCGAGGTAACCGAAACGGCCCTTCCAGCACAGACCCTTCACACCGGATTTTTGCCTATTATCCTGCTATGCCAGGTGGAGTGGGGATTCTGGTTGGCGGCCATTTGACGGAGATCGGCGCGCAGGTCGCCGCGCCCGCTCGGACTCGGGTAACACGGATGGGGCTGTCGAGCCACCCGCCTCCCCCTATTGCAACTTGTATCGGAATGTGGCAATATTCGGATATAGCGTACGCTTAGGTGACCAAAGGATCTGACCGTTTGCAGGCAACGCAATGCGACAATTTCCTTAATACCTCGATCAAGATCGGCCATTAGTTGAGGCTGGCTTACGTATGAAAGGATTGAACTAATGTCTCATGATTGGATCAGGAGAAAGGTCGTCAAGCAACTTGACGCCAAGGGCAATTTCGTCTTGTATAAGATTAAGCTACCCCGTTTCACGGGTTATCAGTTCCAATGTGGCGAGTGCTATGAAACGTGGATACCCAACAGCGTAGCTGTAAAGGATGGAAGCTGGTACAAAATATACTGCCCATCCTGCTTCGCCAAATCTTCGAGGCCAACCTTGGTGGCCGGATTGGGTGCAATCGCCACCTATACCATCGCATCACAATTGTATTATATTGCTACTTGTGATCAGCTTGATATGGAGGAAATGGAAAAGGATTTGCTTAGACATTGCACAGTTGACCTGGGCGCATCGGATGCAGTGGTCCGAGTGGTAGGATTTCGAAATTTTATTGCGGTTGCCCAAAATCTCGACACTGGTGAATTCGGCTCGGGAAGCGAAGATACCCGCGAGGAAGCCGAAAATGTGGCGGTAAGTATTGCCGGCGATTCCCGAAGTTCGTGGATTTTTAGTTCTCATTCAGAATCCCTGAATGACCACGGCCATTTTATTGGAGAATGTCCGGGCTGAACACCGGCGTTTCGGCCTACGTTAGCCTGTACCGCTCGAATACTCGATTTAGTGGTTGACCTGCGCTTTCGTCGGTGGGTCCGGGTAGTGATGGTTGGCTTGCGGTGTGCTTCTCAAGATCGTCTATTTGCTGATGTGCCGGATGCTCGGCTTGGCCGTCCTGGTGTTCCGCGGTGACCTTGTGCTTGCCGAAAGTCTCATCCGTCCAGGTGGAAGCGGCTACCCGGTTCCGGTGGAGGTTGGTTGAGCTGGTTGCTCTCCGGTCGACCGGTCACCGCGGCATTATGATCGGCTGTGCTGCTCCGACTGTCCTACTTGGCCGTGACGAACGCGTTCGCGTTACTGCGGCTCCTCCCGGTGAGCGACCGGGACAAAGACGCCGAGATCCTGGCGCTGCGCCACCAGATCACCGTGCTGGAACGGCAGCTGGGCAGTACCCGGCCGCAGTTCTCCCCTGCCGACCGGGCGTTCCTGGCCGCATTCTTGCACCGGCTCCCACGGCATGTGCTCGGCCGGTTCCGGCTGCTGGTACGGCCAGACACAGTGCTGCGCTGGCACTGGAACCTGCTGGCCCGCCGTCACGCGGCCAGGTCCCGGCCCAGACGCCCGGGCCGGCCGCTCACGGTCCGTTCTATCCGCCTGCTGGTACTGCGCCTCGCGAAGGACAATCCGTGCTGGGGTTACCGGCGCATCCACGGCGAACTCCTCGTACTCGGCATCAAGGTAGCCGCGTCCACCGTATGGGCGATCCTCCACGACGCCGGGATCGACCCGGCACCCGACCGCACCTCCACAACCTGGGCCAGCTTCCTCCACTCCCAGGCCAGCGCGCTGCTCGCCTGTGACTTCTTCGAGACCGTCACCGTGACCGGCGTACACCTGTACGTGCTCGCGGTCATCGAGCACGCCACCCGCCGCATCAGGGTCCTAGGCGCGACCACCCATCCCACCGCCTGCTGGGTAGCGCAGGCTGCGAGGAACCTGGTCATGGATCTTGAGGATGCAGGATGCAGGATGCCGGGCACGGTTCCTGATCCGGGACCGGGACGGCAAGTTCCCTGGCCTGTTCGACACAGTGCTCAAGGACGCGGGTATCGAGATCGTGCTCAGCGGGATCCAGATGCCCAGAATGAACGCGATCATGGAACGCTGGGTGCTCACCTGCCGCCGCGAGCTGCTCGACCGCACTCTGGTCTGGAACCAGGCGCACATGCTCCATGCCCTGCGCGAATTCGAGCAGTACTACAACTCACGCCTGCCGCATCAGGGAATCTCTAACGCCAGGCCACTGCGCGCACTGCCCCCGCCGATCCCGGAACTGACCACCGCCACCCGGCTACACGTCCGCAGACGCGACCGCCTCGGCGGCATCCTCCACGAATACCAGCATGCCGCATGACCAGTACGGATGAGATTATCGGCAAGGACAGGGCAGTCTCAATCGTCGCCAGCAGCCACCTCACCTCCCAGCTACCCCAGGAGCCCCATTGCATTTTTTTAGTCCGTCTGTCGGGCCTGAGCCCTCACCGTTGCTGCCGGGTCGCCATAGAAGGTGTAGGCAAGCCAGGTCGGGTCGCCGGGGTTGTCCCGTATGGCATCCCGGGCCCGACGTGCCGACTCTCCCAGAGAGGCTCCGGCCAACGCCGCCCGGTAGAACTCCTGGGCATAGGTGCTGGCTGAGGTGTCCACGACTTCCCACAGCGAGCCGATGAAGGCCCCGGCGCCGGCGCGGAGGAAGCCGGAGGCCCAGCCCTCGACGGTGGTGTAGAGAGAAGCCTGGCCGTCGGTGCGGCAGGCGTTCATAAACACTAGGGGGTCACCAAACCGCCCAGCGTGCGCCTCAAGGAAGACCGGCTCGAACGGCTGGTTTCCGAGCAGGATCCTCGACGTGTTCGGGGTTCCGTAGGCAAAGGCGTTGTGGCAGCTGAAGTGCAGCAATCCGACATCCCCGTGCTGGAGGGCATGCAACAGGATCGGCAGGTCGCCGATGCGGCGCGCCGCCAGCCCCCGGCCACGCAAGAGCCCGTCCACGGCGTCGATCTCGGCGGGCGCGGCGGCGAGCGATCCGCTTCCCGACAGCACCAGGTCGGCAGCTCTCAGTTCCAGCCGGTTCGGGGGCCGGGGCCCATGGCGGCGCCGTGCGACCGGGAACTGGTCGATCAGGAAGCCGGCGTCCTGGCCGCCCGGGGCGAACGGGTACAACAGCTCCCATGGGACCGGGTCGCCTTGGGAGATAATGGTCATCTGAGTGATCCGGTCCTGGCGCTGCCAGAACTCCCGCTGCAGGGCTTGCGGAATGAAGCCGTTCCACAACGCGATCCCCTGGCCTCGGAGCCAGTCCTTTGTGGTCGCAGCGTCCCAGGTTACCTGTCCCCTGGCGAGCGCGTTGAGCTGGCCTACGAGCTGCTCAATGGCCATGCCTGGCGGTTTCAGCAGCCGGTCGGAGGCGGCCTCCTCGGAAAAGTACCCACCGGAGTCGACCAGCCGGTAACGGTAGACCTGCTGGTCGGGATCGTAGGAAAGTATCAGGGAGACCTGCCCAGGGTCAGCTCGGGTCACCCTAGCCGGGCTGCTCTGCTGCTTCGGCGGCCCGGTCCGCGCGGCCGGGTCCACGCTGACCTGGATCGCCAGGCTGCCGAGGCAGGTGCCTCCGGCGAAAGCCCCTATTTGCAAGGTGTGAACCCCGGGCCGGACTGACTGAAGCTCGAACCCTGCCCAGCTCGAGTCCTGCCGTGGGACCACGTGAACGGCCTGCCGCTCGGAGCTGAGCAAGGTGAACCCAGGATTTTCCACCAACAGCAAAATGACCTCAAGCCCCGCCTCTGGCACCGCCAGCGGCCGCAGCCCGGCCTCCAGCCGCGTCCCGGGCCGCAACCCGAGCCGCACCAAAAGCGACGTCCTGTCACCGAGCTGAACGTGCTCTGGAAACCTGCCCTGCAGGAGACGTTGCTCGAGAGCGGAATCAGCGGCGTCGCCCACTCGCCCCGATTCGCCGGTCTGCGGCGACGAAGTGCCGGCGATGGCCGCTTCCACTACCTTCTTCACATCGCCGCCGCCGATCTGCCGGAGCAATCCCTCCACATCGATGTTGGACATATCAAGGTGGCCGCGGTGGGCGAGGCTACTGATGATAGCGGCCACGGACTCACGCTGTGTCTCCGCTGTCTCCCGCTTAGCATCCTCCGGGTTGCCAGCTTCGAGTTCCCGCCGTTCCCGGTCTCCGCGCAGTTGGGCTGCGCCCTCCTCCTGGGTCATCTCGTCGTCGACGTGCTCCGTGTTCAGCGAGCTGTCGGCATTCGCGCCGGCGGCTTCCAGGTGCCTGGTGATCTCCTCCCGGCGGAATTCATTGAGCTCGCGCTGACGGGCCAGCAAGGCGGCCTGCTCGGCCGCGGCCTGCTGGCGCTCGTGCTTGTGTTCCCCGGCGCCGAGCTCGTGATCGGGGCTCTGCCGCTCCTCGTCCGTCAGGTGCTCGTGGTCTAGGTCTGGCCGCTCCCCGCCAAGCCTGTTCTGACGTTCCAGCTCAAGCCGCGCGTTCCTGGACCGTTCTACGGCCAGCTCGCGCTGGGTGTCCTTCAGGAGCTTTGCCATCTTGAGCAGGTGCTCGTCCTGCTGTCTCAGTTGCTCTTCGTGCCGTTCGGCCATCCGCATAGGTGTCAGCACCTCGATGCTGGCTATCACGATCTCCAGCCCGTCTATCAGCGGAGGGCTCACCGTCTGATAGGCGGTGAGCTCGTCGTGAACCGAGCGCCGCGCCTCGTTGATCTGCTCGATGGTGAAGTCCAGCCCCATCTGCATCAAGTTGTAGTAGCTGAGCAGGTAACTGGTCAGCAGTTGCTGCGGGTCTCTCAGTCCCTGGCGAACAACGGTAACCGGATCCTTCACAGTGCAGCCGAATGTGACCTTGACGGCGAAGGACTGCGACTGTCTGGCCGGGATGCTGAGCTGGACGATGATCGGCGCGTTGCGCTGGGTGTCGACGACCGTGACGTGCGAGGCCCGGACCACGACATCATGGCGGGTGTCCAGGCTCGCGTCATCGAGCACGTACTCACCGTCGACCCGGTAGACCAGCACGTGGTGCCCTTCGCGCGGCCGTACCATCTGAGCCGGCGGCCGCGACAGCCTGCGCAGTGCCATCAACCCTCTGCGCTGCGGCTTGGACAAGCTGACTGACTGCAAGATGGGGTACGACTGGCCGGCCATGGTAGTTTCTCCGCCCCAGGCTTTACCTCAGCCGTCAGCGGCTCAGGCGCGGCCTCAGGCTTCCTTGTCGCGCAACTCAGGTTCGGTAATGCTTTACCCGAGCGTAACCAACGTGCGACCGGGTGGTCCCATCCTCGTGGCAGAAAATCCCTCAGGGTGGTTCCATGCTGCCGGCAGGCGACAACAGGAAACCATGGGCAATCTGCGAGATCGGGTGGTGCGTTCGTATAGCGGCAGACCACACTCCCGCGTTGCGCCGCTCGAGATTCGGATCGTCAGGCCTCCCCCTGGATATGACGGATTGAACCCGTCCTAACCGGTGGAGGTCTGGGCGTCTCCGGGAGCCGCCACGATCTGCCGCCTTCTGTCGGCGGCGGCTGAATGCTGGCTCTGGCACACTTTCTGTGATCTGTCCGGTGGGCTTAGTCGGCGAGGAGGATGCGCCGGCGGAGCAGGTCGGGACCGGCGCGTCCATACATCTGCCGCTTGAGCATCTTGTCCGGTTGACGTGCCCTTCGACCATCCCGGTACTCCAGGGCAGGCTGAGGCCGTTGGTGACGGCGTCTTGGTCGGCGCGCAGCCCGGTTACGAAGGAGCATAGTGCGGGTTTCGCCGGTGGCCAGGGCAGCGGTTATCCAGGGCTCGAGCAGCCGGCGGGCCGCTCCTGCCGCATCGCCGGCTGCACCTCGCCATCTAGCAACGTTCCCGCGGGCCGTTATTGTGTCCGGGTGGTCGACGCCGAATACCCGGACCCCGTCGGCGAGCACCTTCTCGTACTCGGTCGCCGCCCCCGCCGGATCGCCCGCCGCACCCCGCCACTGCGCAGCGTGACCACGTGCCCTCATCGTGTCAGCGTTGGTCAGGGCCGAGATGACACTGGGCGCTGTCGCCGATCGCGGTGTAGGCTCCGGGCTCCTGCCCGGCCGCCCAAGACTCATGCCGGCAAAGAACAACACGCCGTATCCACCGCCTGCCCAAAGTGCCGGCCCGGATGCGTGCTGCAGGGCGGCGGCGTTGGCCCGCAGCACCTAGCCGAGATCGTCACGCTCTGCCTCCGGCCACACGGCCTCCAGGGAAGCGGCGGCTGTGCTAGCCAGGGACTCAGGCACGGTGCCGGGCCCGGCACCGAGGCTTTCCCGGGTGGCTCGCTGGATCAGCTGGTGGACGCGGACCTCGCGGTAGCGGGCAGTCCGGTCAAGGTCGATGAGGCTATAGCGGTACAGCACACGCAGCGCCTCATCGACCAGCGCCTCGTCCACCGGTTCCTGCGCCCGGCCTCCGGTGCCGACAGAACGCGCTGCGGCCAGGCGGGCGATTGCAGGCAGGCTGGTAAGAACCTGCTGGGGGATGCCAGCCGGGTCCAGCACGCTGGCCAGTTCCGGCAGGGCGCCATGGGCGCGGCTGGACGCCATTCGCGCCCGTATGCGCGCTTCCCGGTCCCGCGCGGGCGGATGCCGACCTGGGCTAGCACCCGTTTCCCTGAGCTCAGCTCCCGCATGGGCAGCGAGATCGTCGTGCCCGGGCGGGTCAACTCCGGCTTCGCCGCGCAGGCCGGCCACGGCTTGGTCATCCCGGTCGCGCACGACGCGCGCGGGCTTCCCATGCGGGATCTGCTGGGGCGCCTGGCGGAGTGCCCGGCGGCGGCCACATGACAGGCAACGACTCGATGGCGTCCCAGCTCGGACATCTGGGTGCCGAGGTTGCCCAGCGACATGGCGCGGTCGGGTTCGAATGCGCCGGGCCGGGCCGCGGCCAGCCGCCGGTAGATCTCGGTGGCCTTCCCGGTGGCGGCTAGGGCCTCCTAGACACGGCTTCACCGACGAGTGCGAGCGGGTTTGTAGAGAAGACCAGATCAGGGCCAGTGGCCGAGTTCTGGAACCCCACAGGGTTGCGTCTGGGTCCTGTGAGGCTGGTCAGGCGCCGGTGTGGGTGTGAGCTGCCCAAAGCGTGGGTGCCTGGGGATAGCGGGCACGCAGGCGGCGGATGGCGTGGTGGAGCGCTCGGGCGCTGCGGCTGATTTGGGGCGCGGTTGTGCCACCTGCGGTGAGGCCGACGTAGAAGTCCTCGGCGATGTCGCGGGCTTCTGCGTCGTTTATGGGCCAGAGGGTGCCGATGACGTGCTGGTAGCCGGCGAGGTAGAAGGCGCCGGCGATGTGGAGGGCTTCGTCGGCGAGACGCGGGCTGGTGACGGTGGTGTCGCAGGCGGACAGGTATGCCAGGCCGCCGGTCAGGTGCAGGGCGCTGACGTCCGCGACGGTCAGCGGCGCAGTGTGGTGATCGCGGAGAATCAGGCGACTGCTGGCAGGGTCGTTCCAGTCGGCATACCCGTGGCAGGCGAAATGTGCCACCTGGTGGGCGGGCAGGGCGGCCAGGACGGTGTCGCGGGTGGGATTGGCCAGGACCAGGGCGTCGGGCAGGAGCCTGGTGAGGGTGGTGGTTTCGGCGGCGACGCCCGGCAGCGGCGGGGTGCCGGGAGCATCAGGCACGGCGACCACGACAGCCTTACCGTCGCCGACGCCGGGGTGGTGGATGCGGGCGTAGGTGAGGCTGCGCACGGTGGTGGTATATGAGGAGATCACCCGGTCCAGCGCGGTGCGGGGATTTGCCGCCGGGGTGGGGCCGCTCGTGCTCAGGTCGCTGTGGTGTCCCGCGGCGTGCAGGGGCAGGTAGGCCAGGACACCGACGGGGCTCCACCACACCCGGGGCCAGGACTTTTCGGTGCTCGGGGTAGTGGTGTACCCGAGGGCGGTGAGGACGGGTTCGGTGATGGTATCCCAGATCCAGGCCAGGACCTCCAGGATGTCGGCCTGGGCAGTCATGCGCGACGCGGGGTCCCTCAGGGGGTCGGTCGCATTCCGGCGGGCGTCCAGCAGCCGGGCCGCCTGCCCGGTAGCGGCCGTTTCGGTCAGAGCGGTAAGCGGGACCAGCCGGACGGGGGTGTGCGGGTCGTGAGTGAGGATCAGCGCGTCACACCGGGCCGGGCTGGCGGACACGAACACGATCGGCCCGTCACGGGCCTCGGCGGCGAGTTTCCTGACTGAAGGGGCGGCGAGGAAGCCAGCGAAGCCGTCCACGCCGCGGATGCGGGTGATCAGCCGATCCCAGGCGGCCTGGGTCTCACGGCGTACGTCGCCGAGATCACGAGCGTCTCGGCGCGCCTGTTCGAGATCCCCCTGGCTGGTGTCCGGCCCGGCCGGGCCACCGCGGGGAATGGCGGCCGTCTGGTCAAGGGCATCTGAGCGCGCCCGCAGCTCCTCAAATTCCTCGGCCAGCTCAGGGACGGCCGCCCGCAGGCGGGTCAGGTCGCTGCTGCGGGCGTCGACTGTGTCGGCAACCAGCACACCGCGGGTCTGCTCCAGCAGTTCGACCGCCCGCTCCGGCCGGCCGGCGGCGATCGCCGCCGCGGCGACCACCCCCGCCAGGGAGCCGACCTCGCCGAGTTGGTGTTCGCGGTCCGCGCGAGCCAGCCAGCGAGGCGTTACCTGCGGCAGCAATCTCACCGTAGCTTCCGCAGCGGCCAGCGCACCCTCACCGGCCCCACCTGCCAGGACGACAGCAGCGAGTCGCCACCCCCTGATCCGGGCGGGCGCGGCAGCGGTCGAACTGTCACCAGCTGCTCGAAAGCACGCGACTGCCTCGGTCAGCGTTTCCAGGTCTCCGGTGCGCTCGGACAGCGCCTGGAGGGCGATCCCGAGGTTGCTCAGGTATGTGGCGCGGTGGGGGTGGCCGTCGGGGGTGGCGTCCACGGCACCGCGCCCGGCCCGGACCGCCTCGCCCAGTGTCTCCATGTCCCCGGTGCGGCCGAACAGCACCTGCAGGGCGACCCCGAGGTTGCTCAGGCGTGCAGCGCGGTCGGGGTGGCTGCCGGGGGTGGCGTCCACGGCTTCCCTCTCAGCCTGGACCGCCTCGGCCAGCGTTTCCATGTCCCCGGTGCGCTCAGACAGCACCCGGAGGGTGCCCGCGAGGTTGCTCAGGCGTGCGGCGCGGTGGGGGTCGCCGTCGGGGGTGGCGTCCACGGCACCGC
>Ga0302326_10026007_pt1 | contig 11848 bp, 14 predicted proteins | sample Palsa_T0_3_FD_202264 | JGI IMG/M metagenome (GOLD analysis project Ga0302326, IMG submission 202264) | Peat permafrost microbial communities from Stordalen Mire near Abisko, Sweden - Palsa_T0_3 | ecosystem: Environmental > Terrestrial > Soil > Palsa > Peat permafrost | place: Sweden: Abisko... | reverse complement strand
CCGGATGCGGCTGGCCCTGTCCTCGAAAAACAGCAAGAGCAACAACAAAAACAACCCCATGATTCCGCAGAGGTTGACAGGGTCACTCCATATCAGAGCATACCAGTTGTCCTCCAGGTCCGCAAGGCAACAGACTCGACGCGGCTGATGCCACTGAAAGGGTAACTGCCATCGTGAAGACGGGCTTCGCGGCTGTGCTCCGCGATTGGCGCGGACGACTTTTGGCTTTACCGGGGTCGGAGTCGGTCCCTGCAAAAGTGAGATTGCTGGAGAAAACCCCCAAGAATGCTCTTCGAGTGGGGTTTCTGCGTAGGATATTCCCGGATGCAAAATTCATCTTTCTTTATCGTGAACCAAGGTCAAATATCGCGAGCCTGATCGATGGCTGGCAGGCTCCCGGACGCTTCGTCAGCTACCGTCTTCAGCAGCGTGTATGGAAATTCCTGCTGCCTCCGCAGTGGGAGAAGATGGGGGACTGGTCGATTCCCGCTATTGCAGCCGAACAGTGGCGATGCGCCAATGAGGCGATTGCCGACGCGACTACGCAGATGGATCAGTCAATGTGGCAACTCGTGGACTATGATCAACTCATCGCCGATCCAGCGGGAGAGCTGTTGAGACTATGCGAATTTGCAGGGATTAACTACAGTGAACTAATGACTCGCCTATCGAGCGGGAAGATGCCGTTGTCGCGCAGCATTTTGTCGCCGCCGGACCCGGAGAAATGGCGAAAGCACGAGCAGCCCCTTATTGAACTCAGTCGAACGATCGAGGGCACGGCAGCTCGCGTCGACAGCCTGCGCCGGTCTGGATCGACGAGCATATAGGACGGAACGGCCAAGGGTTAACATCGGAACAGGTCCGGCGAGCTTCGTCGTGGATGGCGAACTCAGCACACTACAACGCGGACTGCAGTGAACTAACCTAGGCAAATTTCGGGGAATGAGAAGCACAGGGGAAAATATGGCGGTGATTCCGGCAATAGACAATTGTGAGCAGATCGCAGAATGGATGCACATTGCAAGGGAAAACTGCGATCAGCGCCACCGTCTCACGGGAATGCTGCTGTTCGGCTCCCGTGCGCAGAGTCATGGAGGAATCCGTGAGGATAGCGACGTGGATCTGCTGTGCCTTGTGGACGGCGAACTGTATGGGCCGCGGAAAGCGGTAAGACGAGTTGACGAAATGACATTTGATCTGTGTTACACGACTGTACGGCTAGCGAAGCAGGGAATCTTACAGCAGCATCCCCAGAACGCAAACTATATCCTCAACGCACTGACCGAGGGCTTGGTGTTGCTCGACAGTGACGGAGCGGCAGAGGCTCTTGTCGCGGCAGCAAAACGAGTAAGGGAGATTGGACCGCCAGTATTGAAAGAAGTAGATCGTCGCTCCATGCAGTTGCAGATCGAGGCGGCGCTGCACAGAATCGACACGCTGCTTGACAGATCCGCTACCGAAGAGGACCGTGGGCTTGTGATGCTGCGTTGTTACACACAGTTTCACTTACTGTTCTACGCATATTGCCGAACTCACCGGATTTAGGCGTCCTCGATACCCAAGACTGTCGAATGGGCCCGAATCAATTGTCCAGAGTTGTACCAGCTTGCTGCTGAATTCTTGACCGCGTCCTTCGTCAAGGAAAAGCGTGATGCCTTGTACCGTGTCTTCCACGAAACGTTCGATAGTATCCCAATATAATTGGCTTGGCCAGATTGTCAGCACCTTCCAGCCCTTCCGCGCGTGAGCATTCCTGATACAGAAACAACCGCGAACGAAAGTAACCTCCCTGCACCCTCGGAATTTGATATCGGGTAGCCGCGAAGATCAATATGAGCTACCACAGCGTTTCCACCGATCCCTTACGAAGGGAACACGACCAATACACGACCATCGTATGGTCGAAATCAGCCTAAATCGTCCTAAACCATCCCAAAACGACTATGCTATACGGCTCATCGCATCAATCATCTGCGCTGATTTCAGACCAGTTAGCTGCATTGCTAGGCGGCCCTGAAAAGGCCGGCGTCGGCGGTTCGATCCCGTCTCTGGCCACCATTTAGAATCAATGACTTAGAGCAAACTAACCTCTAAACTCTCCGAGGTCTTTTTCGGCGCATTACTGTAATCCATTCAAAACATTGAGTCAAAGATGTTCCCGTATTGTTCCCGTCATGTAAATGCTTTCGCTGTAGGCAACTTTCCTCACACACGCAAAGATGTGAATCCATTGTTCGCCTACAACGCGCTTCCACGCGTGGGGAGGGTTACTTCTACCGGATAATCAAAGCCTGGCGATGAGCGAAAACGCGATTTGCGCGAACGAATTCGCACAGGCCGCTGTTTCCGGGCGAAGTTGGTCATAACCCCGTTTTATCGTTATCTAACCGCCGTCACCAGGTCCCGTTTGAAGTGCTTTCGTGCGAAGAGCAGGGATGAAGTCGGTTGAACGTGGAGGCTCAAAACCCTTCATCCGTAGAACAAGGGCAATCTGTCCTCTGTGGTGCGCCCCATGCAGAAATACCTCTTGGAGAACTTCACTGAAAGGGTTGAAGCGGTTTTCTCCGTCGCTGCTCTCGTATCGCACCTGCGCATCCATTGCAGTGCAATTGGAAAGCCTCAACCAGCGGTCCCGTAGCCGTCTGAGTTCCGCCTCCAGTTCGGGAGCTGTAAGCGTTGGCCACGGGTCAAGACTCTCAGCCATGCCCTCAACCCTGGCCGCCCAGAAGCGGCTGATGGAGACGATATGCGCAACGAGGGAAAGAGCTTCGGGCAGATCGTGAGACGCGGCGACGATTGCCTCCAAACTCTGCGAATTTGCCCAATACTCGAATCTGATTTGCTGTTGGGGTGAGGCCATGACACAGCATAGCTTTTGAATGTTGGGACTGGAAAGTCAGTGTTTCTATGAGCAGGTCGCTGGCGTCAAGGTGTTTTTGCTTTTTTCATTCATTGGGCATTTGTTTTTGTTGCTGTTTGTTTCCGGTGATCCGCGTTCTGTTCTCCCCCGTGTTTCTATTCGCACTTTGAGTGAGCCGCTCGGGGCTCTGTGCCGTATGGGGTCAGAAGGAGATGTCGATGCTGCCAGTTTTCGGCCGACCTTGTAAAGGTCCACACAGACACGCAGTCATCGGGACGCGGAGTTCATAACAGTTGAAAACATGTGATCCAGGCCTCAGGCTGCTGCTGCGTAGAATGGGACGTAAGGCTCTTGTGTGACCCAGATGCGATGGAGCAGTATTGCGAGCTTGCGTGCGACAGCGACGCTGGCTCGGTTGCGAGACTGCTTGCCCCCGCGTGATGCCAGATGCAGTCCCCACTGTCGGAGAGTGGAGTCTTTACCGCGAGGGCTGCTACGCGGAACTTCAGCAATGAGGTGATGCTTCGTCGTTTTCATGGGTAACAGTCTCTCCGATCCGGAAGACCCGCTCATCCCATTTTGCGGAAACATCAACTCGTTAGGTTGCCACTTTGGGACCTGTCAATGTTGAGTACACCTTTCGTTGACGGTTATTGGTTTACAGAATCTTCGTCGCCGAACGTAAAGAATAGGTCGGCTACGAACTGTTTGACGCTCTGTGCTTCGAGGTATCTAAACCTTAGGGATCAGGCAATACAAAGGTCAGAACAGCGGAGGCAGCTTCAAGCGGCGACGCCTATAGGCCACTCGATCCGGGACTTTAAGGAGGACAATAGTGCCTTTAGGTTGTGCCGGCACGATCGTCAACTCGCCGCTAAGTTTCCGCGCGCGCTCTCGCATACCAAGGATGCCAAAACTCCTTGCACTTTTTTCTGACCCTGGCGTTCTCGTGACTATCCCGCACCCATCATCTTGGCAGATGAGCACAAATCTTCGAGGTTCACAATGGAGTTCAACGACGATCTCTGAGGCGTCTGCATGGCGGATGGCGTTGACGATAGCCTCACGCCCGATTGCAAGAATCTCATCATATGCAACTGAATCCAGAGTTTGGATTAGATCGTCCGAGCGAACAGCGAATTTGATGGCGGTTCCGAGGATGTAGCTAACTGCTACCCGCTCAAGTTCATTAGCAAGATTCGGACTGTCCATCGATAGTGAGCGCAAACTCTGGATCTTGTTCCTTCCTTCATCGAGTACCCGATCTGCGCGGCGGAGAGCGTCATCCAGAATACCCCTCGCAGGTGCGCTCCAAGGTACCAATTCAACTCCCGCGCCTAATCTGAGCATCAGACCGTGGAAGCCTTGCAAAATAGTGTCGTGGAGTTCGCGGGCTATGCGTTCTCGTTCGACATACCGTTCTTCAAGACGGATTCGCGTTTCGTGAACGATTTGCTGCGCGCGAATCAAGTATGCAACACACAGAAGTAGAACGACTGTAGACGCCACAATGAGCAGAAACCATGTCGTCTGGTAGAAATAAGGTTCTTGTGTGACGTTATAGACAATACCAACCCGGTCCCACACCCCATCACTCGAAGTTCCCCTGAAATGGAACGGATGGGTTCCTGGGGGGATTGTCGTATAGATCGCGGTCCAGGAAGAGTCTGCATCAAGCCAATTCGCATCCACACCATCCATGCGATATTGAAGACGGATCTTCTCAGGCGAGGAAATATCCAATGCCTCCAGATGAAGCTCGACGTGATGGGCTCCAGGCCTCAATAACAACTGTTGTCCCGCGAGTACCTTGGTCTTATCCAACGTGATGGCGCCGACAAAGACCTCCGGCTTGCGGCTAGTTTGGGACAGTCGGACAAGATCGATCATTGCCAAGCCCTTTACTGTCGCTACCCAAAGCTTGTTATCCGGCGTGATCGCTATGTTAGGAGCGCCAACACTGCACTGTATCGAATTTAGCCCGTCTGTCCGATCAAGATGGAAATAATCGAGTGGAGCATCGTGATCGCTAACTGACCTTATGAGGTTCTCGCGAGATATGCGGATAATTCCGTTTCTGCCGGTGAACCAGAGATCATGCTGAGTGGTCTCAATCATGTTGAGCACCTGTATATCCTCATTGACCCCGATGAGCTTATGTTCACGGATGAGACTAATCCCCTTTGGAGAATTCAGGGTGTAAAGATCACCCGATGAATCCGCTGCCAGCCCAGCGACAAATGCACCTTCCTTGAGTTGAGGTAGGGAAAAAGGAACGAAGCGTTCTCCGTCAAAGCGATCCACGCCCCCCTGTGTCTGAGCCCAAATGTTGGCAAATTTATCTTCATAGATACTCAAAATCTGATTACTGGAAAGGCCGTCAGCGGTCGAGTAGTTCTGGATACGGCCATTTTTCATGTGACTTAAACCCTCGGCAGTGGCGATCCACAGAGAATTGTCTCGACCGACAACGACCTGCGTAACGACGTTGCTCGCGAGCCCTTGTTCCAGGGAATATTGATCAAAGTGGCTATCTTTGAACCGAAACACTCCGCCGCCCCAGGTTCCAATCCATAGATAGTGATCCTTATCCTCCGCCAAACTCCACACGCAGGAGTTAAGGAGGCCGTCCGATTCCTTATAGGTTTTGAAAGTCTTCCCGTCGTATACAGCCAGTCCGCAGTTGCCACCAACCCACACTTTTCCATCGTGGCTCGCGAGCACGGCCATCGTAACGTCGTTCTGCAGTCCGTCAGCCTTTGTGAACATATGCACAACACGTGGCTTAAGGTGAACAAGGCCAAGACCGTTTGTGCCAATCCAAAGCTCGCCGTCCTTACCCGCGAAAAATGCGTGCGCATGAAGACCTGGCGCGGGCGTCTCAAGAACATCTCCTGTCACCCGATACAAACCGTTCTTTGAAGAGATCCAGACTCTACCTTGCGGGTCTTCGGAGGCTCGAAATGCCGCAGTTCTCCAGAGATCAAGTGGATACAACCGGACGAAAGTGTTGCCTACCTGATGTGCTATGCCTTTCATTGTGCAATACCAAGTTGTCCCAGCACGGTCCTGGGTTACGCTAAAAATCTCGTTTTCACGCACCCCGAAACCAGCTGCAATTTCGGGACGATTAATGATTTGGTGACCGTCCCACTCTCGAAGACCGTGACTAGTGATTAAGGCTAAATGACCGTTAAACGCGTCAGATATGTGATCGACTGCCAAGTCCGGTGCGACAGGCACAAACTTGCCCGTCTTCAGTCGGAAAAGGCCATGGTCTGTGCCCGCCCATAGTTCACCTTCCCGTGTCTGGTGAAGCGCCACAACTCTGTTGGTTGTGGTTGGGCCCAACTGATAGAACGACAACTCTGCAGGGTCAAACTGATCCACGGCCTTTTTCGGAATGCGTACGATGCCGGCATCGGTCCCGACCCATAGATCACCGTTCGACGCCTCCAGAAGTGCATTCACGGCTCCTTGAGCAGGTGAGCCCGGGACATGAATATTAATCGGGCTGAAGTGCCGCCCATCGAAGGTTGCTAGACCTGACTCCGTTCCAACCCAAAGGAAGCCATTCGCAGTCTGAACGATCGCGTCCACAACATCATCCGGGAGACCGTCTTCCACGTTGAAGTCGGTGCGAATGTAATCATCCGCAAGGTGGTGAGAACCCAGCGCCATCGAAGGAAAAGCCAATGCCATGACGAAAATAATCCAGCAGAATCCCAAAAAGGAGCGACCTGGAGGACTGGCACCCTTTGTACATCTCGCCAAAAACGATATTTGAGTACTCAGCCGAGTAGTTCCATGGTGGGCCGTTGTTACCATGCTCAATTCCCTTCACAACGCGGTGGGTTATTAACTTTGTAACTTTGCCCTGTAATAGACGGGTATGCCCCTTCCAACGTGGCATCGTCCAACGATCACTTCCTGACAGCGAAATGTCATCGTCTTTTTCGGCCATCATTAGACTCGCGGGGCTCAGATGTTCGCTCTTTCACTCGAATGCGCGCTCGACAGATCGGTACTATAATCGCACAGCGAATCGGCTAGCGCATCGATTCGACTGGTACCCAGGACCAATGTAGTTTTATCAGATGGCCATGATCGAGGATTCCGCTGTTCGTGACATTGTCCGAAGAATGCGCAACTTCCCACGCCTTTAGGAGTTACGCGCACGCATTTTTTGACTGGCCTTTGATCCCCTGCCGAAGGGAGGCGCATTACATATCAATACACACTTTACGCTGATACGGATCGGATCGTGATGCCCTTGAGGAACCGTGTAGCCCGGGACAGCGACTTGAATTCGTGCTGCTATTCAATTGAGCAAATTGTGAATGTGTCCAGGCATAGGGATTGAGACACTTCCAATGTGTTTCGCGACTCCGACTATCCTCGCATCGGACAGACTGCTTTCGACCACAAAGTGTGGCGATGCTTGCCCTTCGTGAGCCGCGATCTCCGGTCTTCAGTCACAAGCTGCGATGTGGGCAGCTCGTTACCTCACCAGGAACGGCCGGCGACGTTTGCTCAGTTCCTTCAATCATGGTTCGATGGCATGCGCGCTGCCACAGCTTGCGGCGCACAGGCTCTTGACTGTGGGCTCTAGGTTGTTTCTATGTCAGGGGACGTAGGTCTGGCAATGCTGATGGGTGAATTGTTGACCGCCAAACAGAATCAGTTACCAGTAAAGGTGGTCGTATTCAATTACGGAGCGCTGGACTTTGTTGAACTTGAGGTGAAGGCTTGTGGCTACATCAACTTCGGTACAGACTTGGAGGACACGGACTTCTCGCAACTTGCATCATCGTGTGGCTTCGTTGGTCTGCACGTCAACCGCGCCTCAGAATTTCCTGGTGCAGTTTGAACCATTTGGCCGGAGGCATTTACCACAGTAGAAAGACCTTGTGATCATGGGCTTACTCTGTCTGTCGCTTACGTGTTGACCTTGCCCTCAGAACGCGTATCTCTTAGCTCTGCGGGTTTGAGGAGATATTCATCCTCGTCGTAGTGGTCGTGGCGTGGGAATGTGGGAATCGGCATTATCGATTTCCAAGGTCTGTGGGAAGGTTGGGAAAAACAGTTTCATCGTTTTTCCCAGGCTTTCCATGGACCGGCATTTCCATGCCTGCTTCGGTTGTCAGCGCACTGAGGCGGCAGCTTTCGCCAGAGCGTTCTCCCATTCCGTTTCGAATGCAACCGGGCTGGCATAGCCCAGCGTCGAGTGCATGCGTGTTTGGTTATACCAGAGCAGCCAGGCGATGGTTTCATCCTTGGCCTGACGGATCGTTTCAAAACGCTGGCCGTGCAGCCGTTCCACCTTCAGCGAGCCGAACAGCGTCTCCGAGCAGGCATTGTCCCAGCAGTTGCCCTTGCCGCTCATCGACTGCGTGATTGCATGCTCTTTGAGCAGCTTGTTGAAGTCCTCGCTGGCGTATTGGCTGCCGCGATCACTATGAAAGATCAGCTTGTTGTTTCCATCTGGACGGCGGTGGAACCAGGCCATCTCCAACGCGTCGATAACCAGGTGGCGCCGCATATCGGGTTGCATCGACCAGCCCACCACCCGGCGGCTGAACAGATCGATCACGATGGCCAGAAACAGCCAGCCTTCCTCGGTGGCAATGGAGGTGATGTCGCCAGCCCACGCCTGGTTGGGCGCGGCCGGGGTGAAGTTGCGATTCAGACGGTTCGGCGCAATCGGCAGATCGTGCCGGCTGTCAGTTGTGGTTACGCGGAAACGCCGCTTGCCGCGGGCGCGAATCCCGTGCTGCTGCATCAGCCGTTGCACCCGCTGCTTGCCCACGCGAATGCCTTGAGCCCGAAGTTGCCGCCAGATGCGCGGCCAGCCGTAGGCTCCGTGGTTTTCCGCATAGGCGGCGCGAATGTGCACCAGCAGTGCTTGGTCGCCGAGATGGCGGCGCTGGGAGATCCCCCTGCGCCGCGTCCTATGTTGATGGTAGCCGGAGACGCTCACACCAAGCACACGGCACTGCACACGGATCGGCCAGACCCGCCTGTGGCGTTGAATAAAGGCATACTTCACTTCTGGCCCTTGGCGAAGAATGCCGTCGCTTTTCCCAAGATGTCGCGCTCCATCGTCACCCGTGCCAGTTCTGCTCGCAGACGGCCGATCTCCATCTGTTCGGCGGTCACTGCACTCTTCCCGACGACGCCCTTCAACGCTCCAGCACGATGCAGCTTGATCCAGTTGCCCAGGGTCTGTTCAACCACTCCCACGCTCCGTGCCGCCGCCGCCAGCGTCTGGCCAGACTCAACAAGCCGAACCGCTTCCTGCTTGAACTCAAGCGTGTACCTGCCCCGCTTCCCATTCCTCATCTGCGTTTCCCTTTCGCTATTAAAGCAGCTCGCTAAGGGATACGTTTTGCGCGGGCAAGGTCATGTCGATCCATTGGAGGTAAGTGACCGGAGTTCCATCCGGATCTCTAATTTGGAATAGCAAAGCTCCCCACGAGACTCGCTCGACCTCGGGAGACCTGAGTGAAATCTTGGCTCTTGCTTCGACTATATCTTCGACTTCAACAACGATGTGGACCTGGTCGCCAAGAGGTGGAACTAACAGAGGTTTTGCTTCCCGTTGGTTATCGAGAAGTTCCAACTTCAAGCCAGTGCCTAGGTCAAATCGTCGCCCTCTCCCCCTCGGTCGATCCCATTCGCTCAACACCGAAAAGCCCAGCGTTTGGCCATAAAAACAACTCATCCGGTCAAAGTTGTCTGTGACGAGCGCGACATAGCTCATCGGCCGAAGACCTCTGAAGATTCGAAACCGTTACACATCGGCATAACCGATTCTGTAAGCAACCGAATATTTTGTATCCATGGTTCACGCTCTTCCATTGCATCGTAGGAGTTCATCAACAAGTAGCCGAACCCTCCGGTTTCCTGCTGGAGTGAATGGATCCGCTTCGCTACGGTTGTCGGCGACCCAACTAACCATAGGTTGTCGGCTAGGTATTCGAGATCAATTGCATCATCCCGGATTCCCGTGGAAGCCTTGAGCATCTCCCCTAAGCCAAGATCCAGATACAAGGGCAGAAGGAATTCCTCCCAGCAACGACCCATCATGCCGTTGATGGCGTAATCTCGAGCTTCTTGATCGGTAGGAGCGACATACACGTCACGGATGATCCTCCACTTGGTGCGATCGGGCTTCCGACCGCTTCGCGTAGCACCCTCAATCACGGCATCCCAATGTTTTGCGGTCAACGAGTCGTCCGGGCTGATACAGAGGCTGACGGGAATATATCCTTTCTCACCCGCAAGCTTGTGATTTGCGGAACCCGTTGTGAGACCGGCGATCGCAATTGGGGGATGAGGATACTGAAAGGGACAGAGATGGTATCCCAGCGAATTGGAGGCGCCGCTGGGCCTACGGGTTTTCCAGAATTCTCCATCAAAGTCTCTGGGGCCATCCAACCACAACGATGTCATGACATCGATCGATTCGAATGTCATTCGGCGGTTTCGTCCGCCCGCGGCATCGACACCGAACAATTGGTGGTCTGTCGGCAAGGCACTCACTCCTACGCCAAGTTGATAGCGGCCTTGTGCCATATGATCCAGGTACGCGACCCGATGGGCCAATTCCATTGGGTTGTGGTACGGCAGTAGATGACCAAGCGAGCCCAGACGTATTCGCTCAGTACGTAGCAGCGCCTGGGCAATCAGAAGATCTGGAGCGGGACAAGGTTCCCATTCGGACGTGAAGTGCTCGCCAATCCATGCCTCCTGAAAGCCGTAGGCATCCAGTCGCTCGATCTCTTCCAGATCCCACGAAAGGCCGTCCCGAATGCTTCGTTCGGGTGGATGAGATGGCATCAAGAAGGCTCCGAGGTTCATTTCACTCCGCTCTGCTGTTTGAGGTCGTCATTAGACGAACGCAGGATCTGCTTTTCCGGTCTCTACAAATCGCTTGAGATGCAACATGAGTGCTCCCCACATACTGTTGCAGGTCTTCCGCTTTGGGTCGGCATCGTCGATTCCATCGTGATCCAATTCGACAATCGTTTCGCCTTCAACCTCTGCAAGGCGGAAGGTCGCGATGGTACCGGGCGAGTCGCCAGGTCCCTCCAAACATTCCCACTGAACGACAGACCCGGAGTCAACTTCATTCACCTTCCAATGGAAAGGACCAGCTTTGCTCTTGAAATCAAGCTGAAGCCGCTCTCCATGTCCTGCGGAACCTCGAACGGAAGGCGTGTACCAACCTCGGAGACCGCGTTCCGTAGTGATTGCGTCATAGACCCGCTGTTTAGTTGCTACCACCGTTATTTGGTGAGAGTGGCTTGTCATTTATTGTTCTCCTACACCTGCTACGTTCTTTACGCTGTTGTGACGTTACAAATTCCGAGGTACCGCGGCTGGCGCATGATCAATCAAGCTAGCGCCGATGCTTGTAGTGGCCGGTCCATCCCAACGGGTGAACAACTCGCATTCCAATTGAACGCCGATAAGATCCAAAGCACGATTCAGAGTGTGATCAACCACCTGCATCAGCGTCTGGGGTCGGTGATAAAAAGCGGGTACTGGGGGCATCACAATTCCGCCCATTTCGGTGATCTGGGTTAAGAGTCGGAGGTGTCCCAAATGCAACGGGGTCTCGCGCACCAAGAGCACGAGCGGCCGCCGATCTTTGAGCGTGACATCGGCGGCCCGGAGCAGAAGGTTATCAGAGTACGAGGTTGCAATCCCTGAGACCGTCTTCATCGAACACGGCGCCACAATCATGGCGGTCGAACGAAAAGATCCCGACGAAATAGATGCGGCGATGTCGCCGGCGCGATATACGCGATCAGCGGAAGCTTCAACTTCCTCGACCGTGTAGTCCGTCTCCAATGCAATTGTGCGGCGTGCTGCGGGGCTCAGAACAAGGTGAGTTTCGACGTCAGAAACGTCATGAAGAATTTGAAGCAGGCGAATGCCATAAATCGCGCCTGTTGCCCCGGAGATACCAACTACAATCCG
>Ga0302326_10026006_pt1 | contig 11848 bp, 11 predicted proteins | sample Palsa_T0_3_FD_202264 | JGI IMG/M metagenome (GOLD analysis project Ga0302326, IMG submission 202264) | Peat permafrost microbial communities from Stordalen Mire near Abisko, Sweden - Palsa_T0_3 | ecosystem: Environmental > Terrestrial > Soil > Palsa > Peat permafrost | place: Sweden: Abisko... | reverse complement strand
CGTTCTGTGGCGCTCGGCGTTCGGCGTTAAGGCACCATTGTGACGGTCGGCCGCCGATGACCAGGTGAGCTGGTCTCCGCTCGCCGGCCGGGCCCAGGAGGTCTGCTGGCAGCCCCGGGCGCGCCGCGGCGCTGGAACGAAGCTCCGCCATGATTCCCGGCGCCCCGGGTTAGCCGGCGGCCGAGCTGGGCGGCCCAGTATCGTTCGGGAGCCGCCGCCGGCTGGTCCAGGTGAAGACGATCGTGGTGGCCACTGCGACGGCCGCGCCTGCTAGGTAGAGCTGCTGGTAGGTGGCGTAGCGGATGGCCAGGGCGCCCAGCGCCTGGAGGGGAGCTTGAGGGCCGAAGAAGACGAGGGTGACGGCAGCGGACACCCGGCCTTGCAATTCCGGCGGGGTGCAGCGCTGCGCGAGGTTCAGGAGGGCAAGGAACAACCAGGGCAGCGCGAACCCGAGCACAACTGAGCCGGCTACCGCCAGCGGAAGCCAGTCGGTAGCGCGCATCACATTGCCGAGGGCGAAGTCTGCCATGCCGAGGACGGCCAGCCACCTTTCGCCGGCAGACCGCAGCAGCCGGCCGCTGACCATACTGGCGGCGATCGAGCCCGCGCCAAGCCCGGCACTGAGTACCCCCAGGAAACTGGGAGGCTGGCCGACGCCCTGGACGAGGCTGTACTGTGCGGCGACCAGCACGGCGGAGAAGCTCATGACAACCGATGCCGCCACAAGCAGCCGGCGCAGTTCCGGTGTGCGGCGGATGTGACCGAACCCGGCAAGCAGGTCGGCCCGCCAGTGTCCCGGCTGGGGCACTGGCCTGGCTTCCCGCAGGCGGATCCGGGAGAACATCACCGCCGCGGTCACGAACGTGATCGCGTCGAAGACGCTCACCGTCCCGCCGCCGACGAGGGCGAACAGGCCCGCACCGAAAAGCGGCGACACGAGCCGGCCGGCCTCCTGGAAGCCAAGACTCCACCCGTTCAGTTCCTGCCGGAGTTCCCGGGACAGCATGACGGCGAAGAGCGCGTTCTCGGCCGGCCCGGAGAGCGTCAGGTGGATGCCATACCAGGTCATAACGGCGAAGATGATCCAAATCGAACCGGGCCCGCGGACGGCAAGGGCCGGCAGGACCAGTGCGGCGGAGACGAGGTTCAGCCACACAAGGAACCGGCGGCGGCGCACCCGGTCGGCCGCCACTCCGGCCAGCGGTGCTACCAGGGACGGAGCGTAGACGCAGACCGACACGAGGGCAGCCTCGCTGCTGCTGCCGGTGAGGGACTTCACCCAGATGCCCGCGGCCAGGGACATGGCGTTGTCGCCGATCACCGACACGGCCAGGCCGGTCAGGTACAGCCGCCCGTTGCGGCGCTCCGCACCGGCAGTGTCATCGCCGCCAGGAGAGGTAACTGTCGCGTTCCGGTATTCGGATTTAGATTTACTGCGGTTACCAAATAGCCTGATTCCTCGTTTCGGCATACCTCGAGTATGTCAGTTAAATAATTGATACTGCAATATTGAATTTACCGCAGTAAATACAGCCAGTATTCGCTGAAACATTACTGGCATTACCAGACTGAGCCCGAGCACGGGCAACCTTGCAGGGCGATGATCGGCAGGTATCAGGAATAAGCCGCTGCGGGCAACGATCCCCGGCGCACTCCGCTTGGGTCGGGCGGGCATGCCACGAGCCGCTCGCCGATGGGCCGGCAGCATTTCACAGTTACTGATTTGTCACCTGGTTAAACCGCAGGTAACGCCCCGGCCGGCAGTGCCCGGCGGCCAGGGCGGGCACGTGTCCCGATTCCACCTAGCGCGCCAGACATTCCGGATTATCCGTAGGAGCATGTCATGCCGACGAAGATCACCTATTACGCGATCGTCGATGACTACAGCAGCCAGGAAGAGCCACGCGGAGTCCTGCGACGCACCGTGACAGACGAGGGGCAGGACGACCAGCAGTTCGGGTACGACCTCGAATGGACCTTTAGCCCGCTGCTTTACTCCTACGAGCGCGGCAACATGGACAACAAGCTGTTCGAGATCACCGAGGACGAGGCGAACCAGATCGTTGAGCGCATCCGCCGCACCGTAACCGGCAACGGCTGACTCATCACAAGATAACAGCAAGAAGCCCGCCCGGGTGGATGACTGCGTGACCGACGAGTTGGTCTGGTCGTCAGTACGGGTACCTTCTGAATGTGCTGCTTTCCGCCGAAGGTTCCGTGCTGCTCCTGATTGATCTCCAGGAGCGCCTGGTGCCAGCGATGTACGACGGCGACGTCGTGGTGGCCAGGGCGGTTCGCCTGGCGCAGGCAGCCCGCATGCTCGACGTGGCGGTGCGGGCGACCGAGCAGTACCCGGCCGGGCTCGGCCCGACGGTCGCGCCGCTGACGCCCTACCTGGGAGCGGTCCTGTCGAAGACGATGTTCTCCGCACTCGACGACCCCGATTTTCCCGCGCTGCTGCCGATCGGGTCGGCCGAGATCGTCGTCGCCGGGTGCGAGGCGCACATCTGCGTGCTGCAGACCGTGCTCGGCCTGCTCGGCGAGGGCCACCGCGTGATTGTCGTCGCCGATGCGATCGGCTCGCGTGATCGGGACGACAAGGCGCTCGCGATCGACCGCGCCCGCCAGCACGGCGCGGAGATCGTCACCTCAGAGATGGTGCTCTTCGAGTGGCTGCGCGACTCCACCCACCCCAAGTTCCGCGAAGTGCAGCGGCTGCTTAAGTAGCAGCGTCACATCTCGTCGACGGCCTCCTGCAGCGTCTTGTCGATGTCCTTCGGGTCGACGTTGAGCTCGTGCGCGAGCCGCTTCTCGGCCTTGGTGACGGCCTTCTGGACCGCCTCCTGGATCTTGGTCTCGCCGACGATCAGCAGCCCGGCCTGGCCGGGTTCGATGAAATCGCCCAGCTCCTTGGCGGTCGACCGCGGCATTCCCTTGGCCAGGTGACCGGTGAACGCGCCGATCGCGCCGCCCACCGCGGCCGCCCCGAGCACCGTCGGCGCGAACACCACGCCGATCGCCGCCCCGACGCCGACACCCCACCAGGCGCCATGCCGGGTGGCCGTTTCGTCCTTGTTCAGGTGCACCTTGCCGTTGGCGTCCTTGGTCACGACGGCGGCGTCGTAGGATCCGACCAGGCCGCCGGCGTGCAGGTCCTTCACGACCTGGTAGTCGGCCTGCGCTGCGGCCTTGTCCGGGTACGTGGCGGCGAGGATGAAGATGCCGTCGGTCTTTGCCACTGTGGTTCCCTCTCAGGTCGTTCCAGGGTGCGGGCACTCTCACACTGGTGGCCGATGCCGGCCCTGTCGTCACCTGTTCCAGGTGATCCCTAGCTCGTCGAGGGTTCTCGGTGCGCGGCTGTGACCAGGGCGGCGAACGCCTCGGCGACCGGCGACAGCGGCCGGTCGCTGGGGACGACGAACGCCATGGTGAACGTGCTGGCGGGCCGCAGCGGCACTCCTGCCAGGCCGGCCTCCGTCGCCATCGACTCCGGGAGGATCGCCAGCCCGAGCCCGGCCCGGACGAGCGCGGCGTGAATCGACCCGTCCGACACCTCGATGCCGATCGTCCGCTCGATACCCGCCCGGGCGAACAGCTGGTCGGCGAGCGTGCGGGTACCCCACCCCGGCGTGAAGTCGACGAACGGCTCGTCGGCCAGTTCGCTGACCGACACGGCGGCGCGGCGTGCCAGCGGGTGATCGCGCGGGCAGGCGAGCAGCACCGGCTCGGAGGCCAGGGTGGTGGCCGTCAGCCCTGGCTGCTCCGTGCCGCTCACGGCGACGAAGGCGGCGTCGAGGACGCCGCGCCGGACGTCGGAGATGAGGGCGGCCGAGCCGCCGGGAGCGGCCCTGGGCTGGATGTCGACCAGCGGCCGATCACGGTGGAACCGCGCGATCAGCGCGCCGACGTCGACCATCCGGATCAGCTGCATCATGCCGAGCCGGAGCGTCCCGCGCAGCCCTTCCCGCGCGCCCAAAACCGCCGCCTGGGCGGTGGCGGCCGCATCGAGGGTCCGGCGCGCCTCGGGCAGCAGAATGCGGCCGGCGTCCGTCAGCCTGACCTCGCGCGTCGTCCGCTCGAACAGCGACGCGTCAAGCTCGCGCTCCAGGGCGCGAATGGAGACCGACAACGCCGACTGGACGAGGTGCAGGCGCCGGGCGGCCCTGGTGAAGCTCTGCTCCTCGGCGACGGCGACGAAGTGCTCCAGATGCCGCAGTTCCATGATTAATTCATTCCGCTCATGAGTCTGATGAAAAGCTTTCGTTGGACATGATAAATCAGAGCACGCATCCTCAAAGGGGGGCCAGCAGAAGCGGCGTCCTGTGAGAGCAACCGACAGAAGAGGCCGACATGACCGCGCAGACCGAGCGAACAGCGGCGCTCCCTGGCGTGCAGCCAGGACCCGCCGCACGACCGACCCGACACCAGCGGCGCCACTCGACGGCGTTCTGGATCGTGGCGGCCGCCTTCGGCGTCAACCTCGCGTTCTCGGCCGTCCCGACGCCGCTGTACGTCATCTACCAGCAGCGCGACCACTTCTCTACGCTGATGATCACCGTCGTGTACGCGGTCTACGCGATTGGCGTGATCGCCAGCCTGTTCCTCGGCGGGCACATCTCGGACTGGGTGGGACGGCGCCGGGTGCTAGTGCCCGCGCTCGCCGTCAACGTGCTCAGCGCGGTGCTGTTCATCGCCTTTCCGAGCCTGGCGGGCCTGATCGTCGCGCGGGTCGTCTCCGGCGTCTCCGTCGGGCTGACCACCGGGACCGCGACCGCGTACCTGGCTGAACTGCACTTGGGGGCGGGCGGGTCGCCGACCGGACGGCGCCCGCAAGTGGTGGCGACGGCCGCCAACCTCGGCGGAATCGGCGTCGGGCCGCTCGTGGCCGGGCTGCTCGCCCAGTTCGTGCGGTCCCCGCTGGTGGTGCCGTACCTGGTCTTCGGCGGAGCGCTGGTCGTGCTGACGCTGCTGATCGCGATCTCGCCCGAGACAGCGGCCAAGCCGGATCCGCGGCCGAACTGGCGCCCGCAGCGGGTGGCGATTCCCGCGCACGCCCGCGGCACCTTCTTCGCCGCCACCGCCGCCGCGGCGGCGGCGTTCGCCGTCTACGGCGTCTTCAACTCCCTGATGCCCGGCTTCCTGGCCGGGACGATGCACGAGACGTCGTACGCGGTCGCGGGGGCCGTCGCGTTCTCCGCGTTCGCAGCCGGGGCGGCGGCCCAGATCGCGCTGGGCAAGGCGAGCATCGCCACCACGCTGAAGGTGTCACTGCCGGTGCTGCTGGTCGGCCTGGCGCTCTTCACCGTCGGGATGTGGCTGCCGAGCCTGCCCGTGTTCGTAATCGGCGGGATCGTCACCGGCGCCGGCGGCGGGCTCGTCTTCCGCGGGTCGTTGGTGGCGGCGGCCAGCACCGCACCGGCGGAATCGCGCGCCGAGGCGCTGGCAGGCTTCTTCCTCGGCGCCTACATCGGGCTGTCGGTGCCGGTGATCGCGCTCGGCGTCGCCACCGAGTACGTGGCTGCGCGAGACGTCATGCTGGTGTTCGTGGTCCTCGCCGCGGCCGCCATCGCCGCCGGGGTCCGAGCCGTCCTGCGCCACCAGAACGAACAATAGGTCCAGTCAGTTTTAGCGGCCACACCCTGCATGCTGAAGCGCCGGCCGGGCAGTGGCTGACGCGTGATGACGACAGGGCCCACGCCCGGCAGCTTCGCTGGATCTGGTTGATGCCCGCGTTCCGGAAAGTCACCGAGATTCCCGACATGGCGGCGATATCCTCAAGCAAGGCAAATCACCCGATCGCCAGTTCGAATGCGGAGACTCTGACAACGGTGGCGCACGAGGCAGAACTGACAACGACTTCGGAACCGGCGACGGCTGAGGCCGAGCCCCCGGAAGCCGGACCGCTTCGCGCGGGGAAGGCGGCCCGGGCCGTCGTCTCCGACGGCCGCGCGGTCCACGATGCGATCGAGGCCGTCCTCGCCGCGCCGGGCGAGGCCCGCGAAGTCGCCCGCAGAGCGTACGAGGCGGTGCGCGACCGGCTCGCGGACGACGCGCTTGAAGCGATGCCGGTCGACCGGCTCCGGGACCGCGTCCACGGGAAGGTGACGTTCGCGCCGCTCATAGACGCGGACGTCGACACGGTCGGCAAGGCCCTCGCGACTGGCGCGGACGGGCTCAGGCGACTCCCGGGGATTCGCCGGCGGTCGGCCAAGCGCATCGTGGCCGCTGCCGAGGAGACGAGGGAGTCAGTCAAGGACAGCACCCGAGTTCGCATCGAGCCGGACGCGCGCACCCCCGAGCAGTCTGCGCTCGTTGCCGCGCTGCGCCGGTACGAGCGCTCCAGGTCCGCGCTCAAGGGCCCGGACCTGAGCCCGCTGGCCGGCGAGATCGAACGCCGTCTGGACGGGGCCGCTCGCGGCGCGCGCCGGCCCAGAATGCTGTTCACGTTCTCCGGGCGGAAGAAGCAAGAAGCCCGTGATGCCCTCACCGAACTGGACGCCCTGCTCAGCTCCAAGCCCGTCACCACGGCCCGCAAGCGGCTGGCCAGGGCCGAGGCCGAACTGGAGAAGGCCAGCAAGGAACAGCGGGCCACCCGGCTGTGGAACGACTTCCTCGCCCGCCCGGTCACCTACAACGGGCTGCTGATCGATGTCGCGGAACTCGACCCCTCGCGTGAGGCCGGCCAAGGCTTCCTCCCGGCCGACATCGCCGAGCACGTTCGCGTCTTTCCCCTCGACCGGTCCCTCCTTAAGACATCGCTGCGCGGCTATCAGACCTTCGGCGCGAAGTTCGCGCTGGTCCAGGAGCGGGTGATCCTCGGCGACGAGATGGGCCTGGGCAAGACGATGCAGGCCCTCGCCGCCATGTGCCATCTGGCCGCCCAGGGCGCGACCCATTTCCTGGTCGTCTGCCCGGCGAGCGTAGTCATCAACTGGACGCGCGAGGTGGAGCGGCACACGCTGCTCGAGGCCCGTCGGCTGCACCTGCCGGGCCCGAAGAGGCAGGCAGCCGAGCAGGAGTGGGCCGCCAACGGCGGCGTCGCGATCACGACGTTCGAGGCGCTGCGCGCGATGCCGCAAGACCTCGACGTCCCGATCGCGATGATGGTCGTCGACGAGGCGCACTATGCGAAGAACCCCGACGCGCTGCGCACGCAGGCGGTCAGCGAGTGGGCGAGCCGGAGCACGCGGGCCCTGTTCATGACCGGGACGCCGATGGAGAACAAGGTGCAGGAGTTCCGGGTGCTGGTCGGGCATCTGCGCCCGGAGGTCGCCGAAAATCTAGACCTCGCGGATGAGGCCATGGACGGCACCGCGTTCCGGCAGCAGGTAGCGCCGGTCTACCTCCGACGCAACCAGGAAGACGTGCTCAGCGAGCTGCCGGACCGGCTGGAGACGGAAGAGTGGGTGTCGCTCGAGGGAGCCGCCATGACCACCTACCGGGAGGCGGTCGAGGCTGGCAACTTCATGGCGATGCGCCGGGCCGCGTTCGACCCGGGCACGGTGAAGGGATCGCAGAAGCTCCGGCGTCTGGTGGAGATCGCCGAGCAGGCGGCCGACGGCGGGCGCAAGGTCATCGTGTTCTCGTACTTCCGCAACGTGCTGCAGACCGTGACCGAGGTGCTGGCCGGGCCGGACGGCGTCCCCGGGATGCCCGTCATCGGACCGCTGACCGGTGACATCGCGCCGGCTGACCGCCAGGCGATGGTGGACGAGCTGACCAACGCCAGCGGCCCAGCCGTGCTGGTCGCCCAGATCCAGGCGGGCGGCGTCGGCCTGAACATCCAGGCCGCGTCCGTGGTCGTCATCGCCGAGCCGCAGTTGACGCCGTCGATCGAGGAGCAGGCGATCGCCCGCGCGCACCGCATGGGCCAGGTCCGCCCGGTTGACGTGCACCGGCTGCTGTGCGAGGACAGCGTGGACCAGCGAGTCCTCGAACTGCTGACCGCCAAGCGCGAGGCATTCGACGAGTACGCGCGCCGCAGCGACATGGCGAGCGCCACCCCGGACGCGGTAGGCGACTCCGAGACTGACTTGCGGAACACGATCGTGGCCACCGAGCGCGCGCGGCTCAAGGTGGCGTGACCGGACCGGGTGCAGTCTCTGCGGTGCCTGGGCTGAGAGTGTCCAGCCACTGCCGGGTCTGGCGGGGTGAGCGGAACAGCACGGTCGCCGGTGCCGCCGGGCTGGCCGCCCATCGCCGCATGCGCTGGCGCTTGCGCTTGAACGACCGGAAGTGCCAGTACACGATCCAGTCCCGGGAAAAAGCGGAGCGGAGGGACTCGACGTTCCCGTTGCAGACCGGGCGGCGGCCGATGGTCCGGACGGCTGTCCGGCGGATCAGCCGCTGCAGCGACAGCCAGCGGGAGTAGTCCAGCCCGACGACCAGCTGAGCCCGTTCCAGGGGCAGGTCGAGCCACTTGCCGTAGGCGGTGTCCAGGCCCCAGCGCTCCCAGGCGCAGATGACAGCGATCCGGCGCCGCTGTTCGTGGTCGGGCACTGCCACCCATCCCGGCTGCCAGGTCAGGTCATCGACCGGATGCCACGGCAGCCCGGTGCGTTCGCTGATCTGGCGGGCGAGGGTGGTCTTGCCGGAACCAGTTACCCCGTAGACCAGGATCCGCCCAGCCGGCCGGACGGGTTCACAGGGCGCGGCCAGCTGCTTTGCGCGGTCGGTCACGATGCAGATGGTATCGCCGGGTCGCCGGGTCGGATCCGGAGCCAGCTCCCTGGAAATGGCCAGGGTCCAGATGAAGCCGCCATGGCCAAGGGCAGCAGGGTCGGCGCGTGGCGGACAGCGTCACGTGGTCCGGATATTTTCGGGTTCCCGGTGCAACCCGCGGACTGGCTCGCCGGTGCTCTCTTTGGCGGCGGTGGCCGCCGGGCACATAGGCACAGGTACGGAGGTGGCATGACGCAAGCCGATGACTTCGACATGTTTTACGCCGCGACCTCACGCAGGCTTGTCCGCCAGATATTCGCGATGACCGGCGATCTGAGCGAGGCCGAGGACGCGGTACAGGAAGCGTACATACGGGCGTGGCGGCGATGGCCGCGGATCCGCGCTTACGAAGATCCGGAAGCGTGGCTTCGCGTGGTCGCCTACCGGATCACCGTGAATTCGTGGCAGAAGGCCAGAAACAGGCTGACCGCCCATCGGGCCAGCCGGCACCATGAACTGCCGGGGCTGTCCCCGGACCTGGTGGCGCTGGTGAGCGCGCTGCGGAAGATCCCCGAGGACCAGCGGCGCGCCATCGTGCTGCATCACCTGGCGGGGCTGTCAGTCGAGGAGATCGCACGCGAGACGGGCGCGCCAACCGGGACCGTGAAGGCGCGGCTGGCCCGCGGCCGCAGGGCGCTCGCACCGCTCGTCTCCGAGTTCGACGACAGCCCCGAGCCAGGCGCGCCCATCGCGGCAGCGCACGAGTAATTTCGACCGAGAGGAACACGCTCATGCCTGAGACTTTCAGCACCCAGCTCACCGGCCTCGCCGTCTACGCGGACCGCAACGCCAGCCTTCCCCCAGCCGCGGCGCTGCGCGGCCGCGCCGCCCGGCGAACCCTGCGGCGGCGCGGCGGCGCGGCGGCCCTGCTCGGCGGCGGCGCGGTAGCCATCGCCATCGGCCTCGGCGTCACCAACACCGGCGTCGCCCTGCCCGCGCACTCAACCGCATCCTCGTCGCCGCGGTCAGTACAGCCGCCAGGGTCAGTACAGCTGACCGCCGACCAGACGACGGTGCTGGCGAGGGCGCACGTGACCGAGGCCAACCTGGTAGTGCTGAAGAAGATGCAGCTGACCCCACTCCAGATCAAGGCACTGGGCGTGGCGTACCGGACGGCGCAGCAGATCGCCGGACCGGAAGGCAGCGATAAGCAGCTGACGGTAGCCCAGATCGCGTCGGTCGTGAAAGTGAAGCTGACCGTAGCCCAGCTCGCGGCACTCGGCTACGCGAACATGACCGTAGCCCAGATCGAGGCGATCGCGAAGGCTGACCTGACAGCGGCGCAGCTGGCCGCTCTAGGGGGGTAGCGGCACCGCCGTCGACGCTACTCACCTCGTGCGGAGCACTCCGGCGCCGCCTCGGTCAGCAGCGTCGCTGGCACCGGGGCGCGTCGGAGGATGGGGAGCAGGAGCGGCAAGCTGGCCAGCGCGCCGACGCCGGCGATGACGAAGGCGACGCGGGGGCCGGCCAGCGCGACCAGCGGGGCGGCGATCACGGCGGAGCCGATCGAGGCGAGCTGGTCACCGCCGTAGACGATGCCGTAAGCGCGGCCCAGCATCTCCGGCGGGACGTGCTGCTGGATGAGCGTGTCCGTCCCGACCAGGTCGGCGGTGTTGCCGATGCCGCCGATGACCTGCCCGACGCACCCGACCGCGATGTCCGGAGCCAGCCCGGACGCAATCGCGCCGGCGCCGCCGATGATCACGCCGCCGATCAGCCAGAGCGCGGCCGGCCGTCGGGCCGCGAAGACCGACAGCGCAACCGAGGCCCCGATCATGCCGACGCCGAAGGTCGCGGCGACCAGGCCGTACTCGGTCGACGTCCCGCCTAGCGGCCCTTTGACCAGGAAGACCAGGGCGACGTTGTCGATGCTCGCGAACGTCACGAAGACGAACGTGCCGACGGCCAGGCGGCGAACCGTGGCGTTGCCCCGCGCATAGCGCAAGCCCGCCATCGTGTCGCCCATCAGCGTCGCGGCGCGCGGGCCGGCCACCGGGGGCAGCGGGCCGATCCGGGTGAGGAGCAGCGCGGAGATGGCGAACGAGACCGCGTTCACGCCGAACGCGACCGAGACGCCGGACAGCCCGGCGAGCACCCCGCCCAGGGCCGGGCCGAGGATGATCTGCAGGTTCAGGCCGAGCGAGAGCAGAGCGTTGGCCTGCGGCCGTGACTCCTCCGGGACCAGCCGCCGGACGGCGCCCTTGCCGGCCGGAGTGCCGAACGTCTGCAGCAGCGCGGCCAGGATCACCAGCGGCAGCAGGACCGGCAGCGGCGGACGGGTGATGGCCAGGGCGGCGTAGATGACGCCCTGCCCGGCCTCGGCCGCGGCCAGCAGTCTGCGCTGGTCGACGCGATCGGCGACTGCGCCCGCGACGGGGCCGAGCAGCATCGGCAGCGCGGTCCCGGCCAGGACGAGCGCCACGGCGGTCGCGCCGGAAGGGGCGACCAGCAGCACGAGGGCGATCCGCCCGATGCCGGAGCCGGTCGAGGAGATGGACTTGCTGAGCCAGATGCGGCGGAACTCCGGCAGGTCCCGGAGGATGCGGAGGGGACCGCGCTTGGGCTCTTCGAATGCGCTGCTCTCGGTCACGGCCCAAGAGTGCAGGCAGGCTACGCTGGGACAAACTATTCCGGTCTCAACCGGAATGAAGGGGAGGGCATGGCCACCATCCTCCGCTTCCAGGCCGAAGACCTGCTCCAGTGCCGGTTCGCGATCTCGCCGCTTGGCGATGTCACCGACGCGCTGCGGTTCCTGGCTAGGGCCGGGCGGCACACCACGCCCGGCGCTGACGGCTACCACCTGCCGTGGCAACGGCAGGTCCGGCCGCTGCTGGCAGACCTCGGCATCGGCCCGCTGCTGGCGCTGATGGGGATCAGCGGGTACCAGCCGGACTTCCTCAACCCCGTCCCTGACTCCCCGTTCGCCGAGATCGGCACGGAGATCGATCGGGTGCGAGCGACCCGGCCGGACCGGGTCGCGGCGGAGATGGCCAAGACGCTGGATCGGCCCGCCGTGCCCGGGCACGGGAGACCCGAGGCCGCCCGCACGCTGGCGGACTACCCGTGGCTGGCCGACGATCCCGCGAGGGCGCGCGACACGCTAGCCGACATGCTTGAGGTCGCCTGG
>Ga0302326_10026004_pt1 | contig 11849 bp, 7 predicted proteins | sample Palsa_T0_3_FD_202264 | JGI IMG/M metagenome (GOLD analysis project Ga0302326, IMG submission 202264) | Peat permafrost microbial communities from Stordalen Mire near Abisko, Sweden - Palsa_T0_3 | ecosystem: Environmental > Terrestrial > Soil > Palsa > Peat permafrost | place: Sweden: Abisko... | reverse complement strand
TGCGGAAGCGAAAAGTCCACGTACACGGCTTCGACACCTTCGAGCACGGCGATCGGCGTTCCCGGATTCAAATACTGCCCGAGGTTCACCGTGCGAATGCCGAGGCGACCCGAAAATGGCGCACGCACGATCTTGCGCGCGATTTGCGCGTTGATTTGCGCCACGTCCGTCGTGCCCGCTTTGAGCTGCGCCTCGTCGTTGTCGAGCTGACTTTGCGCAATCGACCGGCTCGCGAGCAGCGTCCGCGATCGACCGACATTGAGCTGCGCGAGATCGAGACGCGCCTGCGCAGCCGCAAGCTGTGCGTACTCGACGCTCGTATCGAGCTCCACGAGAACCTGCCCCTCCTTGACGATTTGCCCCGACTCGAACCCAATGCGCTTCACCACGCCTGGTGCGTCGTTCGAAACCGCCACTCCCTTAACAGAGGCGATGCTCCCAACGGCCGTCACGGTGCCTGCCCAATTTTCGCTGAGCACGACATCGGTCGCCACGGTCTCGGGGGGAGGGCCGCTCTTCTTCGCCTCCTTTCCGAACGAGATCAGGCTCGAAATCTGCGTGAATTTGACGGCGAAGAGAGCGCCTACGACGACAACGAGGCCGGCAATGACGAGGAAATAACGCACGCGCGCCGTACCATGCGCATGAGGCAGCCTCGGCGCAAGGCGGTTGCCTTCACACGTTGGTGTGAGTTACTAGCGCACGCGAAGCGTGCCCATGTTCTCCCGCATCCTCGCCGTCGCGGGCGTGATTGCCTTCACCGCCTGCGGCAGCGGAAACACCGAGCCTTCCCCATCCAAGGACGGAGGTGTACCCGACGTCGTCACGCCGCCCGACGCGAGCGACGCGAGCCCTCCCATCACGCTGCTAGACGCCGGCACCCCACCCACGACTTGCCCCGAGACGTTCACGCTGCCCGACAGCGGGTACGGGGCGGTCGTGCTCATGACCGACTACGCCAATTGGACCGGCGGTTTCCCCATGACGAACGTCGCCGGGACATGGACCGTGACGACGCCGGTCCCGTACGATACCGACGTCGAATACAAGTTCGCCGCCGACGGGAACTGGATCGTCAATCCGAGTCAACCGACCATCCTCCTGCCCTCCGACGAGGGCATGAACACCGACAACATCCTCCAGGCCGTCACCTGCGATCGGCCAGTGCCCGGAACGCTCGAGCTCGTCTCCGGCTACGTCACGACGACCGCGACGAGCTACTCGTTCCAGGTGCAGTTCGTGCCCGGTTCTGCCGACCTCGATCCGAACCTGACCGTCATTACGCTCAACGGAAGCCCGCTCCCCACGAGCGCCGTCCCCTACGATCCGACCACGCACCTCTTCACGGTGTCCGTCTCGTCGGGCGTCACGGCGCCGAGCAAGTACGGCTACCTCTTCCAGGTCGCAGACCTCTACGGAGATCCCGCGCGGCTCTTCGTGCCGTTCTGGATCGAAGCCAATGCCTTCGAGTGGAGCGACGCCTTCATCTACGAGGTCATGATCGACCGGTTCCTCGCGGGCGGGACGAGCAAACAGGGGCCGAACGGCTCCCCGACCGTCTCCGCCGGAGACTGGAAGGGCGGCGACTTCGGTGGCGTGACCCAGAAGATCAACGACGGCTACTTCGATTCCATGGGCGTCAACGCGCTCTGGCTCAGCTCACCCGTCCTCGGCACGAAGCTCTGCGAGATGGGTACCGGGGCGAACACCGGCTACTGCCTCTCGGGTTATCACTCGTACTTCCCGATCGCGAGCGGCTGGACCTACGGATCGGAGAGCGATCCGATGTTCACGAGCAACGGGATCACCAACCCCATCGACCCGCACTTCGGCGTCGCGGCCGACCTCGTCGCTCTCGTGAACGCCGCCCACGAGCACGGCATTCGCGTCCTCACCGATCTCGTCGTCAATCACGTGTTCGCCGACGCGAGCCCCCCGAGCGGGCAGGCGCCGCAGCTCGGGCCGCTCGCGATCAAGTACGGGTCGTCACAGGCGTGGTTCAACCTCCCGTATCAGAGCAGCGTCAACGACTGCGGCAACGAGAACCTCTGGGATACGTCCGAAACCCAAACCTGGAACCGAGCCGACTGCTGGTTCGACCCGTACCTGCCCGATTTCAACTCGACGAGCCCGACGGTGAACGACACGCTCGCCGAGCACGCGGTGTGGCTCATGGAGCAGTTCAACCTCGACGGCTTCAGGGTCGACGCCGTCAAGCAGGTCAATAACGACCTTTGCTCCGACCTGCGCTCGAAGATAAGCGCGGCGGTCTCCGCGAACGTGGGCGTTTACATGGTCGGCGAGGCGCTCGGTAACGTCGTCTCCAACGTCATGGACTGCGTGCAGCCGAACATGCTCAACGGGTCCGTCGACGACCCGCTCCACAACACGATCGTGGGCACCATCCTGCAGGGTGATCCGAATGTTGGTTACGACCTGGACGACGGCGTGATCTCCGACGAGCAGACCTGGACAGGAGTGACTCCGACCGCGCTCATGGGGCACTTCTTCGGAAGCCACGACACTCCGCGCGCCATCAGCCTCGCCAACGGCGATGACGTCGGCGATCCGTGGACCAATCCGCCTCCGGCCCAGGAGACCAACCCGTCGGCCTTCGCCCGTCTGTCTCTCGCGCAAGCCTTCCTCCTTACATACGATTCGATCCCTATCCTCTGGATGGGCGACGAGTTCGGGCAGCCCGGCGCCGTCGACCCCGACTGCCGACGGATGATGAGGTTCGGCACCGCGCTGAGCGGGCTCGAGTCCGCCACCCTCACGAGCTTCCAGAAGCTCGGGACCGCGCGTGCCGCCCACTCGGCGTTGAGGCGAGGGAGCCGCACGCGGCTCTGGGTCGACTCGTCTTTCTACGCCTATGGGCGCCTCGCGGGCTCGGACACCGTCATCGCGGCGTTCAACTTCGGTACGAGCTCGGCGACGCGGACGATGAGCGTGACCAGCATCGGGCTCACCGCGACGGTTACCGATGTGCTCTCGGGCACGTCAGTCACCCCGTCGGGCGGTAACCTCACGATCACGTTGCCTCCGCAGACTGCGGCTGTCTTCACCCTTTAAGAGCGTGGCCAAATGCCACACGCCGAATCGTGCTCGCGATCGATGTCGAAAGAGCTTCACACGCTGAAGCGCGGTAGAAGCTGTCGATGGCAACGACTTCGCAGCGTGGGGAGAGCGAAGTCGAAGCGCGCTTTCGTTTGCTCGTCGCGAGCTTGAAGGACCACGCGATCATCGTCCTCGATCCGAACGGGAACATCACGACGTGGAACGCGGGCGCCCAGCGCATCACGGGACATACCGCCGACGAGGTCATCGGCCAGCACTGTTCGATCTTCTACACGGCGGACGACGTCGTGGCGCGCAAGGCCGAGCACGAGCTCGCGGTCGCGCTACGCGACGGGCGCTACGAAGAGGAAGGATGGCGCGTCCGCAAGGACGGCACGCGCTATTGGGCGAACGTGACGGTCACGCCGCTCCGCAACGACGACGACGTCTTCATCGGCTACGCGAAGGTGACGCAAGATCTCAGCGAGCGAAGGGTCGCAGAGGAAGAGTCGCGACGCTTTCGCCTGCTCGTCGACAGCGTGAAGGACTACGCGATCTTCATCCTCGATCCGGACGGTCGCATCACAACGTGGAACGCCGGGGCCGAGCGGCTCAAGGGCTACACGCCGCAAGAGATCCTCGGAAGGCACTTCTCGACCTTCTACATGCAGGACGACATCGACGCGGGAAAGTGCGAGCGCGAGCTCGAAGGAGCAGCGCGCGACGGCCGCTTCGAGGACGAAGGCTTTCGGCTCCGCAAGGACGGATCGAGGTTCTGGGCCAACGTGGTCATCACCGCGCTCCGCGACCAGGCCGGCGCGCTGGTCGGCTACGCGAAGGTGACGCGAGACCTCACCGACCGCTTGCGCGTCGAGCAAGAACGCACGCACGCGCTCGCCATGGAGGAGGCCGCTCGTCGCAAGGACGAATTTCTCGCCGTCATGGGCCATGAGCTCCGCAACCCGCTCGCGTCGATCGTCACCGCCGCGCACTTGATGAAGCTCCGCGGGCGCGCGAACGAAAAGGAAGTGGACGTCGTCGATCGTCAAGCGCGACACATGACGAGGCTCGTCGACGATCTGCTCGATGCGTCGCGCGCACTGCGTGACAAGGTCGTGCTCTTTCCGAAGAAGGTCGAGATCGGCGTGGTGCTCGCGAACGCGATCGAGCTCGCGAGCGCGCTGTTCGAGCGCCGCCGTCACGCGCTGACCGTGGACGTGCCGAAAGGCCTCGTCGTGCAAGTCGATGTCGAGCGGATGGGCCAGGTCTTCGGCAACATCTTGTCGAACGCCGCGAAGTACACACCCGAGGGTGGGCGAATCCACATGAGCGCCGAGGCGCAAGGCGATCACGTGTCGGTGCGAATCGAGGACAACGGAAGGGGAATCGCGCCGGAGCTCCTCGCGCACGTGTTCGATCTCTTCGTGCAAGGCGAGCAAGGGATCGAACGCAAAGAGGGCGGGCTCGGAATCGGGCTCGCCGTCGCGAGGAAATTCGTGGAGGCGCACCGCGGCGAGATCCGCGCGGAGAGCGCCGGCACTGGACGCGGCACTCGATTCACGGTTCGGCTGCCGTTCTCGCGCGCGGCGTCGCCGGACGTCGCAGTCGAGGAGCAACCCGCGCCGCCTGCGAAGCGACATCGCATCCTGCTGGTGGACGACAACCACGACTCCGTCGATTTGATGGGCACTCTCTTGGAGCACCTCGGCCACGAGGCGCACATCGCGTACGACGGGCCGACCGGCGTCCAAGCGTTCCGCGAGCTCGGGCCCGACATCGTGTTCCTCGACATCGGTCTTCCCGGGCTGAGCGGATACGAAGTCTTGGCGCAAATGCGGGCGATGCCCGCCGGCAAGAGAGCCGCGATCATCGCGGTCAGCGGCTATGCGGGCGACGTCGACCGCGCTCGCGCGCTTTCGGCCGGCTTCACCGACCATCTCGGGAAACCGGTCGAAATGCAACGACTCGAGGATCTGCTCGCCGACGAGCACCTTCACATGGACATAGCCGACGCGAAGACCGCGTCGTGACGTCGGGCGCGGCCGCGCGCGTGACCCAAGTGACCGGCGCTGCGCTACACTCGCCGCACATGCGACTCACCTGCGTCGGCTGCGGAGCTCCTATCGCTCTCTCAACGACCAAGTGTGAGTCGTGCGGCCGGGCCACCGACGCCGATGGCGATGGGGTCCCCGACGCCCTCGACCTGCTCGTCGAGAACAAGGCTCGCGCCATCCTTGCCGAGGAGCGTCGCGCGGAGGCCGCCGAGAAGGCGAAGGAAGCGCTCGCGAGCGAGGTCGGTGCGCTGCGCACCACCGAGAGCGAGCTCGCATCGAAGCTCGCGGTCAACGAGGGCACCTCACGAAGCCGATTCCAAATCTTCATCGGGCTGGTCGTCTCGACGACAATCTGGGTGGCAATCCTTTGGCTCCCATTCGGCTACATCGGGCATTTCGTCTTCGGTGCCATCGGCTACAGCCCGGCGGGTCCGATCCTCTGCCCGTTCGAGTGTCCGACGTGCTCGGGACCCGGCCGCGCCTTCGCGGCGCTCCGTAGAAAGCTCGACGACGTTCGCGCCAAGCTCGTCGAGCGTTTGCCGCAGCGCCCCGAACCCCAGGGGCCGTTCCGATGATGCAGTGCCGGACGAGGTGCCGAAATCGGTCCGTTGACCTACGAGGCGGTACGATTCAACGCCATCATTTCCGGGTAATGGTAGACGTCCGATTTTGCCGGCGCGTTGAGTGACGTCGCGATCATCGCCTTCGCGATCTGCTCGACGGTGATCGATTTGTATTTCGCGGGTGTCATGAACGAGAACGCAGGAAGCACTTTCTCGAGCAGCCACGGTGTGTGTTGCGATCCGATGATCATCGCCGGGCGGAAGATGCTCACGACAGCCGGACCACTCCCTTTCACTGCCGCCTCGGCCTCGCCTTTCACACGAGCGTAGCGCGCCATCCCCGCGGCGCCGGACCCGGTCGCCGACGCTGTGGGATCCGCACCGCCGGCGGACATGAACGCCAGATGCTTCACGCGCCCCGAGGCCTTCAGCCCTCGCGCAAAGGCCGCATTCAATTGCACGTCGACCGCACGATGCTCGTCGATCGTGAGCTTCGCAGTGCCGCCGCCGACGCCGAGCACACTCAACGAGGCGACGTCGCCGTCGAGCGAACCAATGGCCTCCGTAGTCGCAGCCTCCAGGCCGGCTGGATCCATTTCGGGAACGAGCGTCTCGCGCAGCTCGATCCCGGCATCACGTGCCATCGCGACCTGCTCGGGCTGCGAACGACGCACCAGGGTGACGATGGGTTTGAACGATCCATTGCGAATCAGCTCCTTGATCAGCGCGTTGCCGACCGATCCCGATGCACCGAGAACCACAGCCGCTTGCGTGCTCGCCATGAAGTGAGTCTATCGCAGGGGTGCGTCTTCGACCTTCCGAGCCACAAAGAGACGCCCGTTTTCTCTTCGAGGACGACGCTGCGAGCGTCGTCGGCGCGACCGGCGCCCGGCTGATCCTCGACATCACCAGGACCATGTGCTGGCAAAGATGAAGCCGGCTGCGATCGCGCTCGCCGCCCCGGCTGTGATCATAGCCGCGGCGCGATGCTTCGACAGCCACCACGCGAGGCTGAAGCTCTTCGCACGGTCGTCGAACTCCCCGTGCGCGCCGGCGTCCCCCGGCACCGGATCGTAGAGATCGTCCGGGCGATCGGCGCGGATCGGTTCGTCCGTCTGCTGACCCGAGAACCCGCTGCGCGCCAGCACCACGTCACCGATGCGCGGCGCGAGTTTGTCCGAGAGGATCGCCTTGATCGCGGGCCACGCGAGCCATATCTCGCGCCGGCGATGCTCCGCCGCGTACACGATCGCGTCTGCGATGACCTCTGGCTGAAAGATCGGAGGGACGGGCTGTGGATGACACGGAAGCTTCGCGCGCGACCAGGTGAACTGAGGGGTGTTGACGGCGGGGAGCTCGATCTCGCAAATGTGCACGCGGCTTTTGTCGTGTCGGAGCTCGGTCCGAATCGATTCGGTCAGGCCGTGGATCGCGTGCTTGGCCGCGCAGTACGCTGACTGTAGCGGGATCGAGCGGTACGCGAGCGCCGAGCCGATCTGGATGATCGTCCCACGGTCGCGAGGGATCATCCGCCGGAGCGCGGCTTGGGTCCCGTGTACGTAGCCGAGATAGGTGACATTGGTCACGCGCTGAAATTCCGCTGCGGTGATATCGAGGAATCGCGCGAAGACAGACACCATCGCGACATTCACCCAGACGTCGATCGACCCTAGCTTGGCCTCGACCTCGTCTGCAGCTCGCTCGAGCGCGTCCGCATTCGCCACGTCGAGGGGGAGGACGAGCGCGCGTCGACCCTGTGCTTCGACCTCACGCGCCGCGGCTTCCAATCCGTCGCGGCCCCGCGCGATGAGCGCGATGTCAGCGCCCTTGCTCGCGAGCGCGCGAACTGCCGCGCGACCCACGCCGGCGGACGCTCCCGTGACGACGACAACCTTGCCAAAGACGGACTCCCTCATCGGACGCGTGCCTCTCGTAAAGGTGATGCAAGAGGGCGTCCAACGGTGCCTCGGATTGGCACGATCGATGCTCGCTACGCGGTAATCGAAGGAGCGACATGCGCATCGCCGTACGTTCATTGAAAGTCGACGCGATGAGCATCATCGGTCGCGGTGTGTCGATCAGACTCGACGACGCAAGTTCGCCACACCGGATCCACGGCGGTCGAGGTTAGAGATGTCGGAAACCGACTCTTACGACGTTCTCATCATCGGCTCCGGAGCCGGCGGCGGCACGCTGGCTTACAAGCTCGCTCTCGCGGGAAAGCGCCTCCTCATCCTCGAGCGCGGCCCGTTCTTGCCCCAAGAAAAGCCGAATTGGAGCACGAAGGACGTCTTCATCGACAATCGCTACCACACCGACGAAGTGTGGACCGACAAGGACGGCAACGAGCTTCATCCCGGAACCGGGTATTGGGTAGGCGGAAATACGAAAGTATACGGGGCTGCCCTCTTTCGGCTTCGCCCCCAAGACTTCGGGGTGCTTCATCACAAAGGAGGGATTTCACCGGCGTGGCCGGTCGATTACGACACGTTCGAACCCTATTATACGGAGGCTGAAAAGCTCTATTGCGTCCACGGAAAAGGCGGCGTTGACCCGACCGAAGGCTGGCGGAGCCAGGATTACCCGTACCAGCCGATTTCGCATGAACCGCGGATGCAGGAAATTCACGACGACCTGGAGAAGGCGGGCCTTCACCCATTCCCGTGCCCCCTCGGCCTCAAGCTCGACGAGTCCGACATGCCCGAGAGCCAGTGCATCCGCTGCGACACTTGCGATGGCTTCCCGTGTCTGGTGCACGCCAAGTCCGATTCCGACATCAATTGCATTCGCAAGATCATGCACCTCCCGAACGTGACCTTGATGCCCAACGTCAAGGTGCTTCGTCTCGTCACGAGCGCGAGCGGCGCCGAGGTTGTCTCGGTCGATGCTGCCGTCGGCTCGAAAAGGACGCTGCGAACCTTCAGCGCCGACATCGTCGTCGTCGCCTGCGGGGCAATCAACTCGGCCGGCCTGCTCTTGGCGAGCGCGAACGACAAGCACCCGAACGGGCTCGCGAATGGGTCCGACATGGTGGGTCGCCACTTCATGTTTCATCAGGCCGATGCGATTTTGGCGATCGGAACAGAGCCGAATCGGTCGCGCTACATGAAGACGTTTTCGGTCAACGACTATTACTTCGGCGACGACGATTACCGTTATCCAATGGGCAACATTCAGCCGCTCGGATCGTTTCATCACGAAATGATGAAGGCCGATGCGCCGCCGCTGACGCCGGCTTTCGTCCTGGAGCTGCTGACGACTCACGCGGTTCCGTGGTGGTTGACGACGGAAGATCTGCCCAGCCCGAGCAATCGCGTTCGCTTGGTCGGCGGGAGAATTCAGCTCGATTACACGCCGAACAACGTCGAATCATTCGAGCGCCTCCGCGACAAATGGATCGACACGCTGAAACGCCTCGGCCACGCCGATCACTGGCTTCCATTTCACGGCTACTTGAAGCGGCGGATTCCGCTCGAAGGCGTCGGCCACCAAAACGGGACCTGTCGCTTCGGAACCGACCCAACCCAATCCGTTTTGGACGTGACGTGCAAGGCTCACGAGGTCGACAACCTCTACGTGGTCGATGCGTCGTTCTTCGCTTCGAGCGGCGCCGTCAACCCATCGCTGACGATCATCGCCAATGCGCTTCGCGTAGGCGACCATCTTCTTGAAAGGCTGAATTGACGATGCCCTCGAGGAGCGCAGTGAGTGACAACACGTTCCGCTGTGACCTCGCCGCAACGACGAGCCCATTGCCGCACGTCTGGGAGCACACGATCGGGAGCGGCCACGCTACGCTCGCATTGCGCGCCGACTATCAGCAGCAACTCGCGCGCTGCCGGCGCGAGCTCGGGTTTCGCCACGTGCGTTTCCACGGCATCCTGTCGGACGACGTGGGCACGTTGATGTGCGAGGAGGATGCTCCAGTCTACTCGTTCTTCAACGCGGACCAAATCTTCGACTTCTTGCGCTCCATCGGCATGCGCCCGTTCGTCGAGCTGTCCTTCATGCCGACGACGCTCGCCTCCGGAGGTGATGAGGTCTTTCACTATCATGGGAACATCACGCCACCGAAGAGCTACACGGCGTGGGCCACGCTGATCGACAAGCTCGTCAGACACTGGATTGATCGCTACGGCATCGCCGAAGTGCGCACGTGGTTCTTCGAGGTATGGAACGAGCCCAACCTGAAGGCGTTCTGGACAGGAAGCCAGGCCGACTACTTCCAGCTCTACGAGCACACGGCGCGCGCGATCAAGGCGATCGACACTGGGCTGTCCGTCGGTGGACCGGCGACCGCCGACAACGCGTGGATCCCGGAGCTGATGGCGTTCTGCAAGCACCGCGACGTTCCGATCGACTTCGTCTCGACCCATCACTATCCGACCGACGCGTTCGGCAAGCCGGGTGACGACACGATCGCCCAACTCGCCGCGAGCGAGCGCAGCGTCCTACGCGAAGAGGCTGCGAAGTCGGTCGCGCAGGCCCACGGCAAGCCCGTCTACTACACCGAGTGGAGCACATCATCGAACCCGTTCGACGATCTGCATGACGAGGCGTATGCCGCGGCGTTCGTCATCAAGACCGTGCTCGAGGTCCGCGAGCTCGTCTCTGGCTACAGCTATTGGACGTTCAGCGACATCTTCGAGGAGAACTACTTCACCTCGAAGCCGTTTCACGGCGGCTTCGGCCTGCTCACGATCGATGGCATCGCGAAGCCCGCGTATCGCGCGTACGAGCTGTTGCACCGGCTTGGCGATCAGAGCTTGCCCGTCGAGGGTGCGCATCCGACCGTCGACGTGTGGGTGAGCCGACAGGCCACGACCGTGACGATCATGATCACGAACGGCGCCCTACCTCGTCACCCGATCACGACGGAGCTCGTGCATCTCGTGCTCGGCAACGTTCCCTCGATCGCGAAGGCGACACTCGAGCGGATCGATGGCGACCACGCGAACCCGCGACGGGCCTGGCACGCGATGGGCGAACCGATGCGTCCACGTGCAGACCAAATCGCCGCCCTCGATCTTGCATCGCAGCTCGTGGTCGAGCCGGCGCCTCACGGTCTCGATGGCACGACCGCAACCTTCGATCTCGTCCTACCGCCCCAAGCGACGGTCCTCGTGACGGTGGTCCTGGCGTGAAGCCGCTGGTCGAGAGCGATCGTGAGATGCTCGAGACGCTCCAGCTCGACACGTTCGACTACTTCCTCCGTCACGCCGATCCAACCACGGGACTCATCGCCGACAGCAACCGACCCGGGAGTCCGGCGTCGATCACCGCAACGGGCTTCGGGCTGTCGATCCTGTGCGTTGCCGTCGAGCGCGGCTGGATGTCGCCCGCTGCTGCGGTCGCAAGGGCGCTCACGGTGCTGCGGTTCATGACGAAGAGCGCGCAAGGACCCGAGCCCGACGCGAGCGGCCACCACGGATTCTACTACCACTTCCTCGACATGACGACGGGTCGCCGTGCGGGCCTGTGCGAGCTCTCGACGATCGACACTGGGTTTTTGATCGCCGGCGTACTCACCGTCGCGGGCTATTTCGATGGCGACGATCCGCACCAAAGGGAACTGCGCGACCTCGCCGACGCGCTGTATCGCCGTGTCGACTGGGTGTGGGCGTGTGACGGGACGGCGAACCTAAATCACGGCTGGTCTCCCGAGCATGGCTTCCTCGAAGCGACCTGGAGTGAGGGCTACTGCGAGGCGCTGCTACTCTACATACTCGGGCTTGGCTCACCAACGTTCCCGCTCGATCCTGCGGGTTACCACCTGTGGAGCTCGACGTTCGAAGCGCGAACGTATTACGACCTCGAATACTTCTTCGCGGCGCCGCTGTTCATCCACCAACTCTCGCACATGTGGATCGACTTTCGCGGGATTCGCGACGATCAGAATCGCGCGCTCGACTGTGACTACTTCGAGAACAGCCGGCGCGCGACGCTCGCCCAGCAGCGATACACGATCGAGAATCCCCGAGGTTTCGCGCACTATTCGAAGAACATGTGGGGTCTGACGGCGTGCAACGGTCCCGGGCCGGCGACGAGGACCATCGACGGGGTTTCACGCGAGTTTTTCGGCTACGTGGCGCGTGGCGCCCCCGACGGCATCGACGACGGCACAATCGCGCCGTGGGCCGTGGTCGCGTCGTTGCCGTTCGCCCCGACGATCGTC